>ENA-ORDG01000640-ORDG01000640.1-marine-metagenome-genome-assembly--contig:-NODE-640-length-15547-cov-3.225339_pt1 | contig 15547 bp, 21 predicted proteins | sample MGYA00248629_ERZ508524 | MGnify/ENA primary metagenome ERZ508524 (study PRJEB26194, sample SAMN05421901) | marine metagenome | isolation source: East of Rio de Janeiro, Brazil, South Atlantic Ocean...
TCCTAGTCATCTCCTTGATGCCGCCAAGGTAGCGGTTCAGCCTTGAGATGCGGTCTTCCAGCTTCTGTTCGACGTTCGGATCGACCGCGAATTTCGTGGTCCCGTTGCTGGGCTCGGCGATCGCGGGCAGCGAATTCAGCAGCGCGATCTGCGAGACGAAAGCGCCGAACTTCAGGCGGGTGGAGGTCTTCATTTTTGCTGTTCCTTAGCGAAGCGGGTGCGGGGCTTTGCTGGGTTGCAGGTCTGGGCGGGTCAGCAGTCGGTCAGCTGCTGGTCGCCGTGGGCGCCGGCAGCGGGCGGGCGCTGGCGATAGTCGTCGGACGGGGTGCCTTCGGCGATCTTTTCGACCGCCTTGATGCGGACGCCGAACTGGTCGAGTTCGCCGCGCAGGTCGCTGCGCAGCTGGCCGATTTCGCCGGCCAGTTCCTTGCCAAAGCCTTCGAACAGCGGCTTCAGGTCGGCGGCGGTGAAGGCATCGCTCTGGTCGCCGGTCTTCGGCTTGGGCGTGTCGTCGGCCTTCGGCGCGTGCTTGGAAAAGACGCTGTCGAGCATGGCGCCGAACTTGGCGACCAGCCCTTCGCCGGCTTCGGTCGCCTTGCCATCGGCGTCGGCGAATTCGAGCGCGAACGCCTGTTCGGGCTTGTCCGCACCCAGGGTCAGCGCGCCAGGCAGCGCGCGGTTGAACTTCATGCGTTCGGTGGCGACCGATGCGGGGCTGTCGGTCAGCGCGCAGCCCATGAGATAGGCGCGCCCCTTGTCGGCGAAGTTCGGGTTGATTTCGACCGAAGGATAAAGCTTCTGGCCGGCGTCATTGAGCGCCTTGGCTTCGTCGGTGACTTCGAAGACGCCGTAGAGGCCCAGGCGGGTTTCCGTCTTGTCGCCGAACTTGACTTCGACATCGGCGGTCGAAAGTTCCAGGACATCGCCATAGGCGCCGAACGGGCCGGTCGGCGTGTAGCCGCGCAGGTGTTCGATGTTGAGCCGCGCTGCATAGGTCGCCGGATCGTAGTCTTCGGCCATCTGCTGAAGCATGGCTGCGTCGATGGTGCGTCCGTCGACGGTCGCGCCGGCGGTTGCGAGCAGGAAGGGCTTGGTCTTCATAGCGGTCTAGGCTCCGATTGCGCGGGGGCGTTGCGTGTGTTCGCTGTTAGGGCGCACTAAGGCCCGACCGGAGCGCATGAACGCAATGTCGCTGCTAGGTGGATGGCGCTTCGACCGCGCTAGGCGATAGCCAAGCCGGCGGTCCGGCGGTGCATGGCATCGCCATGCACTTGCTACCCGCCCACGATGGAAAGACCGAACTGGCCGCCGCGTTCCTGAAGCGCCAGGCGCGCAGCCTTTACTGGCGCGGGTGGCCGCTGGTCGACATCCAGGAAGAACTGGGCATCGAAAAATATCAGACGCTGGCCAGCTGGAAGAACCGCGGCAAGTGGGATGATGCGAGCCCGCGGCAGGTGATCGAAGACCGCATCGAAGCGAAGATCGCCAGCTATCTGGACCGCGACGATTTCAATGAAGGCCACATGAAGCGGGTCGATTTCCTGACCCGCCAGATGGAGCGCATGGCGCGGATCGGCAAGTTCGAGAGCAGCGGCAAGGAAGGCGACCTTAATCCGAAAATCGCCGCGCGAAACGACGACGCGGCCAAGGCCAAGCGCGCCGACAAGCGCAGGAATTTCCTGACCCTGGAACAGTGGCAGGCGCTGCTGGACGACTTCCATGACCGGAACTTCACCTATCAGGCGGCCTGGTGGGAGCAGCGCGACCAGCGGACGCGGAAGATCCTGAAGTCGCGCCAGATCGGCGCGACTTGGTATTTCGCGCGCGAAGCGCTGGCGAAGATCGCCGACGATGTCCTGGCCGGACAGCAGCCACGGAACCAGATTTTCCTTTCGGCATCGCGCCGCCAGGCGAACAAGTTCCGCCGCGAGATTGTCAGCTGGGTCAAGCGCGTGACCGGCGTGGACCTGGCAGGCGATCCGATCATGCTGGATTTCGGCGGGCTCGAAACCGAAGATGGCGAGCCGCTGAATTTGGACCAGGTCGGCCTCTATCCGATGTCGACCAATAGCAACACGTCGCAGGGCGAAAGCGGCGACTTCTATTTCGACGAATTCTTCTGGGCGCAGGGCTTTGCCGAACTGCGCAAGGTCGCCGCGGCGATGGCGACCCACAAGATTTTCAAGCGCACCTATTTTTCGACGCCATCGACGAAGACCCATGACGCCTTCGCCTTCTGGTCGGGCGAGGAATGGAACAAGGGCAAGGCCAAGGCCGACCAGCGCCCCTTCGACTGCAGCCACGCCAACCTGGCGAAAGGCAAAATCATGCCCGATGGCAGCTGGTGTCAGGTGGTCACGCTGCAGGATGCGATCGCCGGCGGGCTGGCCGACCTGGTCGACATCGAAGAACTGCGAACCGAAGCGAGCGAAGACGAATTCCGCAACCTTTACGAATGCGAATTCGTCGACGACAGCGAAAGCAGCTTCCCCTGGGCGCTGCTGGCGCCGGCGCGGGTCGATAGCTTCTATGCCTGGCGGGATTTCGAACCGGCCAAGCTGGAGATCCCTGGCGCGCGGCCCTTCGGCGACAAGCCGGTCTGGCTGGGATATGACCCGAACCATCAGGGGCGCGACGATGCCGCGCTGACCGTGATCGCGCCGCCCGACCAGGCCGGCGTGGGCAAGTTCCGCATCCTCGCAAAATTCCGCCTCAATGGCATGGACTTCCAGGAACAGGCCGACTTCATCCGGTCGATCGCGCGGCGCTTCAACGTGACCGACATTGCGATCGATGCCAGCGGCGGCATCGGCGCCGCGGTGCTGCAGCTGGTCCAGCGCTGGTTCCCGAACGTCCGCGCGATCGAATACACGGTCGCGGTGAAGGCCGCGCTGGTCCTGAAGGGGCAGCGATTGTTTCGCGATGGCCGCGTCGAGTTCGACCAGTCCTGGAAGGACCTACTGGCCGCCTTCATGGCCATCCGCCCGACGCTGACCGCCAGCGGCAAGAGCGTCACCTATACCGCGAGCCGCGCCGGCGGCGTCGGCCATGCCGACCTGGCCTGGTCGGTTCTCCATGCCTTTTCGAATGAACCGCTGGACGCCGCGGGAGCGGCGGAAGGCACAGGCCGCGTCCGGTTCGCGGTTTCCGACTGACCCGATTCTTGCCGAAGGAAGCGACGATTATGACCGACCAGACCCAGATGGACCTTGGCGACAAGGGCAAGCCCGCCGAAGCCGCCGGCCCTGCCAGCAAGGCGATGGCCTTCAGCTTCGGCGATGCCGAAAGCGTCCTGGACCGGCGCGAACTGGCGCAATATTTCGAGATTTGGCACAATGGCCGCTGGTATGAACCGCCGCTGCCGATGGACCGCCTTTGCCAGGTCTTCAACATGGCGCCGCATCATTCCAGCGCGATCTGGCTGAAGGTGAACCTGCTGGTCGGCGTTCATGAACCGACCGACAAGCTGGGCAGCGACGCTTTCGAGCGCTGGGCGCTGGACTTCCTGCAGATGGGCAACGGCTATCTGGAAGACATCCCCAACCGCAGCAACGGGACCGCGCGCTTCGATCACGCGAGCGCGCGCCACATGCGCGCGCCGAAGGACCCTGCAGCGGGCTATTTCTTCGTCGGCAGCGGCGTCGCCCAGGAACATCAGTTCCAGCCTGGCCGGATCTTTCACCTGCAGCAGCCCGATGTCGCCCAGGAAGTCTATGGGATGCCCGCCTGGCTGGCGGCCCTGCAGTCCGGCCTGCTCAATGAAAACGCCACGCTGTTCCGCCGCCGCTATTATTTGAACGGGGCGCACATGGGGTTCATCCTCTATGTCAGCGAAGCCTTCAGCGACCAGGAAACCGCCGACGCGGTCGAAGCCGCGATCAAGGCCGGCAAGGGCGCGGGGAACTTCCGCAATATGTTCCTGAATATCCCCAGCGGCAAGAAGGACAGCGTCCAGCTGCTGCCGGTGGGCGAACTGGCGGCGAAGGATGAATTCAGCGGCATCAAGAACATCAGCCGCGACGACATGCTGGCCGCGCATCGCGTCCCGCCGACGCTGCTGGGCATCGTGCCGCAGAACGCCGGCGGCTTCGGCAAGCCCAGCGAAGCGCTGGACACGTTCTTCCAGGTCGAGATCGTGCCGATCATGCGCCGCCTGCTGCGCGTGAACCAGTGGGCCGGCGCCGAAGTGCTGAAGTTCGGCAATTACATGGCCAGCGATGGCAGCCAGATCACGCCGACCGGCCAGCGGATTCCGGCCGAAAATTCCGCCGGCTGACCGCGCGGGCTCGAGCCCGACAGCATGAAGCCCGCCGACCTGGCCGGTCGGCGGGCTTTTTCGTGCGCGTCACAGGTGGCGGATGGTCGGGCCGAAGTCGACGATGGTGGCGGTTTGGGCGGCCAGCTGGCGCAGCCGATCGGCTTGGCGCGGGTCGGACCAGGTCGAAGCGCGGCGTTCGATCGCGGCGCGCAGGATGGCGGGTGTCTTCATGCGAATCGGACTAGGCGCGCGCGGGCCGTGTAGGAAAGCGGGATCTGCGCGCTAGGCGAGCAGCCAGGCGATTGCGCCGGCCAAGGCGACCAGCTGCAGCGCCAGAAGCGCGGCGAATTCGATGCGCTGCTTCATGCCGGCGGATGCCAGGCGACGATGTCGAAGGCGTCGTCTTCCCAGGTCCAGCAGCTGCCGGTCGCGCGGCCTGCCCAGCCTTCCCAGCTGGCCGCGGTGCGCTGGCCGGCCTGCATCCGCTGGCCGCCGCGAAACCAGACCGCCGGCATGGCATCGGGCGCGGTCGGCATCGGCCCGCCATCATGCGCGCGCCAGCCTTCGGGCAATGGGTCAGGGGGCGGGACCAGGTGCGAAGGCGAGCGGCGGCGAACCATAGACTACTAGAAAAGCGCAGTCCGAACAGACCGCGAAAGGAATTGCCGCCCCATCATTCCTCGTCGAGATGATCGCCTTTACTGAAGCTATAGCCGCCGAAATACTTACGCTGCTTAGAGGGCCCTCGTCGATTCGCCTCTGTGTCGGAGTTCGAGCGCATTCGGTTTCCGCACATGTTAAGCTCGTGGACGCCGGGGCCGTGTAAGATAGTCATTTCGGACATGTCGTTGCCGTGGATTTCTAAGCGATCAACCTTTCTTTTCGAAACGATCAGATTTTCGGCATCGCGGATAGTGCAGTCTTCGATCGTAACATCTGGTTTGTGTCGCTGCGGAGGCCGATCATTGGTCAAAATCATTTTCCTTTAAGGTGATACGACCAGCGCGATCAGAGCGGATGAAACCTCGGCCCGAGGGGAACTTATTCCCGCGGGCATTCAATTCATCAACTTCGCCGACATCAATCAGGGGCCCGCCACGGTCGACCTGATCGGCGCCGTGCCGGAGAAGAAGCCCGACGACCAAAAACAGCAATGCCAGTCCGATGCCTAAGAAACCGACCCATTGGGGTGCGCTCGGGAAGGCCACTGGAACCGCAAGACCCCCTAGCAAACTCGCTGTGGCCAGCAAAAAGGATGCGACGGCTTTGGTCATGAGACGAGCATAGTGATCGCCCGCACAATTGGAAGCTTGCCGTCAGACAGTCCACCAGCGCCTATGCGTGGTCCCGCGCACGCACCGCACCCACCAGAGCATACAGATGCCAGATGTCCATACTCGCCGACCCGCGCGCCGCGCTCGCCCCCACGCCACGCCCTGAGCTTAATCGTGTCGAATTATGCAAGCTTGGCAACCTGCGCTGCAGCTGGCGGCAGGGTCCGGTCGCGGCGGTCGCCTAACATTCCTAACCTGCCATCGAAAGCGGTCCAAGATTGGCGGAATTCTGCGGTTTTCGAGGTAACATTGCAGGGCTTACCCGACCTAACTTTTCGGAACTGATTTCCTTACCTCATTGATTTAACGAAGTTTTTTCAGTCGTCGAAATTACAGTCTGACTATGTAATATGATAATATAGATATTAGCTAAATATTACATCGTAACCAATTGAATTTCCACGAATGTTAGGAAAGTTAGGCGATTGCCGCGCATACCCTAGACCCTAGCGGAGCCGGACGCGGTTCTGCGATTTTTCGCGATTTTGCCGTTTCGCCTAACCGACCGGCCGGGCGCTGCTGTCAGCTATGCGGAATTTTGCGCGCCGACCTAGCGCGAGCTTTCACGCCGATCGGCGTAGAAAGGTTGGACATCGCCGCGCGGGAGGCGGCGGGATTGCGTGGGCTGTTCGGGTAGGTTGGACATCACTAGTGCGCTGACTTTACTCAGTTTCAATAGACCAGCCCTGTCCACCAAGCCCCTTCTTAGTCGCCTGATTTTTCGCTGTTTTTCGCAGGTTGGACATCGGCGCGGGCTCCAAGGTTGGACATCGCGCGATCGGCCAGGGCCGATTGATTGGCGGCCTGGCGGTAATAGGCGAAGGTCGCGGCCTTCTTGTGACCAGTGACCGCCATGCCTTCGGCATCGGTCGCGCCGCTTTCGGCCAGTTGGCGCGCCATCGCCTTGCGCAGACCATGAAGCGAGCAATGCGGCAGGCCGGCGGCGTCACACCATTTCCGCATCCGATTGCCCATGCCGGCATCGCTGAAGGGCTTGCCGAATTGCGTGGTGACCAGGAAGCGAATGGGTTGCGCTGGCAGCGCGTCGATCGCGGCGCGGGTCGTCGCGAGCATCGGGACCGAAGTGCGGTTGTTGCCTTTGGCATGGTCGACGATGATGCGCCCGCCGACCACATGATCGCGTTCGATCTTGTTGACGTTGCAGCGCCTGGCGGCGGTATTCAGCGCGAGTTCCAGCGTCAGCCGCGCCATCGTGCCCAGCGGATGCGTGGCACGAAACTGGTCGATTTCGGCATCTGTCCAATCGTGGAATCCCTTGCCGGCATCGAATTTCTCGGTGAACCGAACTGGATTGTCGACGCGCCATCCCAAGCGAACCGCATCGTCCATCAGGCCCGCGAGAAACTTGCGCAGGTTGTTCGCCGCGCCAGGCGTCTCGGCCATGTCGCCGAAGATGCCATCCAGCCAGGCGACCGAAACCGCAGTAACCGGCCAGCTGCCATAGCGCCGGCCCTTGCGATCGATGCGGTCCATGAAGCGGTCCAAGACCCGCGAATAGACCAGCTGGGTCCTGGCGGCCTTTTTCTTCCAGCGCGGCGTGGCCTTATGTCGCCGCCAGAGGTCGTCGAGCGACTTGGGTTTGATTTCGACCAGGGGCGCGATCGGCACTTTCTCCGATGCGCCCTTTTCTATGATTGCGGCATAGGAGCGATGAAATTCGGGCGTCCCGGGTTCGCCCTTCACATAGGCGCTGGGCCAGCCTTTTCGGCGGAAGCGATAGCGGGTTCTTCCGTGGCGATCTTTTACCGGCCTGACATTGTCGGGCAGGTTATCGGTCTTCGGCATCGTAGTCTTCCCCAGGCTCGCCGGCTGCAGCTGCAGCTGCAGCCGGCGATTCGCCGATGATGACTTCGATCTTGCGATTCTCCAAGTCCAGGACGATGCGCGCCCGATCGATGCCCGCTTTCGCCACGGCTTTAATCGTCCGGTCGATGTCCTGCTGACAGATGCGGGCGGGCGCGGTCACTGGTCGCTGGCCTCGCTTAGAAAGGGAAAGGCGATGTCGGCAGGCCATTCGAAGGTCGGGTCGCTTGCGCCATGCCGTGCCAGGTATGCGCGCACTTCCTTGCCCCACATTTTTCGGCCCCAGCTGGTCCCGCCATGCGCCGGCCATCCCTTACCCCAGAGAGCCTTGCGGCGTTCCTTCAGCGTCGCATCTTCGGGCAGGTCTTTGACCAGTTCCGCGATGCGGCTGCGCGCCCTATCTCGCCAAACCGACATCAGCCCAGCGCCTCCGCGGCTTCGGTGATGCGGGTGACAGCGGCTTCGAACCAGCGCGGGTCGCGTTCGATGCCGAAGAATTGCTTGCCGTCCTTGATGGCGGCGACGCCGGTGGAGCCGGTCCCCATGAACGGGTCGCAGACACTCTTGCCGGCGACATTGCGCATGATCTTGTCCATGACCGCCTCGGGTTTGATGGTCGGATGGCCGAAGCGCTTCTTCAGCGCGCGATCGGGAGCAGCGGTGATCGAGCGGCCCTTATCTGCCAGCTCTCCCTGCGGGTGATAGCCAGCGTTCCACGCATGGGCGAAGAATTCGCGGTCGGGCCGGTAGTGCTTGTTCGCGACCGGCAAAGGCGCGGCCTTCGTCCAGTCGAGCAGTGCGAAGCGATCGAACTGACCGTCAACCTGGTGAAGCAGGGCGGGCAGCTGGTCATTGTGACTGAAGACAACGACCGCGCCGGCCAGCATCGGATTGACGATGGCAAGATCGAAGCCTTGGTCGATGCCGGCAGCGGCAATTTCGTCCATGTGCGGTCGCGCCTTGCGCAAGCGCCCGCCCCCGCTGGTCTGCAGCAGGTAGGGCGGGTCCATGACATCGCAGTCCATGAAGCCCAGCGTCGGGCGGATGGCGTAGGCATCGCCCAGATAGAGTGTGGCGACGACGACATCGCCGCGCCGGACCTGGACGACTTGACGATCGTGGACAACAGCGCGATCGATGCCGATGGCGAACGCGGCGGTCATTCCAGCAGACCCTTCAGCGGGCAGGGGTGGCGAAACTCGGCGACCCGCTTCATCCGCAATTCGGCGTCTGGATTGGCGCGGCGCGCGTAGTTGGCCACCCGCTTTGCTGGGCCGATGTAGCTACTGACACATTCACCGCCGACAAAAGCATCGACTTCGACTTGCTCCCTTGCGTGGGCCATCATCCATCCCCCTGCAGATCGACCAGCAACGCGATCGCGCGTGCGCTGGCGGTTTCCAGATGGGCGGCAATCAGTTCGGGCGGGCAGTCGGTTTCGATCGCCTCTTTCGCGGCGAGCGCGAAGCCGGCGATTTGGGCGGCAGCGATCGCGCGGGTCTTTGGCGGTTTGACCGGAGCGGCCAGCTGGTCTTCGCGGGTCTTCACAATGCCAAGGAAGGCTTCGAAGTCGTCGGTTCGGACCGCGATGTTGCTGACTTCAAAGTCTCCTTGGCGGCGCGCCTTGATGTCGCTGGCGCGCCCGATCGTCATGCGAGGGATGGTGCCGATCGGTGTGGTCAAAGGCGGGGTCTGGGCGTTCATGCTGCGTTCCCCTCGCGTTGGCGTCGCACTTCAGCGTTATGGTCTTCGACCGCCCGCATGAATTCGCTTTCGAGAACTTCGATCAGGCGTGCCGCATCGGGCGCGAAACCATCTTCTGCGGTCAGAGGAAGGCGTAGGAAGTGTCGTTCGGTCGGGATGCGGACGCGCAGTTCGCTCGGGAAGTAGATCTTCCCGTTGCCGGTCGGCATGAAGTTCGGGCTATAGCCAAGATCGCGCGCCAGCTGGGATGCTTGCGGAATTTCCGGCAGGTCGGCGTAGCGCTCCCGAAGCGCGATGCCGGCCTTCGTGCTTTTCTTCGGCATCGCTTCGATCATGCCTCTTTCCTGGCCGATCATTTTCCAGCCTTGGGGCAGTTCGTCTGCGAAAAAGACCGACCGCAGCTGGCCGTTGCTGCCAGGCCGATACCCGACGCCGCCGACATATTGAGCGAATGCCCAAAAACTAGTTTTTGCGGCTGTCTTGGCGGCTTCAAATTCGTCGGCGATCGGTCGGCCTTCGCCGATAATTTCGAATGTGGTGATGTGGACGGTCATGCGGTCTTCCTCTGGTTTTCGCGCGCGGCTTGGGCGGCGATGGTGGTTTCGATGCGGGCTTCCTGGGCGCGCTGGGCATCGCGCCAGACGCGCAGCGCCAGGGCGTTCTCCAGGCGCGCTTCCTCGGCCCGTTCGGCATCGGTCAGCGGACGCTGCAGGCGCAGCCGTGCGAGTTCGTCGCGGCGCTGGTCCTGCAGCTGGCGGGTAGCGGCATGGCGCGCGCTGATGGCGGGGTTCCGGCGCTTCATGCTGCCAGCCTTTCTTCGGTCGGGAATAGGTCGGCGTAGGCTTCCAGGAAGCGGTCTTGCGCTTCGTCGGGTTGCCAGGCGCGGCGGATGGTGATGGACTTAAGCGCTTCGCGGTCGAGCCCGTCGAAGATCGGCCAGGCGTCGGTGCTGCCCTTGATGTCGCGCTGTTCGATCGCCAACGCGGCGATGTCGGCGCGCTTGACCGTGACCCGCCGGAATTCGGTCCATTCCCAGCCTATCGCGGTGGCCAGGCGCGTTTCGAACAGGCGTTCGATGCGCTGGTAGTCGGGCAGCTGGATTTTCAGCGGTCTAGTGACGTCGTGGATGATCGCTTCGGCGGCATCGTGCATCAGCGCGCAGCGACGCAGCTGCAGTCCCTTTTCACCGCCTAGCGCCCGCGCGGTCGGGCCGACCAGTCTAAGGACCAGGCAGCAATGCTGCGCGATGGTGTAGAACTGGCGGGTCTGGCCGCAGAAGCGCGGGGCGCGCAGGCCGGCGGCGATGTCGATGGGCTGGACGACGCTGCAGTCTGGGTCGGCCAGGTCGACATAGGCGCCAGAGAGCAATTCCACTGCGGTTTCGCAGCGCTCCCATGTCGATGCAGCGGCTGCGATCGGCAGTTCGCGCTGATGGAATTGGCCCGATAGGCAGTCGCCACAAGCAAGCCCTTGGGCGGTGCGTTCCCAACCCGGAGGGAGTTCGCCAGGCGACCCAACAAATGCCGCGCTGCAACCGGCGCAGGTGTGGGTGATAGTCTGGGTCATTTCCACGCCTCCCAGGCCATCCAGGCACCACCGATCGCGGTCAGCGTGTAAGCAGCGAAGATCAGCCGCCAGACGACCGCGCGCAGCGGGTCGGGCCGGCGGGCGTCGATGCCCAGGCCGGAATGCTGCAGCTGGCGGCAGGAGCGGCAGCGGCAGCCCATCGGGCAGAAGCGTTTTGGGTGTTTCGGGGTCAGTTGCATGTCGCAGGTTCCCTTCGTTGTGCCGCGTCGGAGCGCAGCCGGTGGGTCAGCCTGGCCAGCGCGATCTGGTCGCGCCCAGGCTCCAGGTGCCAGCGAAGTGCGATCACGCATTCGGCCTGGCGGCCCAGGGTTTCGGAAAAGCCACCAGCCTCGCGGGCGAGGTCGGCGATGGTCTGCAGGCTTTCGTCGAGCAGCTGGCGGCGACGCCACAGCGACAGCATGGTCGCGGGCTCGCCTTCGGCGCCGGCGCTGGCGATGAAGCGCCAGTCGGCGACCAGATCTTCGAAGGCGGCGATTTCGGCGGCAGCGGCATCGGGCTCGAGTTCGCCAGCGGCGATCATCGCGGGGAAGCGCTGGCGTCTGGTCGACAGCATGGATCCGGCCATGCGCAGCAGGTCGGCGAAGTCATGCCGACGAACAGGCGGGTCTTCGGCGCGGATGCCGAACCAGTCGCGGAATGCGGGCGCGGTCATATGATCACCGCCTGCGCTTCGCGCGGCTGTTCAAAGACCCAGCACTGCTGCCCCTTGCCGCTGGGCGGATTAACGACCTTGGTGGCGAGAAAGCGTCGCGATTTGGAGCCGCGCAGAAGCTTCTTCAGCTGGTCGAGCGGCGGCGGGAAAATCCCTTCGCGGCGGCATCGGCTTTCAAAGTCGGGCAGGTTGATGGCGATTAGTTCGTCGGGCTTGCGATGGCGATTGAGACTGCCGCCGGCTTCGTGCAGGTCGTCCCGTTCCTTGCCGATCAGATAGTCAACCTGTTCCCAGAAGGTCGCCACCATTGGGTGATCGCCACCCGCCGATTTCTGACGGTCGATCGCCATGCGTTCAACTTCGGCCAACCCCTGCGCGACCCAGGCGTCCTGACAGTTCGGGAACAGGTGCGGCAGCGTTTCGAGCGCGGCGGCCAGCTGGCTATGGCACTTGATAGGGCGGGCGTTGGTGAGCCCTTCGACCCGCTTTCCCATGTCGTTATCGTGGAAGGTGAAGCGTTCGAAAAAGAATTTAAGCCATTCGGCTTCCTTGCGGGCAATGTGGACGATGGTGCCGCTGCAGTCCTCCATCGGCCAGGCTTCCAGGCGCATGGCCGCTTCTTTCGTACCCGGCCCCCAAAGGGACTTGTCGATCGCCATCGACATCAGGCGTTCCAGAACGGCGGGGATCGCGTCGATGCGTTCGTTCTGCATCAGGTAGATGCTGCCTAGGAACGGCGGTTCTTCGGTTTCGAAACCGCCGGACTTGCGCCCGATGCTGCGAGGGCTGCGGCCATTGTAGAGGACCAGCAGTTCGTTCGGCTCGAACTGGCGCGAATGCGACCGGCTACCATCGTCGCGCCCGCTTTCGATCAGGCCGACCGGCAGGTTCGCAACCTTGACCATCGACCTGGCGAAAGCCGCGCGGGTCGCCTTGTTCGGGTCGAAGCCTTCGTAGCCGTGGCGGCCCAGCAGCTTCCAAAGGAATTCGATCAGGGTGGACTTGCCCGACCCTGGCGGGCCAGTGACTTCCAGGAAGCCCAGCGATTTATGCCGTTCGCGGATCTGGACCGCGAATAGCGACATGATGAAGAACGCCAGCGCAATGAGCCCGCGAGGGCCGTAGGCGGTCCACAGGTCGTCCAGCCAGGCGAAGTCGATCTGGTCGGCATCGTAGTCGATCGCCAGCATCCGTTCGGCGGTGCGCAGCTTGACCGCATGGGTCCCGACATCGAAGTAGTTTTCGGCGTTGACCGTGAGGACACGACCCTTGTGGACCGCGAGGTCGCCCAGAACCCACGCACCATGGGCTTGCGAGTAGCCGGTGAAGCCGATCGGTTCGACGACCTTCAGCCGCCGCGTCTGGTGCTTCATTATCCGGTCAAGCTGTTCGCCGGTGCCGGTCCACATGCCGGCGAAGGCCATGAGCCGCTTCTTGAATTCGCCCGCATTGGCGCAGGCCGCCGACGAAAAGCGGGCCTTCACGCTGCCCGCGCGATCGGGAAAGTCGATCTGCAGGAAGTAGGTGGTTTCGTCGGCGATTTCGTCGCGCTCGCGGTAGAGTAGCCGGAAGGCGCAGTTGCAGATTTCGGTCAGTTCGACCTGGCGCGCGCGGGGCTCGTCGGGGTCGTCGCCATCGTCTACCTTGACCCGTACCCAATAGAGCCGGTTGCCGTGGCGCATGTCGAAGCTGGAGAGTGCCCGCGCGCCGGCAGCGGCGCGGCGAACGATCAGACGCGCCTTTTCCATCGCCGTTTCCGCGATGGTGATGGCGCCATTGTGAAGATAGGTTTCGAGCGCTTCTTCGCCGAGCGGCGCCTTGGCTGGTTCGCCCTTCCACGACTGATGCTTCAGCAGGAGGTCGTTCCAGTCGAGCTTTGTCCCTTCGCCATCGGGCCGGACCTGCGCGGCGGTAGCTTTCCAGCCCTCGCGCTTGGCTCTGGCAATGTGCTTCTTGGCAAAGGTGACGCCGGCCGCGCCGACATCGAAGGCGAAGACCAGGCGCGGGCGTTCGGCGATGCCTTCGGCAGCCAGCGCTTCGTTGAGTTTCTTCAGGAAGTGTTCGGGATAGGGGCCGGTCGACATGTTCGACACGGCTTCGACGCCGGCGCCCTGCTTGAGCGCGACCGCATCGAAAATGCCTTCGGTAATCCAGATGTCCTTGGCGCGCGCGAGCGTGGCGAAGTCGGTGCCGCCAGGAATCCAGCAATGTCCGCCCCATGCGCCACCAGGCTTGAAGTGCGCCTTCTTTTCGAAGCGCCCAGGCTTGTCGATTATGCGTTCCCAATAGGTCCCGCCCAGCAGGTCGTCGACGATCGGGAAGCGGATGGTTGCCGATGTCTGGCCGGTCTTGCGACAGCGGAACAGTTCCTGGCTGAATTTCCCGCGCAGATAGCGCAGGTCCAGCCCCCGTTCGTGGAGCAAGTAGGCTTCGGCGGCGGCGTCGGGTTTATCGTCGGTCGCCTGGAAGCGATCGGACCAGTTCTCGAACAGATCGGGCAGCAGGTTGCGGACGCTGTCTTCCCATCCGCAGCGGTCCTGGCGACCGCAGCGGACCATCTTGGGCTTCGACGCGGCGCAGAAGACTTCGTTCTTCCCGCATTGCGGGCACTTGCCGCCCTGCAGCCATTCGCCGCGGACGTTCTTGAAGCCGAATTCGCGCTTCAGTTCCTGGATGATCTGTTCGCCCAGGTTCATCGCGCGGCGGCCCCCACAAGAGCGGCGGCGAAGTGGGCTGCGGCGTAGAGAGCGGGCGCCAGTGCCAGCCAGTCGAGCCGCCGGCGGCGGCGGGCGTGGGCAGCGGACCAGCGGGGCGGCCAGGCGTTGTTGTGCAGGTGCATAGGGTGAGTCCTCCCAGGCGGCGGAATCGCGTTCGCCGCGGCGTTTCGTCGGTTCGGTGTGGTCGCCGGCGCGCTAGGCGGCTTCGGCGTCTTCGCTGGCGTTCATCAGAAAGGATGGCTGGTCAGGGTCCGACCCGCGGGCGGGCGGGACGACATGAACCAGCTGGTCGCGGGGCAAGAGGGGCAGGTGCAGATCGGGCCGTTCGATGTTGCCTGGCGATATGGAATGCGTGATTTCCAGCTGGACGCGGAAGGTGTGACCGCAAGCCGTATTCGAGCAGAGCGCGTCCAGCTGCGTGATCAGCGGGGTCAGCTTTTCCGACCGGCGGATGGCGGCCTGGGTCTCGCATTTGGGGCAGCGCAGGAAACAGCCTTCGCCGCCACGAGTGCCGCCAGGCTGCAGCCGGAATTCCAGCGGCGCATGGACCATTTGCCCCTTGATCAATCCCCCTCCGGTTCCGGTCATGGTTCGCGTCCCTCCAATTTCGCTGCGCAATCGGTCAGCTTGTCGATTGCTTCCTGGACTTCCTTGCGGGCTCGGCGGACCGCATCGGGATCGGTTCCGTCAGCCGACTGCAGGACCGCTGCGACCGCTTCACCGCTTTCCTTCGCAATGTCGCCGGCCAGGGCGACCATGCAGGCCGCATCGCGTCGCGCAGCAATCTCGAGCCGCAGCGCGAACAGGCGATGGAAGGGCGCGTGGTCGCCGCCCATTTCGATGAAGGCGCGATCGAGACGTTCGGCGTCGATCAGCCGGATTTCGGTTTCGCAATCGGGGTCCGACCAGTTGCGGACCTGACGATCGGTCACGCCGCAGACTGCGCCGGCGCGGTCCCAACCGATCAGACCGGCGATCTTGGTGAGCGTGTGCTGGTAGGTGAGAGGTTCGCGGCGCTTGGTCACTGTGCTGCGGCCTTCGAAATGCCGTCGCGATTGAAGTCGCGCGTCGCGTGAATTCGGGTAGAGCGGGAGGCGGTGGCAACAGGGGCAAATGCATGACGATCGACGCCTTCGAAGCGGGTGCCGACCTGATGGTCGATCATCGCTTCTCGCGGGTAAATGTCAGGCCGCAGGTCATGGCGCGAAACGCCAGTGGCCGCCTCGGTGCGCAACACATACTCGGCAGGCATCCGTTTCGAGGACTGAACCCACTTCCAAACTGCGGTTGGGGAGACCTCGCAGATGCGGGCGAGTTCAGCTTGCGATCCGCATGCCGCGACAGACGCCTGCAGTGCTTCGAAGGGTGTTGGTTTGTTATCCATGGATGTTGAAATAACAACCTTAGATAATGCGGTCAACAGCAAAAAGTCATGCGGCAATCATCAACCAAAGTTGTATGCCGCAGAGAT
>ENA-ORDG01000644-ORDG01000644.1-marine-metagenome-genome-assembly--contig:-NODE-644-length-15503-cov-3.749903_pt1 | contig 15503 bp, 13 predicted proteins | sample MGYA00248629_ERZ508524 | MGnify/ENA primary metagenome ERZ508524 (study PRJEB26194, sample SAMN05421901) | marine metagenome | isolation source: East of Rio de Janeiro, Brazil, South Atlantic Ocean...
ATTTAACCAATTCCTTATCTTCACCATAATTAATTATAAGGTTAAACAAGAAAATATCGAAACTATGAATATGTGAAATACTGAAAAAACTTTTCTTACTTGGTTCGACAAATTTTTTAAGATAGTACCCTAATATAAAAGTATTTATAGATTTTTTAAGTGTACTCTCTATTGGTGAAAATCTATTTCCTAATAAAAAATTAAAATTTAAAAAATTATGTAATTTCAAAGCATTTTGATATAATTCTTGGAATGCGTTGTCACTATGCGAACCTCCTTTCTCTATAGTTTCTACATTCTGAGGAACTTTTAAGAAAATTTCATCAATTTTATTACATAACCTTTGAAGATAAGCTCCATCTTTAATTTCTTTTAAAAAATTAAAGATATCATGATCTACAAAATATTTTACTTTATCTAACTCTTCATCTAAATTAATCTTATCAATTTCTTTTTCTATATTTTCAATATCATCAAAATCTAACCTTTTATTTTGTAATTCATTAATAATTGAAAATTTTAATCTCTTCAAGTTGTATTTAGCAATAAAACTTACTTCTAATTTCTCTAATTTATTTGACTTTGTAATAATACTTTTTAAAGCTAAAAAGTATTTGTAAAAATCTTTAGTTTGATATAAACCATAGGCATAAACTAAATCATCCCATAATTCAGTTTTATTATCAATATTATATTTAAAAATTTTATTGAGTCCTACTGAGTAATTGAGAGAGTTTAATGTACAGTTAATACAATCACAAGTAAAATCACTCTTAATTTTATCGAGTAAATCTATCTCTTCTTTTATCCTATAATTACCCCAATTATCAGGTTTATCCACTCTTCCTAGTTTTAAAATTCCTGAACTATAAATCCTGTTTAAAATAAATTTCAACTGATAGTTTTCTTCATCAGTAAAATTTTCATCTCGATCTCCTGTATAATCCGATATAAGTTTATAGAAATCTTTATCAAAAATTTTTAAAGTAGCATTATGAATATTGTATAATGGATTATCAATATTAGAATCTTTATTTATTGGATATAAGTTTGCCAAAGTCTTCAATGGTAATATTCTAAAATATTTGAATCTATAAATAGAATTAAAATACTCCTTGATAATTTTTGTTCGGGTTGAGTTAACATCTAATAAATTTCTATATTGATAAAGTTTAAAATCTCTGATATATTCAAGTAGATAAAAAAGCTTATTTCCCTTATCAGACAAACTACTATTCAATTTTTTCTCCAAAAAATTTATATTAGAATTATCTATATTTATAACGTTAACACCTAGGTTTTCAAAATATTTAATTTCAGTATTGCTCCGTTTTTCTTCAATATCTAAGAAATAGGCTTTTTGATAATCTTTTTTTAAAATATATTGAATTTCTCTTATTAGAAATTTCAAATTTGAATCTGATACACTATATCCAACAAAGAGTATAACCTTATTACTGAATAAGGACTTGACAAAAACTTCTTTTAAGGTGTGATTTTTTGAAAACTCTAAATAGTCATTTTCTTTGAGAACAATATTATTGTTATTAAAATCTCCATGGTATTTAATCAACATTTTTTTATGTTTTGCATATGGCAAATCTGAATCTCTCGAAACTATTGAAAAAGGGAGTCCTTCATCATTAATTATAGTTTCAAAAAACATATCAAAATTTGTAGTCACTATATGCTGGGGATTCAAATCAAATATTAATTCCTGTATTGGATTATAAGATATACTATTACGAAAAAGCAAATTTGTTAAAATATCATTATATTCTTTTTCGCCTTTTTCATTATATAGCATTTGAGCAATTTTCAAAGAATCCTTTTCATTGATCTCTTCATTTAACCTACCTTTAATACCTTTTACTAATTCACTCCATAAAGGAATACCAGAATCTTTAGAAATTCCAGCACCTGCAAATATTACGAGTCTATCAGTGTTTATTGCTTCCTTTATTACTGAAATATCATTATTAAAAATGTTTTTTTTCATAATATTTACTTATAGTACTTACGGATCAAATTAGCTTTCTTATTATTAATGTAAAGAATTTGTACGAGCAAAGATATTCACTTGCAATAAGTTAGAAGCTGCCAAAATTTTTAATTTGTTAGTTACGAATTAAAAATTATACCAAACAAATTACTAAAATTACTATAGTTTAAATTGAATATATCTAATTTTTTAACACTCTATTTACCACCTAATAACTTCTCCAAATAAGCAACTTTTTCTTTTTCAGCTTCTAACAGTTGTTTGTAAAGTTTTTCGATCTTATTAGATTGTTCTATAATTTTATCTAATGGATTAAAAGTTGGTTGATAGGCAAATAGTGAAGAATTGTCATGATTAGTAACTGTATTCCCTATGATATTAAACACCGCTTCTTCCGAAAAATTCTTAATCGCCTCTGCACTTACTCCCAACACTTTCGCCACTTGGTCAAGTTTATCGGCTTCGATCGTTTCACTTTGTTCCAGATGAGAAACGGTTTGTTGGCTAACGCCTAGCTCTAAGGCAAGGGCTTCTTGTTTCATTCCGCGTAGTTCTCGAATGCGGCTAATTTTTCTCCCGATATGTGGTGTGGTGGTCTGGTTCATGCGATCTTGTATTAGAAAAGCTAAGATACAATTTTTAAAAAAATTAAGAAGTGGTCTATAGCTGTATTTTACCAAAATTTAGAGCACGCACCAAGTTCGAGTTCATTTGTAAGATCCAAACTTTCATCATACCTCCCAACCTACATCCCAAAACCTAATACCTAAAACCTACTTGGTTAATTACTGATGCGTTTGGTAATCTACAAGTAATTTGGGTTCGGTACGGGAGTAAAAAGTAGTTACTTGGGGATAATTCCTAGGGGTTCCAAGGATGCTGTTCACTCGTCAACGAGTAAGTGTTCTCGCCGAAGAATCTTGGAATTTTAAAACTGATGTTTCATTTTTAAATACCACTCCTATGCCTATATTTTCTACCTCCTTGATCCAACAACTTACGCAGCTTACAGGCTTAGTTGCGATGTACCACGTTCCTGCATGGGGAAGTACGCCAGAAGACTATCACCTTCTTCTTTGTAAAAAACCGCTTACCGGGCAGGTGTACCAAGAACTAAAGGTTTGTTTTCAGCAAGACGCGCCCTCTATGTATCGCATCTATGATCTAAATTATGCGGTACAACAATTCGAGGCAGGGAATTTGTTTTTTGGTTATGGCATGCAGCCGGTGTTTTTAAAGTATTCTGCGGCAGGCTATCCGCTAACGAAGCTCTCGATTTCTCAAGCTTTAAAGAAAGCCGACGATTATTTTAAGGCAGCGCATCAGAAAGCCTTGGCTTTTCAGGCGGGAGCTCAGTTTTATATCAAAGAAGAAAACTATGCGCAAGCAGCGTTTATGCTGCACCAGGCTTTTGAACTTTCGTTTCGTACGGTAGAACTATTCGCTATGGGAAAAGAGAAAGTTTGCCACCGTATCGAAAACCATCAGACCTATGTGCAAGATTTTCTACCGGAACTGGCACATCTTTTTAAGGCAGAAGATTCAAGAGAACAAGCTTTACTAAAAACCTTAGATACGGCTTACCGAGACGTGCGTTATGGTCAAGACTACCAGATTAGCTTTGCCGAGTTGGAGCAACTTAGTCAAAAATTAAGCTGTTTAATAGCCTTCGTGGAAAATGAATTTACCCAACGAAAAGAAATGTGTCTGCCTACACCCGAACCAAAAACTAAGACGACTCCGCCTCCATCGCCCAAACACAAGCAAGAGCTACAAGCACTATTGCAACGGCATTACGAAGTGCTCAATCGCCATACCGGGACCTTTTACCAGCGCTTAGCGATCCCCATAACCGAGCCTTTTGAGCATTTTCTTACCCTCAGCCACCTGATCAAAGTCTGTATACTGGCCTTAGAACATCCTAGTGATGGTTTTTCAAAAGGCATCCCGCAGCCCTATGTGAATATTCAGGCTACCTTAGAGTTTGCTTTACAATTACTGCCCTACGAAGAAATGGAATTCCTGCAAGAACTTGTCGAAACCCACGGCGGGCTCTCGGCTTTACTCCATAAGCAAGAGAAGCAGGTTTAAGTAATGCTATCGAGAAGTTTTGTAGTGAGCAGTTGTTTTCAATTTCAATCTTTATCTATACCCACCACTACCCACCCACTACTCCAGTCTCTTCGAGTGATTTTAGACGAGCGCTTAGCGAGGATAAAATTGTATCGAGAAGTTTTTAGGGAACAGTAATCAGTTTTTAGCAAGCAGTAGTTTTTCTATTTCAATCTTTATCTATACTCAACTCCCAACTCACGGACTCAAAAACTCATCACTCTCAAGTCTAGGATCTATAATCTATGATCTAAGTTCTCTAGGCTAACTTCCAACTACCTACTTCCTACTTCCTTCTTCCTACAACCTAAAAATCCCACGCTGTCAATTCGACGCTTGGAAGAATCTTTCAACTTCACATCCTCTCTTCTTTTCCATTGCCGAAAAGAAGCAAAAGTCTAGGCGTGATTTTTAGATCCTTGAATGAGTACAGAAATTTTGAGGCCTGCGGATGGCAAACGCTACCGCTCGTCCCATCCTCCTCTGCCTAAGCTCTAAAATTTCTTCTCATTACTACAGATCTAAAAAGAAGCCATTTTAAGGATTTCAGATGTTCTATTTCAATCTTTAACTATACTCAACTCACCACTCACGAACTCAAAAACTCATTACTCTCTAAGTCTAGGATCTATATGCTATCATCTAAACTCTCTTCCAACTCCCCACTCCCCACTCCCCACAACCTACAACCTACAACCTACAATATACTCCCTACTCCCTCAACTTTATAGGAAACTTAGCAAAAAAAACGTATCTTGCTCTGTCTAAGTAACTGTAAACAAGTAAAATGTAATAAATGTACATGGTGATTATTTTAGGTGAGTCCAATATGAATCTAGGGTGATCCTAAGGTGAGTACAGTTAAAATAGCATATGGAATGGAGGCTTAACGGAAGTAATATTTAGAATACCACTATCAAATCAAACTTAGTAAGTATGGCTTATTTAGGAAAAAATAATCGTCTGAAGGGAAGCTTAGGGAACCTGGTTTTTCGGGAACTTAACGGGAAAACCATTGTCCAACGTAAGCCTAAAAAAAATACGGTAAAGCAAACCCGCCCTACTCAACTGGCCGCTGTCGATTTTGGGAGCGCTTCGACCACGGCTAAGAAAATACGAATTGGTGTAAAAACTTATAGTCGGGACTTAGGCGATGCTCAATCTTTTTGTCGATTACGTACACGGGTACAATTAGCGGCTCGTACCGATAATTCGGCACCGAGTGGAGCGCGAAAACTTTGGGAGGGCAATCCAGCGCTATTGGAAGGTTTTGAGTATAACCGCATAGTCCTTACGAACGGTATGTACAAGGAATAGCTCCCGAACTAAGCCTAGTGAACCAACAATTACAAGTATCGGTAGAAGCTTTTTCGCCGAAACAAGCACTTACATGGCCTAAAGGAGCAAGTAAAGCAAAACTATGTTTTTGGATGGCTGTACACCGACCAGAAGATGATCTTTCGATACAGGAAGCATTGTTTTCTGTGGAAGTCACTCCCGATCAGGATTTTATTGCTGAAAGCCATTTTACCAGTGAAACTATTTCCGAAAACTGCTGGGTTTTTCTCTGGACAGGGATCGTTTATTATAGCTATAATGCGGTTTTCGATTGGGAAAGTATGAACCATAAAAAATTGCAACCACTTCGTTTATGGAAAGTTCTTCAAGCTTAGCTTAAATGAACCCTCAGCTCTTGTAGATCACTTAGTAAATTTAGAATTTTAGGGAGGAATAGCCTCAAACGGACATAGAAATGCTTACTTTCGCCGGATGCCTTTTAAAAAACTACACCCCGAAATTAAAGCGAAGTTAGCGGAATTAGAAGTTGACACGCCTACAAAACTTCAGCAAAAATGTATCCCTGTAATCAAAAGTGGAATGAATACCTACTGTATTGCTCCTAAAAATGCAGGGAAAACAACTAGCCTTATCTTAACTACTTTACATCAATTAAAATGTGAAGCGGTTGGCGATGCACCAAGAGCGATTGTGCTGGTTGAAAATAAAGAAAAAGCTTTAGCAATATATGAGGAGTTTCTTACCTATACGCGCCATACGTCGGTAAGACCTTATGTTGCTCACGAAAAAATGCATATCGATCTACAAAAATCTGAGCTTTTAGAAGGCATCGATATTCTTATATCGACACCCAAAAACTTGAATAAATTGTTTTTACTCAACGGTGTGCCTACTTCGCAACTCAAACTAGTTAGTATCGATGATGCCGAATTTTTATTTCAGCAAACAGATTATGCAGCGCTTTTATCGATTACGCAAAGTATTATTAAATGTCAGTATGTGCTTTATGCGGAAAAAATGCACGCAAAAATAGAGCGTTTCGATAATTATTTTATGGAGTATTCTAAAAAAATAGTATTGAGTTAACGAATCGATATGCAACAAAAAATCATCCGGTTATGATTCCTAAATTACATTATTTATCACAGGGGAACACTCTGCAAGAACACCTAGGCAATATTCAGAAAGCTTGTACCTCTGGAGCCGAATTAGTGGTGTTACAACTTCAACAATTAAAAGCTAAAAAACTGCTCCCTTTTGCAGAAGAAGCTCGTGAAATAACGGCTCATTTTCAAACACGACTTATTATACAAGATGATTACAAAATTGCAAAAACAATTAAAGCAGATGGCGTTCATTTTGAAAAGAATCCTTCTTCTTTCTCTACCATAAGAACACACTTATATAGCTGGCAATTGATAGGTGCTACGGCTTATCATTTAGATCAAGCTCAACAACTCCTACCACAAGAGCTCGATTATTTGTATTTAGGTCCGTATAAAAATTCAGTAGAAAACCCGACTACAAAAGCTTTAGGTATTTCAGGATTAACTTTACTACAGGAAGCGTTAAACACAGCCACTCCACTATTGGCGTTTGGAGAAATTGATCTTCAGGAGGTAAAAGAAATTCTAACGACAGGTATTTCGGGCTTGGCGGTTGATGAAGCGATTACGAAAAATTTTAATTCCATTCGAGAATTTCATCGGTTACTAAAAGCTTCTTCTACGCAAGAACAGCGACATTCTTTTCAATAAACGATGTAAGCTTTTGCTCTGTAATTAAGTTGGATTTTACTTTTGGATCGTTTTTAAATACAACTGCTCTACTTTGGTTCTTGCCCAGTCTGTTTTGCGTAAGAACTTCAGGCTAGATTTGATAGAAGGGTTCGATTTAAAACAATTAATAGAAATATAATTGGCTAGTCCGTCCCACCCATATTCGTCGTGCAGGTAGTGGAGCATATCGGCAAGTTTAACGCCGTGTAAAGAATTATTGGGTTGTGTTTGACGCATCGGGTTTTAGTTGGATGAATTCGTATTTTTGGTTTGAGAAAGGTGATATGCCAGTACTTTTTCTATCAGTTCCTCTTTACTCAACTGATGGAAAATTGTTTTTACATCGGCTTTCAGTTCTTCTGAAATTTCTCGATTAGGTTTGGTTTTCAGCACTTTTTTAGCCCATAAAAGGGTGTTATGATCTTCGATACTTTGGGCATCTGCTTTTTGATAGCGGGTAAATTTAATGCCTAATGCTTCTTCAAAATTGGTAATTTCTTCAACCTCTTCTTCTTGTAAAATCGTTAAAGAAAATCCCTTTGCTCCTGCTCTGGCGGTTCTACCGGTTCGATGTACATAGGCCTCAAAAGTGTCGGGTAAATGATAATTCACCACATAGCCAAGCTCTTTTACATCAAGACCTCGAGCAGCTAAATCTGTGGCTACTAAAATTTGAAGATGACCTTCGCGAAACTGATTCATAACACGATCTCGAATCGCTTGCGTTAAACTCCCATGAAGGGCTCCCGATGAAAATTTATTCATCGCTAATTTTTTAGCTAGTTTATTAACGGCTGCTTTGGTTTTACAAAATATGATGCCTTGCCGGCCTTCTTGACGACTCAAAAAATGGAGTAATACTGCTAACTTTTCAATAGGTGCTACCACCACATATTGATGATCGATTGACTGATGCCCTTTGGTGGCCATTTCAGCTTCGATATACAACACGTTGTTTTTAAGGTTATTATGTATAAATTGCTGAAGAGCTCCAGTGGTTGTGGCCGTGAAAAGTAAGGTTCTGCGTTGTTGGGGAGTTGCTTTTAAAATATGACCGACTTCTTCTTTTAAACCGCTTAGCAGTTCATCGGCTTCATCTAAAACCAGGTAAGCGATATCTTTTAAACTTAATGCTCCTTTTTTGATGATATCTAACAACCTCCCCGGCGTGGCCACCAATAGTTGCGGATTGGTTTTTAATTCTTCTAATTGCGGTTTTATAGGTTTCCCTCCAAAAAGACCAACAATATTGATGTTCGAATTAGTTTGCGCAAAAGATGCTAATTGTTGAAGTATCTGCTGACCCAATTCTCGTGTAGGAACCAATACTAAACCTTGAACTTTCTTACTTTGATCGTCGATAAGCTGAAGTAAAGGAAGCGCAAAAGTAAGCGTTTTACCAGCTCCTGTTTTTGCTAAAACCACCACATCTTCCTGAGTAGTTAAAATTGCAGGAATGGCTCTTTCCTGTATTGCGGTAGGCTTAGAAATATGGAGTTGGGTTAAAGACTCTAGCAGTTCTTTTGAAATTCCTAAGGCTGAAAATTGTTGAGACATGGTATATTTTCAGGCAAAGATAAGCAGACTTTTAGTGGTTTACTTCAACATTAACCATTATTAGATCATAATAAAATATATTATCTAGCCTTATGCGTTCGGGTAATCACATAACGAATAAGTAAACTTTGGTTCTTTTAATCTAAAAAAAATGAAATTTATCTAGTTAATGGAAGCCTAGGTTTCGATAAAGCACAAAAAAACCCATCTAACGTTAGATGGGTTTTACTTCTTAAAATTAACCAATATATATTAGATAACTTTTACGTTTACTGCGTTTAAACCTCTGTTTCCTTCTTGTAAATCAAATTCTACCTCGTCTCCTTCGCGAACTTCATCAACTAGTCCAGAAATGTGCACAAAATGGTCTTTGTCTGCACCTTCTTCAGTGATAAATCCAAATCCTTTAGTCTCATTGAAGAATTTTACTGTTCCTTTGTTCATTGTAATGTAATTAAAATTATTATTTATAAAGGGACAAAGGTGAGATTAATAATTGGTTTTAACCCTAATTAATTTATTAATTTTCAATTAATTACAAACACTTCATTTTTAGATAGTTAAATTTAAATAAAAGGGTTTCTTACAATTGTTTAGAAAGATTTTTTTGTAAAAAACTGAAAATCAACCACCAAAAAGTACTGCTATTATAAATTTACTTCTTTTTATTTCGCTTATTATAATTTTTATCGCCACGAGTTTTAGGCTTTTTATATTTCTTTTTGATCTCGCGTCGGTAAGAACCGCCTAAATTTACTTTTTTATTTTTTTCTTTCTTTTCATGAAATGCCGGTCCCGGTACATCGTCGTCATTTTTCTTATGCTTGGTAAAGTCTTTTTCACGATGCTGTGGCCGTTCTTCGGGAGTTAATTCTGTCGAGATCGCTACTTCTTCCGGAATGGGTAATTGCGGGATTTGATAATCCATTAGCGTTTCGATGGCTTCTTTGGCTTCTTTTTCTTTTTCGGTATAAAAAAGAAGGGACCTCCCCTGCTCTTCTGCACGACCGGTTCTCCCGATGCGATGCATATAATTTTCCGGGAACTGAGGCGTGTCAAAATTGATCACGTGGGTAATTTTATCTAAATCTAAACCACGAGACATCACATCACTGGTCACTAAAATTCGAACATTTCCTTCATTAAAACTCTCGATCGAACGAAGCCTATAATTCTGGGTTTTATTAGAATGGATCACCGCCACATCATGCGCATAGCGTTCTTCTAATAAAGTAAACACCATATCGGCACTTTTTTTATTAGGTACGAACACCAAGACTTTTTGATACTGGTCTTTATCTTTTAATAAATGCTGAAGTAAATTGACTTTCGTATAAAAATTAGGAACCGCATAACACGTCTGCTGAATATTTTCTAAGGGCGTACCACTAACGGCTACCGAAATATTTTCAGGAGCTTTAAAAAAGTCCTGAATAAATAGATCGACATCATCGGTCATCGTGGCCGAAAACATGATATTTTGACGTCGTGGAGGCAAAATTTCTAAAATATTAGTGAGCTGAAAACGAAAGCCCAAATCGAGCATCACATCGACTTCATCGATCACTAATTGCTTAATTTGTTTGAGTTGCAGCGCTCTGCTTAAGGTTAGATCGTATAACCTTCCGGGAGTAGCCACCACAATATCACAACCTTGAGCGACCAATTGATGATGCGTGTTCATATTTACCCCACCATAAACGGCAGCCACACGAACGTTAATGTATTTCGCAAACTTATTGATCTCTTCTTCTACCTGAATCACCAATTCTCGGGTAGGCACCATAATTAAAACACGCGGGTGTTTTTGGGTTGAAAATTTTAAGTTTTGTAGAATAGGCAGCATGTAAGCAAAGGTTTTACCGGTTCCCGTTTGGGCAATCCCTACCACATCTCTCCCGCTCATAATCACCGGAAAAGATTTTGCCTGAATTGGCGTGGGCTTTTCAAAACCTAAATCTTCAATCGCATACTGCAATTGCTTATTAATTTTAAAATCTTCGAATGCTTCCATAGTTAGTTTCCTATTTGCTGCAAAAGTAACCTATTAATTAAGAATTAAAATTGATCTTTATCGATTTATTTAAAGTATCGGTTTCCTGTAAACCGTTATCTTTGAAATTTCTGAAAAATAAATTCGACGAAATATGTTCAAAAATTACTTCTTCCTAATAAGTATTCTCCTAACTGCTTTCAGCCTTAGTGCACAAAAGTTTAGCGGAGAAATCGTTTATAAAATTGAATATGTGGCAAAAAACGAATCCTTTAATCTCGACTCTTTAAAACAAGCTCGAAGTATTAATAAAAGTATTTATCTAATTACCGACGGATATTACAGGAGCATCAACTATGAAGACCAGAAAGAAATCTATGATTATACCTATAACTTTAAAGATAACAAGCGCTATCGCTCATCGCCAAGTTATCCGGTAACGAGTGTTTATGATGCGGGAGAAGTTGAAGAAAACGAAAAACAACTAAAAATCGTAAAAGATAGTACGCTACAGATTTTAGGCTATCCTTGTTATTTGGTTCGTGAACTTGATCCAGAAGATGATGAAAAGGTCAATCACCTGAGCTTTTATACTGATAGCTTAAAAGTGAATTACACTAAGTTTTCTAAGCACGAAACGGCAAATTGGAATAAAACTTTAGCACAATTAGACGGTGCATTACCTTTAAAGTTTGTTAATGAATATGAAGAGTATATCAAAATAAATACCGCTATCAAGGTAACTCCTAAAGAGTTAAAACCAGAAGACTTTAACTATCCGGAAGAAAATACATTAGTGATTCCTTTTCATGCCTTAGATGAACCTGCCGATCGTTTGCCCTTTACGTCAGGCACCATCAATTGCTTTAAACGTTACATGAGGAAGAATAAAAAACTCGTCAAAAAATATGGCGAGAAGGTTTACTTACGTTTTGTATTAATGGCCGACGGAAGTATCAAACATCTCGATGCTTTAGGTGAAGATCAAGAACCGCTAAATGATCTTGGTATAGAAATTTTTAACGAATGTGGATTTAAATTTACCACCGGAAAGAAAGATGGCAAACCCGTAAACGTATTGATGGGATTACCCTTAAGATTCAAACTATAAACCAATGTTTTGAATCTTAAGGATATTACTAGAGTTTAATTTTTAAACTCTTCTTCGGTGACTTCGTCAAACCATTTTGAGCCTCCTTTTTCGATATTCGGGATCACGAAAATATGCGTCATTGCTTTTTCTACAGAAGCGCCGTGCCAGTGTTTCTTATTTGCCGGTACTTTAATCACATCGCCTTTTTTTATTTCTTCTTTCGGCTGCCCTTCAATTTGATGATAACCTACCCCATTGGTCACCATTAAGATCTGTCCGCTCGGGTGGTAATGCCAATTGGTTCGGGCTCCGGCTTCAAAAGTTACACTACCCGATTTGGTGGTGTAAACCGAATCTTCTTCGACCAATAAATTCATGTAAACATTACCAACAAATTTATCTTTAGAAGTAGGCGTTCCTCGTTCAAAAATTAAATCTTCGGTAGCTGAATCTTTTGCTATTTTATCTTGTGTTGGTTGTTGCGTTTGGGATTGCTTTTCTTGGCAAGAAAAACTAATCACCACAAAAAATAGCGCACCTACATAGGCTAGAGTAAATTTTTTCATCATTAAGTTTTGCTTCAAATGTAAACAATAAGCAGTAGTTGAATTTGATTTTAATAAAACTTTAGAATCTGAAGAAGCATTATGCATTATTATCAAACTATTCTAAAATTGTCAGTTCGAGTGATTTTTTAATAAAAAAATCGTATCGAGAACTATTTCTAAGATTAGAAGTCATATTCTCGATACAAATTTTACTCATTTCAATCGTAAAATTCACTCGAATTGACCGGATTTTATCAAAACACCCCACAAGTCAACTAAAAATGGCACAGCCCTTATCGAAAGAAAATTTATTTTTCAATTGAAAAATCCTGAGAATAATTTCATTTTAAAATTTATCATTTATATTTGACTATCAAACTAATAAAACACTTACAACGTTAGCATGGATACGATTACGGTTGAAACTTCTCTCAAAACCCCTATTCATCAGGTTTGGGAGTCTTGGACGAACCCTAAACACATTAAACAATGGAATTTCTTTTCACCCCAATGGAAATGCACCAACGTGGCGCAACAATTAGAACCTGGGGGCGAATTTTCTTATCGCATAGAAGCTAAAGATGGCAGTGAGCGTTTAGATTTTTCTGGAGTTTATGAGATCGTGATCCCAAAAGAAGAGATCGTTTACCTTTTAGACGACGGCCGCAAAGTAAGTATTCTTTTTTCTAGAGAAGATCATGAAACTTTCGTAAGTCAGACTTTTGACGCGGAAGATGACCAAGACCTGGAAGATCAAGAAGAAGAGTGGCAAGCGATTTTAGATAATTTTAAAAAGCATACCGAAGCTTATTTTAAATAATAACCCTTCTGCTTTTTCTATAATTTTTGCCAGCCTGATGCTAGAAGTTCAAACCCTCGAAACTCAACGCTTACTGTTGAAGGGGGTAACTCCGGAGATCATTCATCAATTATTTCAAAAATGTAGTAAAACTGAAATGATTTCTTTTTTCGGAACCGATGAATCGGGTTATCAACGCTATCAACTAATGCACGAAAAAGGCATGACCACGTATAACCAAAGCTTGTATTTTTTTGTGTTGTTCGATAAAGAATCACAGCAAGCTATAGGAGAATGCGGATTTCACACGTGGAATTTCACCCACCGGCGTGCCGAGTTATTCTATAATATTCATGAGCAAGCCAATCGCGGTAAAGGTTTAATGAAAGAAGTACTGGCCAAGATCATCAATTTTGGGTTTAAAGAACTTCAATTACATCGCATTCAAGCGCTGATCGCCGAATGCAATACGGCTTCTCTTCGACTTCTACTTCACTATAATTTTACTAAAGAAGGCGTCTTGCGAGAAGATTATTGGGTGAACCAACTTCACGAAGATTCGGTTTGCTATTCGCTATTGGCATCAGAATGGAAAAAGAACAATTGTTTATAGGAAAGCGTTAAAATAGAAATTCTTTTTATAGTTTAGTCATTCATTCCTCAAAACAAGCAGGTTTTCTTTTTAGAGGAAGTAATCAACGAGTTGTATAGGATTTTAAAAAGCGATCATCAACAGGATTACTTAACACGCAATTTTGAAGATTAGATTTAAAATGAATAGTTTATCATGAATAAAATTACGATTGAACCTTCGGTTAGTTTTAAAAAACAAGCCGCTAAAGCCAAACGAGCAATTGTATTATTTGTCTTGTTTTACCTGATTATTTTAGTTTTAAGTATGGGGCTAACCGCCGGTTGTATTTATGCCGGAATGATGCTCATCGTTGCTTTTCCGAAATTTATTACCATCGTATTAGGTGTTGGGCTCGCAAGTTTTGGGGTACTTATTTTTATATTTCTGGTGAAGTTTATGTTTAAAAGCACTCAGGAAGACACCTCCTATTTATATGAAGTTACCCGAAAAGATCAACCTGAACTTTTTTCGATCATCGATAAGTTGGTTCACCGTATTGATACCAATTTTCCGAAGAAAGTTTACCTTACTCCTGAAGTGAATGCGGCGGTTTTTTACCATACCGGCTTCTGGACAATGTTTTTCCCGTTAAAGAAAAACCTTAAAATAGGATTAGGTTTAGTGAATGCCAGTACCAAGGAAGAACTTACTGCGGTCTTGGCACACGAATTCGGACATTTTTCTCAAAATACGCTTAAAGTTGGCAGTTATATTTACAATGTGAATAAGGCAATTTATAATATGCTTTATGAAAACGATTCTTACCACAACTTACTTCAAAAATTTAGCAGTCTCACCGCCTATTTTTCCATTTTTGCCGTATTGGCCGCGAGAGTAATTGACGGGATTCGGTACCTACTTCAAAAAATGTATGAGTTTGTAAATAAAGAATATTTAGGCTTATCACGCGAAATGGAATTTCACGCCGATGAAATTGCTGCAAATATCACCGGTGCTGCTTCCCTACAAACTTCTTTACTACGCTTAGAGCTGGCCGATGCTTCATTTAATTCGGTGATCAACTTTTATGAAAACCGAATTGCCGATCTGCAACAGAGTGAAAATGTATATGAAGAACAGGCTTTTGTCCTTCAATTTTTAGCGAACGAAGAAGACTTAAGTATGACAGATCATTTACCGCAAGTGCAATTAAAAGATTTAAATCGCTACGATCAATCGAAATTGGTTATTGAAAATCAATGGGCTTCTCATCCCTCCACCGAAGATCGTGTAAACCGCTTAGCTTCCTTAACTTTACCGCACACGGGCTTATCGGAGAATAAACCGGCCATGAGTATTTTTAAAGAAGCTGAAAAAATTCAGCAAGAACTCACCCGAATGATTTTTAAACAAGTGAAGTATGAAGGTAAAGTAGAGCCTCTGCCTTACACGAAATTTAAAACTTTATATACAGAAGAATATGCTAAAAATTCTTTTCCGAAATTTTACAATGGCTATTACGACTTTAAAGATATCGAGGCATTTGATTTAGCTACCGCGAGCACGAAAGAAAAGGTATTGGTCGAAGAATTATTTTCTGCTAAACAGGTTCAAAAAACACAGGTATTGGCAGCCTTAGAAAACGACATCGAGCATCTACGCTTAATTGGTGATCGTAGTCTAAAAGTTAAAACTTTTGATTATGACGGTCAAAAATACCAGCGTAAAGATAGCTTTAGGATCAAAAA
>ENA-ORDG01000647-ORDG01000647.1-marine-metagenome-genome-assembly--contig:-NODE-647-length-15470-cov-2.146690_pt1 | contig 15470 bp, 11 predicted proteins | sample MGYA00248629_ERZ508524 | MGnify/ENA primary metagenome ERZ508524 (study PRJEB26194, sample SAMN05421901) | marine metagenome | isolation source: East of Rio de Janeiro, Brazil, South Atlantic Ocean...
CGGGTTCGAGTTTGGCATCGCGCTCGTCGAGCCGGCGGAGATCGACCGGATCGAAGACGGCATTGGAGAAAACCAATCTACCTACCGGGAGTTACATACCGTGCGCGCAACATTAAAGATCAAAGGGGTCCCAAAGATCTGGTTGATTCCTGGCCTGGCTGCTCTTTTCTTGCTGGTGGTGGCCGGCCCGGCCGTCTTACTCAGCCTGGCGCCAGCTTCCGGACCGGACATTCGATCAAGTCCAGGCCAAGAAACTTCGCTGATCGGCAACCTGGCGGGCGAGATCACCATCGACGGCAGGCTACACTTCCCCCGGCGGTTGGCTATGACCTTCGAATCCGGTGGGGCAGTGGGGAGTGTGTTGGTTAGAGAAGGTGACAAAGTGGAAAAGGGCCAGATACTGGCCAGATTGGACGCCGTCACGCTGGCGGAATTGGAAAAGGCGATGTTTTCCGGGGAGGTTGGGGTGATTACCGCTCGGGCGGAATTAGACTCCCTGGCGGTCTCCAGTCCGGTGGCTCTTGCCCAAGCGCAAGCCACGGCGGCCACAGCCGAAGTCGCCCTGGACGACGCTCGGGAGGACTTAACCAATCATCTGCAGCCGGAGGCCGTAGATGTCGCCCGAGCCCAGCAGGTGGTAGCGGACACCCGGCTTGCCTTGGATGACGCCGAAGACTCGCTGGCCGACCTGGACCGGGATCATTCCCAAAGATTTAGCCAGGCTCAGCAAGACCGAGCATCGGCGGAAGTGGCTTGGGACTTGGCGCGGGACGAGTTAGCCGATCTGGGTCTGAATCACGCCGAGACGGTAAGCCAGGCCATCCAACTAGATTCAGCAGCAAAGATCGCTTTGGACGACGCTCAAGAAGCTCTTGCGGAGTATCTGTTGGATCACAATCAGGATCTGGCTAAGGCCCGGCAGGCCCATGCCAAGGCCGACATCAGCCTGGACGAGGCCAAGGACGCCTTGGCCAAATTCGACCTGGTCCAAGCCCAAATACGAGCCACCGCCCGAGAAGCAAAGGCCGCGGCCGAGGTGGTGTTGGACAAGGCTACGCGAAACCTCACCAACTTCGACCGTGCGCGCCTGAAAAACTTGGCGGATGCCCGGCAGGCGACGGCCAAAGCTGAGGTTGCTCTAGCCGATGCCCAGGAAGCCCGGGACAACCTCAGCTTGGAATACGGCAAAGAATTGGCCAAGGCCCGCCAAGCCGAGGCCAAGGCGGTCGTGGCCCTGACAGAGGCGGAGGCCACTGCCGCTAGGTTGATCTACAAGATCGGTGTAACTAAACCCTACAATGAGGACACAGCGGATGAGTTGACCAGTCTCAGGTCGGCCGCGGCGCTGGCCTTCGCCAATCTGGACAAGGCAAGGGATGACTTGGCCGAACTTGAGCCCAGTCCCGACCCTCGGGACCTTCAAAAGCTGGTAGCCGCGGTGGAACTAGCTCAGGCCAAGCTGGACACCGCCCTGCAGGCCCAGTTGGATTTGGAGACCGACCTAGAGGTCCTAAATCAGCGGCAATTGCTGGCCGCCTGGGAAGTAGCCCAGGCTAAAGCCGACGTTAAACAGGAAGAATTGGATCAACTGGGCGAAGGTTCGGACCCCTTAGAGCGCAACAGGCTCCGATCCGCGGTGGACCTTGCCTCCGCAATCCTGGATAAGAGCGCCCAAGACCTGAATGAATTCGAACAAGGGGCGGACCCGTTGGTACTGGAGCAACTTAAAGCCGCCGTAAAGGTTGCTCAAGCTGAACGAAATACCACGGACGAAACTCTGGCAGACATACAGGCCAAAGCAAAGGCCGCAATCCGGAGTGTCGTCAGTTCGGGCATGGTAGACGCTACCGCCGACCTTACTCCAGAGGAGCATGCCCTGCGGGCTCTGGCCGCCGGAACCGACCCGCTTCAGGTTTCCTTAAAGGCAGCTCAATTCGCGAATGCCACCGCCGATCTGAAAAAAGCGGATAAGGACCTGGCTGACTTGCAAGAAGGCCCCGATCCTCTGGAACTGTCCGTTCGACAGCGGGATATGCTCTGGGCCCGGGCAGCGTGGGAAGAAGCGGTGGAAGACCTGGTAGAACTGACCAAGGACATTGATCCTCTGGAAACCCAGCGGCTCAGATCGCTGGCGGCAGTCGCCAAGGCCACGTATAACGACGCCGTAACGCTCCTAATGGCGGTCCAAGAACGCTTGCCCATGGAGGTTGACCTACTAAAAGCGAACGTCGCCTTGTCTCAAGAGGTCGCCAAAGACGCGTTGGAAGATTACGAAGGAGCAATCTTAAGGTCGCCGTTCACCGGCGTTATCTCCCTAGTCAACGTGGAACTCGACGACGAGGTCACCCACGACTCCCGTATCATTGAGGTAGTTGACCCCACTATTCTGGAAGTGGCGGGTTTCGTGGACGCTACTAACGCCAATCTGATCTCCACTGGGGATCGAGCCGAAGTTACCATAGACAATCTCCCCGGCGATATATTTCCCAGCGCGGTTACCTTTATTTCGGACAAACCAAGGACCGAGCGCGGTATAGTAAGCTTTCCCATCACAATAACGGTGGACGTCCCAGCAGGCGCCGATATCCCCTTGGGGCTAAGCAGTGTATCCGTTGTAATCACCCCCAACGAGAAGGGGCTCTTACTGGCGCCCCAGGGAACGGTCCAAGGCAGCGCTTGGCGCCCACTTTTCTGAGTTTGCGATACCGGCGAAGCCTACTCGGGTTGCTGGCTTGAATCCAGGGTGGTTATAATGCACCCATATTCGGAATCTACCGTAACTGGAGGCCCTATGCTTAGACTAGGCGGGGTTGCTTCCGCTTCTCACTTGACCGCATTCCAGGGTTTGGGAGAGATGTTCAAGCGGGAAGGCATCGACATGGACTGGGTGTTGTATTCCGATTACGACGCCATGATTGACGATTTCGTGGACGGGAAGATCGACCTGGCCTGGAACGGCCCTTTAGGTTACGTCAAGATCAAACGTCTCTTGGATGAACCCTGCCAGGTTATCGCCATGCGAGACGTGGACTTGAACGTTTCGACCTGTTTCGTTACTCGCCACGGATCCGACATCCTCACGGTGGAAGACTTAAACGGAAAGCGGTTCGCGTTCGCCAGCAGGTCTTCGACTGAATCTGGGTTGTTGGCCTATCATTTTCTGAAAGAGACCGGTATTGATCCCAGGGACGATCTGGCCCTGTTTTCATTCTCCGAAGACCGCACGCCCAGCGGGCTGACTGGGGACAAGGAAGTGATCGACTGTGTGCTCAAGGGCGAATACGACGCCGGGGCAGTAGCCCAGCGGACCCTGCGCGCCATGTCTGCAGACGGTTCATTACCCCAAGACGCCCTTCGCACCTTTTGGACCAGTCAGGGCTATAGCCACTGCTGCTTCACCGCCCAACGTGACATGGATCCGGGACAGTACCGGGAAGTCGAACAGGCCCTCCTATCCGTGGATTACGCTGACGCTCTGGGAAAAATCATACTGGACGCGGAGGCGTGCAAATCTTTCGTGCCGGGTATTGAAGAGGGTTGGGAGGAGTTGGAAAAGGCGGCGATAGACCAGGGTTTGGTCTAAAAGCCCTTAGACGTCGCCGTCCGGCGTGTTCTGGATGATGTCTTCAAGACTTCTGTCCAGGGCCGGGTCCAAGTCCGAGGGCTCCACGAAGGGACTAACCACATAATCCGATCTGGCCCGATCGATCAGGTCTTTGGCTCTCGGGTTGTCCGACCCGATCTTTTCCAGGGCTTCCTGCAATTCATGGCACTCAGTATCAGCCATGGTGATCAGATCTGCCAGATCGATATCCAGATTGAACATGACCTTGAGCCTGCGCATTATGTCGTAGTAGGCGCGATGGTCTCTGGCGATGCCAACCGGCTGGTTATTTGTGTTGTTGAAGGGGTACATGGGGGCCATGGCTCCCAGCCGGAATATCTCCAGATCGGAGTGTTGCTGGTTCACCATGGTAATCAGTGCCATTCCTATAGTTGGGCCGCTTCGGCTACGGCTACCATAGTTGGAAAATCTCAGGCCGAATTTCTCCAGATTTTCCTTCATGAATGGCTGACTGTACACACAGCTAACGTTTCTCTCCAGGTCCGGCGGGGCGGCTCCGTTGTATCCTTCGACCACCACGGTTTGGCGGATCCCCAACTCTTGTATCGCTTGAATGAAAGCCTTGCCGTAGATATCGATCCGGAACCAAGGCTCCTCGCCCAGATAAATGATCAGGCCGTTTCCCGCGTCGTAAAAGTAGTTCCTGCGGTGCATCTCGCTGACGGGCAGTCCGTCCTTATAGGAAACTCTGGGCCGATAGATATCGTGGGTGCCCGGCACTTGAAACGGGTAGCACATCTTGGACACTTCGGCGCCCAATTCGCCGATACGCCGCGCGCCAAACTTGTCGATCAAGTACCTTGGTAGACCGCCCGAGATCTCTCCGCCATCCGACCACTGGCGCCTCCAACCGGCGATCATGTACTGAACGTCGGGTTTTTCATGGAGGATCAACATATCATCGGTCATAGTGGGATTCTCCCCCGGCCCCTAACTCTGCTCGACCCTTAAATTCGCCCATCACCGCTTTGCCCTAGCCTGCTGCTATCTTAACATCTTAGTTTCATCTGGGCATCCAAGCTCAGCGGAGACGCTTCCGTACACCTGGGCATCCAAGCTCAGCGGAGACGGTTCCGTACACCGGGCTGACTCCGGGTCCACTCGTAGCACGCGTCTGGCGTTTTCGGCAGCCATAGCTGGGGACCTCCGGCAGAATCGTCACCCCCGACCCGAGTCCAAGACCGCTTTACATGATCGGCGTGTCTCCCAGTCAAAGTGCGCCCAATGCGTCCAGTGAGGTGTAACAAAGATGTTCGCCCGTTTAATTACAAGAACCCAATAATTGCCGCTGATCGGCGCACTGTCATAAAACTGTTATAGAGGTTTCACAAATATGTTCCCATTTCGGAACAAATATTACATAATTCCGTATTAATATGGGCAGAATCAGAACTGTTGCGGTCAATCACCATAATATTGCCTTTGTTAAACGTCTCCGGGCGTCGAATCAAACAACTCCGTATGCAGATGGACTCCGGGTGGACACAACAAAGGCTTGCCCGAGCCCTCCAATTGGAAGGAATGACCGTCGACCGTTCCGGCGTGGCCAAGATTGAGGGCGGGTACCGGAAAATCTCGGACTTTGAGATTGTGATCATTGCCAAAGCGCTTGGGGTGACCCCAAACGAATTGTTGACCGATGCGACCGATAAGCAGGTCCATGAAGTGCTGCAAGATAGTTAGAGACCCCCTCGGCCTCCCCATACCAGTCCAACTTGACCGGCTTCCGGCCGTCACCCCTAGCGCCTCCCGGATCCACTGCTCCACGCCCGCATCGCCCACTCAACTGTCCAGTACCCGGCCGTTTTAATCGCGTTGCATAGATCTATCGGCCCGGATGCACAAAGTCGTGCTGTTCACCGGCGTCGATAGAGCACGCCGCGCCGTATATCGCAACGGGAGGCCGGTTCCATAACGGCGCCGCCGATTTCTACCCCGCCTTTGGGCCGTCAGTCTTGATGTTCAACGGATCCCGTCTACCCGGCGTCATTTTGGCGTCATTTCCAACATCCTGCGGGATTCTACCTGTACCGGCCAGAGTGCGAGAGATTCACACCTTCAGCAGATAATACGGCCAAGTTTCCGGGGAATCGAGGCGATTACCACATAGGTACACCAGGTCGGATAGCTCATTATTATCCGGTCTACCGCACGGCACGTTGACACACCACGCAATGCAAACCACACTCACAATAATGGGTGTAATAGCCGGTTTAGGTGTAGGTTGTCATAACTTATTTTCGACAGTATTGCAGCTTACGTTAACGAATCGGTAAAGGAGCGGTGCTCTGATGGCAGACAACGGTCAAGACTCGGAAGGATACCGGGGCAGCCCACAGCCGGAACGGACCTCTGAGGAACAGGACAAACAAGCCCTGCTCCTGAAGCTGGCCGAGCGGACCGTTCTTCAGGCTGAGGCTCTGGCCCAAGAGATCACCCACCGGCTAGAGAACAGAGCGAAGCGGAAGACGCCACGATCCGCGATAACTACCTGGCAGAAACCACGGAAGAAGCCCGAAAAATAGTGGAAGCGGCGGAACAGGAAGGGGCCACGATCATTGAAAACGCGTCCGCCACGGCTCGGGTGGAAAGAGATCGGATATTAGGTCTGGCGAAAACCGAACGCCAGGAGATCGTTGGCAACACCGAGTCAGAAGTGCAAGAGATCGTGGGGAACGCCCAGACTGAGGGCGAAGACGTACTGGCTAGGGCCAATCAGCTCGCTTTGGCTATCATCAATGGGTCCAAGGCTAGAGCGGAGAGTATCGAATCTAACGCCCGGCTGCGTGGAGAGTTCATCGTTAAACAAATGAGCCAGAACGTTGCCGACGGCATCCGCCGCGCGGTGATCGAAACGGCCAACAACATGCTGCCCGCCCTGGAGGAACTTGGCGAACAGCCTTTAGAAAACATTCCTAGGGACAATGCCGCGGGAGTGACCACTTTAGAGAGGGAGTTGCTGCAAAAGGTCACACCCAAAGAGGATTACGGACCTGGTTCGGATCCTGCCGATATAACTCCCGGCAACGGCGCCCAGCCGGCCGATAAGAAAAACCCCCGTCCCTCGACCGGCACTCCGGCCAGTTCGAGCGGAAGAACCCAGTAGGCCCGCGGCAACCGGATAATTGAGTCGCACCAGGAGTCCCATCATCTCTGAGAGCGTGAGAAATTTATGGGGCAGGGATTTTGCCCTCGTTCCGGCCGGATTGTCCGAAGGTGACGTTACCGCCTTCGTCGAAGAGATGATCTCCGGGCACAAGGAAGCCGATGAACGGCTGGAGCACCTAGACTCACTGCATCGTTTGGCTACGGAAACGCTTCAAGAAGCTCAAGAACTAGCCGAACGCCACAAGTCTGAAGGGCGGAAACAAGCGGACGATGAAGCCCAGACAGTCATCGCCGCCGCCACCGAGCGGGCCCGTCTCATCGTGCAAACCGCGGAAAAGCTTGCCAGCGACCTGAAACAAGATGCCAAAACGGAATCAGAGCGACAGGCCGCCAGCGCTATCCTGGTAGCTGAAGCTAAAGCCAACGAACTCATTGTTAGCGCCCAAGCCTCTGCCGAACGACGCCTCAATGACGCCCAGCACCGGGCGGCCACCCCACCCGGCGCTGATGATCCCCAGCCTGCCGGTCCGGCGGGTGGTCAGGTTCAAGCTATGCCCGCGCCGAGTTCGGATCAGAAGACTCGGCACACCTTTCGCTGGAACGCCGTGCCTGGGGCGACTCGCTAAGGTTTGTACCTCTGCCGGCCTCCCTATGGCAAAGAGGACTTCGTTTTCGTGCAGGAAGACCTAACCGAAACATCGATGATTCTTCCCATAGACCTGGAGCCTAACATCGTCTATAAATGGACCATCCGCGCCGGCAATGCCAAAGGATGCGGGAAACCCAATCAGTTCAAGGAATATCTCACCTGACCCATCACCTAGATCTGCGCCGTCGATCCGCGTAAGCGTCCACCGCCATTCCGCCCTGTCTTCCTCTTTATGAATGCCCGTCTTGCTATATAACTGGCAATTCCCGGCGCCTCACCAAACCCGGTTGTCCTGGCCACTAGAGGCCATCCTCAATCAGCCGTGTGCTACAATCCCGGAGAAAATCGCCTCAACGTATCAGGCGGCCTAATTTCAATTTATTCAAGAGGTAGCGATGGCGCTAATGAGAGCCGGTCAAGCGATAATTGAAGGTCTACGAGCCGAAGGTGTGGAATACATCTTCGGCCTGGTGGGGACAACCACCAACAGCATCGTCACCGAATTGCCGGGGCGGACCGACATCCGGTTCCTGGATACCCGGCACGAAGAAGGGGCCGCCTTCATGGCCTACGGATATACTCGGGCTTCCGGCAAACCGGCGGCCTGTCTCACCACGTCGGGCCCCGGCAGCATCAACCTGCTTACCGGCATCTCCCTAGCCTACAAAGGACGGGCCCCGGTGATCGTCATCGCCGGAGATACGGCCCAAGAGTACATCTACCGTGACGGCGCCCAGGCATTCGACCTGGTGAGCCTGTTCAAACCCATCACCAATCTGGCGTTACAAGTGAACCAGACCGAAAGAATACCGGAGATGCTCCATTATGCCTTCCGGCATGCCCTCTCCGGCAAGCAAGGACCGGTATTTCTCGACATACCCAGAGACTTGATCGACGGCAAGAGCCTGGAGACCGACATACAAGCGCCGGAGACTTACCGGGCAGTAAACGGACGCATCGAGGGAGATGCTCAAGCCATCCAACAGGCGGTCGCGCTACTGAGTCAGGCGCGGCGGCCTTTGCTGCTGGCGGGAGGCGGTGTCATAGATTCGGAGGCCAGCGACGATGCGGTCGAACTGGCCGAACTCCTAGATATGACTCTGGTCCCTTCCTACGGCCACAACGACGCCGTGCCCAACAACCACCGGCTCTATATCGGCCCACCCGGCGGGCGGGGTTCCGGCGAGGCTGCGGAGGCGATAAACCAGGCCGACGTGATCCTGGCCTTGGGAACCCGGATCAATCAGGGAAGCACGTCTTGGAACTACAACGTGGTCAATCCGGAAACGAAGATCGTCCAGGTGGATATCGACCCTCAAGAGATCGGACGCAACTATCCGGTTGCCGTGGGCATGGTGGGCGACGCCAAGGCCGTGGCCCAGCAGTTACTCCGAGCCTTGCGGGAGGAGTTCCCGGAGGGCCGTCCCAATCCTGAGTGGCGAGCCAACACCGAGAGCCTGGCCCGGCAACGGCGGACCCGGTTGGATGCCGAGAAAGAGATTCCCGGCGACCCTATGATGCCCCAACGGGTCTACCCCGAGTTGTCCAAAGTCCTGCCGCCGGATTGCATGGTGACCATCGACGCTGGAGTTTCAGCGGGATTGGCTTATGACCGGCTGGCCTTCCAAACACCCCGCACCATGTTCAACTACGCCGGACAGGGCGGGCTTGGTATGGGTCTGTGCGTGGGCCTGGGCACCAAGCTAGGCCGGCCCGACCGTGCTGCCATCGCCATCCAAGGCGACGGCGGATTTCTTTACACGTCCCAGGAATTGAACACGGCGGTTAGATGGGGGATACCGCTGGTGAGCATCGTGCTGAACAACAACTGCCACGGGGCCGAGAAAGCCCAACAGCAACGCTTGTTCGACGAACGCTACATCGGCGTGGACCTGGAAAGCCCCCGGTTCGATAAACTGGCTGAGGTATACGGGGCCAAAGGATATTATGTAGAGCGACACGAAGACATCGCGGACACGGTTCGCGACGCGTTGGATCAAAATGGCCCCACCGTGATCGAAATACCCATCGAAGAGTATTTCCCTCCGGCAGCGCCGCTGCCCGGGTCTTCCCGGTAATCCTAATCGCTCAAGATTACCCTCGAAAAGATCATTCACGTTAATACCCGGCCAATTAAAGGAGCTTACGATGGCTAGCATTTTTGAAGAACTCGGCGTGCGCCCGGTGCTCAACGCCATGGGAAACCGGACGCTGTTGGGAGGGTCCACTCCCTCCGCCGCCGTCCGCGCCATGATGGACGAGGCCGAAGAAGACTACGTTCACATGGGCGACCTGATGGACACCGTGGGCCTGAAGATTGCCGAGATGATTGGCGCCGAGGCCGCCTTGGTGACCTCTGGATGCTCGGCAGCGCTGGCCGTGGGAGCCGCGGCCTGCATGACGGGCAACGACCAAGAGAAGATCGACCAGTTGCCGGACACCACTGGCATGCCCAACGAGTTCATTATCCAACGACAACTTAGGATCAAATACGACCGGTGCATCACCATTCCCGGCGGCAAACTGGTGGAGGTTGGCGACGTTGAGGAGACCCGCCCGGAGCACATCGAGGCCGCGATAGGGCCTCGCACGGCGGGCATCCACTACCTGGCTCCGGGTAACCGTCCGGGAGCGTTGCCGATAGAGGAAGTGATCCGCATCGGACAAGCCCACAACATCCCGGTCATCGTGGATGCCGCCGGGGAAGTCTACCCGACAGACAAGTTCGGCCGGTACGTCAAGATGGGCGCAAAACTCGCGGCCTACGGCGCCAAGTACTTCGGAGCGGTCAATTCCAGCGGCATGCTGGTTGGCGACAAAGACCTGGTAGAGATCGCCCGCGCCCACAGCTTCATCGGGTTCGAGTCCAGCCAGTCCCGGTCCATCGGACGGCCGATGAAAGTGGACCGTCAGGAAGTTGTCGCGGTTTACGCGGCCTTGCGAGAGTGGCTGACGATGAACCACGAGGACCGTTTCGCGTCCTACGAAGTCCGGGTGGCGCGCCAGAAGGCCGAACTGAAGGACATCCCAAACATCGAAATGTTCAAACACCCCGCGGAGGGACCGCCTTTGGGATTACTCGTCCGTATGGATACCGCCAAAGTGGGCAAGACCGCCGGGGAGGTCGTTGCCGAACTGAAAACCGGCAATCCCAGCATCTGGGTCCGCTCCCCCCAAGCCCGGCCCGACGAATACCCGGAAGGGGAAAACGGCTTCATCATCCTGATGCACCTGCTTAAAGAAGGAGGCGAGAAGATCATCGCCGAGAGGCTGGCGGAGATCCTTCCAAGATAGTACCAAATTTTGTAAGTAGCCGCTGGAACCTTCCGTTCGCCCTGAGCTTGTCGAAGGCCCCTTCCAGGGAATGATGGTTCGACAGGCTCACCACGAACGGGGTTAGTAACGCTGATCTTCGCAAGGATGTTATTGGGATCTACGCCGTGGTCAGCTTCGGCATAAAGTTTGGCAATGCGGAGATAGTCGCACAGTAATCTCGTGCCACTTTCCAGCTCCCAGCTTCGTTAACGTAGTTAGGTACGAGGAAAAACGGTACTGGAAAGTTGGTGTCTGAGGAAAGGAATGGCCGACTCAGCTTCCGAAGAAGCGATCCTCAAGGAAATCAACCCCGATGAACTGGTGGAGTTGGGCAAGTCCCTGGTCCGCATACCCAGCTTCATCGGCGAGGAAACCGCCCTGGCGCGGTGGCTAGCCAGCTACTTCTCCTCCAGGGGTTATGACGTCCAGCTTCAAGAAGTGGACAAAGGTTGGTTCCAGACGGTAGCCACCCTCAAGGTGACTGGTGGAGGCCGCAGCATCATGTTCAACGGCCACCTGGACATCAATCCCCTGGCCACCGGTTGGACCAGGGATCCATTCGACCCCTGGGTGGAGGACGGCAAGCTCTATGGCGCGGGGATCCGCAACATGAAAAGCGGCGTCTCATCCATGATTCACGCCGCCGAAGCCATCAGAAAGTCGGGTGTGAAACCGGCGGGGGATATCGTAGTTGCCTGCGTCGCCGGGGGGCTTCAGGGCGGCTCCGGGACCAAGTACCTACTGGATCATGGCTGCCAGACCGACTTCGCGGTGGTGACCGAGCCCTACGGCGCCCACAACGTGGTCACCAAGCACGGCGGCATGTCGGTATTTTCCCTCCACGTTATGGGCACGCATCCCGCCGGCGACGACTTGGAAGGCGTGGACGCCATCCCCATGATGATGAAGGCGATCCAAACTATCTACGACACCAAGCTTACCCACCGGCCCTGGGACATCCCGGGGTTGCCCTGGGTAAAGATCGGCTCAATCATCGGCGGCCGCGGCGAGTCCCACGACCTGCGGTCGGTCAGCCGCAACAGCGACCTATGCACCGCCTTCGTCGCGGTGACAACGGTGCCTGGCATGACGTCGGACACGATACGCATGGACTTCGAGCGAAGCCTGAGCCAACTCCGGGAAGAAGAGCCCGGCTTCGAATACCAACTGGTCCATCCGGTGGAAAGCAAGTTCAACATCTGGCAAGTAGACCATCCGCCCATGGACATGCCGGCCGATGAAGAGATCGTCCAAAGGGTTGCCGCCAGCTACCAGAAGGTTACCGGACAACCGCCCCAGGCCATCGGCGCCCCTCCTTCGGCGTTGAGCGCCCGCTACGGCGACGACGACGCCCATCTGTGGGAGGCGGGAATACCCTGCCCGATATACGGTCCGTCGGGAGGGTCCTACGGTGAGGACTTTGCGCTGATTGAAGAGATGGTTCTTTGCAGCAAGGTCTTGGCTTTGACGGCGTTGGATATTTGTGGGTGATGAGGCCGAAATCCCCCAACCCCCCTTTACGAAAGGGGGGCTTTTTTTGCCAATCTATCAGGAGATCTAGGATAATTTCCAATGACCCCTATCAAAGGATTCGCATCAGGTTTAAGCACTACAGAAGAGGTGATTGTTGACAAGTAGCAGTGATCTTGTGGTGGTTGGCGCGGGGGTAGTGGGGGCCGCTATCGCGTTTTATCTGGCCAAGAGTGGGGCCAGGGTTACGCTGGTAGATCGGGACGCGCCCGGTGGGCGAACATCCAGGGTTTCATTTGGGTGGATCAACGCCTTGGGGAAGCGTCCGGAGCATTACCACCGGCTCAGCCGCTTGGGAGTGGATACCTATACCCAACTGGAAGAAGAACTGGGGCCTGGGTCGGGCATCGGGCGCGGCGGGGGGCTCCACTGGCCGGGGCCTGGTGCGGAAGGGCGGGCGGAACAGGCCGCTCTGGTGCGTGACCTGGAAGAGTTCAACTATCCGTATAGCTTGCTGACGTCTCAGGAAGCCGCCGAGTTGGAACCCAATTTGCGGGTTGACGGTGTGGACGACGGCATCTTGTATGCCCCCATCGAACGTTGGGCCGATGGCGACCTGCTGGCCGGGGCATTGGCCAAGCGGGCCGTCGAGTACGGAGCGAGGCTGGCATCTCCCGTCTCGGTCCGCGAATTGATAACGGACGGGTCACGGGTAACGGGCGTCGCGACTTCCGATGGGTTATTGTCCGCCGGGGCAGTGGTGGTTGCCGCCGGGACGGCCAGTGTGGGATTGCTGGCGCCCCTCGGGTATCAACTGCCTTTGGGCCGAGTCGTGGGAATAACCGGAATCGTGTCAGCGCCGGCTGGGACTGTTTCAAGGGTGCTCTATCCGGGCGCGTATCACGTCCGTCCTACCACAGACGGCCGGGTTGCTATCGGGTGCCGGGACATGGACGATCTCGTCGACGAGGACACCGACACGTCCAGCCCTCCGTCCTGGATGAATCAGCTTCTGGACATGGTTCGCCGCGATTGCCCTTCGTTAGGAGGAGGTCGGTTCGAGGAACTGCGGGTGGGCGCCAGGCCAATGCCCGTCGACGGTCTGCCTATTGTCGGTCCCGTCCCCGGCGTCCAAGGCGCCTATGTGGCGGCCATGCACAGCGGCGTTTCTCTGGCGGCCATAATCGGCCAAACGGTGGCCGGAGAAATCACGTCAGGCAACGTATTTCCCATATTGGAACACTACCGGCCGGACAGGTTCTCATAAAGCGCGGACACGTGTCTATTAACGTATGGAAGCAGACTCCAGATTCTTGACATGGTTGACCGGCGCAAGTAGCATTGTATGCAGTCAAAATACTCGGTAAAATAGTCTTTATTCCGCATCTATCTGAACACGATAGAAAGTTATAAGGAATCGATCAGAATCGTCTACATCTAACCGGCGGAACCCGGTTACTCACACTGAATACAGCGTGGAACGACACGTTGATCTGGGATAGGAGGGATTAGGATGCCAAGTCAAGACGACATCGCATTGATGGGCCACCTGATGCGCCGTGCCGGCTTCGGGGCTCCCCAAGAGGAGCTCCAAACCCGCTCAGCCAAAGGATACGACGCTACGGTAGAAGAACTTCTCCACCCTGAAGAGCTACCCGCGATCGACGAAAACGAATTTTACCGGTATTTCCCCGGCTATGAGGGCGCTTTGGGACCGCCCATCAACCAGGCCGAATGGGTGTACCGGATGATTAACACCAAGCGGCCCCTGGAAGAAAAAATAGCCCTGTTCTGGCACCAGTTGTTCGCCACGGGCAACTCCAAAGTGGACAATCCCCCCGAGCTAACCCAGCAGATCAAGATGTTCCGCAATTACGGGCTGGGCAGCTTCAAGGAACTGCTGGTGGAGCTGGCCAAGAACCCGGCGATGATCTACTGGCTGGACAACAACGGCAACCATAACGGCGCCATCAACGAGAACTGGGGCCGTGAGTTGATGGAGTTGTTCGCCCTGGGCGTGGGCAACTATTCCGAGGACGATATTAAAGAGGCGTCGCGGGCCTTTACCGGGTGGACCATCGCCCCTAAGATTCCCCGAAACCCATTAGGCCGTTTCTACTGGAATTTCGAGTACAAGCCCGAAGACCACGACGACGGCGAAAAGACCTTCCTGGGGCACACCGGGAACTTCAACGGCGAAGATATCATCGAAATCCTGGCCGATCAACCGGCAACCCCCCGCTTCCTGGCACGGCACCTGTACAACTTCTTCGTCGCCGATGAAGCCCAAGTACCGGCCTGGAACATCACGCCGCCCCGGGATCCGGAGGCGATACAGACCCTGGTGGACGCCTACAACGACTCCAAAGGCGACATCCGTTCAATCCTACGGGTACTGTTCAAGTCTGACTTCTTCAAGAGCGCCCGCTTTGAGCACGTGAAGAGCCCCGCCGAGTTGGTTGTGGGCACCGTACGCATCGCCGGCAACTACAACGGACCCAGGCCCGGACTCACCCTCTTGGCCATGGAGTGCAACTGGCAAGGCCAGGAACTCCTGAATCCTCCCAGCGTGGAAAGCTGGCACACCGGTTCTGAGTGGATCGACGGCGGCGCCCTGGTAAGAAGGGTGAACTTCGCCGCGGGCGTCCTGGGAGACACCTCTCTGCCGGGTGTCCGTTCCGTGGTTGAGGGGCTCAGATCCAAGGGCAGCCTGGCGCCGGCGGATTTCGTGGCTCAATGCCTAGAAGCCCTTGGACCCTTGGAAGTTAGCGAATCGACCCACAGTGAGTTGCTGGACCATGCCCAAGAGGACGGAAACCTGAATTGGGGCACTGACGAAGAGCGCACCGCTTCCGAGAAACGGGTGGGCATCATGCTGGCGCTGATCGCCGCCTCCAGGGACTATCAGTTCGCCTAGCAGCCAGCGGGCCGCTACAACCCAACAGCTACTTCAGGAGGATTCGAAGATGGCATCAACCAAGAAAGACCCAGTGGTGGTCATTCTCCAACTTACCGGAGCCAACGATATTCTCAACACGATAATCCCTTACACCAGCGGCGAATACCGGGACAACCGGCCCAAGGTAAACATTCCCGAGGACAAGGTCCTGCCCATCGACGACCAGTTGGCTTTTAACCCCAACATGGGCCCACTTAAGAAGATGTACGACGATGGCAAGATGGCCATCATCCACGGAATCGGGTTCGAAAATTCCCCCCGGTCCCATTTCCGCGCCATGGACATCTGGCACACCTGTGAGCCCGACAAAGTCGGCATCGAAGGTTGGGCCGGACGGGTAGCCC
>ENA-ORDG01000650-ORDG01000650.1-marine-metagenome-genome-assembly--contig:-NODE-650-length-15392-cov-3.209207_pt1 | contig 15392 bp, 13 predicted proteins | sample MGYA00248629_ERZ508524 | MGnify/ENA primary metagenome ERZ508524 (study PRJEB26194, sample SAMN05421901) | marine metagenome | isolation source: East of Rio de Janeiro, Brazil, South Atlantic Ocean...
ACCAACTACCTGCTGCGCCAGCGCGACCCCAAGCGCCAGTCTGTGCGGGCCTTCCAGTTGCTGAACTACCGGGTGATCGCCGCCGGTGATTCCTACAACGACACCACCATGCTGGGCCAGGCCGAAGCCGGTATTCTGTTTCACGCGCCCCAGAATGTGATCGACGAGTTCCCGCAGTTCCCGGCGGTGCACAACTTTGATGATCTGAGGCAGGGATTCCTGAAAGCCAGCGCCATTCACAGCGCCTGATTTTCCGGTATTCCGGTCTGTGCCGCTGCGGGAAACCCGGCGGCACAGATCGCAGCCCTTACCGCTTTAGTTGTTCCAGAAAGTCCATCAGCGGCTTCACCTTGGTCAGGGTTTCCTGATACTCCGCTTCCGGGTCTGAATCCGCCACAATTCCGCCGCCACCCCAGCATCTGATCGTTCCGTTCGCCTCACACAGCAGGGTGCGAATGGCAATGTTGCTGTCTAGCCGCCCATCCAGCCCGTAATAGAACACCGACCCGCAATAGGGCCCGCGCCAGTGGGGTTCCAGTTCGTGGATAATCTCCATAGCCCGGATTTTCGGGGCGCCGGTAATGGACCCTCCCGGGAAAGCGTCAAACAGGGCTTGTAGCGGGCTTACATCCGGTTTCAATTGGGCGCGGATGTGGCTCACCAGATGGTGCACATTCTGGTAGCTTTCCAGCGCAAACAGCTCGTCCACCTTCACCGAGCCGGGCAGGGCGTTCACGCTCAGGTCGTTGCGCAGCAAATCCACAATCATCAGGTTTTCGGCACGGTCTTTTTCCGAAGCCAGCAGCTCATCGGCCAGGGCCTTGTCCTGCTCCGGCGTGGCACCGCGCCGTCGGGTGCCTTTGATCGGGCTGGTTTCGATCACCCCGTCGCGGATTGCGAGAAACCGCTCCGGTGAAACCGACACCACCGCGCTGCCTTCATGGCGCAGAAACGCCGCGTAGGGTGTGGGGTTGGCATGGCTCAGTTCCGTGAACGCCAGCCAGGGATCGCCACTGTAGTGGCCTTCAAAAGACTGGGACAAGTTGGCCTGATAGCAATCGCCGGCCTGGATGTAATCCTGCACCTGTTGCACGCGATTGCGGAAATCTGTGGGGGATTGCGTCGGCCTGAATGAATGCTCCATTGCCCAGTGCTCTGGCTGTGACTCAGCGGGCGTAGCCAGCCAGTTCTCCAGCTGTTTCTGCTGATCCTGCGGCAAGTCCGGGTGTACCCACAGATAACAGTTCCCTGATTCCAGATCCTCACTGGCAAACCACAGATACAGCCCGGCAAACATCAGCGGTAACGGCAGCTCCGGCACCAGCCCTTGCAGCTTCGCCTCCCGGGCGTATCCGAATTCATAGGCCAGGCTGCCCACCCAACCGCCGATCAGCGGGCAGGGTGCTTCCTTTAACGAGCTGAGCGCAGGCTGGTAAGGCGCCGCCAGCTGTTCCATCTCCCGGGCCAAAGCCTGAGTGTCCACGCCCGTGCCTGCATTGGCTGGCAACGAGACCCGTTCCACCGCATGGCAGGAGAACCCCCGCGCAGCCCCGCGCCCACCCGCAATTGCCTGGGCGCCCAGAAATACAAAGTCCGGCTCTGCGGCCGAATGGCTGCAAAGCTGATCAAACTGCGGGCGGGAAATGGACTGGCAGACAGGAAAGGCCAAGTTACCTCCGTTAAAAATTGGAAGAATGCTACACGCTGCACAAAACGGGCGTTGTCCGATTGGGACAGGCGCTGATCTAATGAAATCAGGTCACAGCGAGGGGCTGCAACCGGTAGCTGATTTTACCCGAGTTCATGGTGGCCCGAGTACACATACCAAAAAAAGGACACGAGTTATGCCCAATACTTTCAAAAGCTTCTTTGCTGCCATCCCTCTTGCGGCGCTTTTCGGATTCTTACCGGTTCAAGCCCAGGAGACGATCGGTGTGAAAATTCCGGAGAACAGTGTGATTTCTGATGGAGTTTTGACGAGAGAGGAGATGGCGCGTTATGTCGTGGTTGCAAAAGCGCAACTGGAATACCTGACCGAACATGCGGCTGAAAAGTATGAGGATGAGCTGATCGTGAAGAGTGCTCCTATACCTCGGGCGTGGATGTTGATGAAAGATGGCAAAACGGTGAAAGAGCTGAAGTTGGACAAATCAGGAGAGGATGCGCCTGCGAATATCAAAGTTGTAATGTTCCGGGCGGCACTGAAGTCTGTAGCCAGAAACGGTCAAATTAATGCGGCAACGATTCTGTTTGCCGGTCAAATGAGTGCAGACAATCCCCAGAAGGTGTTGGTCATGGAACATGAGCACCGTCTGGGGATTTCTGCATCCAAGTTTATACCGTATAAGGCAGAAGGAGATGCCCCTCAGTTCGGAGAACCAGAGGTAAAAGATAAGCCTTTCCAGATGTTTTACGACGATAAATCACAAGCTCCGACTTCCTGATGTTTTTGCGACGAAGTTCCGTTACAGAGAAGTCTTTATGTAGACGTGACAACTTGTGATCATGGTCACGGATTAGGACTGTAAAACAATCTTAAATGGAGTTGTGGAGTTCAAGGCTTCACACACTAATTAAAACTCAGACAACAAAAAATGAGTTTCTAAGGAGATAATAATGAAAGGCCTGAAAAAACTTGCTCTGGCTACAGCTGTAGCCGCTGCTCCCTTCGCTGCACAAGCTGACCTGAAAGCTATGGATGACGTGTCCATGGGTAATGTAACTGGTCAAGCTGGTGTAACCATCGAACTGGAAACTAAGGTAAGCATTGGCCAGTTTAAGTACACAGACACCAATGACGGTGGCACCGATGAAATTGGCGGCGGTTCATTTGCTGTCAATAATATTGTGCTGGGCGGTTCTGGTGTTGCTGGTGGTACCGGTGGACAGCTGCTGGATCAGTTGAAAATTGATATCGATGTTGCCGATGACGGTGATGCGGTGATCCACGTTGGGTCCCTGGAAACTGACGCAACAACCGGCGCACCGGTTCCCATCGATTGGGGTATGACCGTGGGTTCTGTGGAATTGCTGCCAGGTTCTACTGGTACTGATAGCACCACTCTGCTGTCCAACATGAGCCTGTACGGTGATCTGGCTGCGCTAGATCTGCGTGTGGATACCGCCACTGATTATTTGAATGTTGCAGTAGCCTTCGATATCGATGATATGGATTTCGACGTTGATTTCCTGGGCATTGGTATTCGCGATATGGTTATTACCGGTGCAGGGCTTAACTTCGACTACGATGGAAATGGAACTACTGCTGAGGAAGAGCTTGCTGTGAATGCCACCGCAGCAGAGGGTTATGACTGGTCTGCAGACCCGCGACAGAAACTTGCATTTGGTAAGTTGACTGACTATGCGAATGTCAACCTTGATGTTTACAAAGGTGACGGTCTGGGCGCCTCCCCAATGACTGACGTCCTGCGCGTTGACATCAATAACGTATACATGGACGTAAGTATCGGTGAAACCATCATCGGCGGAACCAACATCGGTACCATCGCCATTGATAACCTGGCAGTAACCGACACCAAGCTGGCAGTCTACGGTCGCTAATCCGACCTGACACCAAACCTGGTGCAACGCCCCGCCTCGGCGGGGCGTTCTTGTTTCTGCAGAACACGCAGGCACAAAAAACGGCAGCTCATCGGCTGCCGTTTTTCATTAGTCGTAAGAGTTGTTATCAGGCCTTACTGGTCCGGCACCTGAATAGAAAGATCAAACCCACCCCCAGGTCGCGGCGTCAGATTAATCGGCCCTTCGTTAATCCCCTGCGGAATATTAATCCGGTCTATCCCCGGCGGGTTACCAATGCTGAAATTCAGGTTCTGGCCGTCGAAGCCAATGCCCAGCTGGTCGTTCAGGAAGGTCTGGGTAAAGGGTTCGTCCGGGATTTCCGGTTGCTGGCCGAAGATCAGCTGGGGGATGTCCGGGCGAAATTCGGCTGGTGGCTGTACCCTTGCCAGTTCGTCGACTGGCAGCAGCAGGGCACGGCGCAGGAACTCTTCTTCGGCGTCGGTTAAGGAATCTTTGCGGTCATCTTCCAGGTAGCGTTGCAGGGCTTCCCGGTAGGCTTCCTCTTCTGCCTCGGTGACGACCGGCTCGCCCGGGGAAATGGTCAGGGCCTGGATGATGCGCTGGCGATCTGCCTCGGACTTCTGCTGGTCTTTGGGTACCACGATAACGGCGGAGTCTTCTACGTAGGTTTCCACCATTTCGTCAGACGTCATGGTTTGTACGCCCGCGGTGGCGGGAGCAGCGATGGCGGCCGTTATGGCAGCGGCGAGCAGTTTGCGACGTATCATGAGTTGCCTCTTGGGTAACCGGTGTGTGCAGAGGCGCTGCTGAGACTGCGAGGACTGCCGAACTCAGGGCATTCAGGCTTTGCGCTTCATTTTTTCAGTATTCGGTTTGTCTGACACTATTTCAACCGGAAAGTGCCGTTATTGTGATCAGAATCTTCCCCTACGGAGTACAGTTATAAAAACGCTGTGGATATGGTTTCATAGTCCGTAAACTGCATTGAACTTTTCAGGAGTCTTCCGGCCTGATGGGCATGATAAAACAATCTGTTGGCCGTCGTTTCAGCCGCTGGATCAACCGCCGTATCCCCCGTGCAGACAGCGTTCTGTTCAGCCAGAAAAATATCTTCATTCTGCCCACCGGCGCCGGTGTGGTGTTCGGCATTCTGTTGCTGATCATGCTGATTACCGGCATTAATTATCAGAACAGCCTTATTTACCTGCTTACTTTCATGCTGGGCGCCCTGTTTGTGGGGGCCATGCATCAGACCCATCGCAATCTGTCCGGCTTGTCGCTTTCTCTGGTTCAGCCTGGGGAGGGTGTGGCTGGTGAAGACATTCCTTTCCGGTTTCGGGTCAGCAGTGGCAAAGACGATTCACTGGCGATCAGCCTGTCGGTGGAGGACTCGCGGGTTGAGGGTATTCATGTGCCAGCCGGGGAGTCGAAAGACGTCACCCTGCCTGTCCCTTCGGCCTGGCGCGGCTATCTGCGCCCCGACAGGGTGCGTATTGAAACCCGGTTTCCGTTTGGTTTGCTGAAGGCCTGGTCCTGGGTGCGGCCGTCTTCGGCCGGGTTGGTGTTTCCGCGGCCATTAGCGGCGCCGGAAGCGCTCAGTACCCTGGAGGATGGCCCGGAGAACGCGGCGGCCGCGAAAACAGCCGGGCAGGACGAAGCGGACTTGCGGCCCTGGCGGGAGGGGGACTTAAGCCCCAGGGTGATGTGGAAGCGCTTTGCCCGCTCCGGCCAGATGGTGGTGGCAGATTGGGAAGCGAAGCAGGGCAGCCCGCACTGGCTGGATTTTGCTGCGTTTCCCGGCGTGGATAACGAACTGCGTTTGAGTTACCTGGCCTGGCTGGTGCAGGACCGTGCAGCCAAGGGCGCCCGTTTTGGCCTGAACCTGCCCGGTGAGGTGATTGAGCCGGATTCCGGCAAGGTGCATGTGGAGCGTTGCCTGCGGGCGCTGGCTATCTGGGGCGAGGAAAAGCCCCGGGATGATGATGCCAGGGCCTTTGGTACCCGCAGGAAACTGGATCGGGCAGCACGGGGAGGCAAGGCAGCATGAAGCTTTCCCTGCCTTTTGGCCTGTTCAGTGGCCGGGAAGACCCGCCGAAAGAAACCATTCCCGCCAAGGCGCTGCTGTGGCTGATTGCGGCCTTTGCGGTATTGCTTGTGCCCCAGTGGGATCGCCTGCCGGTGTGGCTGATTGCCGCCTGTGTGGTGCTGGCCGGCTGGCGCTGGCTGGCGCAGATGGGCCGGGTGCGTTTGCCCGGGCGCTGGTTGCGCACCGGTATCATGCTGATCCTGATGGCGGTGTACATTGCCACGGTTCAGGGGCGCTTTACGGTGGATACCGCCGCCTCGTTCTTTGTGCTGGCGGTGGGCCTGAAATGGCTGGAAACCCGCAGTGCCCGGGATTTCTATGTGCTGTTTTTTATCCTGGTGTACCTGGCCACGGTGAATTTCCTGTTCCGGCAGGACATTCTCTGGGCGCTGGTGAACTTTGCCGCCATTGCACTGTTGCTGGTGGGGCTGCAAACCATAAACGCGCCGGACCTGCCCAATGCCATCGGCCGGGGCTGGAAGCGCCTTGGCCTTCTGATGCTGAAAACCTTGCCGGTGGTGATCCTGCTGTTTGTGTTCTTCCCCCGCATGGCGCCGCTGTGGAGTGTGCCCATGGTGTCTGGCCAGGCCCGGAGCGGGATTTCGGACACCATGCGCCCGGGCGATATCTCCAACCTGGCCCAGAGCAGCGAGCGGGCCTTTCGGGTGACCTTCGGCGGTGATGCTCCTGATTACCGTGACCGCTACTGGCGCGGGCTGATCCTGGACCGCCTGGACGGCGAAACCTGGCGCCAGGGCGATTCCGAGCGTTTCTTCCGGCCGGGCCGCGTAGCCATTGATGGTGGCGTGGGGGCGCTGGAGCCGAACCAGTACGATGTGCTGCTGGAGCCTACCGACCAGCGCTGGGCGTTCGCCCTGGATGGCTCCGAAGCTGTCTCGGATAACGTGGTAGAGGCAGAGCAAAACCTGTTCCGTTTCCGGCGCCCGGCAGACAGCTCTGTGCGCTATCGGATGGCTCTTGGCAATGTGGCGGCGAGCAGCGCGGTGCAGGGGTTGTCACCGCTGGAACAACGCCGATACCTGCAGCTGCCGGCGCAGGGGAATCCCCGGGCACGGGAACTGGCGCAGCAGCTGGGTTCGCAGTTAAGCCCGGAACAAACGGTGATGGAGTTGATGCGCCGGTTCCGGGAGCAGGAGTATTTTTACACGCTTCGGCCACCGGCCATGCCGGAAGATGGCATTGATGCACTGCTGTTCGATGAAAAGCGAGGGTTCTGTGCTCACTATGCCGGTGCGGCCACTTTTGTGTTCCGGGCAGCGGGTATTCCCGCAAGGGTGGTTGTGGGTTACCAGGGTGGCGACGCCGGTGCCAACAACGAGTATTACATTGTTCGCCAGTACGATGCCCACGCCTGGGTGGAAGTGTGGCTTGAAGGGCGCGGTTGGGTGAGGGTTGATCCTACTGCCGCCATCGCCCCTAGCCGGATTGAATCCGGGCTGCGGGACGCCATGGCAGACGAAGGTTCATTCCTGGAAAACGAACTGATCTCGCCTCAGCGTTACAGCGATCTGCAGGTGTTGCAGTGGGCCTCACTGCAGCTGGACCGCATCAACTACCAATGGCAGCGCTGGGTGGTGGGTTATCAGGGCCAGAGCCAGATGGATCTGATGTCCCGGTTGCCCGGTGGAGTAGGTATGAAGGAACTGGGCTACCTGACTGCAGGTATTGTCGGCCTGGCGTTGCTGGTGGCTGGCCTGGTGTCTGCCCTGGGCATGAAGCGGGGCGCACGGCAGGATGCGTTCCGCCGGGTGGTCAGCAGCTGGCATCGGTTCTGTGAGCAGGTGGGTGTTCCGGTGCGGGCTGGTGAAACTCCGGAGGCGCTGGCGCAAAGGCTGTCCCGGGCGGTTCCCGCTGTGTCTGAATCGGCGCGGGTCTTTGCCCGGGCCGTGAACAATCATTACTATAGTGCTTCATCTGCGCCGGCCTCTGCCGACGATACCCGCCGTTTGAAGCGGTTGCTGCGCACCATGAAGCGGCAACGGCGCAATGGCCCGGAACCAGTACCCGAAACAGGGACTCCACCCAATGAGTGATATCGCCCAAGACATGCCCTGGCTGACCAAGGCCTGGCACGCGGTTCAGCACCGGCTTGTGGAAGACCGGCTGCCCCACGCCTTGCTGGTGGCCGGCGAACGGGGTGTGGGCAAGCGTGCCTGGGCCGAGGCTGTTGCCGGGTTATTGCTGTGCGATCGCCGGGAAGACCTGGGCAATGGCAACCTGGTGGCTTGCGGCCACTGCAAGCAGTGTGAGTTGCTGCGTGCGGGCAGTCATCCGGATTTGCGAATCTACGCGCCGGAGAAATCCCGCATGGTAAAGGTGGACCAGGTGAGGGCACTGTCTACCTTTGCCGTGGGTTCGCCCCAGGTGGCCCATCACAAGGTGGCCATTGTCGACCGGGCAGACCTTTTGAACATCAATGCCGCCAACGCCCTGCTGAAAACCCTGGAAGAACCGCTGCCGGATGTCACCCTGCTGCTGTTGCAGGAAAGTGGTCGTCCGGTGCTGCCCACCATTCGCTCCCGGTGTCAGGCGTTGACGATTCCGGTGCCGGCGGAAGAACAGGCCCAGAACTGGCTGGCGGCGCAGGTATCCGGGCTGGAGGAGGATCAGCGCCCCGGAGCCGGGGTGCTGGCCAAGAGCCTGATGCTGGCGGGTAATGCGCCGAGGTTGGCGCTGGAATATGCCACCGGCGAGTTTCCGGGGTTACGGGACAAGGCCTTCGAGGCGTTCAAGCAGTTTATGAAAGGGCAGATCACCGTGGGTGATGCGGCGAAGTGCTTCAAGACCATCGGCCTGGAAGACACCCTCTGGCTGTTCGAAAGCTGGGCCGCCGACCTGGCCCGGTGCAGCGCCGGCGGTCAGCCCAATGATACCGAAGCGGCAGACATGCTGATGTTCCTGGCCCGCAGCAATCCGCCCTGGCGGGCCCATGAATTGCTGGACCGGGTCCGGCAGAGCCGGGAGGCCGCCGTGTATAATGCCAGCCCGGAACTGGAGGCCAGCCAGCTGTTGATTGCCTGGCGTGATTTGATGCCCAGAAAGCGCGCCGCAGGTTGAGCTTTAGCGGTTAACAGCTGCTATGATTGCGAAATATCAGAAAAAAGAAGGTGTTTGATATGGGGCCCGGATTCGGAGCACGCAGTGGTATTCTGACCCAGACTATCAACGACAAAGCCGCGCTGTACGCAGCCTATATGCCGTACATAAAGCAGGGTGGCCTGTTCATTCCCACCCACAAGCAGTACCAGCTTGGCGACGAGGTTTTCCTGCTGCTGACCTTGATGGACGAGCCGGAGAAAATCCCGGTGGCCGGCAAGGTTGTATGGATAACCCCGAAAGGCGCCCAGGGCAACCGGGCTGCCGGTATTGGTGTGCAGTTCAACGGTGATGATGAAACCGCCCGCACCAAGATCGAATCTTACCTGGCTGGTTCCCTGAGCTCTGATCGCCCCACCCACACCATGTAGGACCTGCCTTGCATGAATGACACAGTGTTACCCGACAGTGGGCACGAAGTTCCGGCCGACTGCCGGGAGGCGCACTGGCCACTCGAAAACATCACCCTTGCCGGCCTGAGCTGGCATCCGCCCCGCGAAGCAGCCACCCGGCAACCTGTGCTGATGGTGCACGGCTGGCTGGATAACGCCATGAGCTTTGCCCGCCTTGCGCCGGAAATTGCCGCCCATGCGCCGGTCCACGCCATCGACATGGCAGGCCACGGCCAGTCCGGCCACCGGCCGCCGGGGTACAGCTACTGGCTGATGGACTATGTGGGCGACCTTTCCGAACTGATCGACAGCCATTTTCCGCACAGCGAAAAAGAACCGATAGACCTGGTCGGCCATTCTCTGGGCGGCATCGTATGTGCTTTGTACGCAGCGGCCTTTCCGGAGCGGGTTCGGCGGCTGGTGATGATCGACAGCCTGGGGGCGCTTAGCCGCCCGGCGGAAGAAACCATTCCCCAGCTGCGCCGGGCATTGCAGAAAAAGCTTAACGGTTCGGCACCGCCGGCGATCTATCCGGATGTGGAAACCGCAGCACGAATTCGCGAGGGAGGCCTCAGCCCCCTGAGTGCCGAGGCGGCCAGCTTGCTGGTGCCCCGGAACATGCGCAGTTACGGGGTGGGGTATGTCTGGCAGACCGATGCAAGGTTGCGGCACCCCACGGCTTTGATGATGACAGAGCAACAGGTGGAAGCCTCTTTGGCGGCCATCAAAACTCCGGCGCTGTTTGTGCGTGCCGAGGAAGGTCTGCTGACTTACCGGAAGGGGCTGGACCAGCGCGCGGCGCTGATTCCGGAGCTGACTACGGTGGATGTTCCCGGCGGCCACCACTGTCACCTGGATGGCGATACCACGCCAGTCAGTGATGCCATAAAAAGGTTTCTTTTTGATGTTTAACCGATCCCGCAGTGGCTTTTTGAGAGGTTTGGCGGCCATAGTTCTGTTTTCGTCTGCCGGTGCTGTCCAGGCGAACGCTCTGGCACAGGCCCCTGTTCAGTTCTCGCAATCGTCGCTGCAGAATACCGCAGCGATTGAATCCAGCGGCCACCTGGTTCTGTTCAGCCCGGTGCGGGAGATTCGCAACGAAATCCGTTCCGATGTAATGGCGCGCCTGCCGGTGTCTGGCCAGGGGCAGCTGTTCGAGATCAACCGGGACGCCAGTCGCGAAGCGGCGCTGGACCATTACCTGACGGAACTCCGGGCCAGGGGCGCCAGCGTTCTGTACCAGTGTTCCGGTATCCAGTGCGGTCGCAACAACGTCTGGGCCAACCAGATTTTCCAGCAATCCCGCCTGTTGGGCCGTGACGGCAGCCAGGATTACGTGGCCGCTGCAGTGGAAGACGAGAACGGCACCCAGTGGCTCACGCTGGTGTATACCGTCACTCGCGGTAACCTGCGGGAGTATGTCTGGGTGGAGCAGCTGGAGGTAGGCGCAGGTGCGTCCATTCCGGGCTTTGAAGCGTCAAACGGGCGAATGAAGGGGCCGGTGGTGGTGCCCTGGAGCGGTGGCGTTACCTATCGGTTTGATTTCAGTGCCGATGACCGGCGCAGGCTGACCGACTGGGCGGCTGATGAGGGCGCCGAGGTGGTGTTGGCCGCGTTCTCCTCCCTGCAGGACGGCGAGCGTCTGGAGGCGGCCCTGGAGCGCGCCCGGCAGGCAGGTGATGCCCTGGCCGAAGTGCTGGGCAAAACCGGAATCTCCCGCAGCCAGATTCGAATTGTTACGGTAGGGCCCGTGGTGCAGGTGGAAGACCCGGATCGTCGTGGTGATCGTGTAGAAGTATTGGTGATCAAGAGGTAAGCCATGGCACAGAAGGATAAACCGGTTGATAACGGCGCCAGCGCGGTCATAAAAAGCTCTGATGTTTCCCCTGCAAGTGCGCCTGCCAGCGGCAATGTTCGCAAGACCGGCAAGGGCAAGACCGTTGCCTTGACCCTGGCCAGCGGTGGCGCCCGGGGCTATGCCCACATTGGCGCCATTGAAGTGCTGGTGGAACGTGGTTACAAGATTGCTGCGATTTCCGGCTGCTCCATGGGCGCCCTGATTGGCGGTATGTATGCCGCCGGCAAGCTGAAAGAGTACAAAGACTGGGTAACCGGGTTAGGGCAGTTTGATGTGATCAAGCTGCTGGACCTTACCTTCAGCTCCATCGGTGCCATCCGGGGCGAGAAGGTGTTTTCCATCGTGCGGGAAATTCTGGGTGATACCCGCATTGAAGACCTGCCGATTCCCTTTACGGCCGTAGCGACTGACCTGCTGGCACATAAGGAAATCTGGTTCCAGGAAGGGCCTCTGGACAAGGCTATCCGTGCCTCCATTGCGATTCCCAGTGTAGTGACACCGCTGGTACTGGACGGCCGTGTGCTGGTGGACGGTGCGGTGCTGAATCCCTTACCGATTATTCCCACCATCTCTGCCCACGCAGACCTGATTATGGCGGTCAACCTGGCGGGCGAGGAAGAGCAGCTCCAGCGAATTCCGGACGCAGCGCTGACGCCTGCAGAAGATACCGGCGGCGATATGGAAGAGTGGATGGACGCGCTTCGGGACAAAGCTTCCCGCTGGTTCGACTGGGATGCCCTGAAAGCGCTCACTAACCGCAAGGGCAGTGAGGACGAAACACCGGAACAGAAGATCAGCCGGGAGATTGCCAAAAAGTCGCAGGAAAAAGCGATTGAGGCCAAGGCCAAGGCTCCGGTGCCTGCCGACCACCCGGATGCGGAAAAGCGGGAAGAGCACGACACCATCGACTGGGACAAGCTGGGCATTGGCAAGTTTGATGTGATGAACCTGACCATCGAAACCATGCAGAGCGCTCTGGTGCAGTACAAGATTGCCGGTTATCCGCCGGACTTGCTGGTCAATATTCCCAAGAACGCGTCCCGTAGCTATGACTTCCACAAGGCGCCGGAGCTGATCCAGCTGGGGCGTGAGCGTATGACCGCGGCCCTGGACCGCTTTGAGGCCAGCCGCAGCAGTTCCGGCCCGCTGGCGCTGTGATGGCAGGCAGCCGGAAAGCTGCAGCCACCGGCCTAATCAGCGTATAATGCCGCGCTGAAACTTACTGACCAGGAAACCGACTTTGTGACCAGCCCCGTAGATGACCTGCAGACCATTCGCGACCTGTTGCGCTATGCCGCCTCGCGGTTTGCTGCCTCGCCCCTGTACTTTGGCCATGGCACCGATAACGTGTGGGACGAAGCCGTACAACTGGTGCTTCGCAGCGTTCACCTGCCGCTGGAAAACAACAACCTGTTCCTGGATGCGCGCCTGAGCCGCAGCGAGCGGGAGCTGATCATCGAGCGTATCGAGCGGCGCATTACCGAGCGTGTGCCCATTGCCTATTTGCTGGGCGAAGGCTGGTTCATGGGCATGCCCTTCAACGTAGATGAGCGGGTACTGGTGCCCCGGTCACCACTGGGTGAGCTGCTGGAAAACGGCTTGCAGCCCTGGCTTGGCGGCACCCATGTTCAGCGCATTCTGGACCTGTGCACGGGCAGCGGTTGTATCGGAATCGGCGCCGCGACGGTGTTCGACGAGGCAGAAGTAGACTTGTCGGATATCTCTGAAGACGCGCTGGCGGTTGCCGAATCCAACATCGAGATGCACGGCCTGGAAGGGCGGGTACAAACGGTTCGCTCGGATGTGTTTGACAACATCGAGGGCCGCTACGATGTCATCCTCAGCAATCCACCCTATGTGGATGCCGAAGACCTGGCGGACATGCCGGAAGAATACCAGCATGAGCCGGCACTGGGCCTTGCCGCAGGCGACGACGGCCTGGATATTGCCCACCGCATCATTGCCGGTGCCGCCGATCACCTGACCGAAGACGGCCTGCTGATTGTGGAAGTGGGTAACTCCTGGGGTGCGATGGACGATGCCTATCCGGACCTGCCGCTGACCTGGCTGGAATTCGAGAATGGCGGCGACGGCGTGTTCCTGGTTACGGCCCGGGACCTGCGTGAATGGCAGGCCAGAAAAAGCTAAAGTAATTTATTATAAAACCTTTATAAAGTGCTGAATTATGTCCGGAAATACTTTTGGAAAACTGTTTACCGTAACCACCTTCGGTGAAAGCCACGGGGCGGCTCTGGGCTGCATTATTGACGGTTGCCCTCCCGGGCTGGAGCTGTCTGAAGCGGATATGCAGAAGGACCTGGACCTGCGCAAGCCGGGCACATCCCGCCATACCACCCAGCGCCGGGAGCCGGATGAGGTGCGGATTCTGTCCGGTGTGTTCGAAGGTAAAACCACCGGCACGCCCATTGGCCTGATCATCGAAAATACCGATCAGCGCTCCAAGGACTATTCCAGGATTTCCGAACAGTTCCGCCCGGCCCACGCCGATTACACCTACACCCACAAATACGGCGTGCGTGACTATCGTGGCGGCGGCCGTTCCTCGGCCCGGGAAACTGCCATGCGGGTGGCCGCTGGCGCCGTTGCCCGCAAGTTCCTGGAGCAGCGTCTGGGTATTCGTATTCGGGGTTACTTGTCACAGCTGGGCCCCATCAAGATCGAGAAGCTGGATTGGGACCAGGTTCACCAGAACCCCTTCTTCTGCCCGGATGCCGACAAGGTGCCGGAAATGGAAGCCTACATGGACGCACTGCGTAAAGAGGGCGACTCCATTGGCGCCCGTATCAACGTGGTCGCTGAAGGTGTTCCGCCGGGACTGGGCGAGCCTATTTTTGACCGGCTGGATGCCGACCTGGCCCATGCCCTGATGAGCATTAACGCTGTTAAGGGTGTGGAAATCGGTGCCGGTTTTGGCTGCGTAGAGCAGAAGGGCACCGAGCACCGGGACGAAATGACGCCGGAAGGCTTCCTGTCTAACCACGCTGGTGGTGTGCTGGGTGGTATTTCCTCCGGCCAGCCCATTGTCGCCAGCATTGCCCTGAAACCCACATCCAGCTTGCGCCTGCCGGGCCGCAGTATTGATGTGAATGGCAACCCGGTGGAAGTGATCACCACTGGCCGGCACGACCCCTGTGTGGGTATCCGGGCCACGCCGATTGCCGAAGCCATGATGGCCATTGTGCTGATGGATCATTACCTGCGCCATCGTGGCCAGAATGGTGATGTAAGCGTCGATACGCCGGTACTCGGCCAGCGCTGATAACCGGGAGGCGCTACCATCTACTGGCGGCTGTCTAACCTTTACTTCTGGTTCTTCGCCCTCCTTGGAGGGCTTTTGCCTTATTGGTCCCTCTACCTGGAGGGGCAGGGCTTTTCCTATCTGCAAATCGCCACCCTGATGGCGACCATTCAGCTGACCAAGGTAGTGGCCCCCAGCGTGTGGGGCTGGCTGGGCGACCGCACAGGCCAGCGGGTAAGGCTGGTACGCTTCGGAGCTATCACCGGTTCCCTGTTTTTTGCCGGAGTGTTTCTGGAGCCCGGCTTTTACGGCCTGCTGTTGGTTATGTTCGCGTTTACCTTTTTCTGGAACGCGATTCTTCCGCTGTATGAAGTGATCACCCTGCGGGTACTGGGTTCAAAGAAAGAACGTTACGGCAAGATACGGCTTTGGGGCTCGGTGGGCTTTATCGGTGCGGTGGCGCTGGTAGGCGGCTTGCTGGAACTGGTTCCGATTCGCTACTTGCCGTGGCTGTTGCTGCCGGTATACGCCGGCATTGCCGTGTCGGCCTTCCTGGTGCCGTCGGAGCGGGGTGAGCGCAAAGAGCCCGCGCCCAAAGGCAGTCTGAAAGCCATCGTCACCCATCCGGCGGTGGTGGCCTTCTTCCTGATGAACTTCCTGCTGCAGGTGTCCCACGGCGCTTACTACACGTTTTTCAGTATTCACCTGGAACAACACGGCTACGGCAAGCTGTCGATCGGCCTGTTGTGGTCACTGGGGGTGATTGCGGAAATCGGGCTGTTTCTGATCATGCACCGGTTGTCGACCCGGTTTACCGTGCGCCAGATTGTGCTTGGCTCGCTGGTATTGACCATGATTCGCTGGGGGCTGATTGCCGAACTCACCGGGCTTGTGCCGGTGCTGATCTTTGCCCAGCTGTTGCACGCGGCGTCTTACGGCGCCTTGCATGCGGTTTCGGTGCAGTACATTCAGGGCTTCTTCGGCAAACATCACCACGGTCAGGGGCAGGCGCTGTACAGCGGTTTGACCTTCGGCGCCGGTGGCGCGCTCGGGGCCTGGATGTCAGGTTTCCTGGTGGACGGCTACAGCACCTCTGCCGCCTTCTGGGGCGGTGCCGTCGCAATGGCCGTTGCCATC
>ENA-ORDG01000651-ORDG01000651.1-marine-metagenome-genome-assembly--contig:-NODE-651-length-15355-cov-2.834533_pt1 | contig 15355 bp, 14 predicted proteins | sample MGYA00248629_ERZ508524 | MGnify/ENA primary metagenome ERZ508524 (study PRJEB26194, sample SAMN05421901) | marine metagenome | isolation source: East of Rio de Janeiro, Brazil, South Atlantic Ocean...
CGTCCTTCAGCACGAAGGCGGCGACGTCGATGGCGTCGGCGGTGGCATGTTCGCTGAAGTCGCCCTGGCTGCGGCCATACATGCGGCGACAGCTATAGCTGCCGAAATGGCGGATCGTGCGAACCGGCTGACCGTAGATGCGCTGGGCCGCGGGTTGCACCACCTGCCATTCCCACAGCTTGAGCGCGGCGACCACCGGGCAGGATGGCGCCACCGCAGACGGAGCGAGCGCGATCGCGCCCTCTTCCGCCCGGAGCCGCACCGCATCAGCATAGGCGCACTGATCCGCGCCGCCCGGATCCATTGCGACATAATCGACGCCGGCGCGGTCGAGCAGCGCCTTGCAGGTGGCGGTGTCGCCGGTGAGCGCCGCCAGCTTGCGCCCGGTAAACAGACCAATGGGCTGCGCCAGATCGAGATCGGTCCAGGGCAGGTCCTGCGGCCGCTGTCGCAGCCAGGCATAGGCCAGCAGCAAAAGGATGATGAAGCCGCCGATCAGCAGAAGGCGGCGAAGCGTCAGATGAAGCGTGCGCATGCGCTAAGCACGCTGGACGCGCGCCATTGGTTCCGCGGTGATCGGGTAGCCCAGATGATCGGGGATGCACAGATGCGTTTCACCATCGCGATCCTCCTGCCAGGGCCGGATCTTCTCCACCGGAAAGCAGGACGCATGCGCAACCATGTCGGCATGGCGGCGATGGTCGGCCAATCGTTCGAGATTGCGGCGCGTGGGATAAATGATGCGCCCTTCGCCCGCATCGCACAGCGCCAGCACGTCGCGCGCGCTGCGCCAGAACAGCCGGACATTCTCCCGGCTGTCCACGCTCGCCACCTGCCCTTCTGGCGCGCGCGCCAGATAGAATCGCGTGTCGAAGATCCGGGTCGCGTGATCGAACGGCGCGGGATGCCAGCGCGCGAGGGGCGTGAGAGTATCGAGCGCCAGCGTCAGGCCATGGCGATCGAGCAGATCGCCCAATATGTCGCCATCGTGCAGACCGTCGCGCAATCGCAGCACCGCGGCCGCATCGATCGGGCCCGCCAGCCCAATGGCGATGCCGGCTTCCTCGATGGTCTCGCGAATGGCCGCAATGCGCGCGGCCGCTTCGTCCAGGGCCAAGTCGCCGCCATGACGCGCGGCGAGCGTCAGGTCGGCCGGGTCCACCGCGCCGCCGGGAAACACCAGCGCGCCCGCGGCGAAGGCCATGGTGGAGGCGCGCTCGACCATCAGCAATTCGGCCGCCTCGTCCGGGCGATCGCGTATGATCACCACCGTCGCCGCCGGCCGGCCCGCATCGTTCAAGTCTGTCATGAAGCCGCTCTAGGCGCTTGGCGCATCGGCGGTAAAGTCCTTCGGATCCAACCCGGTGGAGGGTTGGTGGAGCCTAGGGGGATCGAACCCCTGACCTCGTCATTGCGAACGACGCGCTCTCCCAGCTGAGCTAAGGCCCCTGAAGGAGCGCTGCCTATAAGCGAGCGCCATGAGCCATGCAACGGTCTTTTTGCGCAAAAATTCCCTGCGCTTCGCCTTGCCGAAGGGCGTAGCGATTGGGATCCCGTCGAGCCGCGCCAGGCGCAGGACATTACTCCCCCGTAACGCCCGGAACGATGCCCCCGCCCACTCATTGAAAGGGCGACGACGCCGTTTCGCGTCGCCAGACAGACAAGGAGAAGGACAATGGGTTACCAAAGCGGACGCCGCTATGGTGATGATCGTTATTCCACCGGCTGGGACCGTGGCGATCGCTATCGTGGTCAGCGCGACTATCGCGGCGATGATCGCGGCTCTCGTTATGGCACGCGCGGCCAGTTCGGCGGCCCCGACTATCGTCGCACCCCGGACGACTATGATCCCGAAGAGCGCGGCTTTTTCGATCGCGCAGGCGACGAGATTCGCAGCTGGTTCGGCGATGAAGAAGCCGAGCGCCGGCGCGACTATGACGAATATTATAACCGCCCCTATGGCGATCCGCGCGATCAGTCGAGCCGCATGGGCTATGCCTCGGCTTCGCGCAGCGACTATCTGCCCGGTCGCGGCTATGCCCCCTATACGAACGAGCGTAGCGGCTTCGGCAATGAAGACCATGGCTATCGCACCCGTTCCTATGGCCCGCGTCAGGACCAGGGCGCGCATCATGACAGCAACTATCATGCATGGCGCCAGCAGCGGATCGACGAGCTGGATCGCGACTATGCCGAATATCAGCGCGAAAATCGCGACCGCTTCAACAATGAGTTCGGCACCTGGCGCACGCGCCGCGGCGAACAGCGCCAGGCGATCACGCAGGTCAGGGAGCATATGGAAGTCGTCGGCAGCGACGGCGAACATGTCGGCAAGGTCGACAAGTGCCGTGGCGACCGCATCATCCTGACCAAGAATGACGAGGATGCCGGCGGCGTCCATCATTCGATCCCGTCGAGCTGGATCAAGTCGGTCGATGCGACCAAGGTGACGCTGGAAAAGACCGCCGAGCAGGCGCAGGACGCTTGGCGGACCGAGCGCGAGCAGAGCGCGCTGTTCGGTGATCGGCCCGAGGGCCGCGATGGCGGCTGGAGCAGCGAAGGCTTCGCCAGCAGCGGCAGCAGCAACACCACCAGCTATGGCAATCGCTATCGCTAAGATTTGCTGAGGAATGGAAAAAGGGCCCGGCGCGATCGCCGGGCCCTTTTTAAGTGCCGGTAAGAAGCCCGGCGATCAGGAGATTGCGCGCAACTCCTCGGGCAATTCGCTCATCGTCGGGCCGGTCCGCTCTATGCGGGGGCTGGCGCCATAGGTGCTGAACTGTTCAAGCGGCAGCGCCGTGCCGCAAAAGGCGCATTCGGCGACCATGCGGCCGACGATCCAATGCTGGCGGGTGCAGGAGGGACAGCGGTTCGTCTCTCCGGCATGATAAAGCGGGCTGTACCCCTTTGCGAAAGACGGCCGCGCCGTTCCGAATGCGATCTGCATGAGCCTGTTCCTCAATCTGTCTGCAGAACCAACGCACGAAAGCAAAAAGGTTTCACCCGCGAACCGAATGAACAGGACGAAGCGAGCGGCGGCGCCCCCTTTGCCCTTGCCCCCGGCCGCCCCATGCCCGACATAGGCGGGATCATGGTTTCCTTCGCCCGTTCGCCCGTCACTGCCGTTCTCGGGCCCACCAATACCGGCAAGACGCATCTGGCGGTCGAGCGGATGTGCGGCCATTCCAGTGGCATGATGGGCTTCCCCCTGCGCCTGCTCGCGCGCGAGGTGTATGACCGAGTGGTGGCGATCAAGGGCCCGGAACAGGTCGCGCTCGTCACCGGCGAGGAGAAGATCGTCCCGCCCGGTGCCCGCTATTTCCTCTGCACCGCGGAATCCATGCCGATGGCAGGCGGGCGCGAGGCGGGACCCAAGGAGGATTTCGCCTTCGTCGCGCTGGACGAAGCGCAGCTGGGCGCCGATCCGGAGCGCGGCCATATCTTCACCGACCGGCTGCTGCGCGCGCGCGGGCGCGAGGAAACGATGATCCTGGGATCGGCCAGCATCAGCCGGGTGGTGAAGGCGCTAGTCCCCGATGTGGAGATCATCGGTCGACCGCGCTTTTCCACCCTCAGCTATGCGGGCGCCAAGAAGCTGTCGCGCTTGCCGCGCCGCTCCGCCATCGTCGCCTTCTCCGCCGAGGAAGTCTATGCCGTGGCCGAAATGCTGCGCCGCTTCCGGGGCGGCGCTGCGGTGGTGATGGGCGCCCTTTCCCCCCGCACCCGCAACGCCCAGGTGCAGATGTTCCTAAACGGCGATGTGGATTATCTGGTCGCGACCGACGCCATCGGCATGGGCCTCAACCTCGACGTGGCGCATGTCGCCTTCGCGTCGCTGCGCAAGTTCGACGGGCGCCGCAGCCGCCGACTGACCGTCAGCGAAATGGCGCAGATCGCGGGACGCGCGGGACGCCACCACAAGGACGGCACGTTCGGCAGCCTGGGCCATGAGGATGGCGATGCGGCCTTCACGCCCGAGGAGATCGAATCGATCGAGGCGCACCGCTTTCCGCCGGTCGAGCAGCTCTTCTGGCGCGACGGCACGCCGCGCACCGATCGACTGGATCATCTGCTGCATGATCTGGAGCAGAAGCCGCAGCGCCCCGAACTGCGCGCCGCGCCCGAAGCGGTCGATCTGGCCGTGCTGCGGCGGCTGGCCGACGATCCGCTGGTGATCGAGCGGGCGAGAGGCAAGCGCCAGGTCGAACGACTCTGGGCGGCATCGGGCTTGCCCGATTTCCAGAAGCTGGGCGCGGAGCATCATGCCCGGCTGGTGTCGCGGATCTGGCGTTTCCTGTCGGAAGGCAGCGGGCATATTCCGCGCGACTGGTTCGCGCAGCAGATTGCGCGACTCGATTCGGTGCAGGGCGACATCGCGACCTTGTCGGGCCGGATCGCGGCGGCGCGCACTTGGTCCTATATCGCACATCGCGCCGATTGGCTGGCGCATCCCGGCGAAATGGCCGAGCGGACGCGCGCGCTGGAGGAGAAGCTGTCCGACGCGCTGCACGCGGCGCTCACCCAGCGTTTCGTCGATCGGCGCACCTCCGTCCTGTTGCGCGACATCGGCCAGAATGCCAGCAATCTGCCAGTGACGGTGGAGCCCGATGGCAGCGTCTGTGTCGATGGAGAAATGATCGGACGACTTGACGGCTTCCGATTCTCGGTCGATCCCGCTACGCGGCATCAGGACCGAAAGATGCTGTTGGCGGCCGCGGAACGGCGCCTTGGAAAGGTATTGCGAGTGAAGGCTGACGAACTGGTTGCTGCGACGGATGCGGATTTCGCGCTGCTGGACGAAGCGGGACAGGCGCCCGGCATCGCCTGGGGCGAAACCCCGGTGGCGGCGCTGCTGGCCGGGCCGACATTGCTGACGCCGGAAATCCGGCTCGATCGCGCGCTGCTGGCGCTGGGCCAGGATGTGCAGAAGCAGATCGTCACCCGGCTGGCGGCCTGGTTCGACGCGCAGAAGCAGAAGCATCTGCTGCCGCTGGTCAAGATGAGCGAGAGCGCCGCCGATCCGGCCGTGCCCGCCGTCGTGCGCGCGGTGTTCGCGCAACTGGCGGACGCCGGCGGCGTGATGGCGCGGACCGATCTCGATTCGGCGCTGGGTCATCTGGAAAAGGAGCAACGCCATCTGCTGCGCAAGGCGGGCATCGATATCGGCGTGCTCGACATCTATCATCCCGGCTTGCTGAAGCCGGGCGCCGCACGCTGGCGCTCGGCGCTGCTCGCCGCGCGCATCGCCAAGCCGTGCCTGCCGCTGCCGGGCCCCGGCCTCACCCTGATTCCCGCAGGCGAGCGTCCCGCGCAGATGGGCGCGCGCATCGCGGGCTTCCGCGGCTTTGGCGAACAGATGCTGCGCATCGACATGGCCGAGCGCATGGCCCGCACGGCGCATGAAACGATCGCCAAGAACGAGCCCTTCACCGCGCTCAGTCCGCAGATCGTGTCGCTGGGCCTCACCGAAGAATCATTCCTGCAGCTGATGCGCGCCGCCGGCTTCCGCCCGGTCGAAACGCCGCCGCCTGCGCCAGTCGAGGATGGCGCTGAAGCGCCCGCGCCGAGCGGCGCGAACTGGGCGTTCAAGGGCCGGCAGAAGGCGCGCGGCGATCGGCCGCAAGCGCAGCGCGGGCGCGGGCCCAAGCCGGGCGGCGGCGGCAAGGCGCGTCCGAAGGATGCGACGCGGCCCGCCAGCAGCGGCGCGACCCCAGCCCCCGCCAATAACGCCTTTGCAGGCCTCGCCGACCTGCTGGGCCGCAATGGCTGACCCGGTCGCAGGCGTCGGTCACGGCCCCAGCCTGCGCATCGACAAATATCTCTGGTTCGCGCGCCTGTCGAAAAGCCGGTCGATCGCGCAGAAGCTGGCCGAAGACGGGCATATGCGCCTCAATGGCCGGCGCATCGACCGCGCCCATGCGCCGGTGCGGACAGGCGACCTCATCACCTTCCCTCATCCCGGCGGGGTGCGCGTGGTGCGGGTGCTGGCGCTGCCGGCCCGGCGCGGCCCCGCGCCCGAAGCACAAGCCTGTTATGAGGAACTGACGGTGGGCGGCTGACGTCGCCGCCCCAACCCTCTCACGCGCTACGATCCCAGAATGAACTCGACGCCGGCCTGGGCATGGATGCTGGTGCAGTCATAGATGGGCAGCACATTGGCCTTCACATCGACGATCATCTCCAGTTCGGTGCAGGCCAGCACCACCGCCTGCACGTCCTGCTTGGCGATATCGGTCAGTTCGGACTTCATGAATCGCTGCGATTCGCGGTTGATCCGGCCGATGGTCAGTTCGTCGTAGAAAATGCGGTCGATCCGCTCGGCCAGTTCCATGTCGGGGGGCAGCAACGACACGCCATGGGCCACCAGCCGCTGGCGGTAGAATTTCTCGACCATCACGCGCCGGGTGCCGAGCAGGGCCGCTTTCTCCACGCCATCGGCCTGCATCGCCCTGCCCACCTGGTCGGCGATATGGATGATGGGAATGCCGACAGCCGCCTGCACCCTGTCATAGACGCGGTGCATGGAATTGGCGCAGATCAGCAGCGCGCCCGCGCCGGCCGCTTCCAGGCGGCGCGCGCCGTCGATCAGCTGAGTCGCCGCGCAATCCCAGTCGTCATCACTGACGCAGCTGGCGACCGCGGCGAAATCCAGGCTCTCGATCAGCAGCGGCGCGCTATGCTGCCCGCCGAGCGTGCGCTGCACCGCCTTGTTGATGATCTCATAATAGCGGGCGGTCGAGGTCCAGCTGAGACCGCCGATCAGGCCGAGTTTGCGCATATGTCCTTCTTGCCCCTCAGGTACGTGCCATCGGCCAAGGGTTAGGGGAAGCCGCCGGCGCGCGTCAAAGGCTTAATCGGCCTTTGCCGGACGCAATAACAGGCCGAGCGCCAGTCCGGCGGCGCCGACGATGCCGCTCATCCCGGCCAGCCCCGCCTCGCCCAGCAGCAGCAGCGCGATCGCGACCCCGCCCAAGCCGGACAAACTCGCCAAGAGCGCCAGCCACCGCTCCGCGCCAGCCCGTGCCCCGACCGTTGCGCGGTACAGCAGCAACGATCCCAGCAGGACAATCGCGCCGGATGCCTTGGCCAGGCCAAGCAGCACCATGCTTGTCCCGGTGAGCCGCGCATCATCTGGCGTCAGGATGGCGAAGGCGATGGCATTGCCGTCTATGGCGAACGCCGTCAGCAGCAGCGCCGCGCCGATCATCGCCTGCAGCAGCGCCAATATGGGCCATGCCGACCGCATCGACGCCCGGCGCGCGATCAGATAGCCGATGCCGCTACCCAGGGCCGCCATGCTCAGCATTTCGGGCAGGCTGACGACATCATGGGTGTAGAGCGCCGCGCCCATGGCGAGCATCATCCCCGCCAGGCCCATGCGCGCGCGCCGACGCGCCGCACGCCCATCCGACCATGTGCGAAGCGCCAGCAGAAACAGCAACACCGCGCCGATCCAGCCGAGCATCGCCACTGGCGAAAGCATCGTCATGCCGGATCATCCTTCGATCCGCCAAGGGCGCGTTCGACCAGCCCGAACCCCGCCACCAGCGCGATGCTGCCCAGCAGGATCGCCGAAAGGCTCAGCAATTTGGGCCCCGCCCCGCCGACTTCGGCAGCGACGATCCACGCGCCGGCGAGCGGCACGGCGGACATGGCGCATAGCAGCATGACCATGGCAGGCCGCCAGCGCGGCATAGCAGCGCGGGCCAGCAGGAACGCCGCAATGATCGGCGGCGCGATAAGGAGCAGCGACAGCGGAGCGATCATGTCACGCCGCCTGCATGTTCGGACAGGCTACCGCCCTCAACTGGCGATCAGCAGCACCACGACGGCCGCGACGGCGACGCTGGCGATCGTTCCCCATTTCATCAGCCCCACGAAGCTGTGATAGGTCTGGTTCGCGCTCTTCATATTCCCGTCCGACGCCATGCGATGATCCCCTTCCTGACGAATTGACGCTTCTCTTATCCCGTCCCCGGGCCGCTCTCAACCGCCCGCGCAGAAAATCCGCCGCGGTTAAGCCGGCCTTTACCGCCGGCGGCTAGGGTCCGACCCCTGATCAAGACGAGGGGTTGGAATGGCGCGCGACGGCGTACCCATAGTGATGCTGATCGACGATGAACCGGCGCAGCGCCGGCTGGTGTCGGCCCTCGCTTCCCGTGCGGGATGGCGCACCATCTTCGCGGCCGACGGCGAAACGGCGATCGCCATGCTGGGCACGCAGGATGGCATGCAGTTGGATGCGATCATCCTCGACCAATGGAGCCCGGACTATGAGCCATCGGGCCTGATCCGCGACATTCGCGCTCGTCGTCCCGCCCTGCCGATCCTGATCCTTACCGCGCACAATAATGTCGCGGTGGCGGTGGAGGCGATGCGCGCTGGCGCGACCGATTATCTGTCGAAGCCGATCGCGCCCGAACGGCTGCTCGCCGCGCTCAACGCGACGCTGGCTGACGGGGCGGCCGCTGGCGAATTGCGCCCGCTGACGGAGAAGATCACCGCCCCGCTGTCGTTCGAGGATGTGGTCGGCTCTGCGCCGCAGTTCCGCGCCGCCCTCGCCATCGCCGCCAAGGCGGCGCGCGCACGCGTGCCCGTGCTGATCGAAGGAGAAAGCGGCGTCGGCAAGGATGTCATCGCGCGCGCCATCCATGCCGCTTCCCCGCGCCACAAGCAGGCGATGGTGACCGTCAATTGCGGCGCCATCCCGGCCAACCTGGTCGAATCGGAGCTGTTCGGCCATGAACGCGGCGCCTTCACCGGTGCGTTCGACCGCCATGTCGGCAAGTTCGTCGCCGCCGACATGGGCACGATCTTCCTCGACGAAGTCAGCGAAATGCCGCTCGACGCGCAGGTCAAGCTGTTGCGCGTGCTGCAGGATGGCGAAGTGCAGCCGATCGGCGCGCGCCGCCCCGTGCATGTCGATGTGCGCGTCATCGCCGCCACCAACAAGCGGCTGAGCGAGGAAATCGAAGCCGGTCGCTTCCGCGAGGATCTCTATTATCGCCTCAATGTCGTGCAGCTGACCGTGCCGCCGCTGCGCGAGCGGATGGGCGACATACCCGCGCTCTGCCGTCACCTGCTCGCCCGCATCGCCGGCCAGCCCGGCTTGCGCAGCCTGGGCCTGACCGACGACGCGCTCTCGCTGCTGATGCAGCACCCCTGGCCGGGCAATGTCCGGCAGCTGCAAAATGCGCTGTTCCGCGCCGCCGTGCTGTGCGAGGGCGACGCGCTGACGCCGCAGGATTTCCCGCAGATCGCGGCGCAGATCCGCGCCGGCGACATGATCGATCGGGTGACGCCGCGGGTGCGCGCGATCAGCCAGCCGCATCGCGATGGCGCGGGCATCACCCTGTTCGAACTGGACGGCCATGTCCGCCAGCTGGCCGAGATCGAGGCGGATGTGATCCGGCTTGCCATCGGCCATTATCGCGGGCGCATGACCGAAGTGGCGCGGCGGCTGGGGATCGGCCGTTCGACCCTCTATCGCAAGCTGGCCGAACTGGGCATCGACAGCGCCGCCTGAACCGGTCGTCGATCGCGCATGCTGCGCCGTTGAAATCCGCGCGCGGCTATGCTTTGGAACGGGGCATGAAACATGCTCCGCTCGCCGCCTGCCTGCCCATCCTGCTGCTCGCCGCATGCGGCCGGACCGAGCCGGTCGCCGACATGCCAAGCCAGGAGGAACTGGCCGCCGCCGCTAATGCCGCGGCCGCCAATGCCATTTCCAACCAGCAGGCCGACGAAACGCCCGACAGCCGCAACTATGTGAATCTGGACCGCGGCTTTTCCGTCACCCTCCCCGAAGGCTGGGTGATGGACAAGGGCGCGAGCAACGATGATGGCGTCGTCTATGAAGATCCCGGCGCAGGCGCGGACGTGCGCGTTTTCTGGCAGAAGAATGGCGATGACCAGACGCTGCAACAGATCGTCGAGGCGCTGAGCAGCGGCGCGGAAGGCGTTGATGGCGACTTTGTCGGCGACAATGAATATCGCGGCACCGCCAATGACGGCGAAGGCAATAATGTCGCCGTGCGCCTGCTCCGGCAGCCGGACGGGTCGATGGTCACTGCGACCTTCGTCTATCCCGAAATGCTGAGCGAACAATATCAGAGCATCGCCGAAAAGCTGCTCGACAGCCTGCGCGTGTTCGCGCCGCGCGATGGCGCCGAACAGGCGGGAGCCTCCGCCCCGGCCGACAACGCCGCCAAGCCCTGATCCGCTTCAGGGCGCCGGGCGCAGCACCCGTTCCTCGGTCAGCGTCCGCTCTCCCACGGACAATCTGCGAGTCTGGCGAGCGACCAGGCCAGTGCGGGGCGAAAGGGCATAGTCCATGCGCACCTGCACGCCTTCTCCGGTCAACGTTTCGGTCAGCGACAGGCTGTCGCTCGTCCGCTGGCGCAGCGCCAGGACGCCTTCAACCGGCACCGGCCGGCCAAGCGGCGACCCCGCCATCGTCCTGACGCCACTGCCGCCCGGACCATCCTCGACCTCGCCCGCCGCGAAGAGCAGCAAGGGCTGATATTCGCCGGCCAGCAACGCCAGCCGCGCTTCGCGTGACAGGCCGGCGAACAGCGCTTTGACGGATTGCGCGGCGCGATGGCGCGGCGTGTCGGCGGCAAAATGCGCCATCATCCGCTCCAGCCCCTGCTCGACGGCAATCCATATGGCTTCATCATCGTCCAGGCCGACGATCTTTCCCTGCCCATCCAGGCGAAAGCGCATCGCAACCCCGATCAGCGGCGTCAGCGCCGCGCGGAAGGATGCAGCCGCCGCCTCCGGCGCATCGCTGTCCAGCGACTCCAGAACCGCATGAAGTCGGTAGCCGTCCTCCGCCTGTTCGAAGCGCAACGTCCGATGAGCGCTGAACCGGCTCTCCTGCCCGGCGACGGGGCGATGCTGGTCGATGTCATAGGCCAGCGCTTGCCCCAGCGGCGGCGCGAAGGGAACGGCGATCCGCTCCGCGGAAGCCGGTTGTGCGGCGACCGCTATCAACAGCGGCAAGGCCCAGCGTATCGTACTCATAGGCGCTGCCGCCCCGCCGCATGCGCTGCCCAGGCGGCGGCCCCGACGACCAGCGCGCCGACCGCCTGGTGCAGCACCGCCAGCGGCAGGGCGATGCCGGTGAGCACCGTCGCGATGCCCAGGATGATCTGCGTGCCCACTGCCGCATGGAGTGCGATCGATGCGCCGCGCTGGCCGGCGCGCTTCGCCCGCCGCGCCAGCAGCACCAGCAGCAGGGCCGCGACCCAGGCCCACCAGCGGTGGATGAAGTGGACGAGATAGGGATCGGACGACAGCGTCGCCCAGAGCGAGCCACCCCAGCTGATGCCTTCGGGCACCAGATGATCGTTCATGAGCGGCCAGCTGTTGGACACATAGCCTGCGTCCAGCCCTGCGGTGAAGGCGCCGAACATCAGCTGAACCAGCAGCGCCAGCAGCACGGCCAGTGCGAAGGGTCGCAATCGCGCCGGGCGCGCGCCGGGGTGGCGGGCCAACGCGCGCAGGTCGAGCGCGGTCCAGATCAGCCCGCCCATGATGAACAGCGCCGTCAGCAGATGCACCGCCAGGCGATAATGGCTGACGTCGGTGCGCTCCGACAGGCCGGATTCGACCATCCACCAGCCGATCGCGCCCTGCAGTCCGCCCAACGCGAGCAGGGCCGTCAGCCGCCAGCCATAGCCCTCAGGGATCGCCCGCTTCCAGGCGAACCACAGCAGCGGCAGCGCGAAGGCGACGCCGATCAATCGCCCGAGCAGCCGGTGCACCCACTCCCAGAAAAAAATGAACTGGAACTGGGACAGGCTCATGCCCCGGTTGATCTCCCGATATTCCGGAATTTGCTGGTACAGGCGGAACGCCTCCATCCACTGGTCATGTGTCAGGGGCGGGATGGCGCCGCTGATCGGCTTCCACTGGGTAATCGACAGCCCCGATTCGGTCAGGCGCGTGATGCCGCCGACCACCACCATGCAGAAGACGAGCGCCGCCACGATGAGCAACCAGCGAGCGATGGCGCGTGGCGCCGAGCGGTGGGGCATGATCGTCATCGCCGTTCCATGCGCTTACCCCCTGTCATATTCAAGGGCGAGCCATGGACAAAAGGTCCGGAGTGCCCCGGCCGCGGATCGCCCCGCGCGTCGTGAAATCGTCGCTACTGCCCGCATGCCAACTTGAATTTCTATTTGTCTGAGTATATCGAGGCTGCGAGCGCGCATAACGCGCCCCGTCTCTTTCGTCAGGATGCCCAATGAGCGATTCGACCAAGTCCGCCCCGAAGCTGCGCAGCCGCGCCTGGTTCGACAACCCCGACAATATCGACATGACCTCGCTCTATCTGGAGCGCTATCTGAATTTCGGCCTGTCCCTTGAGGAATTGCGCAGCGGCAAGCCGATCATCGGCATCGCCCAGACCGGCAGCGACCTGTCGCCGTGCAACCGCCATCATATCGTTCTGGCCGAGCGCATGCGCGAGGGCATTCGCGAAATGGGCGGCATCGCCATCGAATTCCCAGTGCATCCGATCCAGGAAACCGGCAAGCGCCCGACCGCGGGTCTGGACCGCAACCTTACCTATCTCGGCCTCGTCGAGGCGCTGTACGGCTATCCGCTCGACGGTGTGATCCTGACCACGGGCTGCGACAAGACCACGCCGGCGCTGCTGATGGCGGCGGCCACCGTCAACATCCCGGCGATCGCCCTGTCGGTCGGCCCGATGCTCAACGGCTGGCACAAGGGCGAGCGCACCGGGTCGGGCACGATCGTCTGGCATGGCCGCCAGCTGCTCGCCGCCGGCAAGATCGACGATGAAGGCTTCATCAAGCTCGTCGCCTCCTCGGCGCCGTCCACCGGCTTCTGCAACACCATGGGCACCGCCAGCACCATGAACGCCCTGGCCGAAGCGCTGGGCATGATGCTTCCGGGCACCGCCGCGATCCCGGCCCCCTATCGCGATCGTCAGGAATCCGCCTATCACACTGGCAAGCGGATCGTGGAAATGGTGCATGAGGATTTGAAGCCCTCCGACATCATGACGCTCGACGCGTTCCACAACGCCATCGTCGCCAACTCGGCGATCGGCGGTTCGACCAACGCACCCATTCATCTGGCCGCGATCGCACGCCACATGGGCGTCGATCTGCCGCTCAAGGATTGGGAGACGGTGGGTCACAAAGTGCCGCTGCTGGTCAATATGCAGCCGGCCGGCGAATATCTGGGCGAGGATTATTACCGCGCCGGCGGCCTGCCCGCCGTTATCAGCCAGCTGATCGAGCAGGGGCTGATCCGCGAAGGGGCGATGACCGTCAATGGCAAGACCATGGGCGAAAATTGCCGGGGCGTGGAGATCGAGGATGAAAAGGTCATCCGCCCCTTCGCCCAGCCGATCAAGGAGGAGGCCGGCTTCCTGGTGCTGTCGGGCAATCTGTTCGATGCCGCGATCATGAAGACCAGCGTCATCAGCCAGGAATTCCGCGAACGCTACCTGTCCAATCCCGATGATCCCAACGCCTTCGAAGGTCCGGCGGTCGTGTTCGACGGGCCGGAGGATTATCATCACCGCATCGACGATCCGGCGGTCGGCATCACCCCGGACACGCTGATGTTCATGCGCGGCGCCGGACCGATCGGCTATCCCGGCGCGGCCGAAGTCGTGAACATGCGCCCTCCCGCCTATCTGATCACCGAAGGCATTTCCGCTTTGCCCTGCATCGGCGATGGCCGCCAGTCGGGCACATCGGGCAGCCCCTCCATCCTCAACGCCTCGCCCGAAGCGGCGGCGATGGGTGGCCTGGCGCTGCTGGAAACCGGCGACCGCGTCCGCATGGACCTCAACAAGGGAGAGGTGAACGTCCTCATTTCCGACGAGGAACTCGCTGCGCGCCGCGCGAAGCTGGAGGCTGCGGGCGGCTACCCCTATCCCGCCTCGCAAACGCCTTGGCAGGAAATCCAGCGCTCGGTCGTCGGCCAGATGAACACCGGCGCCATTTTGGAAGGCGCGGAAAAATATCAGCGCATCGCCCAGACCAAGGGCCTGCCGCGCGACAATCACTGATCATTGAAAGTGGGACGGCGACTGTCCATCTGCGTCGCCGTCCACTCCCATCCTGTTTCGCATCGCGATCGCCGGGAAATCATTACCTGCCCTTGCGGCGCGATCGTCTAGCCAGACCATTCTGACCCCCTTCAGGAGACAGCCATGTTCAACGGAGCCATCCTCATCGGCGCGAACGAGCGCAACGGCGGCGAGCCTTTCCACGCCATCAACCCGGCCACCGGCGAAAAGGGCGATGTCGCCTTTTCCAGCGCGACGCCCGCTGAAGTCGAGGAAGCGACCACGCTGGCCGAGGCCGCGTTCGAAAGCTTCTCGACCCTGTCGCCCGACGCCCGCGCGACCTTCCTGGAAAGCGTCGCCGACAATATCATGGGCATCGGCGACTTGCTGATCGAAACCGCCATGGCCGAAACCGGTCTGCCGCGCGCCCGCCTGGAGGGCGAGCGTGGCCGCACCGTGGGCCAGCTGCGCCTCTTCGCCAGCTATGTGCGCCTGGGCGACTGGCTCGACGCCACCATCGACAAGGCGCTGCCCGAGCGCCAGCCGCTGCCGCGCGCCGACCTGCGCCGCGTCAACCATTCGGTCGGCGCCGTCGCCGTGTTCGGCGCGTCCAACTTCCCGCTCGCCTTTTCGGTAGCCGGTGGCGACACCGCAGCCGCCTTCGCCGCCGGTTCGCCCGTCGTTGTCAAGGGCCATGGCGCCCATCCGGGCACCGGCGAGCTGGTCGCCCGCGCCATCCAGGCCGCGGTCAAGAGCTGTGGCCTGCATGAAGGCGTCTTCTCCTACCTGCCGGGCGCCTCGCACGCGCTGGGCAGCGCGCTGGTCGCCGATCCGCGGATCAAGGCCGTGGGTTTCACCGGTTCGCGCGGTGGCGGCACGGCGCTGATGAAGATCGCTGCCGAGCGGTCCGAGCCGATCCCGGTCTATGCCGAAATGTCGTCTATCAACCCGGTCGTGCTGCTGCCCGGCGCGCTCGCCAATCGCGCCGAAGCCATGGGCACCGCCTTCGTCGGTTCGCTGACCATGGGCTCGGGCCAGTTCTGCACCAATCCGGGCCTGGTGATCGCGCTCGACGGCCCGGACCTCGACAGCTTCGTCGCCGCCGCCGCCAGCGCCCTGTCGGGCGCCGCCCCGCAGGTCATGCTGACGCCGGGCATCCACGAAGCCTATGAAAAGGGCGTTGCCGCGCTGGCCGGCGCCGATGGCGTCACCACCGTTGCTCGCGGGACCGATCCCGAAGGCGTCAATCGTGGCCAGGCCGCCTTCTTCTCGACCCACAGCGCGACCTTCAAGTCGAACCCC
>ENA-ORDG01000660-ORDG01000660.1-marine-metagenome-genome-assembly--contig:-NODE-660-length-15159-cov-3.641029_pt1 | contig 15159 bp, 15 predicted proteins | sample MGYA00248629_ERZ508524 | MGnify/ENA primary metagenome ERZ508524 (study PRJEB26194, sample SAMN05421901) | marine metagenome | isolation source: East of Rio de Janeiro, Brazil, South Atlantic Ocean...
ACAGGAAGTTTCTGGCGAGCTTATCGTAGCGGGTAGCGATGCGGCGGAAGTCCTTGAGGCGGCAGAACATGGCCTCGCCCCGCCAGCGATCCTTGTATCGGCGCTCGTCATATTGGATCGGGCGTTTGCGGTTGCGCCGTCCGGGGATCACCGGAATCGTGCCGTGCTCGCGCAAGGCGGCCCTGGTGCGGTTCGCATCGTAGCCACGGTCGGCGATCACCCGCTTCATGCCGATGGTTTCGCCGATCAGCAGGTCTGCGCCCTTCACGTCAGATGTATTGCCGGGCGTCAGGACGAGGCGGAGTGGTCGCCCGAGGACATCGACAAGGGCGTGGATCTTCGTCGTCCGGCCGCCACGCGAGATGCCAATGGCATTGGCCCGCGCCCCCCTTTTGTTCCACCGGCAGAGCGGTGGGCCTTGATGTAGCTGCTATCGATCTGGCCTGTTTCCGCGATCCAGCCCTCCTCCGTCAACGCCGCCAGGATGCGCGTCCAGATGCCCCGGCGGCTCCATCGGTTCCAGCGATTGTAGACCGTCGTCGAAGGGCCGTATGCGGGTGGACAGTCCGCCCAGCGGCCACCGCACTTGAGCATGTGAATAATGCCCGAGATCACTCGCCGGTCATCGACGCGCCGCGCTCCAGGCTGGTTCGTCGGCAAATGCGGCTCAATCACTGCCCATGCTTCATCCGACAACCAGAACAACGAACCCGACATTCTCAACAGCCTCCTGCTTCAGCGGAGACTCCCTGAATCGATGTGCACACAGATTTTCAAGAGGCTGATTGGGTTTGGACCCTAATCACGGTTGATCTAGATCAATACGATTTTCCTCGGCTTTAATTCGATGTCAATCAGCGGGCCTCACAACACCCCGTCCGAGGGGTTTTTATGGGTTTTCTGGCGCGCTTGCGCGACAATGAAGCGGGTAACGTGCTCGTTGTGGTCGCAGCAGGTTTTATCCCGTTGTTGGGCTTTATCGGCGGTGGCGTTGATATGGCCCGCATCTATCTTGTGAAGACGCGCTTGCAGCACGCTTGCGACGCAGGTGCGCTCGCGGGTCGTAAACAGATGGGCGGAGGCGCCTGGAATGCCCATAATGACAAGGCTCGGCTCACGGCCGACGGCATTTTTAACATTAATTATGTTCCTGGCTCCTACGGATCGAGCGACCTCGTAAAAACTTTCACGGAACGCCAAGGCAAGGTCACCGGCACGGCTTCTGTGACCATACCCATGACGATCATGGTCATTTTCGGCTTTCCCACCAAAACAGTCGCCGTCACCTGTGACGCCGAGATGCGTATTCCCAATACGGATGTGATGTTCGTGCTGGATACGACGGGGTCGATGGCGTCAAAGAATCCGGGCGAGGGCGATACCAAGATTAATGGGCTCAAGAAGGCTGTGAAATGCTTCTATGAAGCCTTGGCCAAAATAGATACGACGGCGAGCTGCGGAAGCAATCCTTCGGGCGCACGCAACAACGACGTCCAGCTTCGCTTCGGCTTCGTACCCTATTCCTCAAACGTGAACGTCGGTCGACTGCTTCGCAACGACTGGATGGTGAACACCGCGCTTTACCAGTCTCGCAAGGCCAAGACGACCGGCAACGCCGATGTCGACGGCTTCAAGGAGGGCAAAGCGGAAGTCGCGTCGACCGAGCAAGTTCCCTACAATATGAACTGGAGCGCGTGGGAAAATCACGGCAGTGCGACCGGAACAAGCTGCAGCGGCAAAGTGCCCGCCGATGCCATCGAAATGACCGGCAGCGAGAGCGCGCCATTTAATCAGCAATCTACTATTAGTGGCCAATCCCGCGTCGTGACATGGTCCACCAACCAGGATGGCCGCTATTACAATTACCAAGGTATGATCGTCAGCGGCAAGTGCCAGATCCAGCGGCGCTACATCACAGGCTATCTCAAGCGTAACTATCAGCGTTCGGATTCCAGCGGATTCAAAGACTATGAATATGATCAGCTGAGTTTCGATGTCTCAGGCCTGAAGGCTGGCGGCAGTAATTGGAATGCCAGCATCACGGCCCCGGTAGGCCCCTATGGCCAGACAGCGACCATAGCTTGGGACGGCTGCATCGAGGAGCGGCAGACTTATCAGCTCACCAGCGATGATCCGTCGGGCAAATTTTCACCTGTGCCGGCCAGCGCCTTGGACATGAACATCGATATGGTGCCGAGCGCAGACGCATCGCGCTGGCGGCCTCTCTTGCCCGATCTCGTTTGGGGGCGTTATGATTCAAATGGAAACTGGACCACGGCGAAGGTCAAAACCAGTTCTGATCTAAGTCGCAACTACACCTACGCATGCCCCAGCGCCGCGGCAAAGCTAAAATCATATTCGTCCGCGAGCGGCTTTGAAGCCTATGTCAATACTCTCAGCCCGAATGGGAACACCTATCACGACATCGGCCTGTTGTGGGGCGCACGCCTTATGTCGCCCACTGGTCTCTTCGCATCGGAAAATGCCTTCACGTCCACCGGGGGTGAAATAGAGCGGCACCTCGTGTTCATGACGGATGGTGACACCGTCACCAGCAATCAGGGCTATACCGCTCATGGTATCGCATGGTGGGATAGGCGGCAGACGCGCAGCAATGCCGGGCCCAGCGCCAGTTTGCTGACGGGCGTCGTCAACGAGCGAACCGCAGCGTTGTGCGCAGCCATCAAATCGAAGAATATCACATTGTGGGTAGTATCGTTCGGAACGGGAGTGAGCTCAAGTGCGCAGGCACTGCTGCAATCCTGCGCTTCCCCCAACCGCTTTTATGTCGCCGCGAATAGCGCGACACTGATCTCGAACTTCCAGCAGATAGCCGACGAAATTTCACAGCTAAGGCTGACCAAATGACGCGGCCAAGACACATTGCCGCAGATGTTGCGACGGATGAAGCGGGCGCTACGCTGGTCGAATTTGGTCTGATCTCGACCGTCTTGTTCTCGACCCTGCTCGGCTTCATGGATCTTGGACATAGCCTCTACATGCAGTCGGTGTTGCAAGGGGCGGTGCAAAAAAGCGCGCGTGATTCGACATTGGAGAGTGGCAAGGCAGAAGCGCAACGACAGCTTCTCGATGAGGCCGTTCGTGAACAGGTTCAGCATCTTGTGGCAAATTCGACAGTGTCCTTCTCCCGCCGCTATTTTCGCGACTTTACCAAGGCTGCGCAGGCGACCGCCGAAGCATTTCAAGACATTAACGGCAACGGCCGCTGCGACAATGACGAGCCGTTTCAGGACAATAATCACAACACGGTCTGGGATCGCGATGGCGGTGATAATGGACAAGGTGGTGCCAAGGACGATGTCGTGTACACCGTCACGATCACCTACCCGCGGCTATTCCCTATGGCCAAGCTGATAGGTCTTTCCGAGCACGTTACAGTTGAGGCCCGCACCGTGCTGGAAAATCAGCCTTTCGGCGAGCAGGGCAACTATGGCGTACCTGTTGTGGGCCATTGCACATGAGCGTCTTGGCCCGTCTTCGGCATGTTATCACGGATCGACGCGCGGTGGCGGCGGTCGAGTTCGGCTTGGCGCTGCCTGTCATGACTGCAATCGCCTTTACTGGAGCGGAACTGACCAATTATGTCACAACAACCATGCGGGTCAGCCAATTGGCTCTGCATGTGGCTGATAATGCGGCTCGGATCGGGACTGGCACAGTTCTGGCCAACAAACAGATTACAGAAGCTCAGATCAATGACCTGCTAACAGGCGCGGGCCTTCAGGGCGGGCAGCTTGATCTTTACGGAAATGGGCGGGTGATCCTAAGCAGCATTGAGCCGGTCGCTAATCCAAACCCGACCAATCGTTATCAGATTAGGTGGCAGAGATGTCGAGGCGTGAAAAGTTGGCCATCTTCATATGGTCGCGCGGGGGACAATAATCTGTCCGGAGTGACCGTCGGCGGGCAGACGGCCACGGCGCCGGACGACGGCGCATTGATGTTCGTCGAGGTAGCGTATGACTATCAACCGCTAATCGCGCGGCTCTTCATCCCGCGCGATGAGATTACCGCTGTGGCGGCCATGACAGTCCGTGACCAGCGCGATTATGGCGGTGGCACCAATGGCATCTACAATAATGAAAATGTCGTCCCATCGACATGCTGAAGGAACAGTGAGCCATGGACAAAATTCTGTACATGACCTTGGGTGTGGGCGTGATGATTATCGCGGCCGTGGACCAGGTCGACCAAAGTGCCGCACCAGAACGGACCCTCCGGCACAATCAGAAAAATGTAGAAAATGCAGCATTTACTAAGGCGGAAACTGACTCAACTTGGTCTGCAAATGCTCAGCCTTATCACGCCAATAAGGTAGCCCCGCCCGCCCCAGTAAACCCGATCCCACGAGCGGAAGATCTCGGCGGGAAAGTCATCAGCGACCGGTTTCAGGTGGATGGATGATCTATTGATTTGAAACACCCACTCTTCTTCATGCCTGCAGGAGTATCCTGTGCGAATGCCCCGACCATCACGTGCCCAGCCCACCTCACTGACTGACAGTCAGGCTATGCGCCTGCTCGAAAAATACGAGTCGAGCGGCAAGGGGTGGTTCTGGGAAACGTGCGTGGACGGAAAACTTGCCTATCTTAGCCCGAAGATTACGCAAGTCATGACGAATAAGGGCCTCTTCCCCGTCAACCTGCCCGAACTTGTGGACAGTGATGCAAGCTTGGCCGAGCAGGCCTCTGGACGCAGCCTCAGCTTCTATCTCACCTCGCGACTGCCCTTCGACAATCTTGTGCTGAAGGCGAGGGGCCATGATGATCTCTGGTGGGCCCTTACCGGCGAGCCAGCCCATGATGAGGCGGGCCGCTTTAGGGGATTTGTGGGTTTTGCCTTAGATCTTACCGATCAGAAAAAGTCCGAGATCAAACTGCTGCAGTTGGCGCGTTTTGATTCTCTGACGAACCTCGCCAACCGCGATACCATGCGTCAAGCATTGGAAAATAGCCTCACCTCGTCCGCGCATCGCCGGCAGCGCTGCACGACTATGATGCTTGACCTCGACCGGTTCAAGCTTGTCAACGACACGTTGGGACATCTCATAGGCGATCAACTCCTCAAAGCTGTATCCGAGCGGTTGGTGAAGGTCGTCGGCGGGAGGGGCAAGGTAGGACGCTTGGGCGGAGATGAATTTCAACTTATCTTTGCCGATCTTTGCGAAGCCGACGTGCTTTCGGCCATAGCCGGAGAAATCATCCACGCCCTGTCGCAGCCTTATTTGATACAGTCTCACCTCATTTCCATCGGCGCTTCTATCGGCATCGCCACTTCGGACTACGACGATCGTTCGGCGGTCGATTTGGTGCGGGACGCGGATCTAGCGCTCTATTCGGCTAAGGCGGCAGGCAAAGGTACCTACCGCTTTTTCGCTTCTGAGATGCACGAACAGGCCCGTGTTCGTCAGCAGATCGAAGAGGATATGCAACGGGCCTTGGGAAATGGCGAATTTCATGTCGCCTACCAGCCAGTGGTTCATACCCAAACAGGAGAGTTGACGGGTTTTGAAGCGTTAGTCCGCTGGACTCATCCTGTGAGGGGATCAGTCTCGCCGGCCATCTTCATCCCGATCGCGGAAGAAGCTGGCCTTATAGCGGAAATAGGAGAGTGGGTCCTTCGAACGGCTTGTTTGGAGGCCGTTAACTGGCCGGCACCTATCAGCGTGGCCGTGAATATCTCACCTGTACAATTTGCGCATCAAGCGCTGCCATCCTTGGTAGCAAGCGCACTGGCCTATTCCGGGCTCCCGGCAAACAGGCTGGAACTAGAAATCACAGAAGGCGCATTGCTCAATGACACCGTCAAGACCCGTGCGGCAATCGACACGCTCAAGGGGTTAGGAGTGAAGATTGCTCTGGACGATTTTGGCACCGGCTATTCCAGTCTTGGCTACCTCAAGAACATCCCATTCGACAAGATCAAGATCGACCAATCTTTCATCAAGGGAGCAACACTCCCAGGAAACAACAACGTTCCGATCATCAAGGCCATCGTTGGCTTGGCAGTCGACTTAGACATGATCACGACGGCTGAAGGCGTGGAAACAGAGGATCAATTGGCCCTCGTGCGTTCGCTGGGATGCACTCTGATCCAGGGCTACATCTATGGCCGTCCGCTGGACCCAGGATCGGCGTTGGAAAGAGCGTTGGAACAGACCGCACAGGCAAGTGGCTTCCGGCACGCTCGTGCCGAGCGGCGTCGGATAATTCGCACGGGCCAGATCACCGCAAATGCGATCAGCCAAGCGGTGAGAGTGCGCAACATGTCCAAGACAGGCGCCATGGTCGAGACAGGTCTTGCTCTGCGAATTGGCGACTTGATATCGCTCGACATCGGGCTCTCTTCTCCTATGGAAGCTGAGGTGCGCTGGGCTAAAAACGGTCAAGCCGGGCTCAGATTTGTTCAGCCGGTTGATCTCGACGCCGTTCTGCTTTCAAAGCCGAAGCAGGCGTTCAGCACCTTCGTGCCGAGCTACCTTTCGGCAGAGAGCGACCAGTTATTTGCAGACAAGCAGAAGCTAGACCCTCGAAGTCTGAGAAAAATTTGACGGTTGGCTGCCCACACCGGGGCTGGACGTGCGGCGGGCCTGTCGGCCACCGACCTGGCCGATGCACAGCGTGGTGAGGCCAGCGACGGCCAGGCAGCGGCGATCCTGGCGCTCGCGCTGGACGTAAATGCCGCTCATGGTCGAGTTGACCGGGATGTTCTGGATCAGGCCCGCGCCGCTGGTCTGAACGATGCCGAGATACTGGAAACGATCGCCCATGTCGCGATCAGCATCCTCACCAACAGCATCAACAATATGGTCGGCACCAGCCTCGATTTCCCGCGCGTAGCGCACGCCTGAATGGCTGTGGCCTGATACTTCCATCATAGACGAGGACGAAAATCGATGAAACTCACCGGCAACACCATCTTCATCACGGGCGGCACCAGCGGTATCGGTCGCGCTCTGGCCGAGGCGCTGCACAAGCGCGGCAACCATGTCATCATTTCCGGGCGGCGCCGCGCCCTGCTGGATGTAGTCACTGCCGCCAATCCCGGCATGGCTGCGATCGAACTGGACATCACCGATCCCATCAGCATCGGCCGGGCAGCCCAATCGGTCATGCGCGATTTTCCGGCAACCAATGTGCTGCTCAACAATGCCGGGATCATGCCGTTCGATGATGCGTCAGCGCAAATCGACGATGATAGGGCGCAGGGCCTGCTCACCACCAATCTGCTGGGGCCGATCCGTATGACGTCGTCGCTGATCGAGCATCTCAAGGCTCAGCCCGAGGTGACCATCCTCTATACCAGCAGCGTGCTTGCCTTTGTCCCGCTCGCGACCAACGCCATCTATTCGGCTACCAAGGCTGCGCTGCATTCCTACGCTCTGTCTCAGCGGTTCCAGCTTCGCAACACCGGCGTACGGGTCCAGGAGATCGCTCCGCCATGGGTCGATACCGATCTTATCTACAAGAGCGGAGATCCGCGCGCGATGCCGCTGGACGACTTCATCGAACAGACGCTGGTGGCGCTTCGCAGCGATGATTACGAAATTCTCGTCGATGCGGTCAAGCCGCTGCGTGACAATCCGGGCGCGCAGGAACATGCGCTCGTCCACGCCTTCAATCAGAGCGTTGCGGATAATCCGATCCCGGTCGCGGCATGAAAATTCGAGGCGGGGCCGCTTTGGTAGCCCCGTTTCTTTCATCGACCCTAGTCGGTCGCTCACAGTCAAATCTGAATCCCCAGTTCCGGACGGTCCGGAATGCCGGCAGGCGACCAAGATGCGTCGTTCGCCGGTCGCGCTTTCAACGACAGCTTCTGCCAAAACCTGCCGCTCGGTCGCCGTGAAACCGTCTGGCAGCAATGCGCCCTAAATTCGGACGTTCGGCCTTGTAGCCGACGATCCCGAAAGCCGCCATTCGTTTCGCCAGCGCTCAACTGGTTCAGACCCGACATTGCGCTCACGGCCCAACAGGCGTGGCCACCATTATTTTCGGAGTGCAGCAATCAGGGCGTCCCGAGCCATGGCCACGCGCGGGTGTCGCAGCGATGAGCGTGCCCAGACGAGGTAGTAAGCGTTGCGCGGCACCGTGACCGGGGCAGGTATCTCGATCAGCGTGCAGGCAGCGCGTTCGCTGCGGGTGAGATAGCCGGGCATCACCGTCCAGCCGAGACCCGCGCACAATCCCGACCGTAGCACCCTCAGATCGGGCGCGGTCAACGCGGGCTGGCTCGTCAGCTCGATCTGGTTTGCATGGAGCCAGGTACGCAGCAGCGGTCGGTCGAGGTCGTAGGCGAGGTGGGCCGTCCGGTTGAGCCCGTCGGCAAGCGGCAATTCGGCAATCCGCATGGCCACGGCGGGCGAGGCTACGGCGCGCAGGTGCTCTTCGCCCAGCGCATGAAAGGCCAACCGCGGATCTTCGGGCTGCGAGGCGGTGACGGCTAGGTGCACCTTGTCTTCGAGCAGCAAGGCATAGAGCGCCTCGCGCCCGCCGATATGCAGGCGCAGGTCTAGCCCCGCATCCAGCAGCGGCGCCAGTCGGGGCGCGATCATCTCTCCCAGTAGGTCCGACGGCGCGGCGATGTGGACCGTGCCCGAGATGCGCGACGATCGGGCCCGCGCGCTGGCCAGTGCCGATTCCGCCGTGTCGAGGCTGCTTCCGATCGAAGCCGCGAGATCGTCGGCAATCGCTGTTGGTCGAACACCCCGCGAATGGCGATCGAACAAGGGACGGCCCAATTGCGCCTCGAGCGATGCGATGTGCTGCGACGCAGCCGGTTGGGTGATGCCGATTGCCCGGGCCGCCTCGCTCAGTGAACGACGGCGGTAGACTTCGACGAAGGTGCGCAACTGCAGGAGGGACATACCGGTTCCATAACCGGATTTATGGCCGTCCGCCATTCCCGCTGGATTTCATGATGCCGTTCCCAGCGTATCTAAGCCGCCGAAAGGAACGATCGAAGCAAAATCGCCGCCAATTGCTCCAAGCCCTCACCGCTGTCCTGGTGGCGGGCGCGGCGCCGGCGGGTGCGTTTGCTCGTGTTCCCGACATCACTAGAAAAGGACAACTGACGATGACCCGCATTCTCATGGTGGCCACCTCCGCCGACCGCATGACTCCCGGCACCGAACCGACGGGCGTCTGGCTCGAGGAACTTACCACCCCGTACTACGCGTTCCGCGATGCGGGCGCCGAGGTTACGCTGGCCTCGATCAAGGGTGGCGCCATCCCCGTCGACCAGCGCAGCGTCAACGCCGACGGCGAGAACGACGCTTCGGTCGAGCGCTATCTGAAGGACGAGGCCCTGAAGGCCGAGGTTGCCAGCACCCTTGTATTCACAAGCATCGATCCCGCCGGCTACGACGCGCTGTTCCTGCCGGGCGGCCACGGCACCATGTTCGATTACCCCGTCAGTGACGAACTGGCCCGCCTGGTCGAACGCTTCGACCGCGAAGGCAAGATCGTCGCCGCCGTCTGCCATGGACCGGCAGGGCTGGTCTCGGCGAAGAAGGCCGATGGCACGCCCTTCGTCGCCGGCCGCCGTGTCGCGGGCTTCACGGACAGCGAGGAACGCGCGGTCGGTCTCGATCAGGCGGTGCCGTTCCTCCTCGAAACGCGTCTCAAGGAACTCGGCGGCAAGCACGAGGGCGGCCCCGATTTTGCCCCCTTCGCCCTGCGCGACGGCAATCTGGTGACCGGCCAGAACCCCGCCAGCGCTACCCTCACCGCAGAGCTCGTGATGGAAGCCCTCAAGGACAAGGTCGCCTGATCATGCGCTATCTCCACACCATGCTGCGCGTCGCCGATCCCGAGGCAGCGATCCGGTTCTTCACGCTGCTGGGTCTCAAGGAGACCCGGCGCATGGAGAACCAGGCCGGGCGTTACACGCTGATCTACCTTGCCGCCGACGAGGATTTCCGCGGCGACGGCGAGCAGGGCGATGCCGAGGTCGAACTGACGTACAACTGGCCGCCCGAGGACGGCAGCGCTGCCGAGACTTACACGGGGGGCAGAAACTTCGGCCATCTCGCCTACGGGGTCGACGACATCTACGAAACGTGCGCGCGGCTGCAGGCGGGCGGCGTGACGATCAATCGCCCCCCGCGCGACGGATACATGGCGTTCGTCCGCTCGCCGGACGGGATCTCGATCGAACTGCTCCAAAAAGGCGAACACATGGCCCCGGCCGAACCCTGGGCCTCCATGCCCAACACGGGCGCATGGTGATGGCGCGCCTGTTCGAACCGCTCGAGGTCGCGGGGCTGCGGCTTGCCAACCGCATCGTTATCGCGCCGATGTGCCAGTATTCTGCCGAGGACGGCGCGATGACCGATTGGCACCGGATGCATCTCGGCCAGTTGGCGCTGTCGGGCGCGGGCGCGCTGACGATAGAGGCGACCGCTGTCAGCCCCGAAGGTCGCATCACCTACGGTGACGTCGGCCTGTACGATGACCGTACCGAAGCGGCGATGCGAAGCGTGCTAGAAAGCGTCCGTCAGTGGTCGGACATGCCGCTCGTCATCCAGCTGGCCCATGCCGGCCGCAAGGCGAGCAGCGCCAAGCCGTGGCACGGCGGAGCGCAGCTTCCCCCCGATACGGAGAATGGCTGGCAGACCGTGGCACCCAGCGCCATTCCCTTCGCTCCGGACGACCATCCCCCTGTCGAACTGGACAAGTCAGGGCTTGCCCGCATCCGGGAGGCGTTCGCGGATGCCGCCCGGCGCGCCGGCAGGCTCGGCATCGAAGCCGTCCAGATCCACGCCGCGCATGGCTATCTGCTTCACGAGTTTCTTTCGCCGATCTCCAATCGGCGCGGCGACGAATACGGCGGCAGCCTCGACAACCGGATGCGGTTCCCGCTGGAAGTGTTCGATGCCGTGCGCGAATCGGTTCCGGCCGACCGCCCGGTGACCGTTCGCGTTTCCGGGACTGACTGGGTTGAAGGCGGCTGGACAGCGGAAGAAACCGCAAGGTTTGCGCAGGAACTGGAGCGGCGCGGTTGCGCGGCGATCCACGTCTCCGGCGGCGGGCTCGACCCGCGCCAGCAGATCCCGGTCGGCCCCGGCTATCAGGTACCGCTGGCCCGCACGGTCAAGGACGCGGTCGCTATGCCTGTAATCGCTGTCGGCTTGATCACCGATCCGCACCAGGCGGAGCGCATCCTAGAAGACGGGCATGCCGACGCCATAGCGATTGCCCGCGCTGCGCTGTGGGATCCGCGTTGGGCCTGGCACGCCGCCGCCGCGCTTGGTGCATCGGTCAAGGCGCCCCCGCAATATTTCCGGTCCGAGCCTCACGAAGTGGGCCGCATTCTCAAGGAAATGACGCCATGAAAATCTCCGTCAAACTGCTTCTTGCCGCGGGCGCTGCCCTCTCGCTTACCGCCTGCGCGACCACTCGCGACGGTGCATCCGCGCCGCAAATCGAACAGGTCGCGACCTTCGATGGCGCGATGCCGACGGGCGTGACCATCGCCCCCAACGGGCGCATCTTCGTCAACTTCCCGCAATGGGGCGACAACGCGCCGTTCACGGTTGCCGAGCTGGTCGACGGCAAGGCGGTGCCTTATCCCGATGCCGCGACCAACCGGCCCGATCCGGCCGACCCGGCGGGGCATTTCATCTCGGTGCAGAGCGTGGTGGCTGACGGCGCCAAGCGCTTGTGGGTGCTCGACACGGCTGCTCCCAATTTCTCTCAGCCGCAGGCCGGCGGTGCAAAACTGGTGGCGATCGATCTTGCGACCGACCGGGTGGTGAAGACGATCGTCCTGCCGCCCAGCGTGGTGCTGCCCACGACCTACCTCAACGACGTGCGCTTCGATCTGCGTCAGGGCGCCGAAGGCGTCGCCTACATCACCGACAGCAGCAACGCTGGTGTCGGCGGCATCATCGTCGTCGATATCGCCAGCGGGCGTGCGATCCGGCGCCTGTCGAACCATGCGACGACCAACCCGGAGCCCGGCTTCACCCCGGTTGTCGACGGCGCGGTGCTCATGAACCGCCCGGCCGACGGCCCCGCGACGCCGGTCGCGATCGCAAGCGACGCGATTGCGCTCAGCGCCGACGGCAGCCTGCTGTATTACGGTCCACTGTCGGGCCGCACGCTGCACGCGGTGCCCACGGCGATGCTGCGCGATCCCGCGGTGTCCGAGGAGGCGTTAGGCCGCGCGGTCCGCAGCCTGGGGCGCAAAGGCGCCTCGGACGGGATTGCCGAAGACGACCGGGGCCGCGTGTTCGCCGGCGATTACGAGAACAACGCGATCCGCGTGCTCGACCAGGGCCGCTGGACGACGGTGGTCAGCGACCCCCGCATCAGCTGGCCCGACACACTGTCGATCGGCACCGACGGCTATCTCTACTTCACCGCCAACCAGCTCCACCGCCAACCCGGCTTCCACGGCGGGCGGGATTTGCGCCGCAAGCCTTACGAGCTGCTCCGCATCCGGGTGGGCGCCGGGCCCGTCCTCTTGCGCTCGCGGTGAACCCATCAGGCCGGGCGGGCTCGCGCGGGCCGCGATCCGGCGAAAAATCAACAACTGACTTGAAGGAATACAGACATGACAAAGGGTATCGAAGGCAAGGTCGTTCTCATTACCGGCGGCAGCAGCGGCATCGGCGCGGAAACCGCGCGTCTTCTCGCGGAACGGGGCGCCAAGGTGGCCATCGCCGCGCGGCGCAAGGACAGGCTCGACGAGGTCGTCGCGGACATCGCCGCAAACGGTGGCACGGCACGTAGCTACGCGCTGGACGTGACCGACAAATCGGCGGTCCAGTCCGTCGTCGCCGCAATCATTGCCGACTTCGGCCGCCTCGACGTGCTGATCAACAATGCCGGGCTGATGCCGATCCGTCCGATGGCCGAGGTCAACACCGACGAGTGGGACCAGATGATCGACGTCAATCTGAAGGGTACGCTCTACGGCATCGCGGCGGCCCTTCCCGGTTTTCTCGAGCAGGGCAGCGGTCACATCATCAATTTGAGCTCGGTTGCGGGCATCAAGGTCTTCGCACCGGGCGGCACGGTCTACTCCGGCACCAAGTTCGCCGTCAGCGCGATCAGCGAGGGCTTGCGCCATGAGGTGGGGGAAAAGGTCCGGGTCACGTCAATCGAGCCTGGAGCTGTCGAAAGCGATCTGAAGTTCACGACATCCGGCACGGCTGCCGAGACGGTGCTGGACTTCTACAAGCAGGCCATCCCGACGGCATCGGTGGCGCGTGCTATCGCGTTCGCTGTCGAACAGCCTGATGACGTCGACATCAACGCGATCGTCATCCGGCCGACCGCACAGGAGTTCTGATTTCGACGAGGAGGCGGGGCCGCGTGTGCTCCGTCCAATGGGGAACGTCCCGGTCCGCGCGTCCGTTACTTTGCTGACTGATATCTGTCCGTTTCACTTGAGGAGTCAATTATGCCCAAACTTGCCCTGTATGTACCACTGAAGGCCAAGCCCGGAAAAGAGCGCGATGTCGCCGATTTCCTGACCTCGGCATTGCCGCTCGTTCAAGCTGAGCCGGGCACTCTGACCTGGTATGCGATCGAGGAAGGTCCCGGTGCGTACGCGATCTTCGATACGTTCGACACAGAGGAGGATCGGCAGGCCCATCTCGACGGCAAGGTTGCCGCCGCACTGATGGACAAGGCAGAAGAACTGTTTTCTGAACCGCCGCAGATTCACAAGTTCACCCTGCTGGCCGCGAAATAGCCGAGCGGTCGGCACCCTAGCGCGTCGCTCTCATCGCCCGCGTGGCGGGCCCGGGCGCGGCGGCGTGCGTTGAGCGGCTTTCCCCGAACCGGCCACGGAGATACTCCATGCGCACCACCCAGACGCTCGACCTGAACGACGCGCGGACGATCATCGATGCGGGGATCGCGGAGGCCGAGCGGATCGGCAACCCGATGAACATCGCGGTGGTGGACGCGGGCGGCTGCCTCCTAGCGTTCGCGCGGATGGACGATGCGTGGCGCGGCAGCGTCGACATCGCGATCGGCAAGGCGTGGACGGCGCGCGCGTTCGACGTCGAGACCAAGGCGCTGGCGAACCTCGCCCAGCCGGGCGCCGACTTCTACGGCATCCATGCCTCCAACGACGGCAAGGTGATGATCTTCGCCGGGGGCGTGCCGATAAAGGAGGGCGAGACGGTGATCGGCGCGGTACGCGTGTCGGGCGGCACCGGCAAGCAAGACCAGGGCGTGGCCGAGGCGGCGGCGCAGGCGTTCGCGCGCGGCTGAGCCTTGGAGCGCGGTGCCGGGCGCGGCGGTGCCCGCTTAGTCGAAGGCGGTTCAGTCGACGGCGGCGGGCGCGCCTCCCGCGCGGCGCGGGTCGCCTCCGTTTAGAGCGTTATTCGGCCATTCTGGCCCAGTTATTCAGAAAGCCGCCGTGAATCGGTCCCAGGATAGCCCACGGGAAGGAACCTCTCAGGTAGCACAAGGTTCAGGAAACTGAGATGACTTGGAAGGGTGCGATGTCCTCCGCCGCTGCGATGGACCGGATCATCAGCAAGGTCTCGATTTGATTACGCGTTGAGAAGAGCTGCGAAAGGAAAGGATCCGTGAAAGCTGTCGTGTACAACGGGCCCAAAGATGTTTCTGTCAGTACCATCGATGATCCCAAGATTGAAAAGCAGACCGATGTTATCATCCGGCTGACCACGACCAATATCTGCGGGTCGGACCTTCACATGTATGAGGGCCGTACCAGCTTCGAAAAGGGCCGGGTCTTCGGTCACGAAAACCTTGGCGAGGTCATCGAAGTTGGCGCTGCCGTAGATCGTATCAAGAAGGGCGATCGCGTGTGCATGCCGTTCAACGTCGGTTGCGGTTTCTGCGAAAATTGCGAACGCGGTTTGACGGGTTTCTGCCTCACGACCAACCCTGGAACCGCCGGCGCAGCGTATGGCTTTGCCGAGATGGGTCCGTGGCAAGGTGGTCAGGCCGAGTTGATGCGCGTTCCTTATGCGGACTTCAATTGTCTGAAGCTGCCTGAGGACGCTGAGGAGAAGGAGGATGACTATGTCATGCTCTCCGACATCTTCCCCACCGGTTGGCATGGCGTCGAACTGTCGGGTTTCCTGCCTGGCGAAAGCATCGCGATCTACGGCGCCGGTCCGGTCGGTTTGATGGCCGCGCATTCAGCCGAAAT
>ENA-ORDG01000661-ORDG01000661.1-marine-metagenome-genome-assembly--contig:-NODE-661-length-15156-cov-4.400889_pt1 | contig 15156 bp, 12 predicted proteins | sample MGYA00248629_ERZ508524 | MGnify/ENA primary metagenome ERZ508524 (study PRJEB26194, sample SAMN05421901) | marine metagenome | isolation source: East of Rio de Janeiro, Brazil, South Atlantic Ocean...
AACTCCTAATGTTCCATCATCATCTGCCATAATCATTCCCTCTGTATCAGGATCAAATCCAGCTTCACCATAAATCACTTCCCACTCAGTCTCATCTGAACCTGCCATCCAGTAAACTTCTGCTGAAGTTGGAGTTACATTTGAAGTGTAAATTTCTGTTGGTGCTGGACAAGAAATAAGCGTTGCAAAACTTATTGGACCTGTAAATGTACTTTCATCACTTGTAGAACAAATAGATTTAATATATACTTCATACTCTGTATCTGAAGATAAATTTGTTAAACTTTCTCCAATAATACCATCATTATCAGAAATAGTAACTCCTTCAGTTTCTATGTCAAAACCTTCTTCACCGTAAACAATTTCCCATTCAGTTTCATCACCACCAGCAGTCCAAAATAAATCTGCAGAAAATGCTGAAATATCAGTTACTGATATCTCTGAAGGGTAAGGGCAAGTTGGAGCTATACCATCTAAAATGATATTCGGCACAAAATTTGAACTAAACAAATAACTGCCAGTAGTAGGTGGTGCAGTAGGATCTGGATTAGTAGAATCGCTATAAAAACCTATACTTCTTTGAGTTCCTACATCAGTATTATAAAAATCATCTGCAGAAGAATCATAACCAGACATACTCTCATCAACAGCAATCACTAAATTATCTGTACCATTATACATAAAAGGAGTATCGAAAGTAATAGTTGTCCAACCTTCTCCTCCAGATACATCGATACCTCCAGAATAAACTTGTGTAAACTCTGAAATAGGAATCCAATCTGTATTTGAATCATAAGAAACTTCTGAAGTATGAGCAACATATATCACTAAATTTTGACTATCTGGTAAAGCAGACGTACCACTAAAGTACCATTGCAAACCTGTAATTTCACCTGAAGCATTAATTTCAGAACTTAAATAAATGCTTTGAGTGTAAGAGTATTCATAAAAAGGTTCAAATGGAAGATTTTGAGATTGATTATTCCCATCTCCTAATTGGACTTGATTACTTTCAGTAAAAGCATTTACAGTAATTGTTCCTACCATTGAAGGATGAACTTCGCAATGATAATCGTTTACACCTGCCTCTGTAAAAGTGTATTGATAAGTTGATCCAGCATCTAGCGTTCCACTATCAAATGTTTCATTACTTCCTGTATCAGATGTCACCGAATGTGGAGCTCCATCTGTAAATGTCCAGATAACCGTATCACCGGCATCGATTATTAAGCTTGCGTCTTCAGAACTAATATCCGTATACCAATCTAGGTTGTAGGTAGTCTGTGCATTAATCTGCCAGGAAAAAGACGAGATTAATAAAGCAATTAATAAATACGTAGTTTTTCTCATAAATTAACGTTTTGTTTAAAGTAACGTTAAATATATTAATATTCCCTTAATAATTAAGGGAAGACGTCAAAATTATTTTAGGAATAGACTAAATGCAAAAAAAATCGCCAAATGGCGATTTTTTTATTTACAAATAGTATATGGTTTATTTATTCTTCTGAAACAAATCGATCCATTACTTTTTTACTTACTCCCATATTTGAGAAACCACCGTCGTGAAATAAGTTTTGTAAAGTTACTTTTTTAGTAAGATCTGAAAATAAGGTAAGCGTGTAATCTGCACATTCATCTGCAGTAGCATTTCCTAACGCAGACATTTCATCGGCATATTTAATAAAACCGTCAAAACCTTTCACTCCTTGTCCTGCAGTTGTTGGCGTTGGCGATTGTGAAATGGTATTGACTCTTACTTTTTTCTCGGTTCCGAAGAAATAACCAAAACTACGTGCAATCGATTCTAAGTATGCTTTATTATCGGCCATATCATTATAATCCGGGAACACACGTTGCGCAGCCATATAGGTTAAGGCTACAATACTTCCCCATTCATTCATTGCATCTTGCTTATACAATGTTTGCATAGTTTTATGAAAAGAAACTGCAGAAACATCCCATCCTTTTTGCGTCCAATCATAATTTTGATCGGTGTAATGTTTACCTTTTCTTACGTTTACAGACATCCCGATCGAGTGAAGTACAAAATCTAATTTACCTCCTAAAATCTCTTGTGCTTTTGCAACTAGATTTTCAAGATCTTCAATTTTTGTAGCATCTGCAGGAATAATTTCAGAACCGGTTTTTTCTGCTAATTCGTTAATAGCTCCCATTCGCATAGCTACCGGCGCATTAGTCAATACGAAAGTACCTCCTTGTTCGTGTACTTTTTCAGCGGTTTTCCAAGCAATAGAATTTTCATCTAAAGCTCCGAAAATAATTCCTCTTTTTCCTTTTAATAAATTATATGACATGGTTACGTTTTTATTTGTCTTTAAGGGCGTAAATATAAGAAAACAAACTTAGTTGAGTAATTCTTTTGCGTGGGCAATAGCCGATGCAGATTTTTCTTTACCTCCAAGCATTTCTGCTAATTCTTCTATACGCTCGTTTTTAGATAATACCGAAATATTTGTCTTAGTGATCTCGTTCTCAGTTTCCTTGTATACTTTAAAATGATGATTTCCTTTTGCGGCAATCTGTGGTAAATGCGTAATCGATATTACTTGCATCTCCTGTCCCATATCGCTCATAATTACTGCCATTTTTTGGGCTATATCACCAGAAACTCCGGTATCGATCTCATCAAAAATAATCGTAGGCAGTTTACTGTAATTCGCTAAAATACTTTTTATAGCTAAGGTAATTCTAGATAATTCTCCCCCGGATGCTGCTTTTTTAATATCGTTAAAATTTGCGCCTTTATTGGCGGCTAACTTCCACTCGATCGTATCTAAACCTTTCGGAGTAAAATTTGAAGTATGTTCTAATTCTACTTTTAACTTTGCATCGGGCATTCCTACTTGAGTAAGGATTTTCTCAACCGAAGTCTGAAACTGCGGAATTACCTTTTTACGATTCTCATAAATTTTTTTGGCTATCTTTTGAGTCGCGGTTTTTGCTTTTGCAATACGATCGTTTAATGCTGAAATTTCTTCTTCAGCGTTTTCTGAAGTCGCTACTTTTTGTGCTAATTCTTCTTGCAACTGAAGCAATTCTTCTACCGAATCGATATGATGCTTTTTCTGTAAACTATATAATTGCTGAAGTTTATCGTTTACAAAACTTAAGGTTTCAGGATCGGCTTCTACTTTATTTTCTAAGCGTTCAATTTCTACCGACATATCTTCTACCTCGATCAAAACACTTTCAATACGTTCAGAAAGTGACTTGTATTGATCACCATAATTCTCTAGAGCGTTCAATCTATTTTTCACCTCTTGCAAGATCGAAATTCCGCCAATATCTTCTTGTTGTAAATGATGCAAAGCTGCTGAAAGATTTTCTTTTAACTCTTCAACATTATTCAGTTCTTGGTATTGCGCTTCCAGCTCTTCTTGCATTCCCTCTTTCAGCTCTACTTCTTTTAATTCATTCAGCAAAAACAAATTATAATTATACGTAGCAGAAGCTTCTTTTTGAGCTTCGTTTAATTCTTTTAATTGCTGAAGTAATTTCTGGTAGCTTTTATAGGAAGCTTGATAATTTTGAAGTTCGTCTTTATTACCGGCTAAAGCATCGATTACCTGAAACTGATAATCTGCATCGCCAATAAACAAGGTATCGTGCTGACTATGAATATCGACCAAACGATTACCCAACACGGCTAACTTTTGAAGCGTTGCCGGAGTATCGTTAATAAAAGCTCTAGACTTACCCGATGGTAAAATCTCTCGCCGAATAATGGTTTGCGGTTCATAATCGAGGTCGTGCTCTTCAAAAACAGCATGAAGATCGTAGGCTTCAATTTGAAAAGTACCTTCGACCACGCATTTTTTTTCGGGATTTCTAATGGCACTTAAATCGGCACGTTTACCTAATAAAAGCGACAAAGCTCCTAGTAAAATAGATTTTCCGGCACCAGTTTCTCCGGTAATAATGGTAAATTGATCTTGAAGTTGAAGATGAGCATCTTCAATTAAAGCAAAATTCTTTATAGAAAGTGATGTAAGCAATTCTCTTAACTATTTTTAGGTAAATATACGAGGGAATTTTTGCTTATTGAAAAGACAGCAAAAATTAATTTCTTATCGCGTTCCAATTCTTATTATAAATTGGCGCCATACGCTTAAGACTGCTGAGAACTTCGGTTAGATTAACTTGCGGACCGCCACTTAAAATGTTTTTGATCTCATCAGATTTTGCATCGAAAAAACTTCGGATTAAAATTGAATTGGGTCGAGATCTATTTACATCTTGCAGCATCTGTATCGCTTCAACAATTTTTAATTTTCCTGCCTCTACATCGGTGTGCATCATATCTAAACCTTCGCGATGATAGGTGTATAACGCAGCTCTAAATTGAGCGAAATTATTAGAAAGTAAATCTGCATTTAATCGAAATCTAGACTGATTTCCCGATGAAGTTTGCCAACCTTGCGCGTTACCTTGCTGAGCGGTATTTACAATTAAAACTGCTTCTTGATGATATTTATCGCCACCTTCCGGTGAAAAAGTATCGGCATCGATCCCTAAAATAGTATATACATAAAATGCAATGGTCGATACTAAATTTGAAGAATACGTATTTGGATTATAATCTAAGGGTTGAAATTCGGTATAACGAAAATCAAACTGATTGTCTTTAAAATTGAATATTGGTGTTGAAGTCGTTGAACCGTATACCGGTCTCGAAGCTTGCACCTGAATGGTAGCTCTAAAATTATCTTGGCTGTATTCGGTCACATTGATGAAGAAATTACAATCTATCTTTTCGTGGTTATCAAGATCATTGTCTGTCCACGTGTTTTGATTGATCAGATCTTCAACAGCGCCTTCTAAGGTTTTAAAAATCGAAAGTTTGGTTCTACCCGTTTGCTCGGCATTTACGGTGACGCTTGCGTTAAATTCTTGCGCAAAACTTACCAAAGAAAATAAGAATAGTAAAAGTGTAAATTTAATTTTCATCATGGTAAATTACTTCATTTAAAATATCTTTTGCAACCTCTTGTTTCGATTTTAATCCAAATTCTTTTATATGATCGGGATAGATAATCTTTATTTTATTGGTTGCCGCTTGAAAGCCCGCTCCTTTATCGTTTAAAGAATTCAATACAATAAAGTCTAAATTTTTTCGAGCTAATTTGCCTTTTGCATTTTCTACTTCATTTTCGGTTTCTAAAGCAAAACCTACTAAAAGCTGATCTTTTTTTGCTTTGCCGAGTGAAAGCAAAATATCTTGTGTTTTTTCTAATTCAATAGAAATTTCAGCATCAGATTTTTTAATTTTCTGATGAGCGATTTGCTTGGGTTTATAATCTGAAACGGCTGCCGCAGCAATTGCCACATTCACCTCAGGATAATATTGATGTACTTGCTCGTACATTTCTTGTGTACTCGTTACCCTAACCAGCTTGATATTTTGGTGTGTGATTTGTAAAGCTGTTGGACCGCTTACTAAAATTACTTCTGCACCAAGACTTGCAGCTTCTTCAGCAATAGCATAACCCATTTTTCCGCTAGAATGGTTTCCTATAAAACGTACAGGATCGATCGCTTCGTATGTTGGACCGGCAGTAATTAATATTTTTTTTCGGTAAAGCGGAAGTTGCGCTTGCAGATCTTTGGTGATAAATTGAACGATCTCTTCCGGTTCTGCCATTCGACCTTCGCCACTTAAGCCGCTTGCCAATTCACCTGAACCTACAGGAATCATTTTATTCTGAAATTCTTCTAACTTCTGAAGACTTGCTTTGGTTGACGGATGTTTATACATATCTAAATCCATCGCAGGTGCAAAATAAACCGGACATTTAGCAGAAAGGTAAGTTGCTAAAAGAATATTGTCGCTATGGCCGTTAGCCATTTTAGAAAGTGTGTTGGCAGTTGCTGGAGCAATTAGCATAAAATCTGCCCATAAGCCTAGATCGACGTGATTGTTCCAGGTTTCGCCTTCTTCATTTGTAAAGGAAGAAACTACTTCGTTCTTCGATAAAGTAGAAAGGGTAAGAGGAGTAACAAACTCCTTAGCTTCTGGAGTCATTACTACTCTTACCTCTGCTCCGGCTTTTATAAAAAGCCTTACAATATAAGCGGTTTTATAGGCAGCGATACCTGCTGTAACGCCAAGTAAAACTTTTTTACCGCTTAACATAGACATATTACTAGTCTAAGTTACTTTTTGTATTTCTAAAGTAGATTTTATCTTCTAACCACTCTTGTACTGCCAACGCTTGTGGTTTAGGTAATCTTTCGTAAAACTTAGAAACTTCAATTTGTTCTTTGTTTTCAAAGATCTCATCTAAGCTATCTGTATACGTAGCAAATTCATCTAACTTTTCTAAAAGCTCTTTTTTAATTTCAGTATTGATCTGAGTAGCTCTTTTAGAAATGATCGAAATCGCTTCATAGATGTTATCGGTAGGAGCATCTACTAAGTTTTTATCGATCGTAGTTGTATTTACAGGAGCTTCTGTTTTCTTTAAATCCATAATTTATGAATTAGAATTAGTGTTATTTGTTTGTAATCTTTCTTCTATATCTGCTGAATGTTCTTTCGCTAATTCTGCGTGTTCACCTTCAGAATAATACTTCATATAATCTTCGTAGTACTCACGAGCGGTTCTTAAACGCTCCGGTACTAATTGCGCGTAACTGTTGATCGCTAATAAGTAAGCTGAATCTAATTTGTAGAAATAAGCTTTCTCGATATAAGCAGAACCCGGATTATTTTCAATAAAATTATTAAAAGCAGCAATCGCAGCTTTATAATCTTCTGTATGATGGTATTGCTTTGCGATCTCGTAAGCTTTCTTATCGAGTTTATCTCTTAAATCGCCTACATATTCGTTAGCATCACCAATATATTCACCATCTGGATATCTAGAAATATATTCTTGAAACTTATTAATTGCTTTATAAGTTTCTGTTTGATCTAAACTATATCTTGGTGAAACCTCGTAATAACTTTTTGCACTTTTATAAAATGCTTCTTCGGTCTTTTCACTTCTTGGATAAGCTTTAGTAAAACGCTCAAATTGATAACCAGAATCAAAATAGCTTTCTAACTCATAATATGTATTTGAGTAAATATAAGCTAAACGTTCTCCTTGTGGTTTCCCACGGTATTGCGGAACGATTTGATCTAGCAATCGAAGTGATTTTTTTAACTTTCCTTTTTTGTCTTCACGAATACCTTGTGTATAAAGACTATCGGCCATTTCGTATTTGGCTTTAATATCGTCTTCTTTTAAAACTTTTTGGTACTGGCTACAGGCACTTAAAGTTAAAACCGCTAAAAGAACAAAAAATAAATTACGCATCTTTAAAAACATCTTGCAAAAGTACTTTAATATTATGGATTATAAAAATTTCTAAATCTTTAATTTAAACCGCGAATAAGTCAAGATATTTTATCGAAACCTATTTAATTTTATCTACAAAAGCTGAAATTTTTGCACTTAGATTTTCTGTAGCTTCTACCAAAGGCAAACGCACATAATCTTCTGCTAAACCTAACTTTTTAAATACAGCTTTGATCCCGGCAGGATTACCTTCTTCAAAAATTAGATCGATCGCCGGAGCAATTTGGTAATGAATTTTATAAGCTTCATCTACTTCTCTGCTCAAACCTAACTGAACCATTTCTGAAAATTGCTTCGGAAAACCTTCTGCAATCACAGAAATCACTCCCGCTCCACCGGCCAATACCATTGGTAAGGTTAGCATATCGTCACCAGAAATCACTAAAAAGTCTTCTGGCGTTTGGCTAATCATTTCCATCGCTTGTACCATATTTCCCGCTGCTTCTTTGATCCCGATAATGTTTTCAAAATCGTTCGCTAATCTTGCTACAGTTGCCGGAGACATATTAGAACTGGTTCTTCCCGGTACGTTATACAAAATGACGGGTAAAGTTGCCGCTTGTGACACTTTTTTAAAATGTTGGTAAATACCTTCTTGCGTTGGCTTTACATAATATGGTGAAACTGAAAGAATTGCATCAAAACCTTCTAAATTTTCAGTTTTAATTTGCTCACAAACCGCTTGTGTGTTGTTACCACCAATACCTAAAACTAAAGGTAATTCGGCATTATTTTCTTCAACAATAGTTTGCTTTACCAATTCTCGTTCGTCTTTGGTAAGGGTTGCGTATTCTCCGGTAGTTCCTAAAACTACGATATAATTAATCCCATTTTGTTTTTGAAAACGTACAAGTTCTTTTAAAGCTTCTACATCTACAGAGCGGTCTTCTTTAAATGGGGTAATTAATGCCACTCCGGTTCCTACAAACTTTTTCATTGGTCTTATTGGTTTATAATAGCTAAATACTTTTTTAATTCTTTAATAAACAAATCTACTTCTGTTGCAGACACATTGATCTGTAAATCGTTTAATTTTTTGTCTTGCTGCGAAAAGCCTACTTTTATTTTTGCTGAAGTTGAAACTCCTAACAAAATAAGCTCGGGCTGTGGTGTTTCAAAATAATTAACCAACACATCAAATTGTTCTTGCTGAAATTTTGCCGCAGCGGTTTCTGGTTTAAAAACTCCTTTCCACCCGAGATCGCTTCGCTTAAAACTCAACACACCTTCTTCTGTTTTCTCTGAAAATAAGATCATTTCAACCTTCTTCCCTAACGAAGAAAAAGCTTTTTTAAGTTGATCGTAAGCAATTTTATTCAGCACTTTTTCATCTAGAATAACACCTAACTTATCGATTTGACGAACCGCTTTGGGACGATGATCATAGATGCTATTTTCTATGTATTTTTTTGCTGAACTTATTTTTAATTTCTGAAACATTTACTTTTTATAACAGCCGCACAAATGTAAGATTTCTTAAAGAATAACAATCGCATTCGCTTAGGATTTTTCTTGTGCTAAAACTTATGAATACTACAAAAAAAGCTGCCTAAGTTTAGGCAGCTTTTTAAATATTTACTAAAACTTAATTTCTAATTTTCTAACCAAGATTTTCTAAGCTTCACGCGTTGATCGTCGCTAGAAAGCTCCATCTCTTGTAATTTGGTTTCTTTATCTGTTGGCGTTTTATAAGTCGCTTCTAAGGTTTTCTCTTCACCATCACGCTCGATGATCATGGTTACTTGATCGCCTTCTTTCCAACCGCGAGAACCCATAATTAAACCATATACGTTTTCGATATTATATTCGGTACCGTTTACAGATTTGATCACATCTTTTGGCTCTGCTCCTAATTCATTTAAAAATGAGTTGAAAGCAATTCCTTCCCTAAAGAATAATTCTTTTGTCTGTGGATTACCGTCGATATAAGGTTGCTGACCTTTTAAGAAAACTCCTGTTTGCACTTCAGATTCTGTTTCTTCAACACCTACTTTAGCAAAAAAGTCTCCGTAAGGGATTGGTGTAGTTCCTGTGATATAAGTATCGAAAAAGTTCTGAATTTCAGGATAGGTTAATTCAACAATTGCCGGGATCAATTCTTCATCTTCAAATGGTTTATCTTTTCCGTATTTGTTGCTTAATTTCTTCATTAGATCTAAAATACCCATTTCGCCGTTGCTTAACTCACGTAAACGAATATCTAAAGACATTCCTATTAAAGCTCCTTTTTGATATACATTATAGTAGCTGCTTTCGTATTCTTCATCTAAAATATTCTCACTCATAACCGTAAATGGCATCGTATCGTCAAATTGCTTAGAAGAAGTGATTTTCTCAGACATACGATCGTAAAAAGCTTGATGATCGATCAAACCTTCTTTTACCTGAAATAAATTAGCAAAATATTCGGTTACGCCTTCATACATCCAAAGATGCTGAGACATTTCTGGGTCGTTATAATCAAAATAATGAACTTCGTTAGAATGTACGCTTAGCGGAGTAATAATATGGAAAAACTCGTGCGAAACTACATCTTTCATCGTTTCATTTAAACGCTCTAACGGCATCGATTCCGGAAGAACAACCGTGGTCGAAGTATGATGTTCTAAAGCTCCAAAACCTTGCGCATCTTTCCCATTCACATCTGAAAGGTATAAAAGTACCGCATAAACATCGGTATTATCGATTTCACCTAAAAATGCTTTTTGCGCTTGCATCATTACTTTCATTTTAGGCGCAATATCTTCTACAGAATAAGCTTTGTTTGGTGAATATACTTGCAATTTCACCTTCATCCCCTGCAACTGAAAGCTGGTTGTATCTGGTGTAGAATACATAATCGGATGATCGGTTACTTCAAAATAACGACTCACATTAAATTGATCGGTAGCATAAGTTTGCTCCTCATCGGTAGCAACGGCTACTTTTTTTAAGGAAGTTCCTGCGATTAGATCTTTTGGATGCTTGATCACTAATTGGTATGGTTTTTCAGACATTCCGTCGAAATAACCTACAAATCCGTGTAAATTCAGCATAAAATTTTCACCGGCTTTAATATTTGTTCCGGCTGGAGAGAACACACCTTCTTCTCCTTCAATATCGTAAGAATCGCTTACCCAATAAGTAACTTTATCTAATGCGGTTGCATTGCTAATTTTCCAAGAATTATCATCTAATTTGGTAACGCTTAATTCATTTCCTTTATAATCGATCGCTTTTACACCTTCTATAAATTGTCCGTAATTATCGGTAGAATAAGTTCCCGGTACGGTTTTCGGAATGTAAAATGTAGTTTCTTCGGTAGTAAATTTTCCAGGATCTACGCTTACCATGACTTTATCGTCGTCGACATTCACTAAATCTAAATTGGCAACTACTAAATCGCTGTTTGTGTTTTGTTGCGTTGATTTACAACCTACTAAGGTCGCGATCGCAGCAACTGCATAAATTATTTTTTTCATCAATCAAGTTATTTTACACATAAGACTATGAATACGGCAAAAAGTTACATTTAAAGTCTTACTTTTTTTGAACGTAAAGATTAGGTTAGCTTTTTTATTTTCAGCCAAAGAAAACTATTTCTCTTCTTATCTTTGCCCGTAAATTTATTTGAAAATGAAAAAATTCTCCTTTTTTCTATCGTTTTGTTCCATCGTAAGTCTAATTGCCTGTAAAGAACAAGCTTTACAAGTTTCTAAAATTGAAGGTAAAGAAATCAACATCAACGATTCTATTTCTTCTAATAAAGACTTAGATGAATTTATTGCGCCTTACGCAGAACACATAGAAGAAGAAATGAGCGCTACGTTAGCTTACGCGCCAAAATCACTTTCTAAAACCGATAGCAAATACAATACAGCGATCGGAAATATGGAAGCCGACGCCGTACTAGAAATGCTTCAGCCGCTTTTCGTTGCTCGTATGCAAGATAGTATTGACGGAGTTTTACTGAATTACGGCGGAATACGATCGACCATTAACCAAGGAAATATAACTACCAAAACCGGTTATAATTTAATGCCTTTTGAAAATGAAGCAGTTGTGGTTAAACTTTCTGCGGAAGCGATGCAGGAATTATTCGATTATTTAGCTGAACATCAAGCTGCGCATCCTATTAGCGGAATGCAACTTATTTTAAATCCTGACGGAAGCATTAACAAAGCCAACATTCAAAACAAAAACCTAGAAAACGGAAAGTTCTACTACATCGCTACTAATGATTACCTAAAAAACGGCGGCGATCATATGGACTTTTTCGCTAAGAACGATACGGTAATCACGATGAATTACAAGCTAAGAAACCTATTTATCGATTATTTTAAAAAGAAAGATACCATCGCGCCGGTAAGAGATGAACGTTTTATAAAATTAAAAGAGTAAGATGAAAAGAAAAACCTTTATACAACAAACGACAGCAGCTGGAGTTTTCACAGGAATTGGTGGTTTAGGCTTACTTACTTCTTCATTTAAAAATCCGGCAAAACACATTACGATTTTGCACACCAACGATGTGCATAGCCATATTGAAGCTTTCCCTGCAGATGATGCAAAATTCCCGAATCAAGGCGGAGTTTCACGACGCTACACGCTTATTGAAGCGATTCGTAAAGAAAACCCAAATACACTTTTATTAGATGCGGGTGATATTTTTCAAGGGACTCCTTTTTTCAACTTTTATGGTGGAGAATTAGAGTTTAAACTTATGAGCAAGCTTAAGTATGATGCTGCTACTTTAGGAAATCACGATTTCGACAATGGTATCGATGGTTTTTATGCACAATTACCGCACGCCGATTTTAGCTTTATTAATTCTAATTACGATTTTTCAAATACTCTGATCGACGGAAAAGTAAAAGATCATCAGATTTTTATAAAAGACGGAGTAAAAATTGGAGTTTTTGGATTAGGTATCGAACTCGACGGACTCGTAAGTAAAAACAACTACAAAGAAACCAAATACCTGAACCCGGTAGAAATTGCTCAAGAAATGACCAAAAAACTAAAACAGCAAGAAAAATGCGATTTAGTGATCTGTCTTTCTCATTTGGGTTATCATTACGAAACCGATAAAATTGACGATCTAAAACTTGCTGCCAAAACAAAAGATATCGATTTGATTATCGGTGGGCATACGCATACTTTTTTACCTAAACCTACGGTAACTACTAATATAGAAGACAAAAAAGTCTTAGTAAACCAAACCGGTTGGGCAGGTGTTAACTTGGGTCGTATCGATTTTTATTTAGATGAAGAAAATAATGTTTCTGCCGACGGTGTAGCCATTGAAGTCTAATTCCTGCGTAGGCAGGAAACTTTCAAATAACAACTAACCATTAAAAAGTTTGTTACGCTTAATTGCCTCTCCTCGATTCAATTTTGCTACTGAAAATATTGAAGGAACATCTGTGACCCATTGTTTAAGTTTAACGATAATCAATAAAATTTCGAGACGAGAAATAATTCCTAATATCACACAAACTATAAACGGAATAAAACTCTCTTGATTCAATACAAGATCTATTAAAAATATCAAAAGAGAAATAGTCCAAAATTTCGCTAAAATTGAATGCGTAGCAATGGTTCTTTTAAACTTAAGGTAACTTACAATATAGGTTGATACTTCTAGCGTAAAAATAATCCCTATCCACAATATTTCAGAAATGATGAAATCTTTAGCGTAATAAAAGATACTACCAATAGTTACCAACCAAAAAAATTGATCGACATTAGAATCTAACACTCTCAATCTTTCAGAAGAAACTCCCAGTTTACGCGCAATGATTCCATCAAAAAACATCTGTTAAAAGAGCTAAGATCATCAAGAAAACTACCCAATTGTTATTATTTTCAACAGGAAAAAATAATAACAATACAATTGCTATTGCGAATAAAATTCGGCTGTAAATTAAAATTTAAGGAATTCTTTTCACTCCACCATTGCTAAAAATTCATCTTCAGAAATGATTTGCGTTCCTAACTTTTCTGCTTTTGCTAATTTACTCGGACCCATATTTTCTCCTGCCACTAAATAGTTGGTTTTTGCTGAAATCGATCCGGTGACTTTACCGCCGTTCGCTTCGATCATTTTCTTAAGGTCTGAGCGACTTACTTTTTCAAAAACGCCGGAGATCACAAAAGTATTTCCGTTTAATTTATCGGTTTGCCCGGCAAGTTCTTCTTCAGGGATTGCCAATTGCAGTCCGTTAGTTTTTAATCGATTAACGATCGCTCGGTTTTCTTCCACCGCAAAAAAGTCGACCACACTTTCTGCGATCTTCTCTCCTATTTCATCGACACTTACCAAATCTTCTTGCGATGCAGCCTCGATCGCTTCAATCGTTTTGTAATTTTTAGCTAGCTTTTTAGCAACGGTTTCACCCACATATCGAATTCCCAAGGCAAATAAAACACGTTCAAAAGGTACTTCTTTTGATTGCTGAATACCATTAATTAAATTCTCAGCCGATTTCTCTGCCATTCGCTCTAAAGGCAAGATCTGCTCTTTTTTCAATTCATATAAATCGGCATAATTTTCAATAAGATTTTCTCGTACCAATAAAGCGACCGTTTCTCCACCTAAACCTTCAATATCCATCGCTTTACGTGAAATAAAATGCTGAATTCGACCAATAATTTGAGGCGCGCAATGATTGTAATTAGGGCAATAATGCTGTGCTTCTCCTTCTTTTCTTACCAATTCAGTTCCGCATTCAGGACATTCAGAAATATAATTCGTAGGTTCAGAATCGGGATCACGTTTGGTAAAATCTACCGCAACGATCTTCGGAATAATCTCTCCGCCTTTTTCTACAAAAACCTCATCACCTTCGCGAACATCTAACTTTTCAATTTGATCGGCATTATGCAAAGAAGCACGTTTTACAATGGTTCCCGCTAATTGTACGGGCGCCAAATTAGCCACCGGTGTGATCGCTCCCGTTCTCCCGACTTGATAGGTGATTTTTTCTAATTTAGTAGAAGCTTGTTCAGCTTTAAACTTATACGCCATCGCCCAACGTGGAGATTTGGCGGTATAACCCAACTCGTCTTGCTGGTTTAAATTATTCACCTTAATTACCACACCATCGGTTTCATAAGGTAAATCGTGACGATGCTCATCCCAATATTCTAGGTATTTCATCACTGCATCGGTCGATGTTGCTAATTCTGCTTCCTGCGGAACTTTAAAACCCCAGTCTCTTGCTTTTTGCAAACCTTCAAATTGGGTTGAAAAAGGTAAATTTTCACCGACAATACTATATAACAAACAGTCTAAAGGTCGTTTCGAAACCTCAGCGCTGTCTTGTAATTTTAAACTTCCGGAAGCGGTATTTCTCGGGTTGGCGTAAGGTTCTTCTCCGTTTTCAACTCGTTCAGCATTCATTTTTGCAAAACCTTCATAAGGCAAAACAATTTCACCGCGAATATCAAATTTTGGCGGAAAATCTCCTTTCAACTTTAAAGGAACTGAACGAATGGTTTTTACATTATGAGTCACATCGTCACCCTGAATACCATCCCCGCGCGTCACCGCTTTTACCAATTCTCCATTTTCGTAAGTTAAACTAATGGAAGCACCATCATATTTAAGCTCACACGTATATTCTACCGAACCTTCTACGAGTTTTTTAATACGAACTTCCCAATCTTCAAGTTCTTCTTTTGAATAGGAATTGGAAAGGGAATACATACGATGTTCGTGAACTACTGTTGCAAAATTTTTGGTGACTTGACCACCTACACGAAGCGTTGGAGAATTGGGATCGTAAAATTCAGGATGTTTTTCTTC
>ENA-ORDG01000669-ORDG01000669.1-marine-metagenome-genome-assembly--contig:-NODE-669-length-15107-cov-2.987558_pt1 | contig 15107 bp, 16 predicted proteins | sample MGYA00248629_ERZ508524 | MGnify/ENA primary metagenome ERZ508524 (study PRJEB26194, sample SAMN05421901) | marine metagenome | isolation source: East of Rio de Janeiro, Brazil, South Atlantic Ocean...
GCCGTGCGATCGATGCTGACGGCGCAGAAATTCCGCGGCAAGCCAGGGGAGCAGGCGATCATCCCGGGTGAAAAGGATGGCGCCTGGTCGGTTGTCGCCGCCGTGCCGGACAAGGCCAAGCTTGGCCCCTGGTGCCTCGCCAGGCTGGCCGAAACGCTGCCGGAAGGCCGTTATCGGCTGGCGGAGGTCGTTCCCGGGGCGGCGGCCTTTGGCTGGCTGATGGCGCAATATCGGTTCGACCGCTATCGGCAGGATGACGCGGCGCTGGGCCCGCGCGTCCTGCTGACCAGCGGCGTGGCCCAGATTGATCCGATGGTGCAATTGGCGCGCGCGACTGCGCTGGTGCGCGACATGGTGAACATTCCCGCCGCGGACATGGGCCCGCCGGACCTCGAACAAGCGGTCGAGGCGGTCGCGCAGGCCTTCGGCGCCAGCGTCACCACGACGCGCGGCGACGCCCTGGAACAGGGCTTCCCCATGATCCATGCCGTGGGCAAGGCCGCCGACCGCAGCTTTGCGCCGCGATTGATAGAATTGGAATGGGGCGAGCCGGCCCACCCTCGCCTCGCTCTGGTAGGCAAGGGCATCTGTTTCGACAGCGGCGGCCTCGACATCAAGCCATCATCGGGCATGCGCCTGATGAAGAAGGATATGGGCGGCGCCGCGCATGCGCTGGGGCTGGCGCAGCTCATCATGGCCGCGCGATTGCCGGTGCGGCTCCACCTGCTGATCGCCGCGGCCGAAAACGCCATCGGCGCCAACGCCTTTCGCCCCGGGGACATATTGCGCAGCCGCAAGGGGCTATCGGTCGAGATTGGCAATACCGATGCGGAGGGGCGGCTGGTGCTGGGCGATGCGATCACGCGCGCGGGCGAAGCGCGGCCGGGGCTGGTGATCGATTTCGCGACGCTGACCGGCGCGGCCCGAGTCGCGGTCGGCCCCGATCTCCCTGCCCTGTTCTGCAATGACGATGATCTGGCGGGGCAGGCCATGGCCGCGGGCATGGAGGTCGACGACCCGCTCTGGCGGCTGCCCTTGTGGGATCCCTATGCCGACATGCTGAAATCGGATGTGGCGGATATCAACAATGCCGGAGAAGGCGGCTTCGCCGGCGCGATCACTGCAGCGCTCTTTCTCAAGCGATTCGTTCCCGACGATACGCCATGGCTGCATCTCGATACCTTCGCCTGGCGACCTGCGAGCAAGCCTGGCCGGCCCAAGGGCGGCGAAGCGCTTGGAATGCGCGCCATATTCCGGCTCTTGCAGCGGCGCTACGGCAAGGATCATTGACGCATTGACAAAGGCCCGTCCGTTACGCAACCGGATTGGCCATCGCGCGTTAAGCGGGCATGAACGCCCTTTCCGCCACAGATTCATCCGCCGAGATCGACCGCCCGGGCATCCCGTCGCTTCGCCAATGGATGTCGACGCTGGTCGATTATGTGCGTTCGGGCAAGCCCGACCTGACCAATCGCCAGATGGCGCTGATGATGACCGTCTATATCAGCAAGGGTCCTCATACGGTGCGCGGGCTCGCCGAAACGCTGCATGTGTCGAAACCCGTCATCACGCGCGCGCTGAACAAGCTTTCGGCGCTGGGTTATCTGCGCCGGGAGCGCGATGTGGCGGATCGACGGAATATTTTCATCACGCGCACGCCCAAAGGGGCGGAATTTCTTGACGCCTTTCACCTTTTCATCGCAGGAACCCCGCGCGATGAAAGGATCGAATACTCCGCTGCGGAACGCACCGCCTGAAAGAACCCGGTTCAAGCTGCAGGGCCGATCGGTCGCGCTTGATCGCCGCGTTCATGCGGCTCGCGGCGACCTGGCCGATCTGTCGCTCGCCGGCACCCTCTTTTCCGCGCATTATGCCCGCGCCGTTCCGCTGACCTGTGTCGCGGCCGGCACGCCGATCCTTGCATCCGCCTCCCCGACCGCGGAGGCCGTCAGCGAACTGCTGCGTGGCGAACGATTTCATGCGCTTGACGTGACCACCGACTGGGCCTGGGGCTTTTGCGGCCATGACGGCTATGTCGGCTATATCCGCCGCGACGCGCTCGACGTCGAGGAACAGGCCACCCATCGAGTCACGGCGGCGGTCGCGCCCTTGTTCAGCGGCCCCGACATCAAGTCGACCATCGCAGACTATTGGCCGCAGGGCGCGCTGTTCACCGCCGAGGCGCAAGGCGATTTCTTCGCCTGCGCAGAAGGCTTCGTCCATAAGCGCCATGCCGAGCCGGTGACGCAGGAGGAGCCCGACTGGGTCGCGGTCGCCGAACGGCATCTGGGCCAACCCTATGTCTGGGGCGGACGCGGCCATCGCGGCATCGATTGCTCCGGCCTCGTCCAGGTGGCGCTGGGCCGCATCGGAATGGCCGTGCCCCGCGACACCGACCTGCAGTGCGAAGGCATCGGCACGCCGATCGACAATGATGCCCGGCTGCAACGTGGCGACCTCATCTTCTTCCCGGGCCATGTCGGCATCATGACCGATGGCAAGACGCTGCTGCACGCCAATGCCTTTTGGATGGCGGTGGTCAAGGAACCCCTGGCGGATGTCGTTGCGCGCCTGGCGACGGATCATCCCAGCCCCATCATCGCGCGGCGGAGGATCGGCGCATGACCACCCGCATCTTCATCGATGGCGGCCATGGCACCACGGGGATCGAAATCGGCGACAGGCTGGCCGGCCGCTCCGAGCTGTCGCTGATCACGCTGGACGAAAAAGACCGCAAGGATGCCGGCGCGCGCCGGGACGCGCTCAATGCTGCGGACATCGTCATCCTCTGCCTGCCCGACGACGCGGCGCGCGAGGCGGTGTCGCTGATCGACAATGACCGCACGCGCATCATCGACGCGTCGACGGCGCACCGCGTTGCCGACGGGTGGACCTATGGCTTCCCGGAACTGGAGCCCGGACATCGCGAGCGCCTGGCGAACAGCCGCTATGTGGCCAATCCCGGTTGCTGGCCAACCGGTTTCCTGGCGCTCGTCAGGCCGCTGGTGCTGGCGGGGCTGTTGCCGGCAGACTGGCCAGTGACGGTGTCGGGCGCGTCGGGCTATTCGGGCGGCGGCAAGGCGATGATCGCCGACTATGAGGATGCTGCCACCGCGTCGAGCGCCTTCCGGCCCTATGGTCTGACCTTGGCCCACAAGCATGTGCCGGAAATGACTCGCTATTCCGGGCTTGCGCATCCGCCGCTCTTCGCTCCGGCCGTTGCCAACGCCTATCGCGGCATGGTCGTGGAAGTGCCCCTGCAACTGCGCGCCATGCCGGGCAGGCCGCAAATCGCGGACCTGCACGCCGCCCTCGCGGCCGCTTATGACGGTTCGCCGATCGTCACCGTCGCGCCGCTTCAGGATAGCGCGCGCCTGTCGGGCCTGCCGATCGAAGCCGTCGGCGCCACGGACAGGCTCGACCTGTTCCTCTTCGGCAATGACGATAGCGGTCAGGCGCGCCTGATCGCCGCCCTCGACAATCTGGGCAAGGGCGCAGCCGGCGCCGCCGTGCAGAATCTCAACATCCTCGCCGGGCTCCCGGAAGCGGCGGGCCTGCGGCTCTGATCACCCGTCAGTGCACGGTCCCCAGCGGCTGGTCATAGGTCAGCAGCAGGATCAGGCGCTCGATCTGGCGCCAGTGGCAGAAATGGATGTGATTGCCCTGGTCCAGGCTGCGATCCGCCCGCGCGGCCGCTTCATAGCCGGCATTGGCGCCGAACAGGCTGATCAACTCTGCGGCGTCCTCATAGCTCTTGCGGCTCGCAAGATATGGCAACTGCATGACGCCCCCCGAATTTTCGACAATCTGTTCTCGATCATCGACGCATCAATGATCGTGCCAGATCAGCGTGTCGGCTCCGCACGCCGGGTCGCACGGTAAAAGCTGGATTAGCCATGTCTCTATGCGGGACAGGCGATCCATTGCGGCACAACTTGTCCCATATGCGGCGACTACCCAAAGGCGCTGGCGTCCTCGATCCGGGCATGGCAAGGGATCTCCGATGACCAAGCGCACCCCCAATCCGACCGGCTCCGGCGCCATCATCGCCCTGCTGATCCTGATCGGCACAGTGGGCGGAGGACTATTGGGGCAGCCGAGCATCGGGCTGCTGGTGGGATTGGCGCTGGGCATCATCATCGCGCTGCTCATCTATCTGGGCGAGCGCGGCAAATAAGCATCACCACGGGCGCCAACGACCTTGCCCACCGTCCGCGCGCGGCATAGATGTTGGCGCATGAACAAGCATGTCATCGTCCTGCCCCTCGTTGCCCTCGCGCTCGCCGGCGGCGCCTTCCTCTATCTGGCGCAGGGCGACACGGCCCGGCTGCCGGCTGGCGCGGATACTGGGCGCGAGCCGGTGTTCACCAGCCCGCGCAGCGAAATGCTGCCCACGGTCAACATCGCCGAGGTCAAGCCGTGGAAGGCCAGCGAGAAGCCCGTTGCAGCCAAGGGGCTCACCATCGATCGCTTCGCGGAAGGGCTGGCGCATCCGCGATCGCTGCTGCGGTTGCCCAATGGCGACATTCTGGTCGCCGAAACCAACAGCCCTCCGCGCCCCAAGGAAGGCATCGTCCAGCGGGTGATGAACTATCTGATGGACAAGGCGGGCGCAGGCGTGCCGTCGGCGAACCGCATCACCCTGCTGCGCGACACGGACAAGGATGGCCACGCGGAAACCAAGACCGTCTTCCTGACCGGGCTCAACTCGCCCTACGGCATGGCGGTGATTGGCGACACGCTCTATGTCGCCAACACCGATGCGCTGATGGCCTTCCCCTATAAGGAAGGCGAGACCAGGATCAGCGCTCCGGGCCGCAAGATCATCGACCTTCCGGCCCAGTCGCCCAATCAGCATTGGACCAAGAGCCTGGTCGCATCGCCCGAAGGGCTTCTCTATATCGGCGTCGGGTCGAACAGCAATATCGGCGAAAATGGCCTGGAACGCGAACGCAACCGCGCAGTCGTGTTCGAGGTCAATCCCCGCAATGGCTATAAGCGCGTCTTCGCTTCCGGACTGCGCAACCCGGTCGGCCTGGCGTTCGAGCCCAAGAGCGGCGCGCTATGGGGCGTTGTCAACGAGCGCGACATGCTGGGCGCGGACCTTGTGCCGGACTATCTGACGCGCGTCGAATTCGGCGCCTTCTATGGCTGGCCCTGGAATTACTGGGGCGGCTATGAAGACCGGCGCGTGCAACCGCAGCGTCCGGAAATCCGGGAATATACCAAGCGTCCGGACTATGCGCTGGGCAACCATGTCGCGCCGCTGGGCCTGACGTTCGCCGACAAGGTGCAGCTGGGCGCGCCCTTTACCGACGGCGCCTTTGTCGGCCTGCACGGCAGCTGGAACCGCAAGCCAGCCGCAGGCTACAAGGTCGTGTTCGTCCGGTTCCAGGACGGGGAGGCCGGCAAGGCCAAGCCGATCGACGTCGTCACCGGTTTTCTCGACCAGCAGGGCAACGCCCATGGCCGCCCGGTCGACGTCACGGCCGATGCCCAGGGCGCGCTGCTGGTCAGCGACGATGTCGGCGGCATCGTGTGGCGAGTGACCAAGGCGCAGTGACGCGGACGCTGGCGATCAGATCGCCAGCCCGTTGCGCCCGGCCAGCTCGACCACATATTGCCAGGCGACGCGGCCCGACCGGCTGCCGCGCTGCGTCGCCCATTGGATCGCCTCCAGCCGATCGACGGTGAGACCCAGCGTCGCTGCATATCCCTCCACGATCGCTACATAGGCATCCTGATCGATCGCGTGGAAGCCCAGGCTGAGGCCGAAGCGATCCGACAGTGCCATCTTGTCATCGACGACGTCGCGCGGGTTGATCGGGTCATCCTGCTCGGCCAAGTGGCGCGGCACGATGTGGCGGCGATTGGACGTGACATAAAGCCGAACATTTGTCGGGCGCGCGGCCGTTCCGCCCTGCAGCAGCGATCGCAGCGCGCGGGCATCGCCCGTTCCCTGGTCATCGAAGCCAAGGTCGTCGAGGAACAGCACGAAGGGCCGGCTCGTGCCGCGCAACAGTGAAAACAGGGCCGGAAGCGTCGCGAGCTCGTCGATCGCGCATTGCATGAGCGCGATATCCTCCCCCTCTTCCTGCAGCCGGCCCACCACGGCAGCGACCGCCGCCGACTTGCCCGTACCGCGCGCGCCCCACAGCAGCACGTCATGGGCCGCATGTCCCGCCGCCAGCCGGCGCGTATTGGCGAGCAAAGCGTCCTTTTGCGCGTCGATGCCGGTCAGCAAGGCATAATCGACCGGCGCGAAGGCCTCGACCGCCCGGATCGCCTGTCCGTCCCACACATAGGCAGGCGCGGCCTGCAAGTCGGCGGAAACCGGCGGCGGCGGCGCCAGCCGCTCCAATGCCTCGGCAATGCGGATCAGAAGTGCGTCGTTCATGGCGCGGGCTTAGAGCATTTTCGCGACTTAGGGGAAGCGTTCCCGCGACCCGATGTCATTCTGCTGACGCAATGGCCTTTTACTCGACCAAGCCGGGGTCTATATCGCGGGGGTCGTGACCATCGCAAATCCAGTCTATTCTACAAAATCCTGTCGCTATGGCGCTGAGGCGCTGCGCGAAGCGGCGCTGCTCATCCGCGCGGGCGAACCCGTGGCCGTTCCGACCGAAACCGTCTATGGGCTGGCGGCCGATGCGACCGACAATCATGCGGTGGCGGCCATCTACAGCGCCAAGGGCCGGCCCAGCTTCAACCCGCTCATCGTTCATGTTGCGGATCGCGACATGGCCCGCGCACTGGCGCAGTTCTCGCCAGTTGCAGAGATGCTCGCAGAACATTTCTGGCCAGGCCCGCTGACGCTGGTCCTGCCGGTGAAAGCGGACAGCGGCCTTTCGCACCTCGTGACCGCGGGGCTGCCGACGGTCGCGCTGCGCCTGCCGGCGCATCCCGCGATGCGGGCGCTGATCCGCGAAAGCGGCCGCCCCCTCGCCGCGCCTTCGGCCAATCGCAGCGGCGGCATCAGCCCGACGCGCGCGGAACATGTGCTCGCCAGCCTCGATGGCAAGGTGCGCATGGTGCTGGATGAAGGACCCACCAGCGAAGGTCTGGAATCGACCATCGCTGCGCCTGAAGCAACCAAGATCCGCCTGCTGCGGCCAGGACCCATTACCGAGACGATGCTGGCCGAAGCCACGGGACTGCCGGTCGCCGCCGGCAAGGGTGACGTGGCGATCGAAGCGCCCGGGCAGCTCGAAAGCCATTATGCGCCCTCCAAGCCCGTCCGGCTCGATGCGTTGCGGGCGGAAGCGGATGAATATCTGATCGGTTTCGGCCTGATGCCCTGCCACATCAATCTCAGCCCGGAGGCGGATTTGCGGGAAGCGGGCGCGAACCTGTTCGCCGCCCTGCATATCGCGGACGCCAGCGCCTCGGCGCGCATCGCGGTGGCGCCGATCCCGCCCGAAGGCATCGGCGCAGCGATCAACGATCGGCTGAAGCGCGCCGCCGCCTGAACGCGGCGGGCAACGCTAGGCGATGGCTAAGGGTGCGCCCGTGACGCGCGCTCAGTCGCAATCCTGGTAGCCGGCTTCGCGGCACTGCTTGCGCCGCGCCTTCTCGGCCTTTTTGGCTTCACGCCCCTCGCGCGCTTCCTTCTCGCGCATCTTGCGGCCATAGTTGCGATCCGCTTCATCCTGGCTGGTAGTCGTCCAGTCCGCGACTTGCGCGCCCGCGCGCACGGGCGCCGTCACCACGCTCGCCACCGTGCGCACGCATCCCGGCAGCGCCAGCATCAGCAACGGCGCCGCAAACATCATCGACTTCTTCATATCCTGTCCCCGCCGGCTGCCCATGCGCCTGCCCCTTTCATAGGGCCCGCCCAGCCAGGACGCCACTAAAAGCATAGCGCCGTCGTCCGGCCTGGCGATGGACGGGGAGCCCGTCAGCCCGCAATGCGCTCTTCAAACCCCTTGCGCAGCTTGGCGAGCTTGGGCGGGATCACCGCCATGCAGTAGGGATTCTTGTCGCCCACCCGGTCCCAATAGTTCTGGTGATAATCCTCGGCCGGATACCAGGGCGCGTCCGCTTCGATCGCCGTCACGATCGGCGCGGACTGGTCCGCCTGCGCCCGATCGATGCCAGCTTGCGCTTCGCTTTCCTGCTCGGGCGAATGCGGGAAAATCGCGGACCGATATTGCGTGCCGACGTCGTTGCCCTGACGATTGAGGGTCGTCGGATCATGCGTGGCAAAAAAGATGTCAAGCAGATCGGCGTAGGAAATCACCGCCGGGTCGTAGGTGATGCGGATCGCCTCGGCATGACCCGTGCTCCCCGAACACACCTGCTCATAGCTGGGATTGGGCAGCGATCCGCCGATATAGCCGCTCTCGACCGCCTTCACGCCCTTCAAATTCTGGTACACCGCCTCGGTGCACCAGAAGCATCCGCCTGCCAGCGTCGCGACTTCATCGGCCATCATCTCGTTCCTCAAATCCGTGGAGCGCACAGATAGGAAGGATCAGGCGAAGGTTCCAGCCTCCTTCGTCGCCGCTTCCGCCTTGGCCCGTTCCTCGGCCACCAGTTCCTTGCGCGACAGCTTGCCGACCAGGGTCTTCGGCAGGTTCAGGCGCACCTCCACCTCGCACACGCGTTCATGCTTGCCCAATTGCGGATTGAGCCACTCCTTGAGCGCCGGCCCGTCCATCTCATGCCCTTCGTTCAGCGTCACGAAGGCCTTGGGCTGCTCCCCGCGATAATGGTCGGGCACGCCGATCACCAACGCCTCCTTGATCGCGGGATGATGATAGAGGACGGATTCGACCTGGCTCGGAAAGACCTTGAAGCCGCCGACGGCAATCATGTCCTTCAACCGATCGACGATCTTCACATAACCGTCATCGTCGATGATCCCGACGTCGCCGGTGCGGACGAATTCGCCGACGAACACCTCTGCATCGGCATCCGGCCGGTTCCAATATCCCTTCATGATCTGGGGGCCGGCAAAGAGCAGTTCGCCAGGTTCGCCCTCGGGCGGCGGCCGCGTCGGATCCTCGCGATCGACGAGCTTGACGCGCGTGCCCGGCACCGGCTGGCCCACGGTCCCGCTCTTGTTGAGCCCCTCATAGGGATTTGTGCAGACGATCGGGCTGGTTTCGGTAAGGCCATAGCCTTCGATCAGCCGCGCGCCCGTTGCCGCCTCGAACTTCTGCTTGAGTTCCAGTGGCAAGGGCGCCCCACCCGAGATGCAAGCGCGCAGCGAGGAAAAGTCGATGTTGCGGATCGCGGGATGATCCAGCAGCGCCTGGAACATGGTCGGCACGCCGGGCAGCGACGTCGCCTTCACCCGCTGCACCGCGGCCAGCACCTGCGCCGCATCGAAGCGCGGCAGCATCACCATCTCGCCGCCATTCACGACCGTGCGGTTGAGCGTGCAGGTATTGGCGAAGACATGGAAGAAAGGCAGGACCGCGATGATCCGGTCGGGCTCATGCTGGTGCGGGTCGATCGCCTGCGCCTGTCGCGCGTTGGCGGTCAGATTCTGGTGCGTCAGCATCGCGCCCTTGGGCGTGCCGGTCGTACCGCCGGTATATTGCAGCAGGGCGACGTCGTTGACGGGATCGATCTGGGCGACCGCGCAATCGCCCTTGTTGGTCATGAACCGGTCATAGCGGATGATCCGCGGATCATCGGGGATCGCCACGCTTTCGCTGGCCTTGAACCAGCGGAACAGCAAGGATTTGACCGGCGGCAGCATCTCGGCCACCGATCCCACGATCAGCGTTTCGAGCGTGCTATGTTCCAGCACCTCCATTGCGGTTGGCAGCAACGCCTTGGCAGACAAGGTAAATAGGATTTTCGTGCCGCTGTCTTCGACCTGATGCTCCAGTTCGGCGGCGGTATAGAGGGGGGAGAAATTGACGACGATGGCGCCCGCCATCAGCGCGCCATAATAGGCCGCGACATAATGAGGCGTGTTGGGAAGATAGAGGCCGACCCGGTCGCCCTTGCGAACGCCCATGGCCTGCAATCCGCACGCGACCCGACGGATCTGGTCGTGCATCTCGCCATAGCTGAATTTGCGCCCCATGAAGTCGACCATAGGGGCTTTGGGATGCGCCAGAGCGCTATCCGTCACCATCTGTCCCATCGACAGCGGGGGAAAGGTCTGATCCCACTGGGTGGGATGGCGATAATGGTCCTTCAGGATCTTTTCTAAGCTCTCCATGGCCCCGAGTGTATGGCGCGGCAGCACTTTACGCAAGCGTCAACCAACGAAAAAGGGCCGCATCCTGCGCGGACGCGGCCCCTTCGAACCCTATGGTTTCGGCGCCATGCGGTGTGACCGCCGATGACGCTACGGCATCACACCTCGCCCTTGTTGCTGCTGAAGGGATCCAGGATCGTCGCCGCGCCGGAAATGAACTCGGACTCGCTCTTGAGCGCCTCTTCGGCGCGCCGCGCCGCATCGTCGCGCTCACGCCGCAGCTCCTCGATCAGCGCTTCGCGATCGCCGTCGAGACGCGAATCGGTGGGCGCCTCGATGCCGGCCTTCTTCGCCGCCCGCGCGACCAACGCATCCAGTTCGCGCTGCGAACACAGCCCCAGCGTCACCGGATCCTTGGGCGTGATGTTGCTAATGTTCCAGTGGGTGCGGTCGCGGATCGCGGCGATGGTCGTGCGGGTCGTGCCGATCAGCTTGCCGATCGCGCCATCGGAAATTTCCGGATGGTTGCGCAGGATCCAGGCGATGCCATCGGGCTTGTCCTGGCGCTTGCTGACGGGCGTGTAGCGCGGCCCCTTGGTGCGACGGACGGGCTCGGGGCCCTTCAGCATCTTGAGCTTATAGTCGCTGTTGGCCTCGCCCTTGTGGATTTCGTCCATGGTGATCTCGTGCGCGCGCACGGGGTCGCGGCCGGTATATTTGATGCTGGCGGTATCGTCGGCGATCGCCTGCACTTCAAGGATATGCAGCCCGCAGAATTCCGCGATCTGGTCAAAGCTCAGCGCGGTATTGTCGACCAGCCAGCTGGCGGTCGCATGGGGCATGAGAGGCTGGGACACGGGACTTCTCCGGCACGTAAAAACGATAAGGGCCGCCCAAGCAGGGCGGCCACGACGGGGCAGAGATAGTCGATCCCGATGCTTCCGGCAAGAAAATCCGGCAGGCGCGGGTCAGGCGGCGCTTTCGATCACTTCCGGATCGATGGCGTGCAGCCCCGACAGGAATTCGCGCGCGCTGCGTTCCCAGCTGAAACTGCGGCCATAGGCGGCGCAGGCCGCGCGGTCCCGCTCCAGCGCCGCGCCGATCGCCTGGCCCAGATCCTCCGACAGGGCGCCGGTCTCCGGCGTGACGATATCGACCGGGCCCGTGACGGGGAAAGCCGCCACCGGCGTTCCGCAGGCCAGCGCCTCGATCATGACCAGGCCGAACGTATCGGTGCGGCTGGGGAAGACGAAGACATCGGCGCCCGCATAGGCTCCGGCAAGCTCCTTGCCGAACAGCGGCCCCAGGAAGCGCGCCTGCGGCCAGGCGCGCTCCAGCGCGGCGCGTGCGGGACCGTCGCCGACCACCACCTTGGTGCCGGGATGATCGGCTGCCAGGAAGGCGTCCAGATTTTTCTCCACCGCGACACGCCCCACATAGAGCATGATCGGCCGCGGCAGATCGGCAAAGAGCGCGGGCGCAGGCGCGTCGGGCGTGAAGGCGCTCAGATCCACGCCCCTGCCCCACGGCCGCACCTTGGCGACGCCATGGGCGCGCAACTGCTCGCGTACCGACCGGGTCGACACCAGCACCGCCTGCGCGGGTCCGTGGAACCAGCGGATATAGCGCCAGAACCAGGAGGCCGGCAGCCCGGTCCGCTGGGCGACATAATCGGGAAAATGCGTATGATAGGCCGTGGTGAAGGGCACGCCGCTGCGCAGGCACCAGCGCCGGGCGGCGACGCAGAGCGGGCCTTCGGTCGCCAGATGGACGGCATCTGGCCGGAAGGCGGCAATCTCATGCCCCACAACGCTCGACCGCACCAGCGCCAGCCGGATTTCAGGATAGGTCGGACAGGGGATCGACCCGTAAAGGTCGGGCGAGATGACCTTGACCGGGTGGCCCATGCGCTCCAGTTCGCCCTGGATCGTCTGCAGCGTCCGCACCACGCCATTGACTTGCGGGGACCAGGCGTCGGTAACGATCGCGATCCGCACTGGCTCCTCCGTCAAGCAGCGAGCCGGGAGGACTGTTTCGCCGTCTCCTGGGCGGTCCGGGCGGCGATCTCGTCGGCCCAGTGCAGCACGTCCATCCGGCCTTCGAAATCCTCGACCAGCGCCGTGCAGCCTTCCACCCAGTCGCCGTCATTATAATATTGCACGCCGGCGATCTCGCGCATCTCCGCATTGTGGATATGACCGCACACCACGCCGTCCACGCCGCGCGTCGCCGCTTCATGCGCAACGACATCCTCGAACTTCGAAATGAATTCGACGGCGTTCTTGACCTTGTGCTTGGCCATCTTGCTGAGCGACCAATAAGGCAGCCCCATGCGCTGGCGCACGGCGTTCACGACAACGTTGAGCCGCATCATCATCGTGTAGGCCGCGTCGCCCACGAAGGCGAGCCAGCGATGCGCCAGCATGATCGTGTCGAATTCGTCGCCATGCAGGACCAGCAGCTTGCGCCCGTCGGCGGTCGTGTGGATCGCCTTGCGGCGGATTTCGACGCCGCCGAAGCTCATGCCGGTGAACTGGCGGAACATTTCGTCATGATTGCCGGGAATATACACTACGCGGGTGCCGCGCTTGGCGCGCTTCATGATGCGCCAGACGACGTCATTATGCGCCTGCGGCCAGTAGAAACGCTTCTTGAGCCGCCATCCGTCGATGATGTCGCCGACTAGATAGATGGTCTCGCTATCGACGCTGTCGAGGAAATCGATCAGCATCGTGGCGTTGCAGCCGCGCGTGCCCAGATGGATGTCGGAAATCCAGATGGTGCGATACCGGCGACGCTCCCCTTCCCGCTCGGGGATATGGAGCTGGTCGTCAGCGCCTTCTTCCATCTCCCCAAGGAAGGGCAAGCGCGTGATGGCGTTCATGATACGGTCCCCAGAAACACTGTCCTTGGGAGCGAATCCTTAGCGCCGCATTGTTACAACTCCGCAGAGAATATGACGGAAATACTACGACTTCCGTCTTTAGACTTGCTGATTAGTTGCTGAAGCCCACCGACAGGAATTCCGGCACGGGCCCGTTCCAGCCTTCGTCCGGCCCATCCTCGTTCGCAGAGTTGTGACGCTTTGTCGCGGGGCGATTCCTGCGATCGTCGCGGCGCCGTTCGCTGCGCTTCTCTTCGCCACGCTTCTCTTCGCTGCGCTTCTCTTCGCCGCGCTTTTCCTCGCGACGCTCTTCGCGGCGGGGCTTGGCCGGCGCGGGCTTGTCTTCCTTGTCCTTCCTGGAAGAGGCGCCCTCGCTGGCGCCGCCGGGCAGCGGAGCATAATCGATCTTTGTGCCGATCAGCTTCTGGATATTGTCGATCGCCTCCGCATCCTCATTGGTCACGAAGGTGTAGGCGACCCCCTTGGCCCCGGCGCGGCCGGTGCGGCCAATGCGGTGAACATAATCATCCGGATGCCAGGGCGCGTCAAAGTTGAAGACGTGGCTGACGCCCTTGATGTCGAGGCCGCGCGCCGCGACGTCCGACGCGACGAGGATGTTGACCGTTCCATCGCGGAACCGCTCAAGCTCCGCCAGACGCGAGCTCTGGTCGATATCGCCATGGATTTCGCCGGACTTGTAGCCATGACTCTGCAGGCTCTTGTTGAGTTCGCGCACGGTCGTCTTGCGGTTGCAGAAGATGACGGCGCTCTGCACCTTCTGATCGTCGAGCAGCGCGCGCAGCGCCTCGCGCTTCTTGCGCGAATCCACCTTCACCAGATGCTGAGCGATGTTGGTGGAGGCGGTCGCCGGCCGGGCGACCTCGATCGACTTGGGATTGCTGAGGAAGCGGTCGGCCAGCTTCTTGATGACCGGCGGCATCGTCGCGGAAAAGAGCAAGGTCTGCCGCTGCGCCGGAAGCTTGGTGCAGATATGCTCGATGTCGGGGATGAAGCCCATGTCGAGCATCCGGTCCGCCTCGTCGATCACCAGCATGCTGCAGCCGTTGAGCAGGATCTTGCCCCGTTCGAACAGGTCCATCAGGCGACCAGGCGTCGCGATCAGCACGTCGACGCCTTTTTCGAGCGCCTTGATCTGATCGCCCATCTGCACGCCGCCGATCAGCAGCGCCATGGATAGCTTGTGATATTTGCCGTATTTCTCGAAATTCTCGGCCACCTGCGCCGCCAGTTCGCGGGTCGGCTCCAGGATCAGGCTGCGCGGCATCAGCGCGCGGGCGCGGCCATGCGCCAAAATGTCGATCATCGGCAGCACGAAGCTGGCGGTCTTGCCCGTCCCGGTCTGCGCGATGCCGATAATGTCCTTCATCATCAGCACCGGCGGGATCGCCTGCGCCTGGATCGGCGTGGGCGTATCGTAACCGGCCTCGGTGACGGCCTTCAACAATTCATCGGAGAGGCCGAGATCGGCAAAAGTCATTCAAGAGTCCGGGACAGGAGGAAAGTGCGCACTGCGCGTCCGCAGTACGGAAATCGGCCGCGACTTGCGGAAATATCGCGCCGATGTCAAGAAATTCAGGCGATTTTACGACGATAAGCCGGCTTAATCGTCATCATCCGCCGCGACGAGGCGGCGAAACGCGTCGATCGCGCAACTCATGCCGTTGCGGGCCTGCAGTTCGTCCCGGCCCGAACAGAGCGATCCATCCTCATGCGGCTCGACATAGAAGCCCGAATAGAAGCCCGCCGAATCGCAGCCCCGCTCCAGGCGCGCGCGGTAACGATGCTGGTCCGCCAACAGCAGATCGACGCCATCGCGCACGACGATGCTCGCGCCCCGGATGGACCGCAGCGCGATGCAGCGCGGCCCCTTCTTCTCGTCCCAGTCGTCGCTCGCTTCGGGGGTGGCGCGCGGCGGCGCCTTGTGCGCGCTCGATTTCGACGATTTCGCCGAACGCATGCAATCGATCCTGCAACGGCGATTCGGTTCGGTGACCTTGCGCAAGGGGTCGGACCCGTGCGGCTTCACAACACGCGTTGGCGCCT
>ENA-ORDG01000671-ORDG01000671.1-marine-metagenome-genome-assembly--contig:-NODE-671-length-15043-cov-4.875651_pt1 | contig 15043 bp, 12 predicted proteins | sample MGYA00248629_ERZ508524 | MGnify/ENA primary metagenome ERZ508524 (study PRJEB26194, sample SAMN05421901) | marine metagenome | isolation source: East of Rio de Janeiro, Brazil, South Atlantic Ocean...
GGGTGAATCTCTTGTTTTACCGGCAGAAGAGATCATGCGAATTGATTTCCCCGAAGCAAAAGAAAAAAATCCTACGCGTTGTTTAGCGATGGCTATTTCTGAAGATAAAATTAAACAAACGCTTCATTTAATGAATGAAAAACTCCCGAAGTTCGATGAGCGAGATTGGAGTTTGATGGATTATAATTTTCATTTTAGTAACGATCGAGAGATCTTTCAAATTATACAGCGACTGTTGTATTTGTTTACTGAAAATCATCCTTCTAAAGATCTATTTGTCGATAATATGTTGCAAGAGTTGGTGATTCGTGTGTTGCAAACCAATTCTAAGAAAGCCTATTTAGAAAATTCAGCTCAATTTCAGCAGAGTAGTCGTTTGCGTTATGTGATTGAATTTATTCGGAAGAATATTCATCAAAATATTTGTATTGAAGAATTAAGCAAGCAAGCTTATATGAGCGAATCTAATTTTTATCGCGTGTTTAAAAATGAAATGGGAATTTCTCCGGTTGAATTTATTAATGAAGAACGCATCAAATTAGCCACAGAACTTTTAAAAGAAAGCGATCGTAAGATCAAAGATGTTTTTATGGAATGTGGTTTTGAGAGTCGATCTTATTTTAATCGCGTATTTAAGAAAATTAAAAAAGTGAGTCCGGGTAAATTTCAAGCGCAATATCAGTGATTACTTGACCATTTTCACACAATTTATATTTCCGCGACCATCATATTCTAGAACAGGATTTTCAGGATCGATCGTCCAATCGCCATCAATAATATATTTGTAATGATGTTTGCCGCCAGCTAAGTATAGTTGAATTTTCCATCCGTATTCGCTTTTTTGCATTTGGTAAGAATTTTCATTCCAATTATTAAAACTTCCGGTTAAAATTACTTCTTCAGCGTTAGGGTAACCTTCAAGTTTAAACGTTACCCATTTTTTTACTTCAACTACAGAGTTATATCCACCAAATTCATTAAGCGTTTTCTTTTTATTATCGGGATCTTCCATCCAATTACCATCGACAATAAATTTGTATTGATAAGCTCCCGGTTGTAAATCTAGGCTTATTTCCCAACCATCTTCGGTAGGTTTCATTTGTAGATATTCTTCATCCCAACGTGTAAAACTTCCTGATAAAACAACTTCTTTAGCATTTTGAAAGCCTTTTAAATGAAATTTTGTATTCCCGTTTTCTTTAGGAACTGCGGTATAAAACTTTAAGTTGCTCGAATTGTAATAACCACCAAACTCGTTAGTTGCCGGAGTTGTATTGGCAATGTTCTCGTTTGGTTCTGCCCAATACGTGTGATTGATCAAAAATTTAAATTCCCACATGAAATCGTCTGTAAAATCTTCAATATTTTTTCGAAGTTCATAATGGCATTCATCAATTTTTTTCATCTTCCAAGATCGGCGAGACCAATTATTGAAATTACCGGAAACCACTACATTTTCAATGTCTAGATCTTCAAAATCTTTAAGAACGCCATACTCATCGTGAGTAGCGTTTTTATAATCTTCTTTATCGAAAGTAAAAACAATTTCATCACCATCAATGCGATAGCCTTTTACGTCTTTTTTTTGCGCAAAATTTGGGATCGTGAATAGCAAACAGATAATTAAAATGATATGTTGAAAATATCTTTTCAAATTAATTTTTTAATGGATAATTAATGAAATAAAGTTTCTCTTTTTTATAATTAACAATGGTTCTTTTTTGCAGGAAGAACTCGTAACCTAAAACGCCATCTATCGAAGTGCCAAATGCTTCACTAAGTTTGGCTAAATTAGTGATAATCGTATTCATGGGGCCAAAATAGATGCGATCATTTAATTTTACGCGGTACAATTTTCCTGCCAATACTTCGGCTTTTTCATTTGCAGCACCGGTTAAAACAATTCGTTTGCCAGGTTTAAAATAAGAAAGTACTTTTTTACTTTTTCTGGTGTTAAGCTGATTGATTTCTGCTCCGCTATCCAACGCAAAATTCATTTCTTCTTTACCTACAAATGTTTTTAAAACGATGGTGTGTTTTTTTAGCTTAAAATCTATACTATCTGTGATCTTTTCTAAATAAACTTTTTGATCAAGTTTGTTTCCGTAATGATCTGTTTTGGTAAGTGTAATTTGATTTAAATACAAATCGATAAAAATCTCGTAATCTTTTAAAACGCTATAACCAATAATGCCGGTCAAGTTCATATGTTTTTTCTTCTCGATATGAGAAAGATCGATCACGTGCGCATTGGCATTTTTTAAACTTAAATTTTGAAGTTTAAATTCTTCTAGAAATTTTTGATAAGCATTGGTCGTGGTTAAAACTCCCGAAGTTTTTACGTTTGATTGATGCTGAAGGTAAAGATTAGGAAAATGAACTTGATTAAGGATTAATTGTTCTGAACCGGTATCGATAATAAAATTTCCTTTTTTGTTGAATAATTCTGCTTCAACCACCATAAGATGATCGATAAGCTTAAAAGGAATTCTAAAAGTATTTTCGTTAACAACTTCAGCATTTGGGAAAACGATAGGATCGAGTTTTATTTCTTCTGCCTGAATGTGGCTGAAGAATAGTAAAAACAAAACCATAAAACCGAATTTCCCCATATCTAATAGACGTGAATAGCTAGAATTTGTTACAGATTTAGCGTTGTTGAAGATAATAAAAAACGCCTAGCTTTCACCAGGCGTTCTTTTATTTGCATTATGAGCTTTATCAGAATTCTATGCAAAATTCAGAATGAAGCTCAGCTATTTTTATTGAAGACTTGCTAAACTTTGTTCGATCGCTTCAATTTTTGCTTCGGCATCGGCTTTCTTTTGTTTTTCCATTGCAACAACTTTTTCTGGAGCATTATTTACAAAACGCTCGTTAGAAAGTTTTTTCTCGACAGATTTTAAGAAACCTTGATTGTATTTTAATTCTTCTTTTAGCTTTTCAATTTCAGCTTCAACATCTACTGCGCCTTCCATCGGAATAAAATATTCATTCGATTTTACTCGATAAGAAATTGCATTTTCTTGTTGCTCTGTAACGTAATTGATTGCTGAAATGTTTCCGAGTTTAGCAATTACAGAATCGTAATCTTCTTTCAGCTTTTCATTATTAATTACGCTAAGTTCTATCGTATCTTTAAATGAAATATTCTTGTCTTTTCTAATCGTTCGAATACCCGAAATAATATCTTTCACCATTTCGAAATCGGCGATAAATTCTTGATCGAATTCAGTTTGTGCTGGCCAAGTTGAAATAATTAGTGCATCTTCACTACTTCTTTCAGTAATATTTTGCCAAATTTCTTCCGTTAAGAATGGCATAAACGGATGCAATATTTTTAAATTATCTTCTAATAACGAGATCACTTCATCTAAAGTTTTGGCATCGATCGCTTCACCATAAGGAGGTTTAACCATTTCTAGTAACCAAGAACAATAGTCGTCCCAAATTAACTTATAAGTAGCCATTAAAGCATCAGAAATTCTGTATTTAGAAAAATGATCTTCAATTTCTACCAATGTTTTTTGGAAGGTATTTTTATACCAATCGATCGCAATTTTTGCCGATTGCGGTTGTTCTTTATTTTTATCTACATCCCAACCTTTTACTAGACGAAATGCATTCCAGATTTTGTTACCAAAACCTTTACCTTGTTGGCAAAGTGCCTCGTCGAACATGAGATCGTTTCCGGCAGCGTTACTTAATAAAAGCCCAACACGAACTCCGTCTGCGCTAAAATCTTCGATAAGTTTTAAAGCGTCGGGTGAATTCCCTAAAGATTTTGACATCTTACGACGTTGCTTATCACGCACCAATCCGGTTAAATACACATTAGTGAATGGTTTTTTGCCGGTATATTCGTAACCAGCAATAATCATTCTGGCAACCCAGAAAAATAAAATATCGGGTCCGGTAACTAAATCGTTAGTCGGGTAGTAGTAATTAAATTCTTCGTTGTCAGGATTATTAATTCCGTCGAAAACGCTCATTGGCCATAACCAAGAAGAGAACCACGTATCTAACGCATCATTATCTTGTTTTAAATCTTCAGCAGTAAGATTTTTATTTCCAGATTTTTCGATGGCTAATTGTAAAGCTTCTTCAAGAGTTTCTGCTACTACAAAATCCTCTTTACCATTTCCGAAGTAATACGCGGGAATACGATGCCCCCACCAAAGTTGGCGAGAAATATTCCAGTCACGAATGTTGTTCATCCAATGGCTGTACGTATTTTTAAACTTATCTGGGAAAAGTTTTACTTCACCAGTTTCTAAAACTGCTTTGATGGCAGGTTTTGCCAAATCTTCCATCTTTAAGAACCACTGGTCAGACATTTTAGGCTCAATGACTGCTTTTGTTCTTTCTGAAGTTCCTACTTTATTGGTATGCTGTTCTGTTTTTACTAAAAAGCCTTTTTCTTCTAATTCTTTAGAAAACTCTTTACGCACCTGAAAACGATCTTTCCCTTGGTAATGAAGACCATATTCATTTAAAGAAGCATCATCGTTAAAAATATCGATCACTTCTAGGTTATGCTTTTTACCTAAATTTTTATCGTTTTCGTCGTGCGCCGGAGTTACTTTTAAGCAACCCGTACCAAACTCAAGATCTACATATTCATCTTCAATAATTGGGATAACACGATTTACAATCGGAACAATGGCTTTTTTACCTTTTAAATGTGTAAAACGCTCATCATTTGGGTTTATACAAATAGCGCTATCACCAAAAATAGTTTCTGGTCGAGTAGTGGCGATAGTTAAGGTATCATCGCTACCTTCAATTTTATAGTTGATGTAATATAAATTTCCTTGTTTTTCTTCGTAGATTACTTCTTCATCAGAAAGCGTAGTTTTTGCTTCCGGATCCCAGTTTACCATTCGGTAACCACGATATATTAAACCTTTGTTATATAGATCTACGAACGATTTAATTACTGAAGAATATAATTTTTCATCTAAAGTAAATTTGGTTCGTTCCCAATCGCAAGAAGCACCAAGTTTCTTCAACTGATTTAAAATTACACCACCGTAATTGTCTGTCCACTCCCAAGCGTGTTTCATAAACTCTTCTCGAGAGATGGTATTTTTATCAATTCCTTCGGCTTTTAATTTCGCCACAACTTTAGCTTCGGTAGCAATAGAAGCGTGATCGGTACCCGGCACCCAACAAGCGTTATAACCTTGTAAACGAGCTCTTCTAATTAATACATCTTGAATCGTGTTGTTAAGCATATGGCCCATATGTAAAACACCGGTCACGTTTGGCGGCGGAATTACAATGGTATATGGCTCTTTTTCATTAACTTCAGAATGAAAATAATTATTCTTCATCCAGTAGTCGTACCACTTATCTTCGATCTCTTTCGCGTTATATTTTGCAGCAATGGCCATGAATTGGTCTAATTTTTGAAATTGAAAGGCAAAAGTAGTTATATAAAGACTATTTTAAAAGATTATAATTTATTAATCTGCTATTTGTATAATGTGTATTTATCGTTTACATTAGTGGCTAAATTTAGAAATGATGAAAAACTTAATTGCATTTGCAGTTTTACTTTTTGTAGGTATTGCTGCTCAAGCTCAGGCTAAAATTGAATTTAAAGAAGAAACCGTAGATTACGGTGAAGTAGAATATGGTGGCGACGGTGTAAGAACGTTTGAATTAACCAACACCGGTAACGAACCTTTAGTAATTGAAAAAGCAACAGCAACTTGCGGTTGTACCGTACCAGAAAAACCTGAAGAGCCAATCGCTCCAGGGGAAACCGGAATTTTAAAAGTGAAGTATAACACTAAAAAAGTAGGTTATATTAGAAAAACAATTACCGTTTATTCTAATGCTGAAGGATCGCCACACGCGGTAAAAATTAAAGGAAAAGTATTAGCGCAGGACACTAAAAGCGTTTTAGAAAAATAAACTTTTACTTTTTATAGAAAACATTAGCCGTTACAATTTGTAGCGGCTTTTTTTATGCAGATATCTTTTATGAAAAAGTATATTTTTCTCGAATAATTTTGCAAATTTGCGTCAAAAATTAAATTATGCCTGCAATATCTTCAAAAGGGCTGGCAATGCCCCAATCACCGATTAGAAAATTAGTTCCTTATGCAGAAGCTGCAACCGAGCAAGGAAAAAAAATATATTATTTAAATATTGGTCAACCCGATATTAAAACTCCGGAAGTTGCTTTAGAAGCCGTAAAAAATAATGATCTAGAGATCGTTTCTTATAGTCATTCAGCAGGTTTTGCTTCCTATAGAACTAAATTAGCAGCTTACTATGAAAAGCAAGGTATTCCGGTAAAGGCTGAAGATATTATTATCACTACCGGAGGTTCTGAAGCTTTACTTTTCACGATGGGAAGCATTGCAGATATGGGCGACGAAGTAATTATACCAGAGCCTTTTTATGCAAATTATAATGGTTTTGCTACTTCATCTGGAGTTACTGTAGTTCCTGTAACTGCCTCTTTCGATGATGGTTTTGCATTACCTCCGGTAAGCGAATTTGAAAAGAGAATTACCGATAAAACCAAAGCAATTATTATTTGTAATCCGGGAAATCCTACCGGATATTTATATACTGAAGAAGAGATGCAGCAATTAGCGGCTTTAGCTAAAAAGCACGATCTATTTTTGGTAGCAGACGAGGTTTACCGTGAATTTGCTTACGAAGGAAAAAAGCATTATTCCGTATTAAACCAAGAAGGGATCGAGGAAAACGCAATTATGATCGATTCAGTTTCTAAACGTTACAGTATGTGCGGAGCGAGAATTGGTTGCGTAGTTTCTAAAAATAAAGAATTTATGGATGCGGCGATGAAGTTTGCACAAGCAAGATTAAGCCCGCCAACATTTGCACAAATCGCCAGTGAAGCTGCTTTAGATACACCACAATCTTATTTTGATGCTGTTATTGAAGAATATGTAGATCGTCGAGATACATTAATTGAAGCTTTAGAAGAAATTGAAGGTGTAAAAGTAGCTACTCCAAACGGAGCCTTTTATTGTATCGCAGAATTACCGGTCGATGATGCAGAAGATTTTGCAAAATGGTTATTAGAGAGTTTCGATTATAAAGGAGAAACGGTGATGATCGCTCCGGCTTCAGGATTTTATTCAACACCAAATTCTGGACTTAATCAAGTGAGAATTGCGTATGTATTGAAAAAAGAAAATCTTTTAACCGCTGTTGAAATTTTAAAAGAAGCTTTAAAAGCTTATAAAAATGAAAAATGAGACAAGAAAGAAATTTTTCATTAAAAAACTATAATACGTTTGGGATCGACGCAAAAGCAAACACTTTTGTAGAAGTCTCTAACGAAGAAGAATTACAAGAAGTTCTGAAGCAAGTTTATGCTTCAGAACTTTTTATTTTAGGTGGCGGCAGCAATTGCTTGTTTACCAAAGATTTTGATGCAACCGTTTTGCACGTCAATTTAAAAGGAAAAAAGGTTGTTAATGAAACTGAAGAAGAAGTTTTCTTAAAAGTGAATGCCGGTGAGAATTGGCACGAGTTTGTTCTGTTTTGTATTGAAAACAATTATGGTGGTGTTGAAAATCTATCGTTAATTCCCGGTAATGTAGGAACTTCACCTATTCAGAATATTGGTGCTTACGGTGTAGAATTAAAAGATGTATTTGCAGAATGTGAAGCGATTCACGTGCAAACTTTAGAAAAACGCACTTTTACCAAAGAAGATTGTCAATTTGGCTACCGTAATTCTATTTTTAAAAACGAGGTAAAAGGACAATACATTATTACTTCAGTAACCTTTCAGCTTACTAGGAAAGATCATCAATTAAAAACCGGTTACGGAGCTATTTTAAATGAATTAAAAGCAAAAGGGATTACAAAACCAACGATCAAAGATATTTCTGATGTGGTAATCGCTATTCGAGAGCAAAAGCTTCCCAACCCCAAAGAGATTGGAAATAGCGGAAGTTTTTTCAAAAATCCGATTATTTCTGCTTCAGCATTTTCAGCATTAAAAGAAAAATTTCCGGAAGTTCCTTCTTATCAAATTTCTAATGAAGAAGTGAAAGTACCTGCCGGTTGGTTAATAGATCAGGCTGGTTTTAAAGGTTACCGAGATGGAGATGCCGGAGTACATAAAAATCAAGCTTTGGTATTGGTAAATTATGGCGATGCGAGCGGAGAAGAAATTTTAGCTTTAGCAAAACATATTCAGCAAACTATTCAAGAAAAATTCGGTATCGAATTAGAAATGGAAGTGAATATTATTCAATAAAAAAAAGCAGCCGAAATGGCTGCTTTTTCCCTAACTTAACTTAATCTAACTCAATAACTTTTATTGCTAAAAATTATTTTCTCATTAAAACAGTAGTAATTGAGTGAATTACTCCGTTTTTACCTTTTTGATCTACGTTGGCAAGCATTGCTTTGTTCCCTTTACCATCTGTAAAAACAACTTTATCGTTTTTATTGATGCTTGCTGTGATTTTACCATCGTTGGCAGTAGTTAATTCGTAAGATTTATTTTCACTTTCGTTAATTAAATCTTTCAATTTTTTAGAGTCTACAAATCCCGGAATTATGTGATAACTTAAGGCAGCTTCTAATTTCTCTGCATTTTCAGGCTTCATTAAATTTTCTGTGGTGCCTTCCGGTAATTGTTTAAAAGCTTCATCTGTTGGAGCTAAAATAGTAAAAGGCCCTTCACCTTTTATTTTTACCGTCATTCCTGCTTGTTCGATTGCAGCAACAAAAGTTGAAAGATTATCTGCATTCATTGCAACATCGGCTAAATCCATCTCAGATGTTGAATTAGCTCCAGCTTCATCAGCATTCATAGTTTCTGATGTCGAATTATTTTCTCCCGAAGAAGAAGACTCATTCATCTCTGTTGGGGTTTCATTATTTGTGTTTGCATCTTTGTTTTCTTCTTTACAAGCAAAAAAACTTATAGATACTAAACCTAAAATGACAAAAGACTTTTTCATAATTTATTTTTTGGTTTGTCTTACGAAGGTAATTTTAAACTCTTCTGTTTTAATAAATTACTGCTTAAAGTTTAGTTAAATAGTGTAAATGATTTATTAAGGTCTATTTTAATTTTACTGTGAAGCAAGAAAGTTTTATTTTTGCAGTATGAAACTAGTTTTTATTACCATAGCGTTATTAGCGATTGCATTTGCAGGAATTGCCATTAAAATTTGGGCAAAGAAAGACGGTAAATTTGCAGGAACTTGTGCAAGCCAAAATCCTTATTTAAACAAAGAAGGTGAACCTTGTAGTTTCTGCGGAAAAATGCCCGATGAAGTAGGAGATTGCGATAGTAAATCTAAAGCATAACTCTATTAAATGTTGCTCATCGTATTTTACTGCTTTGTTGCGGTTACGGCAATTAATGTATGTTATTACTTTTCTTTTTATAGCTTTTTATTCTCTAAGCCTAATTCTCATTTACAAGCCAAAATAACTACGCCTATTTCTGTAATTATTTGTGCTAAAAATGAAGCGGAAAATCTACGGGAGAACTTACCAAAAATTTTAGCTCAAAAGTATTTTGAATTTGAACTGATCTTGATTAACGATGCTTCTTACGACGATACGTTAGAGGTGATAGAAGATTTTCAGCTTCGAGATTCTCGAATTGTAGTCGTAAATGTGCAAAGCAATGAGCGTTTCTGGGGAAATAAAAAGTATGCCTTAACTTTAGGTATAAAAAAAGCCAAATATGAAAAATTGGTATTTACCGATGCCGATTGTTATCCCGCTTCCGAAAATTGGTTAGCAGAAATGGCGAATGGTTTTCAGCCAGAAAAAAGCATCGTTTTAGGTTATGGTGCTTATCAAACTGAAAAATCTTTCCTCAATAAACTTATTCGTTTTGAAACATTGTTAACTGCTTTGCAGTATTTTTCTTCAGCCAAACGCGGAAGAGCTTATATGGGTGTTGGCCGTAATTTGGCTTATACTGCAGAAGAGTTTTATGAGAATAAAGGTTTTGTTTCGCATATGCATATTCTTTCTGGCGACGACGATCTCTTTATTAATCAAATTGCGAGCAAAAAAAATACTTCTATTATTTATACGCCCGATAGTTTTACATTTAGTAAAGCTAAATCTACTTGGAAACAATGGTTCGCACAAAAACGTAGACACGTTTCTACAGCGAAATACTATAAAAAAACACAACAGTTAAAATTAGGACTTTTTTATTTGAGTCAGTTTTGGTTTTGGTTTTTAAGTTTTGTGTTAGTTAGTTTGTTTAATTGGCAATGGGTTTTAGGAGTAATATTATTGAGAACCTTCGTGTTGTATTTAACCTACGCAAAAGCCACAAAAGTATTTCAAGAAAAAGCCTTGCTTTGGTGGTTACCGTTTCAAGATTTAACACTCGTTAGTCTACAAATGCTTATCTTTATTCGAAATTCAATCGCAAAACCTATTCACTGGAAATGATTTCTGAACAATTAGAACAACAAATACAAAAAGCTAAAAAAGGAAATCAAATTGCATACAAATATTTATTAGATCACTACTGGCAACAAGTCTATAAATTTCAGCTAAAACGAACAAAAGACGAATACGAAGCAGAAGAAATAACGGTGCAAACCTTCTCTAAAGCTTTTGGAAAGTTAGACACTTTCGATGTTGAATATAACTTTAAAACCTGGTTAATTACTATTTCTAAGAATATTCATATCGATTTAATTAGGAAGAAGAATATAGAAACCACACAAGTAGATGGTAAAGCAGAAAAAACCTTTGTAGATGAAACGCCAACCGCAGAAGATCAATTAATTAACGAGCAGAATCTTTCAGAATTACTTCATCATATCAAAAAGCTAAAACCTCATTACCAAGAAGTGATTCAGCTGCGCTTTTTTCAGGAAATGAGTTATAAAGAAATTTCAGCACAAATCGATGAACCAATCAATAATGTAAAAGTAAAACTTTTGCGAGCTAAAAAGCTATTGGCAGAAAGTATTACAAATAAAAAATCTTCGTAAAGCAATACATAGAATCTATCGTAGAGCGTGCAATTAGCTCTACATTATTTTGTATCTTTGGACTTCTATAAAATTTGTTATGGCAGTAGAAACCCTTGCACCCGAAACAACTAAGAAAAAACCAAAATGGTTACGTGTAAAATTACCAACCGGTAAAAAATACACCAACTTAAGGAAGTTAGTAGATAAGTATGATTTGCATACCATTTGTACTTCCGGAAGTTGCCCAAACATGGGCGAATGTTGGAGTGAGGGAACCGCAACATTTATGATCTTAGGTAACGTTTGTACCCGCTCTTGTGGTTTTTGCGGCGTGAAGACCGGAAGACCAGAAACCGTTGATTGGGATGAGCCAGAAAAAGTAGCTCGTTCAATTAAATTGATGGATATTAAGCACGCGGTAGTTACTAGTGTAGATCGTGACGATTTAAAAGATATGGGTTCTATTATCTGGGCAGAAACGGTAAAAGCCATTCGCCGTATGAATCCTAATACGACTTTAGAAACTTTAATTCCCGATTTTCAGGGAGTTGAAAGAAACATCGATCGTATTGTTGAGGTTGCTCCAGAAGTCGTTTCTCATAACATGGAAACGGTAAAACGTCTTACCCGTGAAGTTCGTATACAAGCCAAATACGATAGAAGTTTAGCAGTTTTAGAATACTTAAAAAAACAAGGCATTAACAGAACCAAATCTGGAATTATGCTTGGTTTAGGTGAAAAAGAAGAAGAAGTGATTCAAACGCTTCACGATCTTAGAGCTGCAGATGTAGATGTGGTAACGATTGGGCAATACCTTCAGCCGAGTAAAAAACACTTACCGGTACAACAATTTATCACTCCAGATCAATTTAAAAAATACGAAGAAATTGGTTTAGATTTAGGCTTTAGACACGTAGAAAGTAGTGCTTTGGTACGTTCTTCTTATAAAGCTCAAAAACACATTAACTAATACATGCCTCAAAAAATTAGAGTAGCCATTAATGGCTTTGGTAGGATTGGTCGTGGTTTATTTAGATTGTTACTTGACCATTCTCAAATCGAGGTGGTTGCAATTAACGATGTTGCCGATGGTAAAACCTTAGCGCATTTGCTAAAATACGATAGTATTCATGGGGTTTTGCCAAAAGAAGTTTCTTTTGAAAACGGAGCGATTGTCGTAGAAGATCAAAAATTTCCGCTTACTCAGCAAAAAGATATTGAGCAGATATCTTGGGAAGGCTTTCAAGTAGATCTTGTCGTAGAAAGTTCAGGGAAATTTAAAACTAAAAGTAAACTTCAAAATCATATAACAGGTGGCGCTAAAAAAGTTATACTTTCGGTTCCACCGGTAGATGATGATATTAAAATGGTGGTTCTTGGCGTGAATGAACACATTTTAGACGGCAGCGAAACCATTATCTCTAATGCCTCTTGTACCACAAATAATGCAGCGCCAATGTTGCAAGTGGTTCACGAAGCTTTAGATGTTCAGCAAGCTTATATAACTACAGTTCACTCTTATACATCAGATCAAAGTCTGCACGATCAGCCACATCGAGATTTAAGAAGATCGAGAGCGGCAGCACAATCAATAGTACCGACTACAACCGGAGCAGCAAAAGCATTAACCAAAATTTTTCCAGATTTAGAAAAAGTAATTGGTGGTTGTGGTATTCGAGTTCCGGTACCCAACGGTTCACTAACAGATATGACGCTTAATGTAGCGAAAAAAACAAGTATCGAAGAAGTGAATCAGCTTTTTAAAAAGGCTTCCACACAACGTTATAAAAATATTATTAGCTACACCGAAGATCCAATTGTTTCTGTAGATATATTAGGTAATAGTTTTTCTTGTATATTTGATAGCGAAATGACTTCGGTAATCGATGGTCATCTCGTTAAATTGATTGGGTGGTACGATAACGAAAGAGGTTATAGTAATAGGTTAATAGATTTAATTCTGTTGCTTTCCCCATAAGCTATAGAAACTAAATGAATATTCTTTTTAAGAAACTTTTACTTTTATTCTGCTTGTGCTGTAGTTTTCATTATACATTGAAAGCGCAAATCGATATTGAAAAAATATCGGGTATAGAAACAGAAAAGTTTGAAGGAATTATCGATAGCCTTCATCATACTTACGAATATTTTAATTATCCCAGCTTAGTAAAACGCCTGATTTTTGTAGCTACTGTTGCTGAAGAAAATCAGAATGATGAGCTTTGGATCATCTCTAAATATTATACAGCAGATATATTCTATAAAGCAAATCGCTATCAGGAAGCTAAAGAAATTTTAGATGAAATTTTTGATGAAAACTTATCTAAAGAAGCGATCGCTTCCGTAACACCATTTCAGCATTATTTGTATGCAAATATTCTATTAGAATTAGATGAAGTAGACCAAGCTGAAGCGGTTATAAATACGCGCTTAACTCAGGAGAAAGACGAAACCTCTATTCATAGTTATTTAAAAAATCTCGTGAAAGCAAAATTGGCGATCAAAAAAGCTAATTATGCGGAAGCCGATATCTTGTTAAGTGAATTAGAAAAGGTAGTCAGTAATTTTCCTGAAAGTTATCTGTTAAACGAAGTATATTATCTTAAAGCTAAAATTTTTAAGGAAACTAATGATCTTGATCAGGCAGAAGATTATGCGATTAATGCCTATAATCACGCCAAGAACAACAACTATACCTTATACAAACTGAAATCTGCAGAAATTTTAACAGAGATCTATCAGTTAAAAGGAAATCTGCAAGATCAAATTAATTACCTATCTGAAGCAAATGAAATTAAAAATGAAATCATTTCATTTCAAAGTGCAGAGTTTACCCAAGAAAAAATAACCGATTCTAACAGTATACAATCGGCTGTCGATACGATTTCAGAATTATCTTTAACTAATTCAGAACAGCAAAAATCACTTAAATTCAATCAGTTAACCATTATTTTAAGTGCGCTTTTTATTGGTATTTTATCCTTATTTACCGTTTCCTTATATAAAAACAATAACCTTAGGGCACGTGCCAACCAATTGCTTCAACAAAAAAATACCGATTTAATTGAGTCTCGCGAGAAAGCATTAGCAGCTACCAAATATAGAGAGCAATTCTTATCGACCATCACGCACGAATTGAGAACGCCTATTTATGCCGTAACTGGTTTAACTTATCTATTGCTCAAAGAAAACCCGACGCCGCAACAAAAAGAACATTTAAAATCTTTAAAGCATTCTGGTGAGCACTTACTTTCGCTGATCAATAACATTTTAGACATTAATAAATTAGAATCAAACAAAATCAGTAAGGTCGAATTTGATTTTTATTTAAAATCTCAACTTAAAAATACCCTCAAAACTTTAGAAAAATCAGCAAAAGATAGTGGAGTAGCTTTACACTTAGAAGTCGACGATAAAATACCAAAGTTACTTAATGGCGATATGGTGAAAATCTCTCAGGTCATCATTAATTTAGTAGCAAACGCTATTAAGTTTTCTCAAGGTGGCGATGTTTGGGTTCGCGCGAAACATCACAAAGAAACCGATGAAAAAGTAGGGATTAATTTTGAAGTTGAAGATAATGGTGTCGGTATCGAAAAGAGCAAACACAAGCAAATCTTCGAAAAATTTAATCAAGGTAGCGATAAGATCAATTCTAATTTTGGCGGAACGGGATTAGGTTTACCTATTGTTAAAAATCTTCTCACCTTTTTAAATAGTGAGATCAAATTAGAAAGTGAACCTGGTAAAGGTGCGAAATTCTATTTTTCTATCACGTTTAATAAAGCTTTACAAGACGACTTAATTCCTGCTGAAACTTCTACGAAACCAGAATCTGATGATCTTGAAGAGCCAACAGAAGTGAAGACGCAACAAGAGGTTTTTGATGATAAAAGAATATTAGTAGTTGAAGATAATAAGCTCAATCAGAAAATTACTTGTAAGATATTAGAGAAGAAAAATTTAAGTTGTGAGATCGCTAATAACGGTAAAGAAGCTGTCGATCTAGTCGCCAAACATGAATATGATGTAATTTTAATGGATATTCATATGCCGGTGATGGATGGGATTGAAGC
>ENA-ORDG01000680-ORDG01000680.1-marine-metagenome-genome-assembly--contig:-NODE-680-length-14850-cov-5.192784_pt1 | contig 14850 bp, 10 predicted proteins | sample MGYA00248629_ERZ508524 | MGnify/ENA primary metagenome ERZ508524 (study PRJEB26194, sample SAMN05421901) | marine metagenome | isolation source: East of Rio de Janeiro, Brazil, South Atlantic Ocean...
TTCAATAGAAAGTATTTACCGGGCTTCAATTACCTAAATTGAACAAGAATTAAAGATAAAAATTTTGCAGTAAATCCTGCACTTTCTGCTACTGCTCAGATTGGTGACGAAGATCGGCGGAGTGAGGTTAGTACCGACTTAAACGTCCTTTCCTTTAACGTAACTCTACAGCTTAATTTTGGTTCATCTGAATAAAACGTACTTCGCTTGATGTATAGCCATAATTTTGAGTATAAATAATCTTGATCTCTGAATCCGTAAGCGATTATTTATATTGGTTTTTATTTTGTTATTTGTACCTTCCATGGTTCCAGTAGAGAAACGATCGCAAAATTGAGTGATTCCGGTTTTTAGCAGAGACTTGATTCTTGAAGAGAAAACGTTCTCGTTTTTACAAATAATCAAAAACAGTGAAAAATAGGTTGAACTTTCTTAATCTTCATGATCTCATGTACAACTGAATTTAATTATGAGTTGATTCTTGAAATTTTAAGATCTTGCGAAACAATAATATGGTTCTAAGGTACATTTTTCCGATTGGCCTGATTCTGTCTGCTTTTTTTCTTGCATTGAGTTCTTCGGCGGCTTTAGCAGAAGAGCAACCCATTGCCTTCAGCCACAAACTTCATACAGTTCAAAACGGAATTGCCTGCCAATACTGTCATCTTTATGCCCGTCGCTCGTTTTCTTCCGGAGTTCCCCCTGTCAGTACCTGCATCGGTTGCCATGGTCCACAAGAACAAAAATTGGTTCAACCAGAAAGTACAGAGGTCAATAAAATGCGGACTTTCTGGTCGAATAATGAGCCTATTCCATGGGTTAAAATTCATGACGTACCAGATTTTGTACGATTTCCTCACAAAGAACATATCAATGCCGACAGCAATCGTCTGTTAGATGATGCTGGTGCAGGATGCGACTCTGAAAACGCACCGCGAAGTTTGGAATGTAAGTTATCTCAGTTTCGAACTGGAGGTGATGAGCGCTGCCTGGCCTGCCATGGTGACGTACGACAAATGGACGTAATTGTACAGGTCGATGAAAATTTTGGTACTATGGGCTGGTGCATGGAATGTCATTTACAAGTGAAAGGTGCAAAAGAACGAAAACGTTCCGGAAACACGATGGCAGGTTGGTATCACACAAAAGAGCTGGACAAAAAACGTGAGGCTGACATTGGATTGGTTAATGAAAAAGGATATCATAACCCAAATTTGCTGGACTGCCTCACATGCCATTATTAAAAATGAAAAGTGAGAAATGAAAAGGAGAACCGAATGAAGAAGGGCCTCAGCCGAAGAAATTTATTCAAATACATGGGTGTCGGTGGTGCTACCGCTGTAGTGGCTGGTTGTGAAAAAAAACCGGAGAAGCTGATCCCGATGTTGGTCCCGCCAACGGACTATGAATACACTCCTCAAACTGCCTACCAATATATGACCACCTGCCGTGAGTGTGATGCTGCTTGTGGAATGATGGTTACAACCCGTGAACATCGTGCCCAAAAAGCTGAAGGCAACCCCAACCACCCCGTTAATCAAGGAGCACTTTGTGCGCGAGGACAAGCCTCACTGCAAACTCTTTATAATCCCAATCGACACGCCCACCCTCTGGCGGACGGAAAGCAGATTCCCTGGGAAGAAGGAATGCAGCAATTTTCCGCTATTATTCAAGCAGCTTCAGGTGCAATCGCTTATTTAGGAAAACCTGCATCAGGGAGCGAGGGAGATTTTGTTGATGAATGGCTGCAAGCCGCAGGAGGTGGGCAACGTTTTAAATTCAACCTGCTGACTCAAAAAAGTCAGGCAGAAGCAAACAAAATTGCTTTTGATCATGCAGATGTTCCGGAATATGCTTTTGAAAAGGCTGGAGTTGTATTTAATTTTAGTACAGATTTTCTGGAAAACTGGGGTAATCCTGTTGAAAATGCCCGGCGTTTTACAGATATGCATGTCTATAAAAACGGCAGGAAAAACAAGTTCATTCACATCTCTCCTCAAGTTTCCCTGACCGGCGCAAAAGCAGATCGCTGGATTGTAATTAACCCCGGAACCGAGGGCTTGGTCGCTCTGGCGATTGCTTCAGTTATACAGAAAGAAAATGGGGCTTACAAATTTCTAAAAAAATATCTGCAAGCTTATTCTCCTGAAAAAGTTGCTGAAGCAACAGGCGTTTCTGCTGAAATTCTGAGTGAACTGGCAATAGATGCAATGGAGCATGGTCCATTGTTGGCACTTGGCGGAGGTAATGTTTCTGCAACTGACCAGAGTGTGGAAACACTGGTCGCCGTAAATATTCTTAATGCTGTCTCCGGTGCGCTGAACAAGACAATCCTTTTCTCCGACCAAACTGCTCCTGAAAGTTCAACTCATCAAGATTTGACACAGTTGATCAGTGACCTCAATGCTGGAAAAATCAAATTACTCATAGTTGATGATTCTAATCCGGTTTATGCTCTTCCGCCTTCAATGGGTTTTTTGCAGGCCATGAAAAAAGCTTTTGTGGTCAGCCTTGCATCACAGAAAAGTGAAACGACTCATGCGGCTAATTTAGTTCTGCCTGCACTTACTGCTTATGAAAGTTGGGGAGACGCATTTCCTCGAAATGGAGTAAGAAGTATTCAACAGCCTGTAATGTCGACAGTGAATATGTTTGATGCAAGAGCACGCGAGGATATTTTGCTAAGTGTTGCTCAGAGCGTCAATAAAAAAGCATTTTCCGGGAATTCCAGCTATCTTGATTATCTTCAAAATATTTGGCAAAAAATTCAAAGAAAGGTTGGAGATAGAAGAAATTTCGACAGCTTTTGGATCAGTGTACTTGAAAACGGCGGCATTTTTGAAAAACCAAAATTTATCCGAGCTTCTTTGAACAGAAGAGTAGCCTCAGTCAAACTCAATGATCCCGGCATGGCCGGCAGTGATGGTCTGACGTTGTTGCCTACGACCTCACTACTTCTTGGTGATGGAAGCGGGGCAAACAAACCTTGGCTGCAGGAAGTACCCGATCCTATGAGTCAGATTGTCTGGGATTCATGGATGGAAATAAATCCGGACACTGCCCAGAAACTGGGAATTAATGACCGGGCAATCGTTGAAGTGAGCACACCATATGGTTCAGTACAAGCTACAGCTTACTACCATTTTGGTATTCACAGGAATGCAATTGCAATCCCTATGGGACAGGGACATCAACATTCCGGAGATGTAGCAGACGGTTTTGGAATTAACGTGATGGAACTGCTACCGGATCAAATGGACAAAGCTGGAAGTCTTGTTTTTGTTGGTGCAAAGGCCAAACTTAAGTTAATCAATGAAAAATCCTACACGGTAAATACTGACGGAAATGCCCGCCAGCTGGGTCGGGATATTTCCGCGGCAACAACCGTTGAAGAGTTGAAACACCCTGAAAAACATTCCGCAGGACACAATCGTCCCGTTGAGTTTTATCCGGACCGCTCGGAAACAGCCGGTTATTACAAACCGTACCGCTGGGGCATGACAATTGATTTGGATCGGTGTAATGGATGTTCTGCTTGTGTAGTTGCATGTTACGCTGAAAACAATTTGCCCGTTGTCGGTAAAATCAGGACAGCAATTGGACGTGAAATGTCCTGGATCCGTTTGGAGCGCTACATTGAAGGATACGGTGATGATTTTGAAACACGTTTTTCGCCAATGCTTTGTCAGCATTGCGGGAATGCCGGTTGCGAAACTGTTTGTCCGGTTTATGCGACCTACCACAATCCTGAAGGTCTGAACGCGATGGTATACAACCGTTGTGTTGGAACCCGCTACTGTTCAAACAACTGTGCCTACAAGGTAAGACGATTCAACTGGTTCAATTATGAATTTCCTGCTCCACTTGATCAGCAATTGAATACGACAATCACTACTCGTGAGGTTGGAGTAATGGAAAAATGCACATTTTGTGTGCAACGAATACAAGGCGCAAAATCTGATGCAAAAAATCTGGGACGCGATTTGGAAGATGGAGAGGTGGTAACAGCTTGTCAGCAGACTTGTCCAACTAAAGCTATCACTTTTGGCAACCTGATGGATCCTGAAAGCAAAGTTGCCAAAAACGCTTTGCGGGATAATACTGAAAAAAGAGATCGGCAGTATGAAGTACTTGCTGAACTCAATTACAAACCGGCAATTACATATCTTAAAAAGGTCAATACCAGAGAGGTTGTTGGTCATGATTCTGACAGACACGGTTCGCAGGATCCGGAACAAACTCACAGTTAACCGATGACGCAAAGAGCATACGGAGAATAAATGGGAATAACTGCGGAATATAATTCTACCGCCGGTCGGGTCGTTATAGACGAAAACGAAGGACATCCTGGAATCAAGGCTACAACCTTGAGTTATGGACAAATAAATGACGAAATGCTGGCTATGCTGGACAAACCGCGTCCTTCATACTATCTTCTTCTGCTTGGATTCTTGATGGCTTTGGGTCTGGGTGTACTAAGCTTTGCAATTCAGGTCGATGTAGGGATTGGATACAGCGGAATCAGTCATCCCATTGCCTGGGGTTTTTATATCACGAACTTCGTTTTTTGGATTGGGATTGGTCACGCCGGGACATTGATTTCTGCGGTATTTTATCTGACCCGCGCTCCATGGCGTACTGCAATTTACCGAAGTGCAGAAGCCATGACCGTGTTTGCCGTGTTTACTGCTGGACTTTTTCCTCTGGTACACATTGGACGCCCCTGGCTTGCTTTCTGGCTGATTCCTTATCCGAATGAAAGGATGCTCTGGGTCAATTTCAAGTCTCCACTTCTTTGGGATGTCTTTGCAGTTACAACCTATATGTCTGTTTCCATCATGTTCTTCCTGCTGGGACTGATTCCGGACCTTGCTATTTTACGTGATGAAGCAGCCCGTAAAGGCAAAAAACTGAAAGCTCTGCTTTACGCCCCAATGGCTTTAGCCTGGCGCGGCACCAACCATCAGTGGGTGCATTACATGCGAGGCTACCTTATTTTCGCTGCTCTTGCGACTCCACTGGTATTTTCAGTGCACTCCATAGTTTCCTGGGACTTTGCGATGTCTTCGGTGCCGGGTTGGCACACCACCATTTTTGCCCCTTACTTTGTTGCTGGTGCAATTTTTTCCGGACTTTCGATGGTCTTGACCGTCTTGATTCCAATACGGGCAGTATTTGGTTTGCAGGATTACATTACAAACCATGTGATCCAAAGTGTTTCGAAGATGATTATTTTTACTTCAATAATTGTCGGTTACGCTTATGCTGCAGAATTTTTCATTGGTTATTACAGCGGCAGTCCTTTTGAACGGGCAATATTCTACTATCGTCCGTTTGGTGAGATGCAAAGCTGGACATTACTGGGAGAAAACCAAATCAACTTCCCCCAAATAGCATTCTGGCTGATGGTTTTCTGTAACGTGATTGCTCCCATTCCTTTGTGGCGCTGGAAAATCAGGAACAACCCTCTGGCCGTTTGGATCATCACCATTTTAATCAATATAGGAATGTGGTTTGAACGTTTTAATATTATCGGCAGTTCACTTCAACACGAATACGATCCTGCATCCTGGGGTGAGTACTGGCCAACGATTGTTGAAGTAGGTGTCACTATAGGAAGTTTTGGATTCTTTTTTACTCTATTTACTCTGTTTGCCAAGAGTTTACCTCCAATGGCAATCATGGAGTTAAAGGAAGGTACAAATCCTCCCATGAAACATGCAGCAAAAAAGGACATTAATGAGTAAATTCACAGGAGTGTGGGCTATTTTTGAATATTTGGATGAAACCACTGAAACAATTGAACAAGTCCGGGAACAGGGAGTTCAACCCACTGTATTGATGCCTTGTCCGCGTCATGAAATTGACCATGCGCTGGGTGAACCTGGAACATTGGTTCCCTGGATTGCACTGGCTTTTGGAGCACTGGGTTGTTTAATTGGTTTCAGCTTACCAGCCTGGACTGCTTCAGATTGGGTTTTACCTGTAAGCGGTAAACCCATTGTCGCCATTCCACCTTTCATAATTATTGGTTTTGAGCTGACAATTTTGTTAACGGCTATATTTACATTGTTAGGACTGTTTCTTTTGGGATTCATTGATACTTGTCGCTTCCCGATTCCGAAGGCGGCCAAAAAATATAGGCGTTTTCAGCGAGATCGTTTTGGTGTGGTAGTCCGCTGCGATTCATCTAGAATAGATGAGTTTGAATCGATTATGAAAAAGAACGGTGCAGAGGAGGTGCATGTTGAAAAAGAATGATTACACCTCAAATAGTCTTATTTACGGAATAGTTTTAGTCTTCTTTATGTTGACGTCTGTAACGGCAGGAGCAATGGAACAGTATCCGTATTTTGACCCGCAAAAAGGCTATGGAATCGAAAATGATGCACGCCCCTGGTTTGACGGAAAAGATTACCCCTTCTTTCGTGAAATGTATAATGGGAAAAGCCTGAAGCCGCAGGAAGAGGGAAGCTATCAAAATTTTCCAAAAAAATCCGTTCCTGTGAGAGTTGTCTTGGGTAAAGTTGTCAGAATTTATGATCCATTTATTCCGGCAGTTCACGGAGATGGTGCTGGAACTAAGGGTAATCCCCGGGAATTTTCTCCAAAAAATCCTACGCAGGCATCTTCCGATTCGATTAAACGCGGACAAACTCTATATAACACTTACTGTGCTGCTTGTCATGGTGAGGACGGAAAATCAAATACAGTGGTGGTTGAAAAAGGTGTACCGGCGCCACCGATCACAGCGTTTTTTCAAATACCTACTGCTGCTGCGCACCTCTATAACAAAATTAAATACGGAAGTTTTTTCCAGGAACCACGTGGTTTTATGCCCTCATACGGAGCTCAGACTTCGGTGAGGGACCGTTGGGACATGGTCAACTATATGATGAGTGATACGTTCGGTAAAGGATCCAGTCAATGAAAGATATAGCAGAAAAATCTCTATTTATAATTCCAGAGAAGATAAAGCGGTTACTTTGGGCTTTCATAATTTTAGGCATAGGCATGTTTATCGCTGGTCTGATGACTGGAGGTGAGGATAGCGTATTGCGAACATGGCAGGCTTTTTTAATCAACACAGTCTTTTGGGCCGGTATAGCTCACGCAGGTATCTTTTTCAGTGTTATTTGGCAACTTACTGATGCTAAGTGGGGACGCCCTTTCAAACGTCTGGCAGAAGCATGTGCAGGATTTCTTCCCATTTCATTCCTGATGTTCATCATTGTTTTTTTTGGCAGCAACGTTCTTTATGAATGGACACATAATCCATTTTTGCATCATGGAGTTGCAGTGAAGGCCGGATGGCTGAACATGCCGTTCTTTGTCAGCCGTAATATAGCCTGGCTTGTATTAATATATGCAGTTTCCTGGTGGTTTGTGAAAACATCAATCAAACCGGACATTGCTCTTGCACGAAAACTATTGGGAACAGACTGGGGTGGAAGGTTTGCGGACAAGATGCTGGTCGGTTATGGAGAACACGAAGATGAAGTAATCCGTCTTGAAAAATTATCAAGGAAAATAGCACCGGCGCTGGCCATACTTTATGCCTTCGGAGCATCATTTCTGGCATGGGACTTTGTGATGACATTGGACCAGGAGTGGTTTAGTACTTTGTTTGGAGTCTTTTTTATTATCGGCAACATGCATGCTTTTTTGGCCTTAATGCTTGTCATCAGTGTTAGTGTGAGAGACAGTTTCGGAATAGAAGAATACATCACAATTAACCGTCTGCACGATCTGGCAAAGTTGGTTTTTGCGTTTTCATTACTTTGGGCTTATATGGGTTACACACAGTATCTGGTCATCTGGTATGCAGATTTGCCTGAGGAAACACCATATTTAGTTATCCGTTCAATGGAACAGCCATGGGCATTGATGTTCTTGCTAATAATTATAGCCGTTTTCGCAATACCTTTTCTCGGACTGTTGCCGAAAACTTTTTGTCGTATTCCAAATTACATCAGAGCAATGGGAATTTGGGTTGTAATCAGCCAATGGTTTGTAATTTACTTGATGGTGGTGCCTTCTTTGCAGGACTTTGGACATTATCACGTAGACATGGGTTTGCATGAACTTCTTATCACTCTTGGCTTTGTCGGCATATTTTTTCTCAGCTACTTCACCTTTCTTGGAAAAGTACCAATTCTACCAATCTCAGACAAGCACCTGTGCCGTTCCTGGCATGGCCATTGATCTGGCAAGGAGCACGAGCTAATACTGACACTACTGTGAAAAACAGTAAAAAGCCGCTGTTTTTTTGTCTGTATTCCCGTGTGACAACTATTCCACGAGTACATTTTAAACGTTTTTTCCCCTTCCAGTTTTCTCAGATTCAGATCCTGCTGACAGCTATCTTCTATTACCTCCTGTTTTCAACAGCAGTTCTTGGTCAGGATGTCACATCTAGTGATGAAGATAATCCGTATATTGACCCTGACGGGGCAAGTGCTGTTCTTCAGCCAACCAAACGTGCTGAATCTCAGCGAGCATACATGTTTGGAATTAGCTATGGATTAAATCCCATCATTATTCTTGCGCCTGCACTTAGTTTCAGCATGTATTGGGATCCAATTATAATTGGCATGGAAATAAGTGATTCAGATCATCTTGGAATTTGGGAAAAGGAGCGTAAGGAAAACTTCGGCACATCCAGATTCAGAGGAGATACACAGTTTATAAAATGGTTTTATGGAGAGAACTTTTATCTTATGGCAGCAAGAGAGCACCGTACCATAGACCTATGGAACAGAACCTATAATCGCATCAGCGGAAAAGCACTGTTTGATATGCATTTTGATACAACAGTTGCCAGTTTGGGTGCAGGTTTGCTGCGTTTCAATGATATAGGATTCTTAGCAATAGATATTATTCGTTACAATATACAGCAAAAGCAGTCAGTCAAAGTAGTTGAGTATTGGGAAACATGGAGCATTAATTCGGGAACTAGAGAGAGCCTGGACAATAATATTCAAAACCGCACAGACAAATGGTTTGACATAATTAACTCACCAAGCGGATTTATCATAACTTTTGGAATCTATTTTTGAAATTAAGCAGTACTGTCTTGCTTCACTAAAGAGATTACTTCTTTTTCAGCATTTCGGAATATATACCAAAGCAGAGCAAGAACGGCCACTCCCAGTAATGGAATCGAGCTTAAATTTACAGCCCTCCAGCCCAGCGAGGTCTGCACTACGCCTGCTAGCAGTGATGATACAGCGGCAGTTCCAAAAACTAAAAAATCATTAACTCCCTGTACAATGGCTTTTTCTGCAGGACTATAAGTTTCTATGACCATAGTTGTTCCGGCAACAAACATGAAGTTCCAGCCCATTCCCAACAAGATCAAAGAAGACCAGTAATTAAAAACATCTGTTCCTGCAAGATTAATTGCAATGCACAAAACATTCAGCAAAATCCCGGTAAAAATAATGGGAACTGATCCATAACGATGGATTAGAGAACCTGTGAAAAAAGATGGTGCAAACATTCCTACAACATGCCACTGAATAACGAATGCAGCGTCACTGAACTGATGGCCGCTCCCTTCTGTCATAGCCAGTGGGGTGGCAGTCATTACCATCGCCATTACTCCGTAGCCTGCCATTGCAGACAGTACTGCAACTAAAAATTTTGGCTGGCTGAATATTTCTTTCAGTGGACGGGTTTTACCCTTTTGTTCTGTATCATCAGGTTGAGGAAGTCTCGTTCCAAGCAAAATCAAAACAATTAAAAAATGAAACATAATCACAAACAGATAGCTTCCTGCAAACTCTGCATTTGGAATCAGGTCTTTTGCCTTGGACGCAACTGTTGGTCCGATGAAACCGGCAATAATTCCTCCGATCATGACTAAAGAAACTGCTTTCGTTTTAAATTCATTAGTAGCCACGTCAGCTGCTGCAAAGCGATAAAGCTGGCCAAAACCACTCAAAATTCCCAAACAAAATATGCTTAGACAAAATAAATAGAAATTAGAATAAATGATTGACCCAGCAGCAGATGCGGCACCAAATGCGCCGATTCCAGTTCCAATCATGAAGCCATACCGCCTCCCCACATTTTTCATCAGGAAAGAAGCTGGAATTCCGGCAAGCATGGTACCAATCAAATGAAATGACAGGGGCAGGGTTGCTAATGCTTGATTGTCGGCAATTTGAAAACCAACGAGTGGAGAAGCAGAAACTGTAAGACTGCTGGTAGTTCCAGTCAGAGCAAAACAAAGACTCAACAGCAAAATAGTTCTTAATAAATTAGGGTCAGTCTTTGGCATCCATAAAAATTAATAAATATGTTTTAATTAAAGAGCGCTTATTCTAACATAATTCTATCCTTCCTCCAAGCTGGGTAAGTTTAACATTGAAGAATAAGATACTATATGAACGAATTTATGGAGCAATACTGGTCATTTTACAATGCAGGGGTAACAATTTTTCTCATTGCAGGCTTGGCCTTGATAATCAAACTAGTTTTTTTTAAACGCAAGCGTCGCAAAAAAGAACCCCATCTCAAATTTAAACATTGGAATCAACGCTTTGAAAATGATTTTGAACAACTGGAAAAAGAACTGAATGTTGCTCCTTTTTTACCTAAAGAAGCAACTAAGTTGTTAATTAAGGCCAGAAAAAAAGAGGTAAAGGAAGAAAAAAGAAAAGACAAAGAAAAAAGCGTAAAAACAATATCAACAATCCGTGAAAAATTAAAAGATGGCCTCAATTCGGAGGAGGTACTCAAACAGCATTCAAACTGCGTTTATGTTCTCACATTTATCGGTAGCATAATGGCCTCAGAAGTAGAACAGCTTAGAGATCAAATTTCATTTCTACTTCAGATAGCGCAACCTGCTGATGAAATAGTTGTACGTCTGACCAGTCCCGGCGGGGCAGTTCCTCAATATGGATTAGCGAGTTCACAACTTGAACGTCTGAAGCAGGCCGGTTTGCGCTGTGTAGTCTGCGTGGATACAGTAGCGGCCAGTGGAGGTTATATGATGGCTGCTGTTGCGGATAAAATCATTGCGGCCCCATTTGCTATTATCGGTTCCATTGGAGTCGTTGCTGGTATTCCTAATTTCCACCGTGTTTTGCAAAAAAATGAGGTGGATTATCACCTATTTACTGCCGGAAAATATAAACGTACAGTCACACCTTTTACAGAAGTTACCGACGAGGGCAAACAAAAACTGCAGGACGACATTACAGCCATTCATGAAGCATTTAAGCGCCTGATTAAAGAAGGACGGCCGGATGTTGATATTGAGGAAATTGCAACTGGAGAATACTGGCTGGCTTCACAGGCAAAAGAAAAAGGTCTGGTTGACGAAATAATGACCAGCGACGATTATCTCGGCAGTAAGCTTGATGACTGTGAAGTAATTGAAATAACAACAGAGACAGAACAAAATCGCTTGGAAAAACTAATCGAAGGAGGAGCCTCCCTGTTTCGACAATGGACCAGTTCCAGGATTCCAGGTGCAGGAGAAGAATTGGAAGATGTTCGTCAGCGATTCAGGTGAAAAAGCTTATTTTTCGTATTTGTCTCAATTTGTAATAAATTACTTCGTGAGCCATTAATTCTCAAAAGATATTGATATTATTGATTGCGGCATGTCATCTCGACCGATGCGAGAGGTCTGATAAAAGAGAAAATATCTTATAAGGTTACTTATATACGCCTGGGATGACACGATAAAACGTGTGACTGTCGAGTTAAATACTGAAGACCTTTGTAACCTGAACAGCAGGCACGGGGAGTTCACTATGAAAGCGGCTACTATGTACCATTGATTTGTTTATGAGCTGCATCAATCCCAATGTCATACGCTTTTAACGATCCTTCCGCACGTTTGTCGAAATAGTCTGGACTGTTCCGGAACAGTGCGGCTTCCCGTTCAATGTCACGGTGACGATCCATTTGCGGAGTACTCTGCAAACTTTCCACTATGTCAGCAAATTGATTTGAACTGAGCCAGTTATCAAACAACCGGATTTGAGTCACATGCACACTGGGATCAGGACGGGCCAGATGAATATCGGTGGGCTTTCCCTGCAATTCATCAGCAAGATAACTGGATCGCCAGAGGTAACTGGTGACAATTCCAAGTTGAATGTAATCCTGGAGACGATGTTTTTCTGCATCGCTCATTTTTTCAGGAAGATGCTCCAAATATCCCTTTATTGTGGCTTTGGCATTATCGGCATAAAAATCCCCGGATTCCGGATCAAACGCGAAAAATGACAAAGTACGTCCCAAATCCTTTTCAAGTGGAGTTTGATCACCATTCTCCGAAGTCCCAAACCCCATGTTGTCGAAATCAAAACTTTGGGTAATTTCCCAATGATTCTCCGACGCATCGTAAACCGCGCCGACATTTGCGGGCTTGACTTCGTTATTTACAGGTACATTGGGGGCAGGATTATCGATTAAACTTTCATGGATGTTTTTCTCCAACCAATTGAAACAATCCAAAATGAACTCTAAATCACCACCCTGTAATCCTTTCCGAAATGATTGGGATTCGGGTGAGTTTCCTAAATTCGGCAGCATGTTTTGGATCTGATACTGAAACTCCTTCCTGTCAGCCGAATTTTGCAAGTGTGTCAGGCTCTCACTAATACTAAAATCATCACGCGCGACTTGTCGCCCTGTGCGAAATCCGGCAGGATCAGCTGTTTCCAGATCTTTTGGTAAATTCTCAGTGACACCGCTGCAGGCACGGCTGACTTTGACAATATAGCCGCCGAGTTTTTCCATCAAGGCGAGTTGGCCTCTACGACCTCCCGGGATTTCAGTCAAGGTTTCCGGAATTTCGTCAATGCCGCCAAGCGCGGCTTCTGTCAAAGTAATGGTCTGTCCGCTAAATAAACTCAATTCACCAGACAATCCTTCCAAATATTCCGGTACAGTCTGGTATAATTCTCCATTTTTACCACGATATGTCTGAAAAGTGGGGATGGAACTATGCAGTCGGCACTCTTCTGTACAGAGCACAGAAAACGCAATATTGTCGCGGACAAATCCTGGTTTGACTATTTTGAGGAAGGCTTTAATTCGGTTCTGTTCAGCAAGAAAAACAAAACTCAGGCGCCCTGAATTGATGGCTTGAATTTTGGTGTCCGGAGAAGAAAAATCGACCCCGGAATCGGAATTTTCAAACGGATATGCATGGGCAAAAATCTGCCGTAAGAGCATATAATGGTCGTCTTCAAGCAGGTGATGGCGTGCGATTTTGATCTCCTAATTATTTTATTCCGAATACGGCCCTTTCAGTCCTGCACCTTCAATCAAAGACGCATAGGAATTGGAGGCCAAAATCAATTGCGAACCATAACGCTCTATCAGTTCCGCTCGTCGTTCCGGATTCGGAGTTGATGCCAACGCACCCCAAATTGCAGTGATCTCTTCAGTGGTCTGACGCATCTTTGAGAGAAACTCATCGTCGGTAACCGTCTCACTCAATCGTTTCGGCGTGACTTTGCCGACTCCGGAAACTGTGGTTGCGCCACCATCAGAGTATCCTTCGGGCAAATCTCCTTTGAGGTTGATCGTGGTTTTGAAATGAATCACCGACAGGATTTGATCCACTGCCTGTTTGGCACCTTCAACACGGGAAACGTGTTCGGTATCGGCTGCCGCATGGGGTAAAAGTTCCAGTTTCCCGGAATACTTTTTTTCTAAATCAAGGTAAGGAGCCATTGGTCCGGTAATTTCGCCGGTGGACGGGTTTTTAAATATGTCTGCGTCAATTGCCGCATAGCGGATTTTTCCGCTGGCCAGGGCTTTATCCAACGCCTGCGCATCAACAACCTCACCGCGGTCGTAGTTGATCAGCACGGCTCCATCGTTCAAGGAATTGAGTGCGCTTTCGCCAATCATTCCTTCATTCTCAAATTTCCCGCTCTCTGGATTCGGCGCACCCAATCCTGTATGGAAGCTGATATAATCGGCACCTTTGGCTACGTCTTCAATGGAAGGAGCGTAAATGAAACCTTCTGACTCAATCCATTTTTGATGACGGGGCCTTGCGTGAACTACAACTTCCATCCTGAACGCCTGAGCTATTTTTGCGACTTCACGGCCAATGTTGCCGATGCCTACAATGCCGATTCGTTTCCCTTCAATTTTTTCTGTTGGGAAATCTTTGAGTTGTTTCCCAGTATCAAAATTCTTTTCAATCACAAGTTGATGCAAAGTGTCCACATCCAAATCCGGAGAGGTTTTCAACAAGGCTTTGAAGGCCATGTGCGCGGTGGCTCGGCTGTTAAAACTAGGGGTATTCATCAGCGGCGCAACACCGCCGGCTCCGTTTCCGCCGCCCCAAGAGGCACTGCCCATATTTCCGGTTCCGGCTCCGATTCGGACTCCTCCGGAATGAAACACAGATTCTTTAGGAAAAAAAGTCGCCGCGGCAATGAGTGCGTCATATTGCCCTTGATCGGTTTGGGGAAGAATTTCTTCGGCACGGCTCAAATCCGGCTGATAGAAAAAATGGATTTTTCCGGTTTCCAAATCGGCGTGATCTGCAACAGAGCCGACATGAAAGACACCGCCTTTTTCTTCAATGTGCGCCTGCACTTCACTGAAATCAGGGTTTCCATTTGAGTCAAATTTCAAACCAACCAAATCCGCAATGAGCACTTTATAAGCTCGATTTTGATCGTCTTTTCTCATTTTGGAATCGGCGGCGGCGGAAACCTCAAACGTCACTCCAGCTTTCGCCAGTTCTTCTTCCAGAACCACAATTTTTGCCCGGTGGTAGGCATATTCAAGATTATCAAACACAGCAGTGATTTCTGAAACCGGGCGTGATCCTCCGATCCACAGACGGAAATCTCCGGG
>ENA-ORDG01000683-ORDG01000683.1-marine-metagenome-genome-assembly--contig:-NODE-683-length-14835-cov-3.073994_pt1 | contig 14835 bp, 11 predicted proteins | sample MGYA00248629_ERZ508524 | MGnify/ENA primary metagenome ERZ508524 (study PRJEB26194, sample SAMN05421901) | marine metagenome | isolation source: East of Rio de Janeiro, Brazil, South Atlantic Ocean...
TTAGCGGGACTTCGGCGAGGAAGAGGGAGAGCTAGGAATTCTTGGCCTTCAGTCGTCCATTCATTCGCCGCGAGCCCGCGCAAGCACGCGCTTTGGGTGGTCCGGCAGGGCCGGTATCGTTTGTCCGGATCCCTTAAGGAGATTTTGGTGCGCGACGCCGTCCAGAGCGAACCGGTCTCTTGCCTGCTTTCCCTGGTTTGCAGGGAATCTACAGGGAAATCGAAATCTTCGGGCCTTCCGGCGCTCTGTCGCACTCGCAGGAATCCCTGCAATTGGGCCGATCAGCAATCAGAATTCCCTACTCGTGGAGCAGGGAATATCATGTGCTGTAGCAGGGAAAGGTCTGCGTAGGATCAGGGATTGGCTGCAGGGGAAGCAGCGAATGTAGTCCGCCCTATTCTTCCTCGTCCAGCTCGACCTGAAGCCGGGTCAGCGCATAGCCGTCGCTTTGGCCCAATACCTGCTCAGTGAGGACAAGCGTTCGCTCGGCATCTCGTTCGGAGAGCCGTGTGTCAGGCTCTAACTCTTCCAGATCCGAAGCGACGCCTCTTTCGAGCAGCTCCAAAGCAGTCGCGTCTGGGGGGGCAAGGGCTTGCCAGCGGCGAGCGGGAGAAACGGGAAATCCTGATGCCGGTAGAAGCGCTGAACACGGCAGTGCCGCGAGACAACGACGGCAACCGGTTCACGATGCGCATCGACAAACGCTCGGGCCATCGCTTCCTTGCTGACTGCCATTGCGTGCGCCATCGCCATAACAGTTTCTAGCGATACGCCCCTTCGCCCTACGAGTTCTCGAATCCGCTTGGGCGGCATGAGAAGCTCCGCGGCGAAGGTATTGGCCTCCCCCTCAATATGCCGTCGCCGGTCATTGCTACGGGGGGCGAGCAGGTGAAGATCGCCGAGCGCGCAATGTCTTGGCCGATCGGCGACGGCCTGATGGGCTTCGACGAGGAAGTGTCCGAGCTCGTGGGCAATCGAGAACCGGCGCCGTAGAGACGAGCTGTTGCGATTGACCAGGATATCGCCCGACGATCGCATGGCGTCGGTAACGAGTGCTGCTTCGAAGGCGTCCGTTTCGATCTCCTCGATCGAGACAATATCGAGCGCGCAGCACAAATCCTCGACAGGTACCGCGAGCGGCAAGTCCTCGATCTCGTGAATGCGCCCAGCTAGGCCCCTGGGCGACCCGACCCCGTCCAGATCGAGACGAGTAATCTTCACTGCTTGCTGTCACGCCTGCGTTTGAGCTGCTCCATCAGCCCCTTGATGATCTCACGGTCGTCGTCCTCAAGGCCCTTGAGATCCCGGAACAAGGCAATGACCTCAGGGTCCTCGCCGGCCGCGTCAGGATTTTCACCGACGAGATCAGCGACGCGAACCCGGAAGAGGTCAGCGAGCTTCACCACCAGTTCCATCGATGGGTTATCTGCCTGACCCTTCTCGAGGTTCCAGACATGGGCTTTCGATATGCCGATCCGATCGGCGACCTGCTGCAGCGACAGCCGGTTGGCGACGCGCAGGTCGTGCAGGCGTGTTGCGAGCGACAACGGCCTCTCCTGTTCACAAGATTGAACGTCACCATGGGCCTATGGTTGACAATTGCAAGTGTTCACTTTAGTAGCACGATATCGGACAGAAGTGCCGCGGCGCAGCATGAAGGGAACGATCAAATGGGTTCGCAGCAGGTTCTCGAACGGAAGATCGCCGAGTTACGTCTGTATGCTCGCAATGCTCGCACGCATTCGAGAAGCAGATCGCCCAGATCGCGCGCTCGATCGAGCGTTTCGGCTTCACCAATCCCGTCCTGATCTCCGACGAGGGTGAGATCGTTGCGGGCCACGGCCGCGTCGGGGCGGCGAGGTCACTCGGGCTCAAATCTGTGCCGACCTTGGCGCTGTCGCATCTCTCCGAGACCGGGCGACGTGCCTACGTGCTGGCGGACAACAAGCTTGCACTCAATGCGGGCTGGGACAGGGAGCTTCTCGCGATCGAGTTGCAGGCTCTGGTCGACCTCAAGTTCGACACCGATCTGACCGGGTTCAGCCTTGCCGAGGTCGATCTCGATCTCGATCTCGTTCTCGACGAGGCGGGCGAGGCGGATTCCGATGGAAGCAATGCGGCGGAGGACGTCGTGCCTGCTGTCTCTAGCGATGCAGTGTCGCGACGCGGCGATCTCTGGGTCCTTGGCAATCACCGGCTGCTGTGCGGCGATACGCAGCAGCACGTCGAAATCGACCGGCTGATGGCGGGAGAGCACGCCGACCTCGTGTTCACTGACCCGCCGTACAATGTCGCTATCGATGGCAATGTCTGCGGGCTGGGTTCGGGCAAGCACCGCGAGTTTGCGTTTGCGAGCGGCGAGATGAACCGCCCACAGTTCGTGGCCTTCCTCAAGTCGACCCTGGGAAATCTGGCCGGCGTCATGCGGGATGGCGCGATCGCCTATGTCTGCGTGGACTGACGCCATATGGGCGAACTTATCGAGGCCGGAGAGGCGAGCTTCACCGAGCTCAAGAACCTTGTTGTCTGGAACAGGACCAATGGCGGGATGGGCGCTTTCCATCGGTCGAAGCACGAACTGATCTTCGTCTTCAAGCAGGGCATCGCGCCCCACACCAATAGCTTCGGACTTGGCGAGACCGGTCGCTATCGCACCAATGTCTGGGACTATGCGGGGATCTCGTCCATCAGCACTGCCCGGTCGGATGAACTGGCCATGCATCCAACGGTCAAGCCCGTCGCGCTTATTGCTGATGCGCTACGCGACTGTTCGCGCCGTGGCGAAGTCGTGCTCGACGGGTTCGGGGGCTCGGGAGCACGCTGATCGCAGCGCAGAAGACCGGGCGCAGGGCGCGTCTGGTCGAGTTCGACCCGCAATATTGCGACACGATCATCCGCCAATGGCAGACATACACCGGCAAGCGGGCAAAGCTCGATACCACCGGGGCATGCTTTGAGGACGTGGCTGACCGGCGGCTCGGCGTTGAACTGGAGGCCGCAGAATGAGCGAGCCCGAGCGCAAGCAGGAGGACGCGAGGGAAGGCGCTCCCAGCAACGTCGTCCCCTACCGGATCGGTTACGGGAAACCCCCCGGTCGAGCATTGGTTCAAGAAAGGGCAGTCCGCCAATCCCAAGGGGCGCGCTAAGGGTTCGACCAACAGGCCGAAGGTGGACACCGGTCACGGCATGCGCGCCGCGGAAGAATACCTGCGGCACGAGGCCTATCGGACCGTGACCTTGCGCGAGGATGGTCAGCGTATCGAGCTTCCGGCCATCCAGGCGGTGTTCCGCGCGATGGGCGTGGCGGCCATGAAAGGAACAGGTTCGCGCAAAAGACCATGGCGGAGCTGGTGACGCGGCTCGAACAGCGTGACGCGGACGCCAGGTTCGAGCTGTTCGGGAATGCGCTCGAATACAAGCAGCGGTGGTCCGACGAGCTCGAGAGGTGCGAGAGAAGCAACCTGTCAATTCCAGACCCGCGACCTCACCCCGACGATATCATCGTCGATCCCAGCAACGGCAACGTCCGGATCCTGGGTCCTCAAACCAGGAAGCAGAAGGCGCACTATGACCAAGCGACCGCTCGCCGGATCGAGGCGCAGGATGAGGTGAACTACTTCGCTGAGAAATATCGCCGTGCGCGGAGCGAGGAGATGAAAGAACGCTACCTCGAAGGCTGGCACTGGGAGCAGCGCATGTTCGACATCATCAACGATACCCTGCCCGAGCGTTACAAGATGAAACTGGAAAATCGATCCTATCGCCCGGGCGCATCACGCGCAGGAGACACGACAAAGTAGTCCGCTGAAGATCGTAAGCGGCAGCCGGAGTAGCGAAAATGGGGGGACTTCGTCGGTATGACTAATAGGGTGCGGCGGCGAGTGACCGCATTGCGCCCCACGTTCGGTCATTAGCCCAAATCGACTTACGGGTTCTAAAGCCAGTCATTGCCGTCCCACCTCGGTGACGTCCGTCTTCGAGCGATTTCGATCGGCCCTCGATTGTCCGGGATTAAGGGACACGGATGTTGTTGCCGGAAAACCAACCGGTGTTTTGCGACGACCGCAATTCGCTCGGACGCCGACTAAGTTGATCCCCGCATCAAAAAACCGTTTGACAGGGCTGCTCATTTGCATGTTTTTTGGTGTCGTTGGGGACTAGGGGGATTGGGGTGGCTGGCTGGCTTTATGGTGAGGGATCGGCACCTATGGCAAGGCGGTCGAGTGGCCTGCGTTCCGGAGGTCCAAGCCACGCTTTTCGCGACTTACCGGTCCTCTCTCGCAGTAAAATTCTGCGCGGGGTGTGGTCGCTAGCGCTGCCCGGCTGGCGTATTTTGTCGGGCGCCGCGCGTTCGCCCTTTCTGAGCCATCTTCGACGTTGGCGGTCGGCCCTGGTTGCGGGTTGTATAGCTTTGTCTCCCCTACAGGCGCAGACGGCCGGTGAGAATGAGGGAGAGGGCGGCGCGAGCATCGAGGCGCCGCCTGCAGAACAGTTCGCCGTGACCGAAGGTGGGGTCGACATGCGGACCGGTCGCTATGCCTTTTCCGGCACCGATCTTGCGGCGGGCGACATGAGTCTTACTCGTCAAGTCACAAACGCGGTGCCGGGTTTCGAGGATGCCTTCGGGCAGTTGTCGCACAACTGGTCGATCGTGTTGTGGACGAAAGGTATCGATATCGATGCCGGCAACTACGACTCAGGACCAGACCTTAGGGTTTCGGTCAGTTATGGCGGGCGCGCAACGACGTTCGAAAAGCAGGCAAGTGACATCGCTTTTACGCATGTCTCGAAGGATGGCTATGCAATTCTGACAGAGTCGAGCGGCATTTATACCTTCCAGAATGAGGCTGCGACGATCGTCTTTCAGACGAATGGTTCGTGCGCGGCCTGGGGATGCATGCTGGCATCCCGCGTCACGCTGTCGGACGGGACGCACTACGCTCTCGAATACGAAACCTCCAGCGGGCAGCAGGCGCGGCTGCGCTCGGTCAGCGGGAGCCGTGGCTTTGCGCTGTTGCTCGAGTATGGCGCTACTGGCGGCGGATGGGATCAAGTGGCAAAGGCCTGCATCGTCAACACCGCGCTGGCGGTAAAGCCGTCGAACAACGTTTGTCCGACCGGCGCGATGACGTCGAGCTACAGTTACACCTCGCTTGGATCGATGGTGATGCTCGCGAGCGCGACCAATCCGGCGAACGAAACCTCGCAGTTTTTCTATTCCGGAACCGCGACGGACTATACGATGGGGTTCCGGCGTCCGGGCGAGGCGCAGGACTGGCTGACGAACACGGTCAATGTTCGCACCAATGAGATTGGGCGGCCCGATCACATCGTTACCGGACAGGACTTCGTGGACGGCCGCGCGTTCGACTACACATATTCCTACGGCCCCCAGGTCGAGGGCCAAATCCCTCCGATTGCGGGAGGATACTACATTGATAACGAGGATCGCAGGGTCGATGTTGAATACGGTTGGTGGGAGAAACCCCATCCACCCAGTCCCACCCCGATTACCTGTTGCGAGCTGCAATGGCAGCTGACGCCCGGGCCGGTGCTGATCCGTGATGCGCTCGGTCGCGAAACGACGATGAATTATTGCGATCCCAATGTGCTCGCGAATCCACCAGGTGCCGGGTCAAACTGCCTCGTCACCGCGCTCCAAACTTACGAAATGCCCGAGGAAAATTCGGTCAAACTGGAACGCGATTGGACAACCGGGTTGGTCTATCGGACGACACAGATCGCAAAGCCCGGAAGCAATTTACCCAACCTTGTAGTTTACACGCCTCAGGGTTGCACGGAGGCCACTATCAAGCATTGTTCGAAACCCGGTGAGGTCAAGGATGCTCGAGGATACCAAACCGACTATACTTACAGCGACGCCCATGGCGGGGTTCTGACCGCGATACAGCCGGCAGTGGGCGGTGTGCGCCCGCAGATCAATTACCAGTACCAGCAGCTGACACCCGCACTTGCCGGGAGCGTGACCCCGGCACCGATCTGGGTGTTGTGGCGCGAGTTTAGCTGTATGACCAGTGCGATGGGCACCAGCGGTAATTGCGGTGCCGGGGCGGGCGACAAGGTGGTCAAGGAATATTCCTACACGCCGGGCAATCTGTTCCTGCTGGGCACGACGGTCACCGCGAACGGTGAGACGTTGCGGACGTGCTTTGAATACGACCAATGGGGTCGCAAGATATCCGAGACGCTGCCTGCGGCCAACCTGACGAGCTGCTCTTGAGCGCGGGCGTGGTGGCCGACATGGTCAGGCGCGCGGCCATTCTGGTAGCGACGGTGCTGGCAGCGCTCACCCTGTCGGTGGCGGCGCAGGCGCAGACATCGGCGGGGGCGTACAAGAGTGCGACGCGGTACGATCCGGCGGGCCGGGTGGTGGGAACGATCGCCCCGCAGCCGGGAACCGATGCCAATAAGTTCGCGGCCACGCGGACCACCTATGATGCCGCAGGTCGCCCAACGCTGGTTGAGAGCGGCACGCTCGATGCGTGGCAGAACGAGACCGTGGCACCCTCCGGCTGGACCGGGTTCACGCGGCTCTCTGCGGTCGCGACCGCTTACGATACGATGGGCCGCAAGATCCAGGAGCGCGGGCTGGATGCGAGCCTGACCGCGTTTTCGCTGACCGAGTTCAGCTATGACGATGTCGGGCGGCTCGAATGCACCGCGGTGCGGATGAACTCCGCACACTTCGCGGCGAGCTGGGTCGATGCCTGCACCCTGCGCACCGCAGGCGGCAACGGTCCCGACCGGATCACGCGCACGGTGTACGATGCGGCGGGTCAGGTGCTCAAGGTGCAGAAGGCCTACGGCACCGCGCTGGCGCAGGACTATGCTACCTATACCTATACCGGCAACGGGCAGGTGCAGACGGTCAAGGACGCCAACGGCAATCTGACCACCTACGAATACGACGGGTTCGACCGGCTCGCGCGTACGATCTTCCCGTCCAAGACCACGCCGGGGAGTTCGGACACGAGCGACGACGAGCTCTACGCCCATGATGCGAACGGCAACCGCACCGGCTTGACCAAGCGTGACGGGCGGGTGATCGGCTATCAGTACGATGCGCTCAATCGGATGACGGTCAAGACCATCCCCGATGGCACGATCTCGGCGGTGTTCACCCGCGATGTCTATTACACCTACGACCTGCGCGGGCTGCAGACGGGTGCGACCTTCGACAGCACCGGCGGCGAGGGGCTGGCCAGCAGTTATGACGGGTTCGGGCGGATGGTCTCGACCACGATCGACATGGGCTCGGTCACCCGCACGCTAGGCGCAAGCTACAACAAGAACGGCACGCGCACCTCGCTGACCCATCCCGATGCGCAGGTCGTCGGCTACCACCGCGACGGGCTCGACAGGCTGTATTACGCCACGATCGGCGGGATCAACCTGTTCACTCCGGTGCGCGACCGGTTCGGGCGGGTGAGCGAGCTCAAGCGCTACGACACCGGTACCTCGAACTGGGGCAACCCGACCGCGCTGGCCTACCAGGCGAGCGGGCGGATCGCCTCGTGGGCGAACGATGTCGCGGGTGCCTCGGCGGATATTGCGCGCAGCTTCACCTATAACCCGGCGGGCCAGATCCTGAGCGCGACCACCAGCAACGACGCCTATGCATGGGACGGAGCGGTCGAGGTGGACCGCGCCTACACGGTCAACGGGCTCAACCAGTACGAGACCGTGGGCGCGAATGCCTATACCTACGATGCCAACGGCAATCTGCAGACCGATGGCACCAACACCTATTACTACGATGTCGAGAACCGGCTGATCCAGGTGGTTGCGCCTGCGGGCACGGCAACGCTGTACTACGATCCGCTCGGGCGGCTGTGGCGCACGACCACCAGCGTGCCCGGCCATTCGGACCGCGACTATCTCTACGATGGCGATGCGCTGGTCGCGGAATATGCGGCGGGTACGGCTACTATGCTGCAGCGCTATGTTCACGGGCCGCAGGACGGCGTGGACGATCCGCTGGTGTGGTACGAGGGCAGCGCGGTCAGCGCGAGCGCGGCGCGCTATCTCTACGTTGACGAGCGCGGCTCGGTCATCGCGGTGACCGATGGCGATGGCAACGTGATCGCCAAGAATACCTACGACGAATACGGCATTCCCGGCTCCACCAATCGGGGCCGGTTCCAGTACACAGGGCAGGCCTTCCTGCCCGAGATCGGGCTCTACCACTACAAGGCCCGCATGTACTCCGCCTCGCTCGGCAGGTTCCTCCAGACCGACCCCATCGGATACGAGGACAATCTCAACTGGTATGCGTATGTCGCAAACGATCCGGTCAATGGCATCGATCCGTTTGGATTAGAGGCCGAGCCCATCTGCCCTGGAGATGATCCTGAATGTACTAGAACTGCTGAGGTAACTGCGCCGCTATCGCCCACCGAGCAAGCCCGTCAGACTGAGATAGATGGCGACATTGATCGTGATTTCTCTCTCGCAGAACAAACTGCGGAAGAACTGCAGAACCTGGATTTTGGAGAAGTGGCAGATAATCTGGCGAATATGGCATCTGCTAACATAACCGCACTTCGAGAGCGGGGTATCGCGGGTGAAGCGCTCGTTGCGGAAACCCTCACGGAAAATGGTTTCCTCATCACGGGGGGATACGTTAGAATTGAAACTGCTGCTGGGGTGCGTATCCCAGACCTCGTCGCAACTGATGCGACTGGGCAGCGGTTTCTTGTCGAAGTAAAAACTGGCAACGCTACCAGAAGTTTGTCACAGGCTAGGAAAGACCACTTAATTGCCACGCGAGGAGGTATCGTTCGTTCGACCGGTGAACGTGGTGGTTTTAGAAATGCTGAGAGGGTGCGACTTCCCACTGTGGTCGTAAGGATCGGTCCATTTTGATGAGTTTTAATGGCAGATACGACGATCTCAGGCGCGAAATGCTAGATCGCGGATGGACCGAAGAAGAGGGTCATATATTCCAAAAAATCGATGGAAGTCGCTCACTGCAGCTAGAGCTCACTTGGGAATTGTTCCTGAGTAGGGTTGGGTTATCGGGCTTCCTCAATTTCGCCGAGTCTGGAGTAAACGGGTTTGATACCAAAATCCTCATAAATAACTTTCGTGAAATCGGAAGTGCGAGAGGACTTGAAGGGTGCGTGGAGGTTGTAAGGAGTGCAGAGATTTTTGACGCTATTGCGCGAGCCTTCTTCTCAATTGAGAGCCCTAGATCTATCGCGAATCCGGGCGCAATTCACCGCTTCAATATTCAATTGGTTCGCTACATGAACCATGAAATTGCTGCCAATCTCCACCATTGAACGTTCCGGCTCAGTGACCGGATCGGCTGCACTTTGGCAAACATTAAGGCGCACGCCGTGCCCAGCGCCTCACCTGCCCTACAGCCACCCCCACCTCCCGCCGCCCCTCATCGATCGCCCCAGCCTGCGCACCATCTCGTAGGCCGAGCGCATCGGGGAGCCTGATGCAGTGCTGGCGGGGCGCATTGCGTGGGACGTCGAGCTGAAATGCGTGCAGGCTGTCACTGTTCGGAAAGCCTCTTGCCCAATCTTATAGTGGTCGGCCATAGCTGCGAGCCAGGCTGAACGTGCGGGGGCACGGTTGAGCGATTGGGGGCGTTTGTGGACATTGCTGAGCTTGGTCGGGTCTCGGATCGGCGCTGGTCTATTTTCCTTGCGGGTAGTGTCGTCGCACTGACGTGGGCACCAGCGGTACTTGCGCAGGATATCGAAACCGATGGGCCGGAGCGCTTTGCGACTGACGAGCACGGGGTCGATCTGGCCACGGGTAAGTACTATCTCTCTTTGCGCGAACTTGGCATCGGGCCCGAGAATGGAGGCGTTCGCCTCCTGCGCCACGTTTCAGGATCGGTGGAAAAAGACAATTGGTCCGGTACGCTGCGCGTTGTCGGTTCTGAAGCGATTGTGAACTTCGGCCGCACGTCCCGTCGCTTCCTCTTGCAATCTGGGGCTTGGACGTCGAGTTCTGCGGACGGTACAAGTCTGGAGAGCACTGCAAGCGGATGGCTCTTCACCGCGCCTGACGGATCGACCGTAACCTTCACCCGGCCCCGCGACATCGCCTCCCTCCAGTCTCTACCCGTGAACACGAGGTATGAAGGCGTTGGCTGCGGAACTGAGGATGTGTGCGGCGTCCCAACCGAAACGCGCTCTCCGGCTGGTGCCGTGTACGCCTACAACTGGGAGGTGCCCGGTCGGTGCGCCGTTGGAGGGGAGGTTGAGTACCTCGAAGTTCTACCGAACAGTGAACTGGTCGAATGTTACGCAGCATTCCGTCTGCAGTCGGTGAGCAGTAACTCGGGCTACGCGTTGCATTTTCGCTATGCCTCAAACATTACTGGCGAAACAAATTCGCCCCCACCCGCCTGGATTCGCAAGACGGGGGTCGTGGCCACCGACTCATCCACTGTGAATTGCGATTTGGTCTCTTGCTTCGGCGCGGGCTTGCCCGAAGTCGAGTATGTGTACTCCGCAGGCGGTGGAGTGGAGATCGAGAGCAGTCAGGCTGGCGATTGGAAAATCTCATATGCTGGCTCGACTCTTGCGATCCAGAAGCCGGGCCGGACAACTGCAACCCTTTTGGTTACTTTCGACACACAGGGACGAGTTACCCAGATCAGCGACGATGGCTCGATCAAAAACTATACTTGGGGAAACAGCGGAGGTGACACACGCGTCACGATGACCGACGCCGACGGCGATGATGGTGAGGTGACGAGCAATCCTACGAACGGCACAGTTTTGACAGTGGCGAACGCTGCCGGTGAAACCGTCAGGAACGAGTATGATCCCTACGGGCGGCTTTACAAATCAACTTTCCCGGAAGGTAATTACGTCCGTTACACCCACGACACTCGAGGCAACGTCACTACGACAACCTATGTTGCAAAGCCAGGTTCGGATGATGCGGACATCATCATTTCGGCAGACTACGACCCGACATGTACCAACCGGCCGACGTGCAACAAACCCAACTTCGTCACTGATGCGAACGGCAATCGGACTGACTACACTTATGATCCCTTCACGGGGCTCGTCACCCGTGTGGAGCAGCCGGCCCCTTACAGCGGTGCCGATCGCCCAACGATAGAATATGTCTACAACACGCTCTATGCACAGGAGCGGGACGCAAACGGCAACCTCGTCGATATGGGCGAGCCGCTCTACAAGCTTGTGAAGAGCCTGACCTGTACCACCCAAGATGTGTGCCGCGGCACCGCCGACGAGGTGGTGATGACGATGGCTTACGAGACCCCTAACCGGCTGGTATCCAGCATCACCACCTCAACCGGAGCCGGCACGCTCAGCGCCACAGTCAATTTCGCCTATGACGCGCGGGAAAACCTGATCAGCGTGGATGGTCCACGACCGGGCTCGTCGGATACGACATACCATTTTTACGATGCTCGGGACTGGCGGGTCGGTTCGATCGGTCCGTTCCGCTATAGCAACGGCTCGCAATATCGTTCGGCGGTAAAGCGTGTTTTCGATTGGCTGGGCAGGCTGGATTACACGCTGAGCGGTGCCACAACCGGGATCGACCAAGCCGCGCTCGATTCCATGGTTGTCCTCACCAGGACCGACTATCAGTACGATGAATCTGGCAACCTTAGCGAAGAGCGGACGTCTGCAGGCGGTGTCGATCAGCAGGTGATCCAGTACAAGTACGATTTGCAAAACCGCCTCGAATGCGCGGCTCTGCGGATGGATTCCTCTGTCTGGGGAACGCTTCCTGAATCTGCCTGCGATCAGTCCACCTCTTCCAACGAGGACCGGATTACTCGCTACTACTACGATGGGGATGACCGCGTCGTGCGGATCGATCGCGGAGTGGGGACGCCTGATGCGGTGATCGAATACCAGACTACCTACACGCCGAACGGTCTCACGAAGACAGAAGCCGACGCCAAGGGCAGCACGACCGAGTATGCCTATGACGGGCATGACCGGCTCGCCTCTATATACTATCCCGATGAGACCACCGGCCTGCCGAACACTGGCGATTTCGAGCAGTACGAATATGATCCGGCGGGCAACCTGCGATACATCACCCCTCGTAATGGCGGCCGGATTGAGTTCGTTCATGACCATCTCGATCGCCTGATCGAAAAGATCGTGCCCGAAACGGTCGGGATCGACCCGATCTTCACGCGTGACGTGGACTTTGTTTGGGACCTCGGCGGTCGCCTGACCAGCGCGACCTACGCGGGCACGCCCTACGGCGTCAGCTTCACCTATGATGCGATGGGCCGACCGCTCACCGAAACGCAGAATATCGACGGCACGTCGCGCACGCTCACCTCGTCGTACGAAGTTGATGGGTGGCGCGCCAGCCTCGTCTACCCCGACAGCAATGTCGTCTCTTACGAGCGGGATCTGCTGGGCGGACTTCTTCGGACCCAGGTGAACGGCGTGCCGCTCACCCAGCATCTGTTCGACCAATTCTCTCGCCCGACCAAGATCGAGCGTTGGGATGTGTGGGACGGCAGCTACAACCAGCGCGCCGAGGCGAGCTATCTTGCCAGCACTCGACTCGGCAGCATCGACACCGATCTGGCCTTCGGTACCGCCGATATCCTGCGGAAGTTCGAATATAATCGCGCGGGCCAGATCATCTCGGTCGACAGCAGTAATGATGCCTATGCGTGGGATCGCGCCTATTCCGGCAGGCGTACGTACGAGCCCGATCGGCTCAACCAGTACGATAAGGTCGCCGGCTTCACGCTTACGTACGATGCCGCGGGCAATCTGACCTCTGACAGATCCAGCACCTATGCCTACGATCTGGAAAACCGCATGATCCAGGCGACGGTGGACGGCTACACCACCAGCCTGCATTACGATCCGCTGGGGCGGCTGTGGCGCACGAGTGCCAATCGGCCCGGGTACGGCCAGACCGATTATCTATGGGACGGGTGGGATATGGTCGCCGAATATGGCGTGGGCGGCACCATGACCAACCGCTACGTCCACGGCACCGGCGCGGGCGACGATCCGCTAGTCTGGTATCCCGGTTCCTCTATGGCGGCGGGCAATCGCCGCTACCTCTATGGGGACGAGCGTGGCAGCATCATCGCGATCACCGATGCCGACGGCAATGCGATCGCGAAGAACGCCTATCATGAATATGGCATTCCTGCCTTGGATAATGCAGGAAGGTTCCAATACACCGGACAGATGTGGTTGCCGCAGATCGGGCTCTATTATTACAAGGCACGCATGTACTCGCCCAGCCTCGGCCGCTTCATGCAAACCGACCCGATCGGCTATGGCGACGGGATGAATATGTACAACTATGTTGGAAGCGATCCGGTGAACTTCGTGGATCCGACGGGACTGGCAGAAACAGATTGCCCACCAGAATTTGTCAGCTGTGCCAACGGCAGGCGCTCTAGAGAACTCTGGATCCACATACCTGACCTTGCCCGATTTGAAATACCAGTATTACCGCAAGCCATGCTCGGTGGCGGTGGCGGTGGCGGTGGCGGTGACGGTGTGGAAATTACCGTAACTGGTAGAAGGCAGCAAAATGGTCAGTGCGCAGCGGACCATGTGGATTTGGGTGGCGGAAACTGCAGCTTTCGCGGAGCCCCTCCTCCCGTTGAAACGAACGGTTGCGGAACCGCGAGAGGAGATTGGATTCCAGACATGTTTGCGGCGTGTGCGTTCCACGATATTTGTTACAGCACGCTGGGTTCAAGCAAATCGGAATGTGATAAACAGTTCCTGAACATAATGCGCTTAGAATGTGCCGGTAATGGCGCGTGTTTGCTGATCGCAGAAGTCTATTATACGGCCGTTGATCGCCGGGGGCAGCCAGCCTACAATCAAGCGCAGTACGTGGCGCGATGGCGTAGAGACTATTACCGGGAGTTTCGGCGGTGAACTATAGGCTCTTCATAATTTTGTGTCTTATCAGCATTGGTTTTGCATATTTCCTAAGTGGCTGGGGTCCATCGTCTTTGCTTTTAATGTACGTACCAAATATTTTTGGCGGCATTGAATCTCTCATTAGGGAGATCGTCGTTTTGGCGATCTTATATTGCCCGCTTTTGTATATTATCGCCGTTGTTGTAAGGAAAATGCGCTAGTCTTTGCTAGGAGCTGTCTTCTGATTGATTGTATACCTTGAGCAGCGGACTCTCGTCATCATTGTTCGTTTTCGGAAGTTCCTCGTCTTCTATCTTCTGGCGCAAGAATGTTGGAAGAAATCCCGTCTAGATGGGCGGCGAAATAGGTCTGATTATGCGGGACGCAAACTGCGCTGAAAACACCTGCCATGACCTGTCTCACATCATTGAATCCGACCCGATCATCGTATCCTTTCTCCGCCTCGACGTTCAGCTGGCCCCACTTCATCGATCGCCCTAACCTCCGCGCCGACTAGTCGGCCGAGCGCCTCGATAATACTGGCCCGGCTGTCGGTTTAAGGCGCCGTCGCATCGTTCGCCCGCGATATCGCCACGTAGACCCCAGGAGCATCGACGGTGTTGGCGCTGGAACTCACCAAATGGGTCATCACCCGATTGGCCGGTGGCGCCGCAGTTGGAATGGACGATGGCCGCCCATTCAGGGCGGATCTGCCGCCTCGTTGCGGACCGATCCCGACGACGCTGGCGATATCGCCGTTCTTGCGTTCCGCGCGCGGTTGTGGCGAGTGAACTGGATGAGGTCCTCGGTGCGCAACTCCTGCTCGACCTCGGTCTCGAAGAATGCTTCTGCCCGGGAGTCCGAAGGCCGCCTCCCTACAGCGCGAGTCCCCAAGCCCTGGACTTGCCCTGTGACGTGGCGAGCGAGATCTCGCCCGGAT
>ENA-ORDG01000684-ORDG01000684.1-marine-metagenome-genome-assembly--contig:-NODE-684-length-14830-cov-2.727716_pt1 | contig 14830 bp, 13 predicted proteins | sample MGYA00248629_ERZ508524 | MGnify/ENA primary metagenome ERZ508524 (study PRJEB26194, sample SAMN05421901) | marine metagenome | isolation source: East of Rio de Janeiro, Brazil, South Atlantic Ocean...
CTGCCGCGGTATAAAGGGCCGTGACCACGCCATCCTGTTCGGCCACCCATCCAAAGAGCCAGGCCCCGCCCGCCATGCCGCCGAACGCGACCATCTGATACAGGGCGACCGCGCGCGCGACGACCCAGCGCGGCGCGGACATCTGTACCGACACGTTGAATGTCGATAGCGCCAGTACCCAGCCCGCGCCTGCCAGCATGTAGCCGGGAAGGGCCACCCACAGCCACGTGCTGGCGCCGGTCAGCGCCGTCCCGATCGCGAGCGCGAGCGCGGCCGACCGGACGATGGCCTCGACCGAATAGCGGGTGCGCAAACGGCGGCTGGACAACGCACCCAGCACAGCGCCAAATCCGAATGCACCGCTGGTCACGCCGAAAGTCAGGGCGCCACCGCCCAGCAGGTCGCGCGCGACCAGCGGCATCAATGCGGAAACCGCCGCGGCGCCAAGGCCGAATATGCCCGCACGCAGCAGCACCAGCTTGATCTTGGGCGACATCGACACATAGCCAAGCCCCGCCAGCATCGCGACGCCCAGCCGCTCGCGCGGCAACAGCTTGGGCGGCAGTTCGGGCCGCCAGCGCGCCAGCACCGCCAGCAGCCCCAGATAGCTGATCGCATTGGTGAAGAAGGCCGCCGCCGCGCCCGCGGTCGCGACGATGATGCCGCCCAGCGCCGGGCCCAGGCTGCGCGCCAGGTTGAACCCCATGCTGTTCATCGCCACCGCGCTCGGCAGGATCGCGCGCGGCACCATGTCGCCGACCGACGCCTGCCAGGCGGGTCCGTTGATCGCCGTGGCGCATCCCAGCAGGAAGGTGAAGCCGAGCAGCAGCCAGGGCGTCATCCACCCGGCCCAGGCGGTCGCGGCCAGCAGCGCCGACACCAGCAGCATGAACGCCTGGCAGGCGATCATCACCTTGCGCCGCTCCAGATTGTCGGCGACCGCCCCGGCCCAGAGCGACAGCAGCATGATCGGCAGCGTCGTCGCCGCGGGCACCAGCGCGATCAGCAGGGGTGACGCCGACAGCGACGTCATCATCCACGCCGCGCCGACCGACTGGATCAGCCCGCCGAAATTGGACGCCAGGCTGGCGAGCCAGATGGCGCGAAAGACGGGAACGGAAAAGGGCGATGCGCCCCTGGAGGGCGCGGGATCGGATGTTGCGGTATTGGACACCGGGCTCATGAAGCGCAAACCGGCGGCAGCGTCAAACCCGCGATCACGCCGCCCGGCCCGTGCGCAGCGCGATCGCCCAGTCCGGCCGGCCGCGCGCCTGCGCCGCGCGCGCCGCGCTTTCCCAGTCATAATCGATCGCGATCATCTCCGCCGCCCAGCCCTCCGCCTGTTTCCGCACGATAGCGTAACGAGCCTGCGGCGATCCGGTTTCCACGCGGTGCGGCATGGGCTGGTCGTCGGCATAGGCGGGCAGGCCGACGCTGCCCGGATTGACCACCAGCCCGCCGCAGGGCCGGCGATGGACGCGGGGCACATGGGTGTGGCCGCACAGGATCAGCGGCGCGGCCACGCCGCCGGCGCGGGCTTCGACTTCCGCGTCCGTCGCCGCGCGCAGCCCCTCCCCCTCGATCGTCTCCAGGAAGTAGACGAGGTCGCTGCCCGGCGCGCCATGGACCATCAGCACATCGGGCGCCAGCCAGTGCTGCGCGGGCAGCGCGGCGATCCAGTCGCGATGCCGCGCCGTCAGCCGGGAAGCGGCATAGCGGTCCGACGGGCCCATCCGGTCGGGCGCCAGGGTCAGCAGCTGGCGCTCATGATTGCCCGCGATCGTCGGCAGGTTCATCGCCATCAACCGGTCCGCCGTCTCGCCGGGAAAGAGCGGGCCGGACAGGATGTCGCCCAGATTGACGATCCGCGTGACGCCGCGCGCCGCGATGTCCGCCAGCACGGCGTCGAGCGCGGCGATATTGCCATGGATGTCGGACAGGATGGCGATGGTCATGGCCCTGATTGCCATGGAGATTCGCGCGCGAATAGGGTTTAATCGGGACAGCGAAATGGACATATGCGGCCCCGGCCGCACCCCCGCCGCCGGTGCCGCTACGGCATGGCGGCGGGGCGGAAGAGGCGGCATAAGACACTTGCACTTTACGTAAACGTAAATACATTCACGGCCAGATCCTATCCATTTTGGCGACGCGCCGAGAGGACCCCCACGGAGAGGGAATGAACATGGAAGCCTATATTTACGACGCCGTTCGAACGCCCCGCGGCCGGGGCAAGGCCGATGGATCGCTGCACGACATCACCCCGATCCAGCTGGCGACGCAGGTGCTGGAGGCGGTGCGCGACCGCAACCAGATCGACACCGCCGATGTCGACGACGTGATCCTGGGCTGCGTCAGCCCCGTGGGCGAACAGGGCGCGGACATCGCCCGCGTCGCCGTGCTCAACGCCGATTATGCGCAGACGGTGCCGGGCGTTCAGATCAACCGTTTCTGCGCGTCGGGCCTCGAAGCGGTCAACATGGCGGCGGCCAAGGTGTTTTCGGGCGAAGCGATGTTCGCGATCGGCGGCGGCGTCGAATCGATGAGCCGCGTGCCGATGGCATCCGACGGTGGCGCCTGGGCGATGGACCCGGCCGTCGCCTACAAGACCTATTTCGCGCCCCAGGGTATCGGCGCGGACGTCATCGCCACCAAGTTCGGCATCAGCCGCGACGATGCCGACGCCTATGCGGTGGAAAGCCAGAAGCGCGCCAAGCAGGCCTGGGACGAAGGACGCTTCGCCAAGTCGATCGTGCCGGTGAAGGACGTGATCGGCCAGGTTGCGCTCGACCATGACGAACATATGCGCCCCGACGCGACGATGCAGTCGCTCGGCAGCCTCAAGCCCAGCTTCGCCGCGCTGGGCGAGGAAATGCCCGGCTTCGACACCGTCGCCCTGCTGCGCTATCCCGAACTGGAAAAGGTCAACCATGTCCATCATGCCGGCAACAGCAGCGGCATCGTCGATGGCGCGGCGGCCGTGCTGGTCGGCAACAAGGATATGGGCGAGAAATATGGCTTGAAGCCCCGCGCCCGGATCAAGGCCATGGCCTCGATCGGGTCGGAGCCGCTGATCATGCTGACCGGTCCCGAATTCGTGGCCGGCAAGCTGCTCGCCCGCGCCGGCATGAGCCAGAGCGACATCGACCTGTGGGAACTGAACGAAGCCTTCGCATCGGTGGTGCTGCGCTACATGCAGGCGATGGACCTCGACCATGACCGGATCAACGTCAATGGCGGCGCTATCGCGATGGGCCATCCGCTGGGCGCGACCGGCGCCATGGTGCTGGGCACCGCGCTCGACGAGCTGGAACGCTCCGGCAAGGGCACGGCGCTCGTCAACCTGTGCGTGGGCGCGGGCATGGGCACCGGCATCATCATCGAGCGTATCTGAGACATATAATCCGTTCGTCCTGAGTAGCCATTGAGCGAAGTCGACATGGCGTATCGAAGGACCAATGCTTCGATACGGGTCTTCGACAAGCTCAGACCCTACTCAGCACGAACGGAGATGGGAAAGGCTGCATCATGAACACCATCAATTTCACCGTCGATGCCGACGGCATCGCTACTCTCACCATCGACGTGCCTGGCCAGTCGATGAACGTCATCGGCCCCGACTTCCTCGCCGATCTGGATGCCGCGATCACGCGCATCGCGTCGGAAGAGGGCATCAAGGGCGCGGTCATCGCGTCGGGCAAGGACAGCGGCTTCATGGCCGGCATGGACCTTAAATATTTCGGGTCGATGCTGGTGAGTGGCGAGAGCAAGCGCCCTGCCCCGGCCGACATTTTCGACAAGGTGTTCGTGCTCAACCAGTTGTTCCGTCGCCTGGAGACCAGTGGCAAGCCCGTTGCCTGCGCGATCGAAGGCACCTGCGTTGGCGGCGGGTTCGAACTCGCGCTCGCCTGTCATCGTCGCTTCGTGGGCGACAGCCCCAAGACGCAGTTGGGCCTGCCCGAAATCCTGATCGGCCTCTTCCCCGGTGGCGGCGGGTCGCAGCGCCTGCCGCGCATCATGGGCGTGCAGGCGTCGCTGATGTACATGCTGCAGGGCAAGATGTTCCGCCCGGCCGACGCGGCCATGATGAAGGTCGTCGACCAGGTCGTGCCGCACGGCACGGCGGTCGATGCCGCGCGCGACTGGGTGAAGGCCAATCCCAACGCCCATACCCAGCCCTGGGACGTCAAGGGCTTCAAGGTGCCCGGCGGCGCTGGCGGCTTCAACCCCGCATTCGTCCAGACCATGGCGGGCGCGGTGCCGATGACGCTCAAGCAGACCCAGCGCAACATGAACGCGCCCATCGCCCTGCTGTCGGCGGTCTATGAAGGTATCACCCTGCCGATGGACCGCGCGATCGCGATCGAGAGCAAATATTTCGCCAAGGTCGCCGCCGACCCGCAGGCGTCGAACATGATCCGCACCCTGTTCGTCAACAAGCAGGCGGCCGAGCGCGGCGCGCGCCGTCCCAAGGATGAAGCCAAGGCGCCGACCCGGAAGCTCGCCATGCTGGGCGCGGGCATGATGGGGGCGGGCATCGCCACCGTCGCCGCGCAGGCCGGCATGGACGTCGTGCTGTTCGACCGCGACCAGGCCTATGCCGAAAAGGGCAAGGCGCATGTCGAGGACGTGCTCAAGAAGCGTTTGGGCCGCGGCATGACGCCCGAGAAGATGGCCGAGACGCTGGCCCGCGTGACCCCGACCACCGACTATGCCGACCTGGCCGGCGCCGACTTCGTGATCGAAGCGGTGTTCGAGGATGTGGGCATCAAGGCGGAAGTCACCAAGAAGGTGGAGGAAGTGCTGGGCGCCGACACCATCTTCGGCTCCAACACCTCGACCCTGCCGATCACGAAGCTCGCCAACGCCTGGTCCAAGCCCGAGAATTTCATCGGCGTCCACTTCTTCTCGCCGGTCGAGAAGATGCCGCTGGGCGAGATCATCCTGGGCGAAAAGACCGGCCCCGCCGCCATCGCCAAGGCGCTGGACTTCGTCGCGCAGATCAGGAAGACCCCGATCGTCGTGCATGACAGCCGCGGCTTCTACACCTCGCGCAGCTTCGGCACCTATGTGCAGGAAGGCGCGGAGCTGGTCGGCGAAGGCGTCAACCCCGCGCTCATCGAAAATGCTGGCAAGCAGCTCGGCATGCCGACCGGCCCGCTGGCCGTCAGCGACGAAGTGTCGATCGAGCTGGGCGTCAAGATCATGACTGCGGCGAAGAAGGAACTGGGCGACGCCTATGTCCCCCAGGGGTCCGACGACATCATGGTCAAGATGGTCGATGCCGGCCGCCTCGGCCGCAAGAATGGCAAGGGCTGGTATGATTATCCCGAAGGCGCGAAGAAGCATCTGTCGCCTTCGCTGGGCGAGATGTTCCCGCGCGCGGCCGATCAGCCCGAAGTGGAGGCGGTGAAGGAACGGCTGCTCTACCGCCAGCTCATCGAATGCGCCCGCTGCTTCGAGGAAGGCGTGCTGGAAACGCCCGAGGATGGCGACATCGGCGCGATCTTCGGCTGGGGCTTTGCGCCCTACACCGGTGGGCCGTTCAGCCATATGGACACGGTCGGCATCGCCCAGGTCGTCGCCACGCTCGACCGGCTGGCCGCCGCGCATGGGCCGCGCTTCGCCCCGACCCAGCAGCTGCGCGACATGGCGGCCAGCGGCGCGACCTTCTACCAGGCCGCGCCCGTGAAGGCGGCAGCGTGAAGCATCTGTAAATCTTAACGCCGTTTCGCTAGGTCTCCCCGGCAACAGTCGGGGAGACCTTTTCTTTATGAACGACAAGCCGACGGTTCTGGTCACGGGCGGCGCGGGCTATATCGGCAGCCATGCCGTGCTGGCGCTCAGGGATGCCGGCTATGGCGTGGTGGTGATCGACAATCTGGTCACCGGCTTCGACTGGGCGGTGCCCGGCGACGTGCCGCTGGTGCGCGGCGACATCGCCGACCAGCCGCTGGTGGAAGCCACGCTGCGCGACCATCGCGTCCGCGCGATCATGCATTTCGCCGGCTCGGTCGTGGTGCCGGAATCGGTCGAGAACCCGCTCAAATATTACCATAACAACAGCGCCAAGACTCGCGACCTCATCGAAAGCGCGGTGCGCGCGGGCGTGCCGCACTTCATCTTCTCCTCGACCGCCGCCACCTATGGCACGCCGGACGTGGAGGCGGTGCGGGAGGATACGCCCCAACGCCCGATCAACCCCTATGGCATGTCGAAGCTGATGACCGAGCATATGCTGCGCGACGTCGCTGCGGCGCATCCGATGAACTTCTGCGCGCTGCGCTATTTCAACGTCGCGGGCGCCGATCCGCACGGGCGCACCGGCCAGTCCACCGCCGGCGCCACCCACCTCATCAAGGTCGCGGTCGAAGCGGCGCTGGGCAAGCGGGAGAGCGTCAGCATCTTCGGCGACGATTTCGACACGCCCGACGGCACCGGCGTGCGCGACTATATCCATGTCACCGATCTCGCCGCCGCGCATCTCCTCGCCCTGGAAGCGCTGATAGCGCAGCCGGCGCGCAGCCATTTGCTCAATTGCGGCTACGGCCGGGGCTTTTCCGTGCTGGAGGTGCTGGACGCGGTCGACCGCGCAACCAACAATCCGATCCGCCGCGTGATGACCGGCCGGCGCGCGGGCGATCCGGGCAAGCTGATCTCGGACAACAGCGCCATCCTCCAGACCTTTCCGTGGCAGCCGCGCTACGCCGATCTCGACCAGATCGTCGCCCATGCCCTCGCCTGGGAACGCACGCTGGGGGACCGCGCATGAGCGAGGACAGCGTTCGCGCCTTCTTCGCGGCCCACGCCCCCGACGTCACGATCATCGACCAGGGCGTCAGCACCGCCACCGTGGTCGAGGCCGCCCAGGCGCTGGGCGTCGCCCCCGCCCGGATCGCCAAGACCCTGTCGCTGCGCGTGGGCGATCGGGTCGTGCTGGTCTGCGCCCGGGGCGACGCGCGGCTCTCCAATGGCAAGGCCAAGGCGGCGCTGGGCGCCAAGCCGCGCATGCTGGGCGCGCATGAGGTGGAGGCGCTGACCGGCCATCCGGTGGGCGGCGTCTGCCCCTTCGGTCTCGCTTCCCCGCTGCCCGTCTATTGCGACGTCTCGCTCCGGGATTTCGCCACCGTCTTCCCGGCGGCGGGATCGCGCACGGCGTCGGTAGAACTGACGCCGGACCGGCTGGCGACCTTGACCGGAGCGACCTGGGTGGACATCTGCACCCTTGCCGACACAGCGGAGTGACCATGCCGACCGAACATATTTTCGCCACCGGGGCCGAGGCCGCCAGCGACATCGCGGCGCGCATCGCCACCATCCTGTCCGACGCCATCGCGGCGCGCGGCGTCGCGACCATCGCCGTGTCGGGCGGCCGCTCGCCGCGCCCGGTGCTGGAGGCGCTGTCGAAAGTGCCGCTCGACTGGACCCGGCTGATCGTCACTTTGGTCGACGAACGCTGGGTCGAGCCGGTGAGCGCCGACAGCAATGAGCGGCTGGTGCGCGAAACGCTGTTGCAGGGCCCGGCCGCCGCGGCGCGCTTCGTGCCGATGAAGACGCATGCGGCGGACGCCTATGCCGGCCAGCCGGACGTCGAAGCCGCCTTCGCCGCCCTGCCCTGGCCGCTCGACATCATCCTGCTGGGCATGGGCGATGACGGCCACACCGCCTCGCTCTTCCCGCAGGGCCGGGAACTGGCGGAGGGCCTGCGCAGCGACGCGCTGACCATCGCCGCCACCCCGCCCGCCGCGCCGCACCAGCGCCTGTCGCTAACCGCAAACGCGATCCTCCAGAGCCGCCACATCTTCCTGCAGATCGGCGGCCCGGCCAAGAAAGCCGTCTACGACCGCGCACTGGCCGGCGGACCGGTCGAGGAACTCCCGATCCGCCTGGCCCTCTGCCAGCAGGACGTGCCCGTCGAAGTTTGGATCGCGCAAAGCTGAGTCCATCGCGCCTCGACAGGAAGATTTCGAGGGCGTGGATACCGAAGGCCCAACCCAGGCTCAGCCTTGAGCGGCGTTACCAAGATCGCCCCATTCTCCCATCCTCCCCTGGCAGGGGGGGTGTCCCCCCCACGATGGCGGAACCCCCCTCCACCGGCTACGCCGGTCCCCCTCCCCTTCCAGGGGAGGATGATGTTCCCTCTCCCGCTACGCCGCCCCCCCCTTCCTGGGCAGGACGGTGCGCCTCACTCCTTGGGATCGTGCTTCGAAATCAGATAGCGCCACACCCCGGTGGCGTTGATGAACAGCAGCGCCACATTCTGCCAGCCAATGCCTTCGCTATTCTCGTCGAGGAAGCCCCAGGCGATAAGCGCGATCGACGACGTCACGAACAGGACGAAGGCCCATCCGGTCACGCGACGACCCAGGTTGAGGGAGACGATGAGCGCCGCGAGCGTCGCCGCCCCCGCGCCATAATATTGGAGGGCGGTCAGAATGGTCTGGTTCATGGGGTGCTGAACGCCGCCTACTCGACATGGTTGCCGCGTCGCTTTACGCACGCCGCCATGATTGCCGCGATCGATCCCTTCCACGCCATCGCCATCAGCCGGGAAGCGCACGCCCTGGAGGAACAGGGCCGGTCGATCCTGCACATGGAATTCGGCCAGCCATCGACCGGCGCGCCGGCCGAAGCGATTGCGGTGGCGCATCGGGTGCTGGACACCGAACCCATGGGCTATTGGGAAAGCACGGCCCTCAAGCAGCGGATCGCGCGCCATTATGCCGATCGCCATGGCGTGGTGGTGGAAGCGGAACAGGTGCTGCTGACCTGCGGCGCGTCGCCGGGGCTGGTGCTGGCGCTGACCAGCCTGTTCGCGCCGGGCGCGCGCGTGGCGACGGCGCGGCCGGGCTATGTCGCCTATCGCAATACGCTCAAGGCCCTCTATCTCGACCCGGTGGAAATCGCCTGCGGCCCGGCCGAGCGTTTCCAGATCAGCGCCGATGCGCTGGCGCGGATCGATCCCGCACCCGACGGCCTGATCCTCGCCAGTCCCGCCAATCCGACCGGCACGATCATCCCGCCAGCGGAACTGGCGCGGATCGCCGCCCTGTGTCAGGAACGCGGCATCCGCATCATTTCCGACGAAATCTATCACGGCCTCAGCTTCGGCGAGCCCGCCCATTCGATGCTAGAATATGCGCCCGACGCGGTGATCGTGAACAGCTTTTCCAAATATTACAGCATGGCGGGATGGCGGCTGGGCTGGATCGTGGTGCCGCCGCAGCTGATCGAGACGGCGCGGGCGCGCATGGGCAATCTGTTCCTGACCCCGCCTGTATTGGCGCAGCGCGCCGGACTCGCCGCGTTCGACTGCACCGACGAGCTGGAGGGCCATGTCGCCAGCTATCGGCGCAACCGGCAATTGCTGCTCGACGCGCTGCCGGCGCTGGGCCTCGCGCGGATCGCGCCGCCCGATGGCGCCTTCTACATCTATGCCGACATCAGCCATCTAACCAACGACAGCCTGGGCTTCTGCCAGCGGCTGCTGCGCGAAACAGGCGTCGCCACCGCGCCGGGCATCGATTTCGATCCGGTCGACGGGCACCGCTTCATCCGCTTCAGCTTCGCGGTGTCGACCGACCGGGTCGAGGACGCGATCGCGCGCATGGTGCCCTGGTTCCAGGCGCAGCCCCGGCGCTAGCGCCCACAACAGGCGCGCTGGTCGCCCGCACACCCTGTCCTACAGCGGCGGGATCATGCTAGGCTTGCGCCCGGCTCTTTTTCACCGTCTGTCCTGATGACCGCGATTGCGCGCGGCGCCCGCCCTTGGCCGGTGCGGCCAGTTCGCAAAAAATCTCCTATTGCGAAGTCGACGCCAAGGTCCGTTTCGACGCACATGCGTTGGCTCACGACGGTGTGAACTTCGCAAGCGGCCGCGCCTTTGCAAAGTGCCGGGCGACGGCCGCTTCGCTTATCCGCGCGTGCGGTCGAACTCGGCCATTTCATAGGCGATGGACGCTTCGACCAGCTGCTCCCACAGTTCGGCGACCACATCGGCCGGCGCGCCCAGCCGCTCGGCCTGCGCGCGGGCGTTGGCGATGACCTGCGCCTTGCGGGCTTCGTCGCGCACCGCGCCGCGATCGGGCTTGATCCGCGCCGCCGCGCGCATATGGGCGAAACGCAGGTCGAGCAGCGCGACGAGTTGCCGGTCGATCTCATCGACGCCGGCGCGCACCTGCGCCATGCTGGTATAGCTGTCGGGGTCCATGCGGCGCAGGCTTAAGCCGCCCGCCCGGCCCTGTCGAGGGCTTGACAGGCCCGCCCCTTGGCGTCATAGGCGCCGCTTCGCGATTGGCCCTGCACCCCGGTGAAGCGGCGGCCCTGTCCCTGAAACACGGAAAACAGGCGATACCGGGACGAACGTTGTTAGCATATCGAAGGAAAGACATATGTCGAAGCGCTCCAGCGCCAAGTACAAGCTCGACCGCCGGATGGGCGAGAATATCTGGGGTCGTCCCAAGAGCCCGGTCAACAAGCGGGAATATGGCCCCGGCCAGCACGGCCAGCGCCGCAAGGGCAAGATGTCCGACTTTGGCATTCAGCTGCGCGCCAAGCAGAAGCTGAAGGGCTATTATGGCGACATCACCGAAAAGCAGTTCAAGAAGAACTATGTCGAAGCCGCCCGCATGAAGGGCGACACCGGCCAGAATCTGATCGGCCTGCTGGAGCGTCGCCTGGACGCGCTCGTCTACCGCGCCAAGTTCGCGCCCACCATCTGGTCGGCCCGTCAGCTCGTGTCGCACGGCCACATCTATGTGAACGGCGTCAAGTGCAACATCGCGTCGCGTCTGGTGAAGCCGGGCGACGAGATCACCCTGGGCAAGAAGGCGCAGGAAATGGCGCTGGTCCTCGAAGCGCAGAGCCTGCCCGAGCGTGACATCCCCGACTATGTCGCCCCCGACGGCGCGACCAAGGTCACCTATGTCCGCGTGCCCACGCTGGACGAAGTGCCCTATCCGGTGAAGATGGAACCCAATCTGGTCGTCGAATTCTATTCGCGCTAAGTCTCCGGACAGACCAAGGAAAACAGGGCGGCCCCGCAAGGAGCCGCCCTTTTTCGTGGGTGGCGCTTCGCTTGTGCCCCCGGCCCTTGAAAGCCGGTCAACCCAGCGCCGCCGCGACTTCCACGGCCCGGGCGAACACGGCGTCGAACATCTCGGCCGTCAGCCGCCCGGTATTCTGGTTGTAGCGCGAGCAGTGATAGCTATCGATCAGCATGCGGCCGTCGGGCATGCGATGTTCGGCCAGATGGGCAAAGCGCGCCTTGGGGAGCTTGCCGCCCAGCACCTTCACCGCCGACTGGTGCGCGATCTGCCCCAGCGCGATGAAGGTGCGGGCGCGGGGCAGCGCCGCCACCCCGTCGGCCAGGAAGGGACGGCAATTGCGGATTTCGGTGGGATCGGGCTTGTTCTGCGGCGGCAGGCATTTGACGGCGTTGATGATGATGACGTCGCGCAGCACCAACCCGTCGTCCGGCCGCGCGTCATACTGGCCTTCCGCCAGGCCATGGCGCGCCAGCGTCGCGAACAACAGGTCGCCGGCATAATCGCCGGTGAAAGGCCGTCCGGTGCGGTTCGCACCCTGCCGGCCGGGCGCCAGCCCCACGATCACGATGCGCGCCATCGGATCGCCAACGGCGGGGACCGGGGCGTTCCACCAGTCGGGATGCTCGGCCCGGCATTGCTGGCGCAAGGCGACGAGGCGGGGGCAGCGCGGGCAGTCGCGCGGCGGCTCGGTCGAGGCAAGGGGGCTTTGCAGCATCACGCCGAGCAGATAGGCGCTGGAGCATGGCGGACACAAGGCTGAGCAGCGGCACCCATGTCTATGCGCTGGCGCTGGGATCGAACCGGCCGCGCTCGGCGCGCCGCACGCCCGCGCGGCTTATCGCGCAAGCGGTGGCGCTGATCGCCGCGGAGATGCGCGTGCGCGCGGTGTCGCCGGTGATCGTCACGCCGCCGCTCGGCCCTTCGCTGCGCCGCTACGCCAATGCCGCGATGCTGGTGGAGAGCCATCTGGAGCCCCCCGCTCTGCTGCGCCGGCTTCAGGCGATCGAAGCGCGGCTCGGCCGGCGTCGGCACCGCCGCTGGGGTGCGCGCAGCATCGACATCGACATCATCCTCTGGTCGGGTGGGAAGTGGCGGGAGCGCCGGCTGACCGTGCCGCACGCCGCCTTTCGCGCCCGCGCCTTCGTGTTGACGCCGCTGTTCCGCATCGCGCCGGGCTGGCGCGATCCGTCGAGCGGCCTCGCCGTTCGCCATCTGCGCGCGCGGCTGGAAAAAGCGAAACCAAAGCGGGCGACAAGAGGTTGACCATCCGCGCCGCCCCCTTTAGGGCGTCGTCCACCGCTTCGGGGGTCCATAGCTCAGTCGGTAGAGCAACTGACTTTTAATCAGTAGGTCGCTGGTTCGAGCCCAGCTGGACTCACCATTTATCCCGTCAAGCGGTTTATTTCCTTCCGTCTTCGGCCATGTCCGGGAAAGGAAAGCCGCCCGATGCAGATCCTTTCGTCCCGCCCCCTTTACCAGGGCTGGCTCAACCTGCTGATGGTGCGGCTGCGCGCCGCTGACGGGGTGGAGGTCGACCGGCACGTGGTGGAGATGCGACGCGCGGTGGCGGTGCTGCCCTTCGATCCCGAGCGCCGGGTCGCCATCACGGTGTCGATGCCCCGCACGCCGGTGATGCTGGCCGGCCTGCCCGACATGATGGAGGCGATCGCGGGCATATTGGAGGATGATCCGGCCGACTGCACGCGGCGCGAGGCGATGGAGGAAGCGGGCGTGCGGCTGGGCGATATGGTCCATCTGGGCCAGATCTGGAGCATCCCCAGCGTCGTCACGGAAAAGATCGACTATTATCTGGCGCCCTATGGCGCGCAGGACCGCATCGGCGCGGGCGGCGGCTTGGTCGAGGAGCAGGAGAATATCAGCGTGCATGAGCTGCCGCTGGACGCGCTCTGGACGATGATGGCACGCAAGGAGATTGCCGACGGCAAACTCGCCATCCTGCTGATGGCGCTGCGCCTGCGGCGGCCGGCACTGTTCAGCGTTCCGGTCGACTGACCAGGATGCTGCGCGCCGCCGCCTCCGCCGCGCCATGCGGCAAGTGGAAGCGGCAGGGTTCGGCCGATCCGTTGACGCAGATGGCAAGCCCGCTCTGCCGATAGCGCAGGACGATGCGACGGCGATCGGGGTCTTCCCATTGCGCCACCGTCAGCGGATTGCCCGCTTCATCGAGCCATTCCACATCGGCGTCCGTCAACGCCGCTATGCCATGCAGGTCGGGCTCGGCGGCCCGCAGCGCCGCGAGCGAGCAGGCATGCGCCTCCAGCATCGTGTCGCGATTGGCCCAGTCGATCCAGCTGATCGCATTGTCCTGTGCGTAAGCGTTGTTGTTGCCCTGTTGCGACCGGCCGAACTCGTCCCCGGCGCTCAGCATGATGGTGCCGCGGGAGCAGAAGAGCGTGGCGAGCAGCGCCATCACGTCCCGCTGGCGCGCGGCGCGGATCGGGGGATCATCGCTTGCTCCCTCGACGCCATTGTTCCAGGTGAAATTGTCGCCATGCCCGTCGCGATTCTGCTCGCCATTGGCGTCATTGTGCCGCTGCGCATGGGCGGTGAGGTCCGCCAGGGTGAAGCCGTCATGAGCGGCGAGGAAATTGACGGTGCGGCTGCGATCGCCGGGAAAGATGTCGCTCGATCCGGCGATCCGGGTGGCGAAGGCGCCCGCCATGCCCGCGTCGCCGCGCCAGAAGCGCCGCATGTCGTCGCGATAGCGATCATTCCATTCCAGCCATTGGGCGGGGAAGCGGCCAAGCTGATAGCCGCCCGGGCCGATGTCCCAGGGTTCGGCGATCATCACCCAGTCGGCGAGCACGGGGTCGGCGCGCATCGCCTGCAACAGCGGCGCGTCGGGATCGAAGCCATGGTCCATCCGCCCCAGCGCCGGGCCGAGATCGAAGCGGAAGCCATCGACGCCGGCCTGCTGCACGAAATGGCGGAGCGACGCCAGGATGATTTGCCGCATCGCCGGCGCGTTGCAGGCGATGCTGTTGCCGGTGCCGGTGTCGTTGATCAGCCGCCCGTCGGCGGCGTGGCGGAACGCGCCCCGCGCGTCCAGGCCGCGCAGCGACAGGGTCGGTCCCTGGCTGTCGCTTTCGCCGTCATGATTATAGACCATGTCGAGCAGGACGCCGATGCCCGCGCCATGGAGCGCCGCCACCGCCTGCCGCAATTCGGCCATGCCGCCGGGAGCCAGGCGCGGATCGACCGCGAACCAGCTGACCGGATTATAGCCCCAATAGTTGGTGAGGCCGAGCGGCCCCAGATGCCGCTCGTCGATCCAGGCGTTGATCGGCATCAGCTCGACGGCGGAGACATGGAGCGCCTTGAGATGCGCGATCACCGCCGGATGACCGAGCGCCGCGATCGTCCCGCGCTGCGCCGCCGGCACATCGGGATGGCGCATGGTGAAGCCGCGCACATGGAGTTCGTAGATCAGCCCGCCGGGCGTGAAGAGCGGCGGCCGGTGCGCGACGGGCGGCAGACCCGCCTCCACTACGCCCTTGGGCATCAGCGGCGCGGTGTCGCCGCCCTGCCCGCGCGGCGCGGCAAGCGCTTGATCATAAACAAAGGGCCGATCAATCGCGGTCGCATAGGGATCGAGCAGCAGCTTGTCGGGGTCGAACCACAGGCCGGCGGGGGGATCATAGGGTCCATCGGCGCGCAGGCCATAGCGCGCGCCCGCGCCGACGCCCGCTGCCGCGACCTGCCAGACGCCATTGGCGCCGCGCTCCATCGGCAGGCGGGCTTCGCCATCCTGCGCGTCGAAC
>ENA-ORDG01000685-ORDG01000685.1-marine-metagenome-genome-assembly--contig:-NODE-685-length-14830-cov-2.700807_pt1 | contig 14830 bp, 14 predicted proteins | sample MGYA00248629_ERZ508524 | MGnify/ENA primary metagenome ERZ508524 (study PRJEB26194, sample SAMN05421901) | marine metagenome | isolation source: East of Rio de Janeiro, Brazil, South Atlantic Ocean...
CCAGAATTACATCACCTAACATGCCGAAACCATAGAGGGATAGTGCTGGGAGGGAATAAATGAAGGATGTTATAGCTCCTACATAGCGTGTATTCTTGCCATAATATTTGTCAAGTATATCCGGCAGGCTTTTAAAATCCTCTTCTTTCAAGCGTTGGGCCAAGAAGAAGGCAGCGATCAGGAAAAAAGCATAGGTTGGCCGAGCATAGCCGAACCACGCCACAACACCATTTGTAAATCCGAGCTGGGAATCACCGAATAAAACATCTATACCATAATAAGTCGAGATCAGCGTTGTAATGAGCAATGGCGTAGTCAGGGACCGTCCAGCCAGAAAAAAGTCATCGAAATCCGTATGTTTTTTCGCAAACCAGACGCCGACACCAATCATCCCCATGAGGTAAATGGCAATAATGATATAATCAATGGTGGCAATCGAATACATTATATTATATCAATCCTATCAATTTCCCCCCATATAAAAAGGAGGATTTAGCCAGCCTGCACTCTACTATCTGGAAGGGGAGATATATATTTATGAATAGATATATGAACATTTATGAGATCCAATCTAAAAACTGGTAATAGCGACTGGCAAATGGAATGAACCATGGCTTGTCGCGGTAGAAGAACATAGTTTGATGGGATATCTCTGCGAATGGACTCCTGTCTTTTTGGCCTGTTAATAATAATCCTATTTCTGTTCCAAGATACGTTGCGATCGAAAGCCCATGCCCTCCATAGCCAAACGCATAATGGATACCTTCATTTGTTTTGCCAATATGGGGCATGAGGTCAAATGTGATTCCCAATTTACCTGTCCACGTATGTGTGATAGAAACTTTCTCCAACTCAGGAAAAACAGCATACAATTGTTTTTGCAACCGTTGTGCGCTTTCATTTAGATCAAGGGTAGTACTCAAATTATTTCGTCCACCCCACAGCATGCGGCCATCAGGAGTCAATCTGAAATAGTTCAAAAAGTTTTTTGAATCATAATACATCCGCCTTTTTGGACTCAAGGTATCCTGCATTTCCTGATCTAGCGGTTCTGTTACAATGATATAACTTCCCACAGGGAAGATCTTTGGCTTGAGTTTAGGAATCAGTTTATCTGTATAGCCATTGGTGGCGATTACAACTTCTTTTGATCTCACTGCCCCTTTAGCTGTGGTAATTTCAAAACCATCTCGCTTTTTCTTTATATCTGTCACAGTTGCATCCTCATATAATAACACTCCATGGCTTGCAACCGCTTGTGCCAGTCCGTAGACATATTTTGCCGGCTGAATTCCACCGCTCATTTCATCAGCTAGGCCCCCGAAGTAGGCATCTGTTCCGATTTCACTGCGTAATTTTGATTTAGGTACCAGCTTTTTCTTATGACCAAATTCCTTATCCAGCCAGGCAGCGTATTCTTCTAAACCTGCATAATGGGATTGTTTATATGCCAGCGCAACATGCCCGGATCGGTACCAGTCACAATCGATGTTTTCATCTATGATGATCTTTTCCAGAAGATCAAGGGCATCAACCGATGCTTTCCAGAATTCTCGTCCATATTCAGGGCCGTATTTTTTATAGATCACACTGATGTCCTGTTTCAGTCCTGGAGTGGCCATACCGCCGTTGCGGGAACTGGCTCCCCAGCCTATTGTCTGGCTTTCAAATACAGCTACAGATGATCCCGCTTTAGCAAGCACCCTGGCAGCATTGAGGCCTGTGTAACCACTGCCCACAATGGCCACATCTACCTCGGATGGTAATTCACTGGCCACCGGCAGGTCAACAGGCCGGGGAAATTGATCAATCCATAATGGCTCTGTTTTCATCAATCTTTGGCTGCGTTTACGGCATCTTCAAACTTATTCAATGTTTCATCAATAATTTCAGCGGTGTGAGCCTCACACAGGAACCATGGTTCCCGGGCATCGTCTTCAGCCCAGATTCCGTTTTCATACAAATGAGTCATGATTTTTAAATACATATCAGCATCATGATGAACCAAATCGCGAACTTCTTTAATGGGCGTTTCTGTCAAAAGAAATCCCTGCATATTCGGATGCCCGGACATTTGATGGGGGATATCCGCTTCTGTTAGCACTTTATCCAGTCCAGCTTTTAAATGTTCGCCTCGCTTTGCCAGGTCTGCTAACACCGGGGATGAGTCTAAAATGTCTAATACCGCTTTTGCCGCCGCCATGCTGCATCCGTTTGCCCCAAATGTCCCTGCGTGGGTTACATTTCCGGAACCGACAACGCTCATGACATCTTTGCTGCCACCAAAGGCAGCAACAGGATAACCATTCCCCAAACTCTTGGCATAAGTTGAAATATCAGGGATTACATTATAAGTTTCCCGTGCTCCGCCATTCGACAGTCGGAATCCAGTCTTGACTTCATCGAAGATCATAACGATACCATATCCATCACACAGTTTCCGTAAATGGGCTAAATAGCCATCAGAGGGTTCCAATCCGGCTATATTCCCTAGGCAGGGCTCAATCATTTCAAGCAGAAGACGGCATACGATATCGAAACGTGACTGGAGTTCAGACGTGTGCTCTTCCGATCTGGCCTGGGCCTCGCCGAAGCCGGCTACCGGCCGACCGATCCACAGATCGCGTTCCATCTCGCCCGCTTCATCGAGCAGGTCAGGGCGATCCCGGCCGATCCGGTGATCGTCCGCCAGAACTGGCTGCGCGCCTACGACTTCACGACCGATCGGGGCGCGGTGGCGCTCAACGACTACGCCCGCGCCAACGACCCCTTCGCCAATGTCGGCCGGGTGCAGGTCGCGGTGGACGTGTCGAGCGTGATCCGGGCATCGCCCGACAGCTTCCGCGTGGCCTGGACCGAGCGGCGCTATCAGGACGGCAGCCTCGCCGCCACCGAACGCTGGTCCGCGATCCTCACCATCGTCGTGCAGCCGCCGCGCACGCCCGACGCCCTGCGCAAGAACCCGCTCGGCGTCTTCGTCAACGCTTTGAATTGGTCAAGGGAGCTGTCGCAATGACGCACACGCCATTTCGCCGTTCCGCCTCTGCGGTCCTGCTTGTCTCCGCCACCGCGCTCGCCGGCTGCGCCACCACATCGGCGAAGCCGCCCGCCATCGCCTACGACGATCCGCCGCGCGAGATCGCGGCGACCCCGGCCGCGGAATCGCCGCGGGCCGTCGAGGTGGTGACGATCCCCGAGCCCCTGCCGCTCCCCGGCCAATTGAAGCCGGTCGCGGCCGGGGCGGCGACTTCCGAGCCTGCCGATCCGCGCAGGCGTGTCGGGGCCGCCAACGCTGCCGCCCGCGTGCAGCCGGTGCGTGACGGCTTTCTTAACGCCATCCAGCAATATCCCTGGACGGACGGTGCGCTCTATCAGGTCTATACCGCGCCCGGCCAGGTGACGGACATCGCCTTGCAGGAAGGCGAGCAGCTCGTGGGGCCGGGGCCGGTCGCGGCCGGCGATACGGCCAGGTGGATCATCGGCGACACGGTGAGCGGCGGCGGTCCCACGGCGCGCGTGCATATCCTCGTGAAGCCGACGCGGCCCGACCTATCCACGAACCTCGTCATCAACACCTCCCGGCGCACCTATCATCTGGAGCTGCGCGCGACGGCTTCGACCTACATGGCGTCTGTCTCGTGGACCTATCCGCAGGACCAGCTCATCGCGCTCCGCAGCGCCAATGCCGCAGCCGCCGCCTCGACCCCCGTCGCGACCGGCCTCGACCTCGCGACGCTCAATTTCCGTTATCGAATCGAGGGCGACCGCGTGCCGTGGAAACCCGTTCGCGCCTTCGACGATTCCGCCCAGGTGTTCATCGAGTTTCCGGCCGGGATCTCGCAGGGCGAGATGCCGCCCTTGTTCGTGACCGGCGCGGCCGGTGACGCCGAGCTGGTCAATTACCGCGTGCAGGGCCGCTACATGGTGGTGGACCGGCTGTTCGCCGCCGCCGAGCTGCGCCTGGGCGACCGGCGCAGCGAGCAGCGCGTCCGCATCGTGCGCGACGATGGGCGCAGGGGGCGGCCGTGACCGATCCCGCCGACAATTCCCCGCCCGCAGCCGTCGCACCGCAAGCGCCGCGCTCCGATCCTCAAGCCTTCCAGCTTCGCGGCGACCCGCCGCGCGTCATGCGCCTGTCGCGCAAGGCGCTGGCCGCCATCGGCGTCGTCGCCGGCCTCGGGATCGGCGGCTCGCTGATCTATGCGTTGAAGCCGGCAGGCGAGAAGCAGGCCAAGGAACTCTACAGCACCGACAGCCGCGCTACCTCCGAGACCATCACGTCGGGACCGCGCGATTACAGCCAGGCGCCGAAACTCGGCCCGCCGCTTCCCGGCGACCTCGGCGGCCCGATCGTCTCGGCGCAGCAGCGCGGGGAGAATGTCCCGATCCCGCCCGTAGGTGCCCAGCCCGATCCGCGCACCCAGGCCGAGGAAGCCGCCCGCCAGCGCGCCCAGCAGGAACGGGACGCGGCGCGCATGAGCGGCGTGTTCCTCGGCGGCAGTAGCGCCGGGGCCGCTGCGATGCCTTCGCTGCCAAACCTCGCAATCGCAACGCCCGACGCTGCCGCTCCGCAGCCCGCCGATGCCGCGCAGGGCGACCAGACCGCCAAGCGCGCCTTCATGGCGCAGGCGTCGAACCAGCGCACGGTTAGCGTCGAGCGCCTGACCGCGCCGGCCTCGCCCAACATCGTGCAGGCCGGCAGCATCATCCCGGCCGCGCTCATCACCGGAATCCGCTCAGACCTTCCGGGCCAGATCACCGCCCAGGTGACGGCGAACGTCTATGACAGCCCTACGGGGCGCATCCTGCTCATTCCGCAGGGGGCGAGACTGATCGGCGAGTATGACAGCGAGGTCACGGCCGGGCAGACCCGCGTACTGCTCGCTTGGGACCGGCTCATCATGCCGGACGGCCGCTCGATCGTTCTCGAGCGCCAGCCCGGCGCCGATGCGGCCGGCTATGCCGGCTTACAGGATCGCGTGAACCAGCATTGGGGCAATCTGCTCAAGGCCGCCGCCGTCTCGACCTTGCTCGGCGTGGGAGCCGAGCTGGGCGCGGACAGCGAAGACGACCTGACCCGCGCTCTGCGCCGCGGATCGCAGGACACCATCAATCAGACCGGTCAGCAGATCGTGCGGCGGCAGCTCAACGTGCAGCCGACGCTCACCATCCGGCCGGGGCATCCTTTGCGCGTGGTTCTGATGCGCGATCTCGTATTGGAGCCGGTTGGAGGCGCACGATGAGCAAATTGAAGCTGGGGCCTCTGGCCGACGATCGGCCAGTCAAGCTCTCCGTCGAGCTGCCCGCCGCCGTGCATCGCGATCTTGTCGCCTATGCCGCGGCGCTCGCGGCCGAGACCGGGGGAGCGCCGGTCCCGCCCGACAAGCTGGTCGCGCCGATGCTCACCCGGTTCATGGAAACCGACCGCGCCTTTCGCCGGCACCGCGCGCAGGGGAATTGATGGCGGCGGTCGCCCGCCTCAATTCCCCATGAACTTCTTGAACCGCTCGCGGCCTTCCGCCTCGATCACCGCCTGCTCGGCATTGGCGCACTCGTCGCCGCGCGCTGTTCCTTCCGCGCATTGCGCCACGACCTGCCGCGCTTCATCGAGATGCGCCGCGAAATACTGCGCGCTGCGCGGCTCGGCCGGCGTCGGCGCGGCGGCAGGCGGGCCGGCGATGATCGCCGTCCGTTCGACGGGCACGATGACCGGGCGCAGCACGAAGCCCGCACCGAACCCGATGATGAGCGTGACCAGCATGATGATGAGTGTCTTTCGTTGCGTCATGACGGCTCCTTTCCCGGTTGCTGAGAGGGTGGCTGCGGCCCAGGCACGGACGGTATCGAATAACGGTCGGCGACGAACTCAAGAAAACAACGCAACACCGGACTTTCATTGTCCTCGCGCCAATAGCCAGAGAAGCCGATCCGTGTGTGCCCGTTGCCCTCGTGGACCTCGCGGAAAACCACGCCGGGGATATGGATGCCGAGTGCGGATTCCGCGACGATCGAGATGTGCCCGCCGAACGCAATGACACTCAGAACGGTATCTCTCCTGATGTCGTCCATGTCGATCTCCGGTGAGTAGCCCGGCATCCCGAGCTTGCCGAGGAGCATGTTGCGCGTCTCAGGTCCGGGGTCTCGCTCTGTCAGCAGGAACCGCTCGCCGACAAGATCGGGCCAATAGATGCGTTCGCGTGTTGCAAGCGGATGGTTTTCTGGCATCGCCACCAGAATGCGCTCGCTCCAGAGTGGGCGACTCTGAAGTCCGGAATATTGCGCCTCACCGATCATGATCGCGATGTCCAGCAGTCCGTTCTCAACTCCGGTCAACAGCATATCGCGGTCACGTTCAAAACCATGCAATTTCACACTGGAATAGCGTTCGCTGAACTCACGCAGGGTCGCGCGCAAATTGCCTGCGGAGAACGAGGTATAAAACCCAATGGTGAGTTTGCCGGCTTGCCCGTTATTAACCGCTCGAACCCAAGCATTAAGCTCTGAAAATTCTCTCACGATGCGCTGAGCCGTGCGCAGATAGTTCTCGCCATTCGGTGTCAGGGTAGCTCCACGGGTCTTGCGGTCGAACAGCGTCATGCCCAATCGCTTCTCCACTTCGAGAATCTGCCGGCTAAGCGTGGCCTGCTTGATGTTCAGTACACGCGCAGCACGACTGAAACTGCCCGCTTCGGCCGCTGCGATCAGGTAGCGAAGCTGGCGCAACTCAATCATTGGATCGCCCGCATTTTTCGCAAGCCGTCGTTGACCTTGCAGCGCCACGCAAGGTCTTGAGGGTAGCCTTTAGCCATGCGGTGCGAGGGAAATGTCCAACTTGACGCTAGAAAGGCATGACAAGGGTCGCAGGTATCAAACAGCATGATTTGACTGACCCCTATCGCAAGGGCCAGTGCGGATGCAGTTCGTCAATCATGAAGGCGTGGCTGGCTGTTCCGTCCGGGTGCCCCTCGGCGAGATGCGGATGATCCGGTGCCAAATCGTCGTGGGTGTGCGCGAGAATTTCCGGGTCATTTGCAGGCCAGATGCGGAACGCGATCACCGTGCCGACCAGCGCCAGCACTGCGGAAGCAGCCAGCGCCGCCCCCATACCACCTGCTGCGCCGAGCTGACCCGCGAGCGGATATGCAATAAGCCAGCAGACGTGGCTCAGCGCGAACTGAGCGGCGAACAGTGCCGGGCGATCATCCTCGCCTGATGACCGGCGCAGGAGGCGGCCGCCAGGCGTGATGCTCGCCGAATAAGCGATGCCCAGCACAGCCCAGCCCGCGAGGATCACTCCCCAATCATTAGGTGAAGCATGGCCATGCCAGGCTAGGGCAAGCACAGCGAGCGCGACGGTCATCGCCGCAGCCGCCGCAAGCATCACCGTTCGATCAGGCAGCCGGTCGAGCGCGCGCGGCAGCAGCAGAGCGGCCAGCATCGAACCGCCACCGAAAGCGGCGAGCGTGATCGCCACCTCCCGTTGGCCAAGTCCGAGCGCGGCCTGCACCAACACCGGCGTATTGACGATCACCATCGCACTCGCGGCGGCGGCGGCAAGCGTGACCGCTAGCAGCCCGCGCAGCCGGGGCGTCCTCAGATAAAGCCGGGCGCCGCGCGTCGTGTTGTCATAGATGCCGCCTTTGGCTTTGACGGCGGTGGAGCGGGGCAAAACCGTCGTCAGCACCAGCAGCGCCGAGCAGGCGAATCCAATCGCCGTGCCCGAGAACAACCAGTGGAAGTTCATCACCGTCAGCAGGGCTGCGGCCAGCATCGGGCTGGTCAGGCTTTCCATGTCGTAGGCGAGGCGTGAGAGTGACAGCGCCCGAGTATAGTCTTTCTCCTCGGGCAACACGTCGGGGATCGTAGCCTGAAAGGTCGGCGTGAACCCGGCCGATGCCGATTGCAGCACGAAGATCAGGACATAGACTTGCCACACCTGATCCACGAACGGCAGCGCGAGCGCGACCAGCCCGCGGATCACGTCCATCGCCACGAGGAAGCTGCGGCGCGGCAAGCGGCTCGCATAAGCCCCGACGATCGGGGCAATGCCGATATAGGCGACCATCTTGATCGCCATTGCCGTGCCGAGCACGGCGCCTGCATCGGCTCCGGCGATGTCATATGCGAGCAGGCCAAGCGCAACTGTGGCGAGGCCGGTGCCGACCAGCGCGATGATTTGCGCCAGGAAAAGGTGGCGATAGGTTCGGTTGGCCAATACAGAAAGCATCAGAACCTCGTTCGATCCTAGGGGTTTAGCGGGCTGGTCATGCCGTCAGATAGCCATGAGCGGCCATCAGGACGGCATAACGTCCGACCTTTGCGATGATGACGAGCAGGAGGAAACGCGAAAGCGGCGTGCGCAGGACGCCGGCGATCAAGGTCAACGGATCGCCAATGATCGGCAGCCATGACAACAGCAGGGAAAGCTCGCCGAACCGCCGATAGCGCCGCTCCGCCGTTAGCATTGCGGTCTTCGACACCGGAAACCAGCGCGCGTCGCGATGATGCGCCAGGAAGCGCCCCAACGCCCAATTGATCGTCGAACCCAGCACGTTGCCCAGCGATGCGGCGAGAAGAAGCAAGGCCGGATCGAAACGGCCCGAGGCCAGCATCGCCAGCAATAGCAGCTCCGATTGGACAGGCAGCAGCGTCGCGGCGGCCAGCGCGGCGAGAAAGAGGCCAGGATAGCCCAGCACCATCAAATCGACGTTTGGCAGCAGAGTGCTCCGGGACATTTGACAAAGCACCTGCCGCCCCGCCGCGTCGCGCAGGTCGGGCAGCGCGGCGGGGACGATTCAGACGAGAGGCGGACGCGTCAGACAACCCGCTTGACCTCGCTATATTCGCCCTGGGTGCGAAGCGTGATCGTGACGGGGGCACCGGAACGGTTGCGCCAGAACCAGCCGTGCTTGCCGTCGAACGCGGCGACCAATTCACCTTGCTCGCCCGTCGATTCCCGGCCCTTGCCATAACCGTGGTAAGAGATGCCCGGTGCATCGGCGTGCGTGTCGAAGTTGACATGCCCGCCTTCAACCGACCAGCCGAACGCGATCCGCGTGCCTTTTGCGGCTGTCAGCTTGATCTCCGCGCCTTCGTTCGGCGCCAGCGTCAGTCTGGTCGTGTCGTTGCGGCCTGCAACTATGCTCGGCGTCGCTGGTGGCGTCGATGTCGATTGCGCACCGCCATTGGCCGCCTGAACAACGAGCGCGCGCGCATTTTCCGCTCTGGCCGCAGCATCGGCGGCTGCATCGGCAGCGGCCTCCTCGGCGAGTTGCATCTTGATCTCGCCCATCTCGGTCAGGCCGAGAACCTTGCCGGCACCAGTGGGATCGACCCCATATTCGGAAGGCAGGATCACGACGGCCAGGATCACTCCCGCAGTCGCGGCAGCGATAATCGTGGAGCGGATGAGTTGCTTTGAAGTCGGCAAATCTTCGAGGCGGGGCATCTGGGAATTGAACATTTGCATTACTCCTTGTTACGCGACCGCGAGGCCGGTGAGCTGGTAGCCGACGAGGATGAAGCCGGCGGTCATGAGAGCGACGTTGGCGACGAAGGCGTGGCGATGGAAACTGCTCGTCCGGCGCCAGAAGCCCATGAGAATCAGGATGGCGGCGAGCGCGAGAAGCTGGCCGATTTCGACGCCGATGTTGAACGCGATCAGGTTCGGCAGCAGGCCGTCCGGCGAAATCTCGAACTCAAGAATCTTGGTCGCCAGACCGAAGCCGTGGAAGAAGCCGAAGATCAGCGTCGCCCATTTCGTGTTGGGCTGGAAGCCAAACCAGCGCTGGAATGCGCTCAGATTATCGAGCGCCTTGTAAACCACCGAAAGGCCGATGATCGCGTCGATGACATAGGCGTTGGCGCTGATGCCGGTGAGGACGCCGAACAGCATCGTCGTTGAATGGCCGATCGCGAACAGCGTCACGTAAAGGCCGATGTCCTTCATCCGGTAGAGGAAGAAGATCACGCCGAACAGGAACAGCAGATGGTCGTATCCCGTGACCATGTGCTTGGCGCCCAGATAGACGAAGGGCATGAACAGGACGCCGCTGCTTTCCTGAATATAGCCCTGATCGCCTTCCGCCACGCCATGCGCAAAGGCGTCGAAACCGAAGCAGAATGTCAGCGCGATAAGGCCGAGCGCAAGACTCAACCTGTTTCGCAAGGCGTTCTCGAAAATGGTGGCGTAGAAACTCATGAAAAACTCCTTTCCGGTCTCCCACGCGCCGGGGGGCATGTGGCGCGTGGGAGTGGCTGACTCAGGCTTGCGCCGGAGCCGTATCGGGGGATGGGTGTTCGTCTTTCGGGCGCGCTTCGCGACCGTGGACGAGGCGATAGAGTGCGGGCAGGACAAGGAGCGTCAGCAGCGTCGAGGAGATGATGCCGCCGATCACCACTGTTGCGAGCGGCCTTTGAACCTCCGCGCCCGCGCCGACGTTGAACGCCATCGGCACGAAGCCGAGGCTCGCCACCAGCGCCGTCATCAGCACTGGTCGCAGCCTTGTCAGCGCGCCTTCGCGGATCGAGTCCTCAAGACCGCTGCCGGTGGCGCGGAGCTGGCGGATGAAGCTCAGCATCACCACGCCGTTCAGCACCGCCACGCCCGACAATGCGATGAACCCGACGCCTGCCGAGATCGACAGCGGCATTCCCCGGATCAACAGCGCCGCCACGCCGCCGGTCAGCGCCAGCGGCACGCCCGAAAAGACGATGGCGGAGTCCCTGGCGGATCGGAACAGCCCGTAGAGGAGCCCGAAGATCAGCAGCAGCGCGGCAGGCACGACCAGGCGCAGCCGTTCGGCCGCCGAGATCAATTGCTCGAACGTGCCGCCATAGCTCACCCAATAGCCGGACGGGACTTCAACCTCCGCATCGACCTTCTGCCGCAGTTCCTCGATGAAGGAACCGAGATCGCGGCCTCGGACATTGGAAGTCACGACCACGCGCCGCTTGCCGTCCTCGCGGCTGATCTGGTTCGGGCCGATCACCACCTCGACCTTGGCCACATCGGCAAGCGGCACGAACCCGCGCGGATTGGCGCCATCGCCTGACAGCGGAATCCGCAACCTGCCGATCTCGTCGGCCTTGCTCCTGATGTCCTCGGGCAATCGCACGATCACCGGAAAGCGACGATCGCCCTCGAATATCCGGCCGGCTTCCCGGCCGCCGATCGAGACGGCCACTACATCCTGAATGTCGCCGATGTTGAGGCCAAGCCGCGCCAGCGCGGGCCGGTCGGGCGTGATCTGGAGGACAGGCAGGCCCGTCACCTGTTCGACGCTCACATCCTGAGCGCCCTCGATCCCGCTCACCACGCCTTCGATCGACTGGCCGATCTCCAGAAGCCGGTCGAGATCATCGCCGAACACCTTGATCGCCACATCGGCCCGGACGCCCGACAGCAGCTCGTTGAACCGCATCTGGATGGGTTGGGTGAACTCATAATTATTGCCGGGGATGGCGGCGGCCGCTTCCTGCATCTCGCGGACCAGCTCGGCGCGGGGTTTGCGCGGGTCCGGCCATTCGCTGCGATCCTTGAGCATGATGAAGGTGTCGGCGACCGAAGGTGGCATCGGGTCGGTAGCCACCTCTGCGGTGCCGATCTTGGCGATGATCCGTTCGACCTCGGGGAACCGCTTCAATCGCGCTTCGAGCGTTGTCTGCATCTGGATCGCCTGGCTGAGGCTGGTCCCTGGGATGCGCAGTGCATGAAGCGCGATGTCGCCCTCATCGAGATTGGGAACGAACTCCGATCCCATGCGCGTCGCGGCAAAGCCTGCGATGGCGACCAGCGCCACCGCACCCGCGATGAATACGACCCGCAGCCGCAAGGCGGCATCGAGCGCGGGCGCATAGAGTTTGCGCGCCCAGACCATAAGGCGGCTTTCCTTCTCCTCGACCTTGCCGGTGACGAACAACGCCACCGCCGCCGGCACGAAGCTCAAGGACAGGATCAGCGCGAAGGTGAGCGCCATGACGACGGTGATCGCCATCGGGTGGAACATCTTCCCTTCGACGCCGGTGAGCGCGAAGATAGGCACATAGACTAGCGCGATGATGAGCATCCCGAACAGCGACGGCCGAATGACCTCGGACGTGGCCGACGCCGTGAGAGCGAAGCGTTCCTCGCGTTCGAGGAGGCGCCCTAGCCGGTGCTGCGCCTCGCCGAATCGGCGCAGACAGTTCTCGACGATGATGACCGCCCCATCGACGATGAGGCCAAAGTCGAGCGCGCCCAGGCTCATGAGGTTGCCCGAAACGCCTGTGCGGAGCATCCCGGTGATCGTCATCAGCATGGTGATCGGGATGACCGCCGCTGTGATGAGCGCCGCGCGGATATTGCCCAGCAGCAGGAACAGCACGACGATGACGAGCAGCGCGCCTTCAAGCAGGTTCTTCTCGACAGTCCAGACCGCCCGTTCGACAAGATCGGTGCGGTCATAGATCGCCACGGCCTTCACACCCGCCGGGAGTGCCTTGGCCGCTTCCTCAAGCCGCGCGGCTGCCGCGCGCGCGACGATCCGGCTGTTCTCGCCGGCCAGCATGAACACGGTGCCCAGCACCACTTCCTGCCCGTTTTCAGTCGCAGCCCCGGTCCGCAACTCCTCGCCCATCCCGACATCGGCCACATCGGCGATGCGGATCGGCACACCGCCGCGATTGGTGACAATGATCGACTTGAGATCGTCGATGCCCGAAGCCTGACCTGGCACGCGAACCAGATATTGCTCGCCATAGCGTTCGACATAGCCTGCACCGACGTTGGCATTGTTGCGGCCAAGCGCATCGACCACATCATTAAGCGTTAGGCCATAGGCCGAGAGCCGGTCGGGCAGCGGCGTCACATGATATTGCCGTTCATAGCCGCCGATGCTGTTGACTTCGGTGACGCCTGGCGTGTTGCGGAGTTGCGGCCGGATCACCCAATCCTGAAGCGTGCGCAAATCCTCTGGCGTATAACGGCTCCCATCGGGCTTACGGGCGTTCGGCGCCGCTTCGAGCGTATACATGAAAATCTCGCCCAACCCGGTCGCGATCGGCCCCATTTCCGGGATAACGCCTTGGGGAAGCTGGTCGCGCGCGGTCTGGAGCCGCTCGTTGATGAGCTGGCGTGCAAAATAGATGTTGGTGCCATCCTCGAACACCGCAGTTACCTGGGAGAGTCCGTAGCGTGACACCGAGCGCGTATATTGGAGGCCCGGCAGGCCGGCGATCGCCGTCTCGACCGGGAAGGTCACGCGCTGTTCGGCTTCGAGCGGTGAAAAGCCCGCAGCCTCGCTGTTGATCTGCACCTGGACATTGGTGATGTCGGGCGTGGCGTCGATCGGCAGCCGCTGGAAGGCCCAGACGCCGATGCCGCACAGTAGAAGTACAATGGCGAGCACCGCCCAGCGGAAGCGGATCGCGCCCGAGATAAGGCGTTCGAGAAGCTCGGAACGCACAGGCGCTTCGTTCTCAATGGTCATGGCTGGCCCCTGACTTGTCGATGTCAGCGCGGATCAGGAAAGCGCCGTCAGTTACATATTCGGTGCCCGGCTCAAGGCCGCCCAGCACCTCAGTCCATTCGGGAGTGCGTCGCCCGACCTCCAGCATTCGCACTTCATAGGTGTTGCCGACCTTGGCATAGACCACCTCGAAATCGCGGAAGCGCTGGATAGCCTTCGTTCGAACCGCAAGGGGCACTTGCGCCTCGGCAACGGCAAACGATCCCTCGACGCCCATGCCAGGCCGGAAGCCGCGGCTGAGGGATGCCGGCACTTCGACATGCGCCATAACCGTCTGGCTCGCCACGTCCGCCGTTGGCAGCACCGCTTCCACCCTGCCCTGGAAGCTGTTGTCGCCAGCGAGATTGCGCACGCGCACGCTTTGCCCGACGCGGACGCGTTCCGCATCGCGCGGATAGACGAAGAACTCGGCATGAAGTCTTGTGGGATCGGCGATCACGAATATGGCGCGGTCGCCGGTGGTATCGCCGACATTCGCGTTCTTTTCGACGATGACGCCGCTGATCGGAGCGGGCACCGTGTAGGTTTGCAGCGAATGACTGGATTCAACGCGGAACAGGGTTTGTCCGCGTTGGACTGACTGTCCCAACTGGCCCGACATCGACACTATTTGTCCGGGCAGGCGCGCTCGCACCTCGGCCCGACCTTCCGGCGTGGTTTCAATCCTGCCGGCCATGTCGATTAGCTCAGCTACACTGGCGGAACCCGCACGCTCGGTCTGCACGCCTCCGGCCCGCGCAGCCTCGGCCGAAATCGTCGTGCGGCCCTCATAGGAAGCATAGGACCAGTTGTGTGTTCGCCCGCCTTCGACAGCGCGAACCTTCACATCGAAGGAGTGCGGTTCAGTGACGACGCCATTGCCGCGCAGGAAATCTTCCTGCGGCTGGAAAGCGAAACGGTCCACCTTGCCGCCAAGACGCTTCTGCTCAAGTGTGAGCCGGACTTCGCTCGGTGAAAGCGGTTTACCGTCCCGGTAGGGATAGAGCCGATACTCCGGCTCGACGCCATCTTCGAAGATGGTGATCTCGACCGCGAAATCGCCATCACGCAGCATTCGCCCGCGATGCGGCCCGCGTTCATAGTCGTCGGCGGCAGCGGCCGCCTTGGGTTCGGCCGCCTCGTTGGTGGCATTGGGTTCGCCGCATCCGGCGAGCAGGGTAAGCGCGAGCAGCGAGCTTGCGAAAAGGAAGGATCGTTTCATCAGCGGTTCTCCGCATTGGAAAGCAGGGAAGCATGGCGGCCGGTCAGCCGGTCGAGGCGCGCGCCCGAGAGATGGAAGCTGCGCAGCAGTTCGACACGGCGGGAGCGCGCGTCGAACAGCG
>ENA-ORDG01000699-ORDG01000699.1-marine-metagenome-genome-assembly--contig:-NODE-699-length-14652-cov-4.188062_pt1 | contig 14652 bp, 18 predicted proteins | sample MGYA00248629_ERZ508524 | MGnify/ENA primary metagenome ERZ508524 (study PRJEB26194, sample SAMN05421901) | marine metagenome | isolation source: East of Rio de Janeiro, Brazil, South Atlantic Ocean...
AACCAAATGAGTAATTCTTTTCATAATTATTAGTTTTTAGGTTAAAAAATTTCAAATACTTACGCCTAACCACTTCAAGTGGTTTTTCATTTATATCGTTTTAACGTATAATTAACGTATTCACTAAAAACTCATCGGTCTGAAAATAAAAAAGCCTTCAAGAAAATTGAAGGCTTTTTGTTTATTGAAATTAAAATTTAATTACTCTTTCTCCCAAGTATCGTTAGCAGCGTGAATATCTGAAATCTGCTTCTTAGGATCGAATTCTACTTTTTGAATTGTTTTTGAAGTACTTAAAAAGTGAGACCAAGTATCTCCTCTTTGCCAGATCTCTACCGGAAGATTGATTTCTTCTGAACTTCCGTCGGTATAAGTTACCGCTAATTTTACCGGCATAGGGATTTCACCTTCCATACTTAACTCGATCGAATAACCTCCTTCTTTTTGCTCAACATTGTTTACAGCGATGTCGATATTTTTATTTCCGTAGAACCAACCTTTCCAGAACCAGCTTAGGTTTTCTCCGGCAACATTTTCCATATGATTAAAGAAATCTGCAGGTTGAGGATGCTTAAATGCCCAAGTTTTGATATACGATTTAAAAGCTTTATCGAAACGCTCGGCTCCCAACACATATTCTCTTAACATCATTAAGCCGGTAGCCGGTTTGTAATATGCGGTATACCCCAAATTTCTAAGGTTCGTCATATCTGGATAGGTATCGATACCCTGACGAGTTTCTTTCTTTAAATAAGGAACAATTCTTCTGGTTTTTTCTAACTGTGAAGGATACTCTGCATTGTTAAATGCATTAGAACTAAAATGATTGATAAATGTATTGAAGCCTTCATCCATCCAAGCATAACGACGCTCGTTAGAACCAACGATCATCGGGAACCAGTTGTGACCAAATTCGTGATCGGTTACTCCCCAAAGTGAAGCTTCTTTTGATCTCCAACTACAAAAGCTTAGCCCGGGATATTCCATCCCGCCAATTTCTGCAGCAACATTTACAGTACTTTTCCACGGGTAATTAAAGTAAGTTTTTGAATAAAATTCGATCGAAGCTTTGGTGTATTCAGTAGATCTAGACCAAGCTTTTTGTCCGTCACTCTCTTTTGGGTAAGCCGATTGTGCCATTGCTTTTTTACCATCGGCAAGATTAATTCTCGCTGCATCCCAAATAAATGCTTTAGAGGATGCAAAAGCAACATCGTGCGTATTTTCCATTTCGAACTCCCAAGTTACTTTACCAGATTTTTCCGGGTGTGAAGCAGCAGTTCCTACTTCTTCCGGTTTAATGATGTAAACTGTTTGATCACTTTCTTCAGCTTTTTTCCAACGCTCTTGCTGAGTTTTGGTAAGTACATCTTTTGGATTTTGTAAAAGACCTGAGCCTACTACGGTATGATCGTAAGGTACGGTGATCGCGTATTCAAAATTTCCGTATTCTAAGTAAAACTCTCCTGCTCCTAAATAAGGCTCAACATTCCACCCGGTAACATCGTCGAAAACAGCTACTCTAGGATACCATTGTGCCATCGCGTAAATCGTACCGTCGTTCACATCTAATCTTCCCATTCTGTCCATTCCTTCCACCGGAATTTTATAAGTGAAATTCATCGAGATTTCTACATCTTTACCGCCGGCTTTTAAAGGTTCATCTAAAAATACTTGCATACGCGTATCGGCAATTAAGTGTTCTGCAGCATCTTTTTCAACTTTTAAATTACTTATTTTATAACCTCCTTCAACATCACCATTATAACGATTTCCTTCGGTTGGTGTGGTTAAAGTACCGCGAGAATCTTCTGTAAAACGGTTTTGCTCTAAATACAACCAGATAAAGTCTAATTGCTCCGGACTGTTGTTGGTATAAGTAATAGTTATTTTACCTGTTAGTGTGTGATTTACATCGTCTAATTCGGCTTCAATTTCATAATCGGCACGATTTTGCCAATATTCTGGTCCGGGTTTTCCTGATGCGGTTCGGTATATATTTCCTTGACGGTATAACACATCGTTAAACAAATCTTGATTATCTTCTTTTACGTCTTGCGCCTGTAACTGAAAACAGAACGTAAGCAAGAAAAGACCGATAAGGTTTCTTGAAAGTAATTTCATAAGGTTTATTTGGGTTTGAAAATTTTAAGTTGCTAATTTAAGAAATGATGACTAAAATTTATTCGATATTCAATGCGGATTTACGTAGAAATATATCGCCAAAAAGTGAGAAATTGAACCTAACAACACAAATACATGAAAGATGGCGTGATTAAATTTCAGCTTATCGAACATAAACAAAACGGCACCAAGCGTATAGAAAAAACCGCCAGCAAATAACAACCAAATTCCGTTAGTCGGTAAATTTTCGAGTAATGGTTTGATGGCAAAAATAACGATCCATCCCATAGCGACATACATAATTGTCGATAGTAATTTGAATTTGCCGGTGTAAAATAATTTTAAGATCACTCCCACCGCTGCTACTGCCCAAACTATGGAAAATAAGATATAACCTAAAGTACCTTTTAAGGTAATTAATGTAAATGGTGTATACGTTCCTGCGATTAAAATATAAATTGCTGCGTGATCGAAAATATTTAGTCTTGCCCTTAATTTTCTGCGTTTTGCTGAATGATAGCCGGTAGAAGCTGCATACAATACCATAAGACTTACTGCATAAACTATTGTGCTGATGGCATACCACCAATTTTGTAATTCAATTGATTTTTTGATGAAAAATATAAAAGCGATCACACTTAGTAAAAAACCAAAAGCGTGTGTGATCACATTAATTTTTTCTTCAGCCTGGCGATAATAGGATGGAAATATTTTCAATGTAAAATTATTTATTTAATAAAATTTGATTGTTTTTATTGAATAATCACCAAATTTTAACTTTTTCAACTTGCTTATTTTCAGTAAATTGTAAACGCAAAGTTTCCTTAACCCCTAAATATAGTTGTTATGAAATTTATTCAAAAATTATTGGATCAGCTAAGTTACGGTTTATTACTTGTGACTTGCGTTTTGTTTTCTTTTCATCTTAACGCCCAGAATAATGACGAAATTGTTTCTTACATAGAATATAAAGGAAAAGTAATCGATAAGAATAGTGAAGACGGAATTGCATCTACTCATCTAAAAGTAAAAAATTCAACTTTATCTACTATAACTAATAATGAAGGAGAATTTTCTTTAAAAGTACCGAAAGAGAATTTAGATCTTGTGGTTTCTGTTTACGTGTTAGGTTACGAAACCAAGAATATTCATTTAGATTATTTCAACAGAGATTATACGACCATTGCGTTAGAAATTACTACTGAAAAATTATCTGAAGTAGAATTATTTTCTGCCGTCGATGCTAAGAAAATCGTAAAGCAAACTTTGGAGAACAAAGGTGACAATTATTTAAATGAACCGATTTTATTAACCGGATTTTACCGTGAAAGTATTCAACAACGCAACAAACATGTTTCTCTATCTGAAGCGGTTGTTAACATAGAAAAGCAACCTTACAACTCGAAAAGAGAAGACCGTGTTTCGTTATTTAAAGCCAGAAAAAGCTCTGATTATAACAATTTAGACACGTTGGCGGTTAAACTTAAAGGCGGACCGTTTGGACCACTTTATGTCGATATTATGAAGTATCCCGATTTTCTTTTTTACAATAGCACGGTAGAAGGTTTTAAATTTACTTTTGACGAGCCTACAAAATTTGAAGATCGATATTTATACGTGATCAATTTTGAAGAAATAAATACTTCACAGCCTTGGTACTTTGGCAAGCTTTACATCGATGCAAAAACACTCACTTTGGTGAAAGCCGATTACAGTTTAAACGTAGACAATCGAAGAGCTGCTATGAATATGTTTGTTAGAAAAAAGCCGGGAAGTGCAAAGGTATTTCCTATTGAAACGGCTTACCAAATAGATTATTCTGAAGAAAACGGAAAATGGTATTACAGCTACAGCAGCGCATAAATGAAATTCGTAGTGAATTGGAAAAACAAACTTTTTAATTCTCGCTACGATTTTAATAGTGAAATGATCATTACCAACCGGAAACCTCACGAAGAAAATTGGAAAAAAACAAATAACCTTATTAGACCTTCTATTGTGATGGTCGATGATGTTTCTGGCTTTTACGATAAAGATTTTTGGGGAGAAAATAATATCATCGAACCCAATAAAACCATTGAAGAAGCAATCGAAAAAATAAAAGAAAAAATTTAGTAATCGATACTTAAGATTTCTATTTTTCTACTCTCCTGCCCTAACCGGAAATTTATTTGATCTCCGTTAGCCTTTCCGGTTATGGCTTTTGCCAAAGGAGCAACAAAAGCAATTTTTTGCTGCTTAATATCTGCTTCATCTACTCCTACAATTTGAAATTGCTGAAGCTTTCCATTCATTTTTAATTTTACTTTAGCTCCAAATCGTATTTCATCTTGTTTTTGTTGTGAAGGCTGAATTATTCTTGCGGAAGATATACGCTCTTTTAATAGTACAATTTTACCATCAATCACTCCGGAAGCTATTCGTTTTTCGGTTTCATTGGAAGCATCGAGTTCAACTCGCTCCTGTTCTAACGCTTTTAATTCATCTAATAAATCTTGATAACCTTTAGGAGTAACATAATTGGTCACTCCATTAGGCAGAGCTGCTCTTGGCGGTATTATCGGAGCTTCTTCCTGATCTTCTTCTTTTACAAAACCTCTACTCATAATCTGTTTTTTACTTATAAAAATCCCCTTCCAAACCGAAGTTCGAAAAGGGATTATTTTAAATATACAATTTTTCTTTGGTTTATACAAATATTATATAACTACAGTTCCTTTTGTATTACGATCGTATAAAACAATACTTCCGGCTACAGACACATTTAAACTTAATGGCGTTTTGAATTTGACAATTCTATGACATTTTTCAATAGCTTCATTTGAAAGTCCATGATCTTCTGCACCCAATAAATAGACACATCGTCTTGGGTGTTCAAACTCTTCAAGCCAAGTTGCTTCTTGGGTTAATTCTACGCCAACTAACAAAGCACTTTTGGGAAGATTATTATAAAAGTCCTGAAAAGTATCGTAATGAAAATATGGTATAGCTCCAACAGCCTTATGTGTATCACAAGCTTGCTTTTGATATCTATTGCCTATCGTAAAAATAAAACTAGCTCCAAAGTTTTGTGCAGATCGCCATAGAACTCCTAAATTTTCTGGCGTTTTACCGTTTTGTATTCCTATACCAAAGTAACCTTGCTCTAAACTTTTCTCTTGCATTTGCTATAAAATTGTAGAATCATTAGAAATGCTACAAATCTATAACTTTATAAATTAAAGATTATTTTAACTTTCTAAAACCGAAATAAGCTCCTAAAGCTAAACCTAATGGTAATAATCCTGTAATTGGTGCTGCCGGAGCAGATCCTTCATCATCAATAAATTCAGGAAATCCTGGTTGTGCCGAAATGGAAGTTGACACTAATAAAAATGCAAATAAGAATGTAATTGTAATTATCTTTTTCATAGTAGTTTTTTTATGACAGAATTGTCGTAGCGGAGGGCAAATTATGAAGAATGGTTTGTGAATAATGTTACAGAAATCTTATTTAATCTTTTCTTAAGCATCATATAACATCTATTAACAAATACCCTATTAACAGGAGTTAAGTGTTAAAAAATGGTAATATTTAAATTGAATGAATTTAGATGGTAACCTTGAAAATTTCTTTGAGGCAAGTTTCAGGACACTTCATTTTTGAGAATAAAAAAAGCCTTCAGTAAAAACTGAAGGCTTTATAGTAGCGGGAACTGGATTTAAACCCTTTAGGAATATCAATTTTTCATCAATCTATAATTTTAATTTTCAGCTACTTAGGTTTATCAAAAATTTTAAAATTATTATGAAATGAACCAAATATGAACCGGCTCAAATGCTTATTTTTCTTTGTTTTAAGCCACTTACGACCGTAGGGAGTAATAATATACTTCTGCTTATTCTTATTGCGCTAGCAATAAATAAAATGAAGCCCGGCAGGGCGTTTCCTTTTAGCAACTCTTTTTTTAATGCGTTTTCTGCCCAAAACCCCAAACCCCCATTTAAAAAATCATCTGTTTAATGCAACAATGTAAACCAAAGTGCAAAAGTTGAGAATCAACCGGTGCGGTTGTGGTGGTCCTGAATATTACACAAATGCGAAAAACCCTTTTATTATATATTTATATTTTAATTTATTTTGTTCTGTATTTATAAAAAAAATGTAATTCTGTAACAAAGAGGTTTTAAACGCTGAAAATCAAAAAGTTACAGCGTTGCAAAAATGTTGCAAAAAGTTGCAGAATTGCATTTTTTGAAGTTTAGACCAAAAAAAACAGGGTTTTTAGCCCTGTTTTGGTAATGTGTAGTTTTTATTAGTAGAAAGTAAACTTACCTTCGTAGCTTACTTCAGATTCTGGGTTTTCTCCATCCCATGCGCTGTTCTCTACTTCAAATTGAAAATTATTTTCGGCAATCGACACGTTAGATAATGTAGAACTAAACCCAAAGCTAAATCCTTCAAATACTATTTCGTCTGTTGCTGTATTTAGTTCATAAGAAAAATCGATCGTTTGGTTATCTGGAGTAACAAAACTACCGGTTTCGTTTTGGTTGAAAGTGAAAGTTATATCTTGGTATCTGTTACGTACCATATTTTCAATTTCTTGGTTAGTACTTTCCGGGTTACTTTGTTGAGTAATTTCTAATACTTCAACATTATTAAATTCCCATGGGGATTGATCTACTAATAAATCTTGTAAACCGATTTCAATTTCGGGCGTACCTCCATCATCATCAGAGCTGCACGAAAAAGTTAAAACACAAATAAGGCTAAGAAAAAGTAGTTTTCTCATTGTAAAAATAATTTAGGTTAATAAAAAAATGATTGTTAAGGTGTTACGGTGGGGTTTTGCAACCGTTACGGTTGTACGTGAAATATTCTAAAATTATTCGTTTATATTTATTGAGTTACGCCAGACTATTGCTAACTGGCTGTCCTTTTACCTCCATTGTTGCCTTGTAATAATTCGATCATTTGGTTAAGGTGGCCAATGGTTACGGTAAGTTTTTCTTTTTCATCTTCTAGTTTATCGCAGCGGTTTTTTAACTGCTCGATCTCTTCGTTTTTTTTATTGATAATTTCACTAGGTCCTGCATATTCTTCTCCGGGTTCAAAAACTTTTTGCCCGGTATCAAAATTATATTCCGAAAACTCTAACTGAATTAACTTACATATATATGGTGGTATTTTACCCGATTTCATATACTTGAAAACGGCACGATCTCCCATATTTAACCTGTCTGCAATTTCTTTTGCTTTTAATCCGGTTTTTACTAAAAACTCTTGTGCTTCTTTTTCTTCCAAATGTTAAATTTTGAAAATTATTCACTATTTTTCTTTAATAATGAATAAATTATACTACATTTGAATATTGTTCAGTATTTCATTCACAAAATTCAGTACTAAACAATATTAACTATTACTTAATTGCTAATATATGATAACTCCTGAAGAAAAAAAGCATTTAAAGAAAATTTTAGGACATGACTACGTGTCTAAAGTGCAAGATCACTTGAATAAAAATCAAATTAAAAAAGGAAATGGTGAAGATTATTCAGCAGCTTCTATACGTGCTGTTTTAAACAATGGTATGAATAATCTTGAAATCGAACATTGTATTTATGAGGTTGCTTCAGAAATTCAAAGTAAAGAAGCAGAAATTAAAGCAATGCGCAACAAACTACTCACCGGCAAAACAACCGCTACGGTTGAAGAAAAAAAAGATTAATCACTAATCACTAAAAATCACTTCTTATGAAAATGCCAATTATCTGTATTTGCACCAACCCAAGACCTATACAAGAATTATTTTTTATGCTGCGTAAAAAATTTACTCCTACCGTTAGCGCACGTTTAGAATACTTCCCAGAAACTAATTTTCTAAACGTTTTACTTAAACAAAACGTACCCAACCCCGAAGCTGTTGTTTTTTTTGAAACTCCGGTAAGTGAGCTTACTCAAAAATCGATGGAGCATTTACTTAACCCTAGCTTATCGGCAGACTACAACGGCAACCGTTACATTATTGATAATTCGCAATTATTAATAGGTACTTACGAAAAGCCGTTACTAATGCCCAAGTTAGAAAAACGCTTTCTTTTTTATGTGGTTCCTGAAGATGCCACGGCAGAAATGCTAAGCTATTTTTATAAGATCATTTGGTTAGACCTTAACCGTGATCGCGTACCGGCTTTACGCTTAAAAACTCCGGAAGCCGATAAACTTTTTGAATACTACGAGAATAAAAAAGTTTATTACTACAACAAAATCAAGCAAATACAAGAAAGAAAAGCAACGGTAAACGCCTAGTTAATGAGCGATTTTAAATACGATAAAGATCAAATACTTGGTAAAACCAACGGTGGGCTAGATGTGATTAAATACCTCTACCCGAACGAAAAACTTTTTTCGGGCGGTAGTGAGAAAAAGCCTAAACATTTTAAAGTTGGTTTTATACACGAAGAAACCGAAAGCGTGATTATAGTTCCTGCAACGTTAGGGAGTGATTGCGTGATCGTAAAAGCTTTTAAAGATGGCTCTACCTATTCTTGTTTCGATTTAGTGATGCAAGAACACGGTTTAGAGTTTGGCGAAGCTTGCAAATGGATTGCCGAAAATTTAAACCTCACTTTAGATGGTTTTACCGCCAGAAAAGGCGAGTTTAAATTTATCGATGCAGAACCCGGTGCAGAAGTAGGTACGTTTATAGATCATAACGAAAAGATTACCGAAGCAGAATTTAAGGTTTTGGGTCCGTTAGTTTCAGAAAAAGAAGCCGAGATATTTAATTTAAGAAGTGCCAAGCGCATTATTAAGGTCGTTGAATATAAAAATCACCCGAAGCACGGCACTTGTAAAAAGCAATTAATTACAGAAGCTACACCAGATTACCCGATTTTCTTTTACGATTATGGTAAGTGGCAAAAAATATATCAGCCGTTCGGTAAGTCTAAAGATCAAAACGGTAAGACGGTTGATCGACGGTTTTCTTATGCCGGCACCAAACCAGAAAATTTTGTTTTTGGTTTAGAAAGCTTAGAAGATTATTACCATGACGAATGGAAGCTTGATAATTACGATGAAGAAAACGAACGGTACCATAAATTTAAAACTGTCATCCTTGTCGTTGGCGACCGCGACGGTTTAAACGTTTCTTCAATGGGTTTTCCTGTAATTTGGTTAAATTCTGAAACTGCAAAACTGCAATGGGGCGACTATCAACGTCTTTTAGAGATTGCCGAGAATGTTTGCTATTGTGGCGATTTAGACGAAACTGGCGTTAAACAAACCATTAAATTAGCTTTAGATTATACCGATATTAAAATAATCTGGCTACCGGACTGGATAAGAAACGTGCAAAACGGTAAAGATGTAACCGACTTTGCAAAACAGGCGTTCAACCGTTACGGTGAAGGTTCTTTAGTTACCCAGTTTAGAAAATTGGTTTATACCGCTTTACCGGCTCGTTTTTGGGATGAAAAAAAACGTAAAAAAGACGGTGTAATTACCGGTTACGACTTTAATAATGAAGCGTTAGTAAAGTTTCTTAATTACAACGGTTTTTACCGTTACGAAGATGCTAACAGTAAAGAAGATTACGAATTTGTAAGAGTAGTAAACGGAGTTTATGAGCGCATAAAACCGCACCAGATCACAAATTTTCCGTTAGAATGGGCGCAAGATAAACACTTGCCAATTTCTTTACGTAATGCTATACACCGTACACCGCAAATAAGCGACAAACGTTTTACCAAGTTAGATAAAATTGAACCCGATTTTACAAATTCAGATCGCGACTATCAACGTTTGTTTTTCGACAATAAAGTTATACATATAGGTAAAGAAGAAATTACCCAAACCAATTACAAAAGCAATAAAGCAAACGTTTGGAAAGATGCCATTATACCGCATAATATTCAGCTTGCGAAAACTAAAAACTTCAAAATTTTTAAAAATGATAAGGGCGAATGGGATATAGATATTTTAACCGAAAATAACCATTTTCTAAACTACCTTATTAATACCAGTCGCATACATTGGCGCGTATGTGGTAACGATCCTTTTCAGGCAGAAATTAGAGCGATAAAAGAAAAAGAGCTTGATCTTATTGAAGAAAATAAGCTTGTTACTCAAGTCTTAGAAAACCGCAAAAAATACCGCGAAGAAAATAAATTTAACATTGCTGAAGAAGGCTTAAAACTCGAACAAATTGCAGAGCAAAAACTTTCATTAATCAACAAAATTTTTGCTTGGGGTTACTTGCTTCACGATAAAAAATTAGACGATAAAGCTTGGGCGGTTTTTGCGATGGATAACCGTGTTTCAGAAATTGGCGAAAGTAACGGTGGTTCCGGTAAGTCGATAATGTTCGATAAAGCTATAAAATATATCGTAAAACAATATAAATACATTAACGGTGGTAACAAAAAATTAATCGAAAGTGATTTTCTTTTCGATGGCGTTACAGCCAATACCAACTATGTAATTTTTGACGATTTAGACAGCCGTTTCCCTTTTAGAAGTGTTTACACCAATGTTACCGGTGAGTTTGTAGTAAATCCAAAAGGTAAAACACATTTTAACTTACTTTTTCACGAAAGCCCGAAGATCGCGTTTACCTCAAATTTTGGTTTATTTTCTCCAGACGATTCAACCTTACGAAGATTACTAATTGTACCGTTTTCAGATTACTACCATTATAAAGGCGATAACAATTTCGAGAATTATTCACCTAAAGACGATTTTGGTAAAAACTTGTTTACCGAGTTTAACGATCAAGAAAACACCGACTTTTTCAACTTAGCTTTTGAAGCGATACAATTCTTTTTGAATACTGAAGAAAAAATTGAAGCTCCTACCGAAAATGTAGATAAACGTAATGCGCTGCAAACCATTGGTACAGACTTTAAAGAGTGGGCAGATAATTACTTCATTTTAGAAAAGAATTTGAATGAAGTAATTGCTAAAAAAACCGCTTTAGAGAACTGTAACAAACGTGTGCAAAAATCGTTGAGTTCGCACTTCTTTAAAAAACGCCTTTCTGAATGGTGCAAATTTCACGGTTTTGATTATTGCCCACCTACCAAAGAAGCGACAACGCAACGTTTAGCCAACGGTTCTGAACGATTAATGAAAAATATTGACGGTGAAACATTAGAAGTAATTTTTATAAAAGATGCTAAAAAGTACCAAGAAAGTAAAGATTTAAAAACTCAAATAGAAAACGATCTGGAAGAAGGTTTAGACGATATACCCTATTAAAATTTAAAGCTATGTATAATCACCAATACCGCCCAACCCCAAAACAATTAGAAGCCGTACAAGATTTAGAAAAGCTAGGTTACGAGGTACTGGTGTTATCGGGTAACATACTTTTTTGCAACCAAGATCGAATTATAAAAATGTGGCCGTTAAACGCTACCGACAACGAAAAGAAAGCCGAATACAAAACCGCTGAAAAATTACAGCAACACTATATAAAAAAAGGATTAATCACTAAAAATTAAGATGATGAAAATAGAAAACATAGTTTTTAACGCACTTAAAAAAATAGTCTTATGTCGAGAATTATAGAATTTAAAATAGAAGTGCCAAAATCTGATATTAAGTATTTACGGTATTTATTAAAAACAGACACGCGATTTAATTGGGTTTATATTCATACAAAAAACCACGCTCATAACCTTATCACGGTAGGTTTAACTTACGATACTATCGATGGCACTTTACCTTATATCGTTGAAGATGCTATGTTTTTGCAATACCGAATAGATTTTCATAAAAAGCACAATATATGCTAACCCTAACCGCCAGATTAATCACGCAAACGCATAGCAAATGGTATTTACAAGTCGGGCAAAAAAAGCTTTGGATTTCTAAAAGCATACCCGAAAAATGCAATTTCAATTATGTTGAAAGCGAATTGCAACTCACACCCTACTTTAAAAATTTATACGAACTCTAAAAATTATTAATGATGAAAGCAATTTATTTATACGAACACCCAGTAAACAACCAAATAGTAGCAGTATCAATATTAATCGGTATGATTTTACCTTTTTTATTCGGCTTATTATACTTCAGCATTCGCAGAGAATTAGTGATAAGAGAATTACGCAAACGCACCGAAGCAGCCAAACGCGCCAACGGTGAAAACGTAGTAAAATACAAAGTAGAAATTGGTTACGATGTTTTTTTGCTGCACGATCAAGTAAAACAAAACGAATGGTTGAAATGTGAAGGCGAAACCAAAAGAATAGCGAAAGCCTTTGTTTTATCAAAATTAAAACGCCAAGCCAAAGCCTACCGACAACGCTATAACAGTTATACCAAGATCACGATAAAACCATTTTAACCGCCACGGTGCAACCGCTTATCTAACTTAAATTTTTTCACGATGCCAATTAAATATCTTCCTACTCACGTAACCAAAGCGAAAGCCTGTAAAATCTATAAAGAAATACCAGAAAGCACGCTACGAGCAGATATGCGCGAAATTATTGAGAAAAACCGCCAACCAAAAACCGAAGAAGAAAGGCAGCAACTTAAAAAGTGCCACAACCTACAACATTTTGAGTGGTTGTGTTTGTTGCGCATTTACAAAATACCAATAGGCTATTCTAATGTATTTACAGATGAAGAATTATTTCAAGATAAGCTAGACCGTTACCCGGAAACCAAAAACTTTATATAACCCAACCGCTAACCCAACCGCCACGGTTGCAATGCGGTTGAAAAACTTATCAAGATGAAAAACGAAATAATTTTAGTCGATCTCTTTAGCGGTATTGGTGGCTTTGCTTATGGCTTAAAAGCAGCCGGTTACACAATTACGCATCACTATTTTTCAGAAATAGATAAACACGCCATTGCTAACTACAAATACAATTTTAAAAATGCACAGTACATCGGATCAGTTACAGATGTTTGCGGAAACGACATCAGAAAAAAGCACCCCAACGCAAAAATCGTTATCACTTTTGGCAGCCCTTGCCAAGATTTCTCATTGGCTGGAAAAAGAAAAGGGATGGAAGGAAAAAGAAGTAGCCTTATCTTGGAAGCAATTAGGCTTATTACTGAAATTCAACCAGATTTTTATATCTGGGAAAATGTTAAGGGAACATTCTCCAGTAACCATGGCGCAGACTTTTGGGCAATTCTCAACGCCTTTACCAACATTGGGAACTATCGACTTGAATGGCAATTGCTTAATACAAGTTGGTTTTTACCCCAAAATAGAGAGCGAATTTACCTTATCGGACATCTTGCAGGAAAAAGTAAACCCGGAGTATTTCCTTTCACAGAAAATGACCGACTATTTAACCAAACGAAGCAACCAAACCAAAGACGGCCACAAACCCAACTTAGTACATGTTTAAAATCTTCAGGTTCGCTAAAAGCAGACGATACTTTTATTGTACCTAAAAAAGCCGGTTGTTTAACCGGTGGCGGTAATAGTGGCGGTTTGCATAGCGATATGACGGTTATACCGGTCCTAACACCCGACCGAAAAGAAAAACGGCAAAACGGCAGAAGATTTAAAAATGAAGGTGAACCCAGTTTTACATTAAGTTGTCAGGACCAACATGGGGTTTGTATAACTCATTACGGTTTTGACAGTAAAGAGCCTAAAGTATCAGAAATAGTACCCACACTAAAAGCCCAAAGCCACGGACACGAACCTATGACTATTCAAAGTTCAAAAATTAGACGACTTACCGAAATAGAGTGCGAACGCTTACAAGGTTTTCCGGATGATTGGACCAAGTACGGTAATTATAACGATCAGGTTAAAGAAATAAGCAAAACCCAACGCTATAAAATGTGCGGTAATGCAGTAACCACCAAAGTTGTGCAAGCCATAGCAGAGCGATTAATAAATAACCCAACCGCCACGGTTGAAAAATTGAAATAAGATGAGTAAAGATAAAACCGTTTTTCAAAAAAAAGTTTATTCTTTTTTTGAAAACAGACATATAGGTATGATTCTAAAGTTAGAACCTGCTAGTTTAAATAGGCATTACATAAAATTCAAGCCCTTCAATTCAGTATGGTTTCAACAATTTTCAGATAGTATAAATATTGATTCTGTTGATTTTGAAAATAATACTATTAGTGGTTTTATCAGTAATACAAGTAAATTAAAATGTGATTAGTGTTAATTACACACTCACTCATTTTTATAACCCAACCGCCACGGTTGAAAAATAGAAATACTATGAAAAACCTTCAGAAAAAAATTAAGACCTATGTAATAATAGTTTCGTCTTACTTCCCGAAAACGCATTCCAAAGCCGAAACGCCAACCGGGTTTATAGAAAACATAGGCAATAACAAACTACACACCCTAAGAGCCGGCTACCATAATTGGAAAAAGAAGTTTGAAGCCATCGAAAAAGGCGAAGCCATTTTAAGCGTTCGCACGTGGTCCGCAACACCCTATCGATCACCACAAATTATACTTTTTAACCTATCACATTTAGACGGTATTGGTATTGAAAAGTTAGAGTTTCAAGATCAAGATTTAACCAAACCGCTAATTTCAG
>ENA-ORDG01000700-ORDG01000700.1-marine-metagenome-genome-assembly--contig:-NODE-700-length-14636-cov-2.655333_pt1 | contig 14636 bp, 14 predicted proteins | sample MGYA00248629_ERZ508524 | MGnify/ENA primary metagenome ERZ508524 (study PRJEB26194, sample SAMN05421901) | marine metagenome | isolation source: East of Rio de Janeiro, Brazil, South Atlantic Ocean...
CGGCGCCATGGCCCGCGGGCAGCGGCGTGTCGAGCAGCCGGTCGAGCAGCATCAGCGGCAGATTGTCGACCACTTCCCAGCCCATATCCTCCAGCGTCTTGAGCGCGGTGGTCTTGCCCGCGCCCGACAGGCCCGACAGCAGCAGGATCGACTTGGGATGGGACGGGGTCATTGCGGCGCGAGTGTCTTGAGCGCCAGTTCGACCTTGATCGCGGCGGACACTTCGAACGGGGCGATCTTGATGACCGGAACCTGCAGTCCGGCCACGTCGCGGGACACGCCGTCCAGCGGCATCCGGTCGACCTTGTCGAACAGGTCGCACAGCAGGGCGACGGGCGCGTCGACATGCGGCATGGGCAGGATGCCGAGGCTGCGCACCTCCATCTTGCCGGCGATGGTGGCGGGGGCGGTGGCGCGCAGCACGCCGTCGATGCGCTGGACCAGCGTGTAATCGTCGCTGACCAGCGTGGCGCCCCGATCGATGAGGCGCAGCGCGAGGTCGGACTTGCCGACCCCGCTCGGCCCGCACAGCAGCACGGCGCGGCCGCCTATGGCCACGCTGGTCGCATGCAGCGTTTCGGAGGAAAGGGCGCGCGCCATCGTCGCTTCCTTCTAGCGCCAGTCGGCGAGGATGAAAATGGGCGAGCGCATGGCCGCGCCGTCCTATTCCGACACGATGCCCGGATCGCGCGCGACCGCCATGGGCAGGCGCACGACGAAGCTGGCGCCGCGCTGCGCATCCTCGCGGTCGCCGATGCTGATGCGGCCCTGATGCCCTTCGACGATGGAGCGGGCGATGGCGAGGCCCAGGCCCGAATGCTTGCCGAACGCCTCGCCTTCGGGGCGGACGCTGTGGAAGCGGCGGAAGATATGCTCGCGCTCTGGCTCGGGAACGCCGGGCCCTTCATCCTCGACGCTGACCAGCACCTGATCGTCGGCGACGGTGGCGATGATGCGCACCAGGCCCTTGTCGGGCGAGAAGGACACGGCATTGTCGATGAGATTGTCGAGCACGCGGACCAGCCGCCCTTCCTCGCCCAGCACGACCGCGACGCCCTTGCGCGGGCGCGCGAAGGCGAGGCGGACGCCGCGCGGCACGCCGCGGACCTCGCGCGCGATCACCATCTTTTCGATGAGGAGGCCAAGGTCGATCGGCTCGAACCGGGTGCGGGACAGCTCGGCGTCGACGCGCGAGGCTTCGGCGATGTCGGTGACCAGCCGGTCGAGCCGGCGCACATCGTCCTGCGCGATGGCCATCAACTGCGCGCGCAGGTCCGGCCGGTCCACCCGTTCCAGCGAATCGAGCGCGGAGCGCAGCGAGGCGATGGGGTTTTTCAGCTCATGGCTGACATCGGCGGCGAAGGCGTCGGTCGCGTCGATGCGCTGGCGCAGCGCATGGCTCATGTCGGACAGGGCGCGGGCCAGCATGCCGATCTCGTCGCGCCGTTCGGGCAGGCGCGGCACCGTGACTTCGCGCGCGCGGCCCAGGCGCACGCGCACCGCTGCGCGGGCCAGGCGCTGGAGCGGCTGGACGATGGTGCGGGCGAGGAAGAGCGAGAGCAGCACCGACGCCAGCACCGCCGCGCCCAGCACCAGGCCGAGGCGGAAGCGTTCGGCGCGCACCGTGCGGGTGATGTCGCGCGCATTTTCGGTGGCGAGCAGGCTGGTTCCGTCCTTCACCGGCACGGCCGCGGAGATCATGAAGGTGCGGTCGGGGGCATAGCGGTTCATCGCCCGCGGCCGGCCGGTGCGGCGCGCGGCCTCCACTTCGGGCCAGGCGGCGGCGCGATCGAGCGCCGGCTCCTCGAAATCGGGCGGGCGGTCGGCCGACACGACGCGGTCGACCAGCTTGTCAAGGAAGCGGGCGACATGGCGCTGCCATTCCTCTTCGGACGGCAGGCGCAGGCGGTAGCGCGGCGCGTCCATGGCGAAGCTGTCCGCGACCAGCGCGCCGTCCGCGCCATAGCGGCGCACCCGGTCGCCGGTCTGGCGCGCATAGGCGGCGATCAGCTGGTCCTGCCGATCGGCCGGCGCATTTTCCAGGCCGATCGCCAGCAGTTTCAGCTCGCGCGCCGACTGGCTCAGCCGGTCGTCCACGATGCGGGTGCGATAGCTGTCGAGATAGAAGAAGCCGCCGGCCAGCAGCGCCAGCGCGAACACATTGACCGCCAGGATGCGCGGGGTGAGGCTCAGCCGCCCCGACCAGCGCATCGGAACGGGCACGCGCTCATTCCTCGGAGAATCGGTATCCGGCGCCATAGAGCGTGTCGATTGCATTGAACTGGCTGTCTACCTCACGGAATTTGCGGCGCAGGCGCTTGATATGGCTGTCGATGGTGCGGTCATCGACATAGACGTCGTCCTGATAGGCGGCGTCCATCAGCTGGTTGCGGTTCTTGACCACGCCGGGGCGCTGGGCAAGCGTTTCCAGGATCAGAAATTCGGTGACGGTCAGCGTCACGTCCTTGCCGTCCCATTTGACCCGGTGCCGGGCCGGGTCCATTTCCAGCCGGCCGCGTATGATCGGCTCGGCCACCGGCTCGTCGCTCGCTTCGGGCGTGCGGCTGGCTTCGGCGCGGCGCAGGATGGCGCGGATCCGCGCGATCAGCAGCCGCTGCGAGAAGGGCTTGGAGATATAATCGTCCGCGCCCATGGCGAGGCCCAGCGCCTCGTCCAGCTCATCCGCCTTGGACGTCAGGAAGATGACGGGCATCTTGCTCTTTTCGCGCAGGCGGCGCAGCAGTTCCAGGCCATCCATGCGCGGCATCTTGATGTCGAAGACGGCAAGGTCCGCCGGATTGTCGAGCAGCGCCTTGAGCGCGCCTTCGGGATCGGAATAGATGCGCGTGATGAAGCCTTCGGCCTGCAGCGCGATCGACACGGAGGTCAGGATATTCTTGTCGTCGTCCACCAGAGCGATGGTTGCGGTCATGCGGCGTCCCGGCTGATCAGGTTTGGCAGAGCGCTAGAGCGTTAGACCAAGGCGGGCGGCGCTGCAAGAAAGGCGGACTCGCCGCTTGCTTAACATGGATGTCATCAGCGTTGCGGCGCAGCATCGACTTCGTTTGACGCATGCCACGTCACGCCTTATCCGAAACGGGCCGGCACGCCATCGACCCTGCGAAAAGCCAGGGCGGGGCGCGCCGGATCGACCGCGACCATAGCCTATGCGCGGCCGACAACATGGACAGGAGCAAAGGCGTGCAGGCCAAATCCTCTATCACCCTGGCTGACCAGGGCATCTCCACTCATGCCACCCAGCATTGGAATCTCGGCACCGCGCCGCTCGTCGAGGCGGCGCTGCGCAATGGCGAGGGCAAGCTGTCGAGGGATGGCCCCCTGGTCGTCAAGACCGGCAAGCACACCGGCCGCAGCGCCAAGGACAAGTTCATCGTCCGCGATGCGGAGACCGAGGACAGCGTCTGGTGGGGTTCCACCAACCTGTCGATGACGCCGGAGCATTTCGCGGCGCTGAAGGCGGATTTCTTGCACGCGCTGGGCGAGAAGGAGACGCTCTACGTCGCCGATCTGTTCGGCGGATCGCAGCCCGAACATCGCGTCAATGTGCGCGTCATCAACGAATTTGCCTGGCATAATCTGTTCATCCGCACCCTGCTGGTGCGGCCGGCGGCCGAGCAGCTGGCGGACTTCGCGCCCGAATATACGATCATCGACCTGCCGAGCTTCAAGGCCGACCCGGCGCGCCATGGCTGCCGCAGCGAGACGGTGATCGCGGTCAACTTCACCGAAAAGCTGATCCTGATCGGCGGCACCGCCTATGCCGGCGAGATGAAGAAGAGCGTGTTCGGCATCCTCAACTATCTGCTGCCCACCCGCGGCGTGATGCCGATGCACTGTTCCGCCAATATCGGCGCGAACGGCGACACGGCCGTCTTCTTCGGCCTCAGCGGCACCGGCAAGACGACGCTGTCCGCCGATGCGTCGCGCACGCTGATCGGCGACGACGAACATGGCTGGTCCGACACGGCGGTCTTCAATTTCGAGGGCGGCTGCTACGCCAAGATGATCAACCTGTCGGCCGAGGCCGAGCCGGAGATCTTCGCCACCACCAAGCGGTTCGGCACGGTGCTGGAAAATGTCGTGATGGACGAGGAGACGCGCGCGATCGACCTCGACGACAACAGCCTGGCGGAAAACAGCCGCGGCTCCTATCCGATCGACTTCATCCCGAACACGTCGGAGAAGAATCTGGGGCCGGTGCCGAAGAACATCATCTTCCTCACCGCCGACGCCTATGGCGTGCTGCCGCCGATCGCGCGGTTGACGCCCGAACAGGCCATGTATCATTTCCTGTCGGGCTATACCGCGCGCGTCGCGGGCACCGAAATCGGCGTGACGGAACCGACCGCCACCTTCTCGACCTGCTTCGGCGCGCCGTTCATGCCGCGCCACCCGTCGGTCTATGGCAATCTGCTCAAGGAACGGATCAACAAGGGCGGCGTCACCTGCTGGCTGGTCAACACCGGCTGGTCGGGCGGCAAGGCGACGATGCCGGGCATCAAGCGGATGCCGATCAAGGTGACGCGCGCGCTGCTGAACGCGGCGCTCGACGGCAGCCTGAACGAGGCCGAATTCCGCACCGATCCCAATTTCGGCTTCCAGGTGCCGGTCGCGGTGGCGGGCGTGGAGTCGACCATCCTCGATCCGCGCGCGTCCTGGGCGGACGGCGCGGCCTATGACGAGACTGCGGCGACGCTGGTCAAGGCGTTCGTCGACAATTTCGCGCAGTTCGAGGAGCATGTCGATGACGGCGTGCGCGGCGCGGCGCTGACGGCGGCCTGACGCAAACGACAATTGAGGGAAGGGGCGGGGGACCATGTTTCCCGCCTCTTCCGTCGGAGATTTCCTCCTCCCCGGCGACGGGGAGGTTGCGTTTTGCTTCGCCCCCCAGACGCTGCTATCGTCCCCTCATCAATTCGGGAGTGCAAGCGCATGTTCGACAATATCATCGGCAAGCTGGGCGGGCTGGAAGCGATTGCGGCGCAGATCGGCGTCACGCCGGAACAGATGCAGGCGCTGATGGCGGAAATCAGCGCGAAGATCGGATCGGGCGAAACCAGCGTCGCGGCGCTGGCGGAAACGGCGGCGGAACATGGCGTGTCGGCCGACAAGCTGCAGGAGCTGCTCGGCACCTTCGGCGGTCCCGAAGCGATATTGGGCCAGCTGGGCGGCCTGTTCGACCGCGACGGCGACGGCAATCCCGCCAATGAACTGAGCGGCATCGCCAAGGGCCTGTTCGGCTGAAGCTGAGCGGCGGGGCGAAGCCCGCGCTTTCCCGCGGCCAAGTTTTTTTGGCCTTGCCTTCACGGGGCGGAAGGGCCAATTCGCCCCATATCACCATTGTTGCGAATGATCCGCAACTGGGCGGACATGGTCCGCCCCCATGCTAGGCAAGGACAGACTGTTGACCGACGTGACGATCGAAAAGCCGGTTCTGGAACCCACCGGCGCGCTTTCCGTGGAAACCGTGCTGTCGGTGAAGCACTGGAACGAGCATCTGTTCAGCTTCCGCATCTCGCGCCCAGCGAGCTTCCGCTTCCGGTCGGGCGAGTTCGTGATGATCGGCCTCAAGGGCGACAATGGCAAGCCGCTGCTGCGCGCCTATTCGGTCGCCAGCCCCAGCTGGGACGAGGAAATCGAGTTCCTGTCGATCAAGGTGCAGGACGGGCCGCTGACGTCGAAGCTGCAGCTGATCCAGCCGGGCGACCAGATCTATCTCGGCCGCAAGCCGACCGGTACGCTGGTGACCGACGCGCTGCTGCCGGGCAAGCGGCTGTTCATGCTGTCGACCGGCACGGGCCTTGCGCCCTTCCTCAGCCTGTCGCGCGACCCCGACGTCTATGAATTTTACGAGCAGGTGGTGATCGTCCATTCGGTCCGCCGCGTGAGCGACCTCGCCTTCCGCGAGGAGCTGGACGGCAAATGGTCGCAGGACCCGCTGGTGTCGGAACAGGCGCCCGGTCAGTTCCATTATGTGCCGACCGTCACGCGCGAACCCTATGACGGCCACACGCAGCGCATCGACAAGCTGGTCGAAAGCGGCGCCCTGTTCGAAGGCGTTCCGGGCGCGGCCAAATTCGACCCCGAAACCGACCGGATCATGATGTGCGGCAGCATGGAGATGATCAAGCAGTTCGCCGCCTATTTCGAAGGCGAAGGCTTCACCGAAGGCAGCAACGCGGCGCCGGGCCAGTTCGTGATCGAGCGGGCGTTCGTAGGGTAAGCGTCAGCGCAGAACGGATGAAGAGGCCGGGGGAGCGATCCTCCGGCTTTTTTCTTGGGCTGTGAACGGGAAGCGGGGCCCGCTCAGGGCCTAGGTGGCGAACGATCCGACTTCATCTGCCATGCTGTCGTCGCAGTATCTGATGCCGCTCTCGTCACCCCGGGCTTGACCCGGGGTCCCGCTTCTTCGACGCTCAACCCATGGGCGAAGGGCGACAGGGCGGCTGGGTCTACATCATGGCTGATCGCTATCGGGGCACGATATATGTCGGTGTGACCAGCGATATCGTAAGACGCGTCCATCAGCACCGGACAGGCTCCGGGTCGGATTTCTGCGCGCGCTATGACTTGCGGCGGCTGGTCTGGGCTGACAGCTGCGCGGACATTCGCAGCTGCATCGAGCAGGAGAAGCGGCTCAAGCGATGGCGGCGCGCATGGAAGTTTGCGCTGATCGAACGCGCCAATCCCGAATGGCGGGATCTGTTCGAGACACTGGTCTGATGAGGAAGCGGGACCCCGGCTCAGGGCCGGGGTGACGGAAGGTGCTCACCCGTTCTGCCGCCCCTTCACCCACGCATCCACATTGTCCGCCAGCACGGTCATCGGCACGCCGCCGCCCTTGACCACGGCGTCGTTGAACAGGCGGAAGTCGAATTTCGGACCCAGCGCCGTCTTCGCCATGTCGCGCAGCCGCACGATTTCGCCATGGCCGACCTTGTAGCCGCAGGCCTGGCCCGGCCAGGCGCAATAGCGGTCGACTTCGGCCTGGACATCCTCGAGCGTCGATCCGTTGGTGCTGGCGAACCACTGGATGGCGTGATCGCGCGTCCAGCGCTTGGCGTGCAGGCCGGTGTCGACCACCAGGCGGCAGCAGCGATAGGCGATCGACTGGAGATAGCCCAGCCGCCCGGCAACATCGCCGTCATAGGCACCCAGTTCGTCGCCCAGTTGTTCGGCATAGAGCGCCCAGCCCTCGCTATAGGCGTTGAAGGCCAGCAGCGACCGGATCAGCGGCAGTTTATACGTATATTCGCCCTGCCAGATATGGCCGGGAATGCCCTCATGATAACAGAGGGTGGGCAGGCTGTAGCGCGGCCAGATGCTGGTATCGCGCAGGTTGATATAATAATTGCCCGGCACGCTGCCGTCGATCGACCCGGCGCCGGCATAGGCGCCCGGCGCACCCGCCTCGATCTCCACCGGCACGCGCTTGACGATCAGTTTGGCGGGCACCAGCGTCGCGAAGGCGCGCGGCAGGCGCGTGCGGATGTCGGCCAGGCGGCCGTCGATATAGGACAGGATCTGCGCCCGCCCCGCATCATCATTGGGGAAGAGGTAGCGCGGGTCCTTGCCCATGGCGGTCATGCGTTCGCCCACCGTGCCCTTGCTCATGCCCAACCCCTTGAGCAGGCCGTCCATTTCGGACTGGAGCGCGGCGAGCTGGTCGAGGCCAAGGGCGTGCACCTCGTCCGGGGTCATGCGCGTGGTCGTGCCGGCGCGCAGCGCCCAGGCGTAATATTCCTCGCCCTGCGGCAGCTTCCACACGCCCGCGTCCATCGTCGCGGCGGCGCGGTGACGCTGAAGCTCGGCGACCTGGCGAGCGAGCGCGGGGGCGACCTTGTCCCGCACGATCGCCGCGGCGCGGGCGGCGTGATCGCTCGCCATGTCCTGGGTGCGGCGCGCGATCGACGCGACCGGCACCCACTGATCGACGGGCTGGCCCTGCACCCGCGCCATCTGCGCCAGCGTCTTGTCGAGCAGGAAGGCGGGCGCGATCACGCCGATGCCCGCATCGTGGCGGAGCCGCTGCGTTTCGCCGTCCAGATTGGCGGCATAGGCCTCCAGCCGCGCCAGATAGGCGTCGGCATCGGCGCTATTCTCGACTTTGTGGTTGGAATCGAGGAAATCGGGCGTTTCGACGAAGCTGCCGGTATTCTGCGCCACCGCATAGGGGCTGTTGCGATAGGACCAGTTGCTGTTCATCATCGCCATGTCGCCGAAGGGGAAGGCAAAGCCGTCCGCCGCCAGTTCATGGGACGTGCGCACCACTTCCACATCGGTGCGGGTGGCGGGCGAAAGCGTATCGAGCCGGATCGCGCGCAGGCGGGCCAGCCGGTCGCGCACATGAGCGGCGATCCGCGCCTGGCCGGCCGGGCTCTTGTCGCCCAGCCGCGCCTTGAGCGGGGCGCGCGCGCCCGTGTCGATGCCAAGGCCGCTGGCGGTTTCGGGCGCATCGGCCAGCATGGCTTCGGCCATCTGCGCCAGCAGCGCTTCGGCGCGGGCGTCGGCTTCGGTGGCGGCCCCAGTGGCGGTTCCCGTGGCGGCCAGCGCCCGGGCGGGCAGGGCGGACAGGGCAAGGGCGGAAGCACCGGCGGCAAGCAGGTCGCGGCGAGTGGTGGTCATGGGAAGGCTAGTCTCCGGCAGGGCTGGTCGCGATCAGCTTTGGCACAATCGCCGGGAAATTCGACCGCTTATTTGCCGCTGTGCGTTATCAGGGCGCTTCGTCCGCCGATGTGTCCTTGCCGGTCAGCTTCCAGCGGCGCAGCAGCGGCGGCATCGTCAGCCCTTGCAGGAAGATGGAAAAGGCGACGACGCCAAAGGCCAGGACGATGATCTGCCGCTGTTCGGGGACGCTGGCGGGCACCGCGAGCGCCAGCGCCAGCCCCACCGCGCCCCGCAATCCGCCCCACAGCAGCACATGCTGGTAGGTGGCGGGCAGGCGCAGCGCCGTGCCGCGGAACAGCAGCGCGATCGGATAGACCGCGGCCGCGCGCCCCAGCAGCGTCAGGATGATGACGACGGCCAGCGCCCCCGACACCAGCGCCAGCGGCTGATGCGCCTCATGGCTGCCGATCATCAGGAACAGCAGCGAGTTGGCGAGGAAGGCGGCATATTCCCAGAAGCCCAGCACATGCCCGCGGCCATTGTCCGATATGGCGCGCCGCCAGCCCAGATTGCCGACGATGACCCCCGCCGCCAGCGCCGCGAATACGCCGGACGCCTTCACATGTTCGGCAAGCAGGAAGCTGCCCCAGGCGATGATGGTGGTGAGAGTGATTTCCACCAGATGATCGTCGGTGCGCCCGGCCAGTTTCAGCAGCAGGAAAGCGACGCCTGCGCCCGCCGCAAGGCCGCCCAGCACCGTCCAGACCAGTGCGCCGACCGCCGCGACCGGGGTCAGTTCGCCGCCGCCGGCGATGACCAGCAGGATCGAAAAGGCCACGGCGGCGACGCCGTCGTTCAGCAGGCTTTCCGATTCCACCACCATGCCCAGGCGCGGTTCGGCGCGCATCTCCTTGAAGGCGGCGATGACCGATACGGGATCGGTAGCCGCGATCAGCACGCCGAAAAAAGCCGCGCCCAGCCAGCTCCAGCCCAGCAGCCAGTGCAGCCCGCCCGCCACGAAGGCGGCGGAAATCGCCACGCCCAGAAAGGCGAGCGTCACCGTCAGCGGCAATTGCGCGCGCAGCCGCCGCCAGGGCATTTGCAGCGCCGCTTCGAAGATCAGCGGCGGCAGGAAGATGTTGAACACCAGTTCGCGCGACAGCGGCAGGTTGACGCCGATCGGCAGCAACGCCAGCACGATGCCCGCCGCGACCAGCCCCGCCGTATAAGGCAGGCCGATCCGGCGCGACATCATCGCCACCAGCGACGTGACCACCAGCAACATGCCCAGGTCGATCAGTTGCAGTTCGGCCATCGCCTCGTCCTTCCCGCCGCCGCCCGCCGATCAGCGCGCGACCGATCCCAGCACCGTATAGGCCCGATCGGACCGCGCAAGCACGCTGAGGCTGCCATCGCTTTCCAGCACGACCGCGCCCACATCCTCGATCCGGCCGATGCCGCTCTTGCGGATCGCCGCTTCGACCTCGGCCCGGGTGACGCGTTCGTCGCGCAGCGCATCCGGGCGGAAGGCGCCATCCTCCACCAGCAGGCGCGGGCGCGATCGCACCAGATCGCTGAACCAGGTGGAGCGGACGGACAGCCGCGCCACCAGCCATTGCAGCAACGCCAGCATGCAGAAGGCGAGCGCCCCTTCCAGGAAGGCGATGTCCTTGCTCAGCAGCACGGTCGCCAGCGTCGATCCCAGCGCGACGGTGACGACCAGGTCGAAGGCGTTGAGTTTGGAAAGCGCGCGCTTTCCCGCCAGCCGCAACACCACGACCAGCCAGGCATAGGCCAGCGCCGATATGAGGAGGACGCGCAGCAGCCCCTGGATATTGTCGAAGACCATGGGGCCGATAACGCGCGGACGGGCGGGCGCGGTTCCCGGCGGCGCGCGGGAAGGGCGGAGCGGTCGTCTCGGCCGACCGCTCCGCCCCGCTCAAGGCGCTTGCGAAAAGGGGGATGCAGGCCATCCCCGGTGCAGGACTTACAGGCCGTCCAGCCCCTTGCTGACCAGCACATTGACGGCGACGCGGCGGTTCTGCGACTTGCCCGCGTCGGTCATATTGTCGGCCACGGGCTGGGCTTCGGACATGCCGGTGGGGGTCAGCATGCGATAGGGTTTCCAGCCGCACACCTGCTGCAGATAATTGACCACGCTGCCGGCGCGCTTTTCGCTCAGCATCTGGTTGAATTCCTCAGGGCCCGTGGAATCGGTATAGCCCACGACCAGCAGCAGGGCGTTGTCCATCTGTTCGGCGCTAGCGGCCGTGGCGCACAGATCGCTCTTGGCCTGGGGTGACAATGCGGTCTTGCCGGTGTCGAAATTGACGTTGGTGGTCGCCTTCACATTATATTGGTCGATATCGGCGACCCGGCCGCGTAGCGCTTCGGTCGCGGCGCTCTGTTCGGCAAAGCCCTGCGCGGTGCCGCTGCGGATCATCGACGCGGTCTTGAGATCCTTGTTCTTGAGCGCGACGCGGGTCGCGACCAGCCCCTGCGCGCCCTGCACCGTCTCCACGCTGACCGGCAGGCCGTTGAGCAGGGCATCGGCGCCCAGCGTTTCGCGGCCCAGGCCCAGGAAGCCGCCGCTCGCGCGGATCACGGTGGTGTCGTTCAGCGCGACGACATTATTGGCGCCATCCGCGCCGGTGACCTGCATCTGGTCGCCGCTGCGCGCGGAGATGATGCCCTCGATCGTCGGGCCTTCGGCCGCTTCCGCGGGCGCGGGTTCGGTGATCGTCGCTGAGAGGTCGGCCGGCGGCGCTTCCTGCGCGGCGAGGCCGGTCGCGACCGGGCCGGTCAGCATGGCGGCGGCGATCAGCGCCCCGCGCCCCTTCGAGATGATATGCATGGTGATCCTCCATCCTTGAATAAGCCGGCCATTGCTGTTCCGGCCAAGCTTGCGCGCAGATGAATGATCGCGCGCGCGCGGCCCCGACTGCCGGTCATGCGAGCGCAGGTTGAGGCGAGTTGATGCTGCCACGGGTGGGAAGAGGCGGGCATCGGCGCGGCATACGAATTTTTCGGGGTGGCTGCGGCGGGGCGGGCGGCCTAGTCACGACAGTCATGAGCATCCGCGTGAAAGAGGCCGTCTCGGCGCTCACCGAGAAGGAAAAGCAGACGCTGCGCCTGATGGTGCGCGGGCATGACGCCAAGTCGATCGCGCGCAGCCTGGGCTTGTCTGTCCACACCATCAACGAACGGCTGCGCGACGCGCGCCGCAAGATGGCGGTGTCGAGCAGCCGCGAAGCCGCGCGCCTGCTGCTGGACGTGGAGGGGGAGGCGCAGCTTTCGCCCGCCCCCCAAAATCTGGGGGACAGCCAAATCGGGGAGGACGCGGGCGGTGCGCCGGTCGATGGTCAGGCCGCGCCGATTGGCGGCGCCGGGCGGGCGGATCGCCGGCCCGTGATGCTCATTGGAGTCCTGCTCATGACCCTGATCCTTGGATTGATCGCCATGGCCACCCTGTCCCCCGGCGCCTCCGCGCCGCAGGCTGAGCCGACCGACGCGCAGACGCTTGCCAATGCCGAGACGGTGGAGACCGCTCGCCGCTTTCTGACCCTGGTGGATGCGGGCCGCTGGGACGACAGCTATCGGATGTTCGGCGCCGCCTTCCACAAGCTCAACACGCCGCAGGTCTGGGCGTCGGTGTCCAAAAAGGTGCGCGTGCCGCTGGGCGCGGTGTCGTCGCGCCGCTTCCTCAGCCAGCAGGACCTGCCAGCCCCGCCCGCCGGCTATATCGTCGTCAAATTCCGCACCGATTTCGCCAACAAGGACAATGCCACCGAAACCGTCACGCTGGAGCGGGAGAATGACGGCTGGCAGGTGGTGGGCGTGATGATCGAATAGGGCGAGGGCGCTTCAGCGACGATCTTGCGCGACAGACCGGGTGCTGAATGTCAACAAGCAGGCGGAATAGAGGCGCTGGCCACCTCTAGCCCCCCTCCACCCACAGCAGTGCGCCTTCCGCGCGGATGATGCGGACGCGGGCGCCGACGGGGGCGTCGGGGCCGCGCGCGGTCCAGACGCTGTCGCCGACGCGGACCCGGCCTTCGCCGCCTTCGATCGGCTCGACCACCGTCACCGTCTCGCCGATCAGGCGCGCGGCGCGGTCGTTGAGCAGCGGGTCGGTGGAGGCGACGGGATGATCGACATACCAGCGCCGCCCGGCATAGACCGCCAGGATGCTGAGCGCCGCGAACAGCAGGAGTTGCAGCGGCAGGCCGATCGGCAGGGCGAGCGCGGCCAGCCCCGTGATGGCGGCGGCGATCGCGATCCAGATGAGGAACACGCCGGGGATCAGCACTTCGCCAATGCCGAGCAGCGCGGCCAGCACCAGCCACGCCCAATGATCCTCCAGCAGGGTGAGCCAGTCGGTCATTGGGCGCTCTCGCGGTTCGTATGCGCCGCCGCACGCCAGGCCGGGCCTGGTCCGGCGTTGCGGGGTACAGGCGCGCGCTGCGGCATGCGCCCTGCGCCATTCACCGTGCGGCGGGGAAGCGGCCTGCCCATCCGCGTCACCCCTGGCTCTGGCCGAAGGGGCCGCGGCGCGCGGGGGCGGGCGGCGTGGGGGTGGGCTGGCCGTCGGCGCTCAGCGCATCCTTGGCGAGCTGGCCGATGCCGCCCAGCGTGCCGATCAGTTGCGTCGCCTCGACCGGGAAGAGAATGGTCTTGGCATTGGGGGATGTGGCGAATTGCTGCACCGCCTCGGTATATTTCTGGGCGATGAAGTAATTGAGCGCCTGCGGATTGCCGGCCGAGATCGCGTCGGACACCATCTGCGTCGCCTTGGCCTCCGCCTCCGCCTCGCGCTCGCGCGCTTCGGCGTCGCGGAAGGCAGCCTCGCGCCGGCCTTCGGCTTCCAGGATCTGGCTTTGCTTGGCGCCCTCGGCCTTCAGGATTTCGGATGCGCGCAAGCCTTCCGATTCCAGGATCAGCGCGCGCTTCTCGCGCTCGGCCTTCATCTGCCGCCCCATGGCGTTGACGATGTCGGCGGGCGGGCGGATGTCCTTCAATTCGACGCGCGTGATCTTGATGCCCCAGGCGTTGGTCGCATGGTCCACAACCGACAGCAGCCGCGCGTTGATCTCGTCGCGCTTGGACAGGGTTTCGTCCAGGTCCATCGATCCCATCACCGTGCGCAGATTGGTGGTGGCGAGCTGCATGATGGCGACATAGAGTTCGCTCACTTCATAGGCGGCCTTCGCCGCGTCCAGCACCTGGAAGAAGACCACGCCGTCGACCGACACCATGGCATTGTCCTTGGTGATGATCTCCTGCCCCGGAATGTCGACGACCTGCTCCATCATGTTGATCTTGCGGCCGACGGCATAGAAGAAGGCGGGGTAGAAATTGAGGCCGGGCCGCGCGACCTCCGTGAACCGGCCGAAGCGCTCGATCGTATATTGATAGCCCTGGCGCACCACCTTCACGCTGACGGCAAGGTAGAAGAGCACGAGGCCGGTGAGCGTGAGCGCGAAGGTGGTCAGCATATGTCTTCTCTCTCCCCCGGGACGAGACGGGCTTGGATCATGCGCCTTATTCGCTAACGAGGAAAGTCAAACCGCAAGGAGAGTCCGCCCCATGTTGCTGCGCCACGCCCGATCGCTGCTGTTCCTGCCCGCCTCCAACCCCCGCGCCATCGCCAAGGCGCGCACATTGCCCTGCGACATGGTGATCCTGGACCTGGAGGATGCGGTGCCCGAGGATCGCAAGGGCGACGCGCTGGACGGCGCGCTCGCGGCGCTGGCCGAAGGCTTTGGCGGCCGGCTGAGCGCGGTGCGGATCAATGTCGAGGGCGCGGCGACTCATGGGCGCGAGATGATCGGGCTCAAGGGCACGGCGGCCAATTATGTGGTGCTGCCCAAGGTCGAGCATCCCAAGCAGGTGAAGGACGTCTTTTCCGTCACGCAAAAGCCGGTGATCGCGATGATCGAGAGCGCGCGCGGCGTGCTGGCGGCCAACGCCATCGCGGCGGGCGAGGGCGGGGCCCGGCTGTTCTTGGG
>ENA-ORDG01000715-ORDG01000715.1-marine-metagenome-genome-assembly--contig:-NODE-715-length-14409-cov-4.778119_pt1 | contig 14409 bp, 14 predicted proteins | sample MGYA00248629_ERZ508524 | MGnify/ENA primary metagenome ERZ508524 (study PRJEB26194, sample SAMN05421901) | marine metagenome | isolation source: East of Rio de Janeiro, Brazil, South Atlantic Ocean...
AGGGAGGGACAGTGAGCAGCCGGGAAGTCAACAAAAACCATTGAAATTGAAAAACAACCGGAAGCGAAGTAAATGGATGAAATTGAGACTATATAAATATTTTAAAAGTAAAAATTAACATTCGTATGTATAATCAGGGGTTCAAAAAATGTGAGATCAATTCAAATTGAGCTTATTATATGTTATCCATTAATGTAAATCGCTCTTCACAATATTACTTATATATAATTATGTATTATTTTTTTCGGTATAAAGAACCGCATAAGCTTTATAAATCAGAATAAGAGTAAAAAAATTAATGCTAGCCCCTAAATTATTATTACACAAGACATCTTAAAGAATATTATTTATTATCATTTAAAGTGATGATATTATTTGAACTTAGGAAAGATTTACTCTTATCAAGAAATTTTTAAAAAAGCACACGATAAATTGTTCATCGATGATAAGATTTAATAATAAAGCATTGTGGATTGATTTTAGACTTATTCTTATAAAACCTAAAATTCTTTGTATGCGCTCTGGATAGTAATTATTACACTGATATAGAAACAGTAAAGTTAAAAAGTAATATCTTTGTAGTCTTTGAAAGTCCTTATCTAATTATTATAACAACCATTACCCCAAATCTTAATTCAAATAGCTAAGTCCTATTAAATTATAAGTTATATTATAGTATATTAGGAATATACGATATTACCAAAGATCAAAAGAGATATAATTGACCATGCCGTACAAGTAATATATAGTACTCAAAGAATGAAGAAATTTTTAAACAAATTCCACCTTTTTAAAAATTTATTACTTCATCAAGTGCATCATCTGCATCTCTATGAATAAAATTGGCTTGATAATTCAAAGTAGTCTTTAAATCACTATGGCGATAGAGCTTTTGTAGCATTAAAGGATGAATACGATCACCAGCTATATTACCGAAGCTATGCCTAGCGATGTGATTAGATAAGTTTTTTTCAATCTCACATTCCTTGGCAATTTGCTTTAGGCATTTATTAAAGACCTTAGTAACACTTTTTGTTCTTATATAGATTTGTTCAGCATCATTGGCATCCGTATTTCTAAGGAACGGAAAGACATAACCTTTATTAAGTTTTTTCTCTTTTTTATAGTATTCTAAAATTTTTTTTGCTTTCGCAGGAATTTTAAGGCTGAGTGCTTTTTCATTTTTATTCATTATATAATAAAGTCGATTATCCTTAAAATCCGACCATTTTATTTTGACAACATCAGAAATACGAATCCCAGCAAAATAAAAAGAAAATAGCCAAACATTATGAGTGTGCCAAATAGAACTATTTTCCTCCAACTTCAGTTTTTCTATTTTTTCAACTTCTTCTGTGCTTAATCCTATCTTATTACCAGAACCAATTCTAATTTTCTCCTTATCACCAGCAAAAGGGTAAAATTTTCGCTCAATAATTCCTTCCTTAATGGCTAAATTGAAAAGAGTTCTAATCAAAATAAGTTGATTAGTAATAGTTCTGGTTTTTTGCCCTAAGTAAGAATGACAAAATGTTTTATATTTATTAATGAAAACTTCATCAATATCCCGAAACGCTAGAACCTTACTATTTTTGAAATGATCTACACCATCTAACCAACTATATTTGTTAAGCCTTGCCTCACTAATTCGGTGCAAGCGACGCTCATTTATAGACTTAATAACGGCTGATTTATTTTTAATTCTTTTTAGATTTAAAAATTCCTCCAGGTTATAGAGAATAGATAATTCAGCCTTAGCGACGGAAAATGTTCCTCTTTCATATTTTTCCATTATACGCTCTGCGGCTAGCTCAAAAAAAGATTTTTGTCCGTAGGTTCCTTTTAGTTTTTGCTTTACCTGTTTCGGGCTAACCTGATCTTTAGATTCAAAAAATATGTCATTCACTTCACTCAATTTCTTCATTAAAAAATTGTTCAACTTTTGTGAATTTGGATGGCTTCTTTTCGCTTTTCCTGCTTTTTCATCCCAATCTTTTTCGAAAACATATTGACCAATCCACTTATAATTAGTTTTGTAATTTTCAGAAATTCTCAATGCAAGAGGAATTCTTCCATCTTTTCTTATCTTATTTTTCCGCAAAACAATTTTTATATTAGACATACTCAATTAATTAGAATTACATAAATATAAATAATTAGTTTAAAAAAGGGTACAAAATGGGTACAGAATAGGTACAGAATAATTTGATTTTAACATTATTTAAATAAAACCATAAAACATATAATTAACTGATAATCATACAATTTAATATATTTTACATTGTTTTATATAGCTATTTGAGTAGGTTCATAACCCGGAGGTCCCGAGTTCAAATCTCGGTCTCGCTACAACAAAAAACCACTCTAAATTTAGAGTGGTTTTTTTATGCTTCTATTTTAAAAATCAATCAATTACTTACTACCCTATTTTCTGTTTCTTTACCAGCCTGAAAATCTAAAATATTCTGAAAAGTGACCTTGGCAATTTCCTGCAAAGCTTCTTTGGTTAAAAAACCTTGATGCGAGGTGATCAAAACATTCGGAAATGAAATTAATCTGGCGATTTGATCATCCTGAATTATATTTTCTGAAAGGTCTCTAAAAAACAAATGCTCTTCCTGCTCATAAACATCGATCCCTAAATAACCCAATTTTCCTTCTTTTAGAGCTTCGATCGCATCGCCGGTATGTATTAATGCTCCACGACTCGTATTTATAAGCATACAGCCGTTTTTAAGATGTCGTAAACTTGTGGAATCAATTAGATATTTGGTTTCGGGAGTTAATGGGCAATGCAACGAAATAATATCTGAATTTTCCAGCAAATATTCTAAATCTACATACTTTACGCCCATAGCTTTTACCGTTTCGTTTTCATATTTATCGTAAGCTAAGATCGAATCGGTAAAACCTTGCATAATTTTACAAAAAGAAGCCCCAATTTTCCCGGTGCCAATCACACCAATCGTTTTATGTTGAAGGTTGAATCCTTGTAATCTTTCTAACGAAAAATTACCATCGCGTACGCGATTATAAGCTTTGTGTGTTTTTCTGTTTAAAGTTAAAATAAGTGCTAAAGCGTGTTCTGCAACAGCTTGCGGAGAATACGCCGGAACACGATAAACTTTTATGTTTAATTTTTCAGCAACTTCAATATTTACGTTATTAAAACCGGCGCAACGTAAAACAATCAGCTTCACTCCTACTGCTGCTAATTGCTCAAGGGTTTCTTCTTCTAATTTATCGTTTACAAAAACGCAAACCCCATCGTAACCTCTTGCAAGCGCAACGGTATCTTTACTTAATGAGGCTGAAAAATATTTAAAATGAATTTCCTGCTGATCCTGGTAAGTTTCAAAAAACTCTTTATCGTAAGATTTGGTACTAAAAAAGGCAATTTTCATAAGCTTAAATGAGTTTTAATCACTTAAAATTATAAAAATTGCCTGTAGAGAGTTATGATTTATCTCAGTTTCTCAATAATTTTATCTAAAGAAATGGTTTCTTGTTCACCGCTTGCCATATGTTTGATCGTGTATTGTTCAGCTTCCATTTCTTGAGTTCCTGCTAAAACTACAAACGGAATGTTTCGACGATTGGCGTGCGTCATTTGTTTTTTCATTTTTGCGCTATCTGGGTAAACTTCTGCGTTGATCCCGGCATCGCGTAAAGCTCTTACAGCTTTCATCGCGTACAACGCTTCCTTTTCACCAAAATTAATGAAAATGATCTTCGTGTTTTCTTCCACCGCTTCGGGGAAAAGATCTAATTCTTCCAACACCAAATAAATTCGGTCTAAACCAAAAGAGATCCCAATCCCGCTCATATTTTTTAATCCAAAAATACCGGTAAGATCGTCGTAACGACCACCGCCGCCAATCGATCCCATTTTCACACCTTCTGGAGCAGAGATTTCAAAAATTGCTCCCGTGTAATAATTGAGTCCGCGCGCTAAGGTTACATCTAAATCTAGCGTGGCAGTTTTTAATGGCATTTCTGCTATAGCTCGTTGTATAAATTCTAATTCTTCAATTCCTTTTTTACCGATTTCTGAAGTAGAAAGAATAGATTTAAGTCCGTTGATTTTTGCTGAAAAATCTCCGTTTAATTCAAAAATAGGATCTATTTTTTCGATGGCTTCTTCAGCAATTCCTTTTTCTTTCATTTCTTTTATCACGCCATCTTTCCCGATTTTATCGAGTTTGTCAAGCGCAACGGTAAAATCGATGAGTTTATCGCTTTCACCGATTACTTCAGCAAAACCAGATAAAATTTTTCGGTTATTTAATTTAATCGTGATTCCATTCAATTTTAAAGCCGTAAAAACCGAATCATACAATTGCACAAATTCTACTTCTTGCCAAAGGCTGTCGCTCCCAACCACATCGGCATCACATTGGTAAAATTCTCTAAATCTTCCTTTTTGCGGACGATCGGCACGCCATACAGGCTGAATTTGATAGCGCTTGAACGGAAATTCAACTTCATTTTGATGTTGCACCACATAACGCGCAAACGGAACGGTAAGATCGTAACGAAGTGCTTTTTCTGAAATTTTTGAAGTGATCTTTAAGCTATCTTTTTCAGCATATAAGTCGTCTTTCACTTTACTTAAAAAATCACCACTATTCAGAATTTTAAAAATAAGTCGGTCACCTTCTTCTCCATATTTTCCCATTAAGGTAGAAGAATTTTCAAAACTTGGCGTTTCGATAGGTTGAAAGCCAAAATGCTGAAATTGCTTTTTAATGGTTGAAATAATATAATTTCTACGATTTACTTCTTCCGGAGAAAAATCTCGGGTTCCTTTTGGGATACTTGGTTTTTGTGCCATAACTTTATTTGAAAGTGCAAAGATAATTAAAGAAAATACAAATTATAAGTAACTTTTAGGCTTCTCGATAGTCTTATTAGTAATTGTAACCAAAATTTATGTTCTCACTCGCCAAAGAAAACATTCGTATTGCATTAGGTAGCATTAGGAGTCAGCTACTTAGAACAATTTTAACGGTAATCATCATCACGATCGGGATTACCGCTTTGGTAGGTATTTTAAGTGCAATTAATGCCTTAGAAAATACGATTTCTAGTGATTTTGCTTCGATGGGCGCTAATACTTTTAATTTACAACGTTACGATTTTACGCTACAAACTCGAGGTAGCGGCGAGCGGGAGATCGTTAACCCGATTATTAGTTACCGCGATGCGAAAGAATTTAAAGAAAAATACAACTTCCCGTATACGCAAACTTCGATTAGTTTTACCGGAACTTCTGCTGCTGAAGTAAAATACCAAACAGAAAAAACCGATCCTGAAGTAAATGTGCTTGGCGTAAATGAAAACTTTTTGGGCAATTCTGGTCTAGAAATAGAAAGCGGAAGAAATTTCTCTTATTTTGATATTGAAAATAATGTAAATGTCTGCATTTTGGGTGCCGATTTTAAAGATGCACTTTTTAACGGAATGGATCCTGTAGGCAAAACTATTAGTGTTCGAGGCGCTAAATTTAAAGTAATTGGTATTTTAGAAAGTAAAGGTTCTACCTTTGGTAATAATGAAGATTTGCGCGTGCTTATCCCTATACAAATTGCACGTTCGTTATTTAACCAAGCTTATATAAATTACAATATTAGCGTGATGGTTGAAGATAAGCAGATGATGGATGGTGCGCAAGACGAAGCCATTCTAACTTTCAGAAATATTAGAAAACTTCAGCCTAGAGAAGATAATAACTTCGGGATTAGAAGAAGCGACAGTCTAATTAATCAAATACTAAGTATTACCGAGTATCTAAATATTGCTGCTTTTGCGATTTCTTTTGTCACGATTTTAGGTTCGTCGATCGCTTTAATGAATATTATGCTGGTTTCGGTAACCGAAAGAACTCGTGAAATTGGTGTTAGAAAAGCCTTAGGCGCTAAGAAAAATACGATTGCTTTTCAGTTTTTTGCTGAAACGATTATTATCGGGCAACTTGGTGGCATTTGCGGTATTATTTTCGGGATGTTAATTGGCTATTTAGTAGCTTCTTTAGCCGAATTAACTTTTAGCATTCCGTGGTTAGCCATTTTTACAGCTACCGCAGTTTCTTTGGTCATTGCTATAATTTCCGGCTTATTCCCGGCTTTAAAAGCGGCAAAACAAGACCCGATTGAATCCTTAAGATACGAGTAGAAAATTATTCTTCTACTTCAATTAACTTTTCAAAATATTGAAATAATTCACCTTGCGTAATATTTGCACCTTGTGTGATTAACGCGAAAATATCTTTGTTACGATCTTCAGAAATCACTTTAGTTGAAGTATAGATTTGTACAGATTCGTTCAATAAATTATCTTGTAACCAACGGTAACCTTCTTTGGTACGAATGTCAATCGTTTCATTTTCGACTTTTACTCCTACCAAGGTCATTTTTACTTCACCGATTCTAAACAAGAACATTTGTTGCTTTGAGAAATGCTCAAGATATCTGGCTTGGTTTAAGACACCTTCCCAAACGAGGTCACTAAAAACATCTAACTCGTCTTCTGCAACTTCGGGTTTATTCTTTTTAATATCGTTCCACTCTTCTGCTGTAATTGATTGAGTGGCTAAAAAGTTAATAAATTCTTGGTGCAGCTCTTCTAGTTGTTCTTTAGTTAATCGGGTATATTTCATGATAAGCGTAAATTTTGGTTACAAAAAAACCTACCCAAATTGGGTAGGTTATGTATTTTATAAAGAAGTGATTATGCTTCTCCTACTACATCAAAAGTAAGGCTAGCAATTACTTCTCTGTGGAAACGAAGTTTTGCTTCGTATTGACCTAATCTTTTAATATTACCTCCAAAAATAGAGATATATTTTTTGTCAATATCTACACCTTCTTTAGCTAATGCTTCGCTTAAATTAGCAGAAGTAATACTTCCGAATAATTTATCTCCAGCACCGGCTTTAGCAGTAATTTTAAGGTCTAAACCGTTAAGTTTTTCTGCTTGCTTTTCAGCTTCTTCGATGTGTTTTTGTTCTTTATATGCTCTTTGCTTAAGCGTTTCTTCTAGCACTTTTTTTGCTGAAGGAGTTGCTAATTCTGCAAAGCCTTGAGGGATTAAAAAGTTTCTCCCGTAACCATTTTTTACAGTTACGACATCATCTGCAAACCCTAAATTATCTACGTCTTTCTTTAATATTAATTCCATAATGTCGTTTCTTTTATTTTAATAAATCACCAACGTATGGCATTAAGGCTAAATGACGCGCACGTTTTACAGCTACAGCTACTTTTCTTTGGTATTTTAAAGAAGTTCCTGTTAATCTACGTGGCAAAATTTTACCTTGCTCGTTAACAAATGCCATTAAAAAATCTGGATCTTTGTAATCGATATACTTAATTCCTGATCTCTTAAAACGACAGTATCTTTTCTGTTTTGAAGTCTCAATGTTAAGCGGAGTTAAATATCTAATTTCTCCGTCTTTTTTTCCTTTTGCTTGTTGCTCGATAGATGACATAACTACTACGCTTTTTGGTTGTTTCGTTTAACTCTTTTCTCTGCCCAAGCCACTGCGTGCTTATCTAACTTTACCGTTAAGAATCTCATCATACGCTCGTCACGTCTAAATAATAATTCTAACTGATCGATAACTTCACCTTCTACTTGGTACTCAAATAAGTGATAAAACCCACTTTTTTTGTGCTGAATTGGATACGCTAATTTTTTTAAGCCCCAATTCTCTTTGTTAACCATCTTAGCCCCTTTCGAATCAAGAAAATCTTCGTATTTCTTAACTGTCTCCTTTACCTGGTCATCAGATAAAACGGGATTCAAGATGAAAACAGTTTCATAATGATTCATAATAAAATATTTAAATTAAATTGGCTGCAAAAATAATACTTTTTTTATATCTAACAATTATATTTACGCTTTATATTTGCAAATATAGCTTTAAGACTCTTTTAACTTGTTTTGAATAATATTTATTCGTAAAATTGTTAATATTTTAAGTATTAAGATGACCCACAATAAATTAAGATGTATCGTAGTTGACGATTCTAGCCTACAAAGGTTATCGATAACCAAAATGGTTAAAGATCATCCTAACTTAGTATTGGTGGCAGAACATAACAACGCGTTAGATACAAAAAGAGAACTAGAAAGCTCTAAAGTAGATTTAATCTTCTTAGATATCGAAATGCCTATTCTCTCCGGGTTCGATTTACTTGATAATCTAGAAGAAAAACCAGAAATTATTTTCGTAACCGGTAAAACGCAATATGCTTTTCAAGCGTTTAACTACCAAGCTATCGATTATTTACAAAAACCGGTCACCAAAGATCGTTTTAATGTAGCTGTAAAAAAAGCCTTGGATCTTCATTTAGTTAAAAATGAAAAGCTAAACACGCTCGACGAAAATTATATCTTCATTAAAAGTAACTTAAAAAAGCATCGTCTTTATTTAGATAAAGTAAAGTATGTAGAAGCTTTTGGTGATTATGTGAAGATTGTTACGGACGGTGAAACCTATACGGTACTTTCTACAATGAAAGGTTTTGCCGATAGTTTACCAAGCGATCAATTTTTAAGAGTTCATAAATCTTTCATTGTAAATCTTTTCAGGATTAAGAACTATAGTAGTAAAATAGTTTATTTAGAAGATAAAGAAATACCATTAAGTAGAAATAGAAAGAAAGATCTAGAAGATAGTCTTGAAGGTATTGCTTCGTAATTAATTTACTTCAACTTATTATTTTAATAAGGATCTACATTTATAATCACTCTCACTTTTCGGTAATTAGCTATGGAATGATAGCTTTTAAGTACCCGATTAATGTATTCTTTTGTTTTACCAATAGAATTTTTAGGCGGAATCTTTACAATAATATTCTTGTAATATTCATTTCGAATACGAGCCACCGGCGGAAACTCCGGCCCAAGAACGTGCGGATGAAAAGCTTGCGATAAAGCTTTCGCCAACCAAGAAGAAGCTTCATTTACTAAATTATAATCTCTACTTTTTAAAGTAAGCTTAATCAAACGGTAGTATGGCGGATATTTAAAATTATACCGATCATCCATCTGCTCTTTATACATTTCAGCATAATTATTAGACGATACTTGCTGAAGTATTTGATGATACGGATTATAAGTTTGTATAAGTACTTTCCCTCGATCTTTCGTTCTCCCTGCCCTACCGGCTACTTGTAACAATAATTGAAAACTACGTTCGTGCGCCCGAAAATCTGGGAAATTTAATAAACTATCGGCATTCATAACTCCCACCAAATCTACATTTCTAAAATCTAAACCTTTGGTTAGCATTTGTGTGCCGACTAAAATATCAATCTGTTGCTGTTCAAAAGCGGTGATTATTTTCTCGTAACCATATTTTCCGCGCGTGGTATCTAAATCCATTCGGGCGGTTTTATGATCCGGAAAAAGTGCTTCTAACTCGGTTTCTACCTGCTCGGTACCAAAACCTTTTGTAGTAATTTCTGAACTTCCGCAAGCAATACATTGTTGTTGCATCGCCATATGATAACCACAATAATGACAACGCAACGAATTGTTGTGTTGATGATAGGTAAGACTTACATCACAATTTGGACATTGCGGAGAGTGACCACAAGTATTACATTCTAAAATAGGTGAAAAACCCCTTCTGTTCTGAAAAAGTATTACTTGCTTTCCTTCCGCAAGTGTTTCTTTCATTTCTTCTAACAAACGGTCAGAGAAATGACCGGTCATTTTACGCTTTTTGTGCTTTTCTTTAATATCTACCAGTTCGATGGCCGGCGGAAGCACATTCCCAAAACGCTTGGTTAATTTTACCAATTCATATTTATGCAATTCGGCATTATGAAAGCTTTCTAAACTCGGAGTTGCAGAACCTAACAATAATTGACTTCCGAAGAAATTTGCCAACACCACCGCAGCATCTCTTGCTTGATATCTCGGTGCAGGATCGTATTGTTTAAACGTAGCTTCGTGAGCTTCATCTACGACAATTAAACCTAAATCCTGAAAAGGTAAAAAGATCGACGATCGCGCTCCGATCACAATCTTTCCTTTCGTATTATTTAAAACGTGTTTGTAAACCTCAACCCGCTCGTTCACCGAATATTTACTGTGATAAACCAAAACTTCTTGACCAAAATATGCTTGCAATCTCCCGATAAGCTGGGTGGTCAACGCAATTTCTGGCAACAAATACAAAACTTGTTTTCCTTTAGAAATTACTTCTTCAATAAGCTTGATGTAAATTTCTGTTTTCCCGGAAGAAGTCACGCCGTGTAACAACGTGACTTGGTTATTTTCGAAATGTTTTTTTATTTCTGAATAAGCTTGTTTCTGTTCATTATTAAAATGAAGTTGAATATCGTTTACTTCTCCTTCATAATTTACGCGATCTTTTTGAAGTGTATATTCTTCTAAAACTCCTTTTGTAACTAAAGATTTGATGGAAGATGCCGAAGCGCCACTTTCTTTCGCTAATTGCTTTTTTTCAATAGGCTTTTTCAGCTTTGCTTGTAAAGAAAATAGCTGAAGAATAAGTTCTCGCTGTTTGGGAGCATTACTTAATTCTTCTAAAAGTGTATTCAGTTTTTGTTCCGATTGATAATTGTTAGCTAACCGAACATATTTAATAAGTTTAGGCTTGTATTGCTTATAAAGTTCTTGATTAACGATAATCGCATTCTTAGCCACCAAACTATTTAAAACAGGAAGTACCGTTTTCTTTTCTAGAATCTGCATCACTTCTTGTATCTTCAACAAAGATTGGTTTTGCAATGCTTCAACAATTAAAAACTCTTGATCGGTTAATTGATCTTCATCAAACTTTCCTTTTTTATTAAGCTCAACAACAGTTTCACTTTCTAATAAAAAGGCACTTGGTAAGGCAGCTTTCATCACTTCGCCTTCGGCACACATATAATAGGATGCGATCCAAGCCCAAAATTTTAATTGATGCGTTGTGACCGTAGGTTTTTCATCTAAAATTTCTTCAATAAGTTTCGCTTCATATTGTTGCGGTTCTTCTTGATGAATTTTAGCAACCACTCCGGTATACACTTTAGATTTACCAAATGGTACTGCAACACGCATTCCTATTTTTAACGCATCGAAATCTTCTTCTGCCACCTGGTAGGTAAACAGACGATCTAACGGAAGTGGTAAAATTACGTTCGCAAATACTGGCATTGGTTAACTAAATTTCTATTACAAAAATAGTTTTCTTTAGCAGAGCGTCAAGTTATTTTAAAACTGAATTCGTTAAGCTTTTAATAATAGTTTTTTTGACTGCGGAAGTCTAATTAATTTTAAAAGAAAAAATTATGATTAGAAAAGCAACAGCCGTTTGGCAAGGAACTTTAAAAGAAGGAAAAGGAAATTTATCTACCGAAAGTGAAATTTTAGATGAAACACAATATTCTTATAAAACCCGTTTCGAAAACGGAAACGGCACCAACCCTGAAGAATTAATTGGCGCAGCGCATTCTGGGTGTTTTACGATGCAACTTTCGGCATTTTTAGCAGAACAAGATTTTCCTGCTGAAAAACTCGAAACTAAATCTGAAGTTACTTTTGAAGACGGCGCAATTAGTAAGTCTCATTTAATATTAACTGCTAAAGTGCCTAATATTTCTGAAGAAAAATTTAAAGAAATCGCTACGAAAGCAAAAGAAAGCTGCCCGGTTTCAAAATTGTTAGACACCGAAATTACGTTAGATTATACGTTGAATTAATTTTCAGCAGAAAAGTAAAGAAAAAGTCCGGAAAAATTGCCGGACTTTTTTGTTATTCGTAACGTTGCCATTGTACGGTTTTATAGAAAATACCCACATAACCTCTCACATTTAAAAGGTCGGGATTATCTTCATCTAACCACATTTTAGACTTATATATTTTCCCATCATCGGGATTCATAATCGTGCCGTCTACATATTCTTCGCCATCTTTATGAAAATGCTTCATTAAAATTAAGCCTTCTATTTTCTTGTTTTTGTCTTCACCTTTACATTTAGTACAAAGTTTATCGCGCTTGGCTTCATTTAAAATTCGAATTACCTGTCCGTAAACTTCTCCATCTTCTTCATAGATCTTCACGATCGACCTGGCTTCACCGCTTTCTTCTTTGATAATTTTCCATTTACCAATCACTTCCTGACTTTGCATTAATGCAGGAAAACACAACAATAAAATTAAGGCTTTAAAATTCATATAAATTAGTCTAAACCAAGCATTGCTTCTTTTAAATCGTCGTCTGCAGGATCGTTAGACAACCAAATACCAAAAAGTGCTTTTTTAAAATCCATTCCTTCAATAGTACCTTTTTCTTTTCCGTTTTTATAAGCAACTACGCCTTTACCCGGTTGATAAGTAATATCGAACACATCTCCTTTAGATATTTCTTCTTTAAAGAAACCGATAAATTTTTTAATTCTACTATCTAATGCTGAAGTATTTCCGTTGGTAGCGTTTTCAAAACCTTCTTCAACGGCTTCGATCATTTTATCGCTACTAATTAATTTTGAAACTATTTGAAGTTTTACAGCCATCGCTTCATCTGCATTCATCACTTGATCTGCATCTTTAGATGAAGTTGTTAAGTATAAACCTCCGGCATAAAGATCGATCCAAAGTTTTTCTCGAACTCCGGCACCATTCAATTTAACGGTGTATTCACCATAAGTTTCAGAAGCAGGTAAAGTGACTCCGCCTACTTTTTTTTGCGCGTAACTTGCAGTTACTACACAGAAAATCATAACAATTCCTAGTATTTTTTTCATAATTGATAATATTTAGACCCTTAAATTATTAAAAATTTTGTTTCAAACGGTTAATTGATGCATTTAATTCAAAACCTAATAACAAAATATTAGCATTTATCCAGATGTAAACCATCAAAATCAATAAAGCTCCAATTGAACCGTAAAGTTTATTATATGTACTAAAGTTTTCAATATAAATCGAAAATAAGAACGTGGTGAGCATAATAAGAAGCGTGGTAAAGAAAGCTCCCACAGAAAAATAGCGAGAATTTCTTCCTTCTTTGGTCCCAAAGTAATACAAAATAGCTACCGCATTGTAAATTAAAAGCACGAAAACTAAGTATCTTCCTATTTGCGCCCAATATAAGTTATCAGAAAATATGCCAATTGCTTTAAGATCTTCAATTATATACGTTAAATACACAAATGCAATGACCGATAAAAGCAACATGAGCGCAATAATGATCGAGGTTCCCAAGGCAACCAAATACTGTCTTATTATCGAACGATTAATTGTCGTATGGTAAGAAAATTCGAAACCCGTGAAGATCGCATTGATCCCATTGGTCATTAAAAAAATAGATAAAATAAAAGTGATGGAAAGTAAACCACCTCTTGGGTTATTGACAATATCTGCAAAAATCTCATTAAAAAATTCTGAAGTCTGTGGTGGTAAAAGCGTATCCATAAAGGCTAATACTTCTAACTGAAAATCGTCGATAAACCACACGTACGGAATTAAATTCAGAATAAACAACAAAAAAGGAAAGATGGCCATAAAAAAACTAAAAGCGATCGATCCTGCTCGTGTAGAAAAAGTACCTTTTATAATCCCAACAGAATAAATTTCCCACAGGTCGTACAACGACAAACCTTCTAAACCGGGTAAGATAATTTTCTTAGCTTGTTTAATTAACCAGCTAAGACCGGGGATTTTTTTAAGTTCTTTTTCTACTTCTTCAGACATTTATACTGCCTTTAAGCTCAAATCTAAATTGTAAACCGAATGTGTTAGCGCTCCGCTAGAAATAAAATCTACACCGCAATCGGCATAATGTTTAGCTGTTTCTAGCGTAATACCACCACTCGATTCTGTTTGGCATTTACCATTAATCATTTTTACAGCTTTTCTGGTGTCTTCGTAGTTAAAGTTATCGATTAAAATGCGATGAACACCAGAATTACTCAGAATTTCTTCAATTTCATCTAAATTTCTGGCTTCAACAATAATTTTAAGATCTAGATCTTTTTCTTTTAAATACTGCTTTGTTTTATCGATCGCTTTTGTAATTCCGCCGGCAAAATCGATATGGTTGTCTTTTAGCATAATCATATCATACAATGCAAAACGATGATTTTCGCCTCCGCCAATTTTTACCGCCCATTTTTCTAAGGCTCGCAAACCGGGAGTGGTTTTACGGGTATCTAGAATTTTGGTGTTAGTTCCTTTTAAGATCTTAGCAAACTCGTGGGTTTTAGTTGCGATCGCACTCATACGCTGCATTGCGTTTAATACCAAACGTTCTGCTTTTAGAATAGATTGACTATTACCCGAAACATAAAGGGCAACATCACCATTGACGATTTGCTCACCATCGTCTATAAATTTTTCAACAATCAAATCTTTATCTACATATTGAAATACTTGATATGCAAAATT
>ENA-ORDG01000716-ORDG01000716.1-marine-metagenome-genome-assembly--contig:-NODE-716-length-14408-cov-5.447143_pt1 | contig 14408 bp, 13 predicted proteins | sample MGYA00248629_ERZ508524 | MGnify/ENA primary metagenome ERZ508524 (study PRJEB26194, sample SAMN05421901) | marine metagenome | isolation source: East of Rio de Janeiro, Brazil, South Atlantic Ocean...
TCTACAGAAATTCCGCCGGTAATGTTAAGAAACACATCTTTGGCTCCCAATCTAAAACCGGCACGTTTTTCTAAAACGGCTAGCAACATATTTAAACGTTTTACATTGTAACCGGTAGCAGATCGCTGCGGCGTACCGTAAACGGCGGTACTTACCAACGCCTGAATTTCGATCATCAGCGGTCGCATACCTTCTAAAGTTGCTGCGATAGAAGTACCGCTAAGGTCTTGATCGGTTTTAGAAATAAGAATTTCTGAAGGATTGCTTACTTCTCGCAAACCTTCACCCAGCATTTCGTAAATACCAAGCTCGTTTGTTGAACCAAAACGGTTTTTATGAGCACGCAAAATTCGATAAACGTGGTTACGATCGCCTTCAAATTGAAGAACGGTATCGACCATGTGTTCTAAAATTTTGGGTCCGGCGATGCTCCCTTCTTTGGTGATGTGACCAATTAATAAAACCGGAGTATGCGTTTCTTTAGCAAATTTTATAAGCTCGGTAGTACATTCTCGAATTTGAGAAATACTTCCGGGAGAACTTTCAATAAAATCGCTATGTAACGTTTGAATAGAATCGATAATCACTACTTCAGGCTCGATTGCTTCAACTTGTCGAAAGATATTTTGTGTTTTCGTTTCAGTTAAAATATAGCAATTGGCAGGGTTTGGATTAATACGTTCGGCACGCATTTTAATTTGTTGCGCGCTTTCTTCCCCAGAAACATATAGCGTTTTATAGCTTAAATTCAATGAAATTTGAAGTAGTAATGTACTTTTACCAATACCCGGTTCTCCGCCCAAAAGCGTTAACGATCCCGGAACTAAACCACCACCTAAAACTCGATTTAATTCTTGATTATTGGTGTTGTAACGCGCTTCCTGTTCGTATTGAATTTCATTAACCAAAGTAGGTTTAGGAACGCGTTTTTTTGTTGCTTGGTTAGGAGTTTTCCAATCTTTTTTATCTTCTTTTTGAATAACTTCTTCTGCAATCGTATTCCACTGTTTGCAAGAAGAACATTGGCCTTGCCATTTTGCGTATTGTGCGCCACAATTTTGACAATAAAATGTGGTTTTTGTTTTTGCCATAAATTAATCTGCGAAATCTGCTTTAATTTGATCCATTTTTTGAATGATATAATCTTGATTCAAAAAGGCAACTTTTTCTTTGGTATAAGCTGCTTGGTATTCTTTTAAAGCTCTTTTAGGTTTTCCTTCTTTCTCGTAGTAAACCCCCATCAAATAATTACCGATCATTTTGCGGGGATGTTCATCTTCTGCAAGTTTAGCTAAATCTTTTAATTGATCCCATTTTTCTTTGGCAATTATTGCATTAGAAATCGCTAAAATATCATTAGTTCTTACATTTATTTCTAACTCATACAACTCTTCAATTTGCTCGTATTTATCTTCTAAATATTGAAAGTATTCTGTAGTTTCTTCATCCTCGATCAATTGCTGGTAATCGTATTGCGTTATTGGTCTGTAAATAGCGAACATTTTCTCTAAGGCTGAAGGAATAGCTTTCCCCACCAAATTGTAATGATTCTGCCCTTTGAAATCGTTATAATAATAATGCACTAGCTCATTAGACAATTCTTTCATCTGGTTATTAAAAGTAGTAATGTCTGAATGCAGCTCTTCTATATCTTGAGAACCTGTAGCGGTATAATACCAAAGTTTTTGTTCAGAAAATTCTAAGGCATTAAAGATGCGATCATGCATTTCTGGTGCATAATCGGGACTCAAATTAATGTAACCTTTAAATAGCGGATTCTCTTTAAAAAGATAGTAGTTAATGAAGTTTGCTGTAATATCATGACCTATTGCAATAGAAAATCTTGCGGTTCTATATTGTTCATCGATAAGCGGCATCAATTCCATTCCTAAGAATTCGAAAAAATCGGCTCCACCATCGACCGGAAAATAATTAGATTGGTCGTAAGAAGTATCACCTTCTCTTGCTCCGATTTGATTAATACCAACAACAATAGCTTCCGGCATATCTTCCCAATAACTAAAATAATCTACATTACCGGCAACAGGTTCAAATAAATAATCGCCGTCTAAAACGTAAATTACGGGATAAGTTTTTTCTGAATTAGAATTGTAATTTCGAGGAAGCTGAATTTTAATATCTCTTTTTTGACGAAGAATTTTAGATTCTACGGTCTTATATTCTGGTTGTGAGAAGGCTATAATTGGCAAAACCAAAAACAGCAGCAAAAGATTTGTTTTCATGAGTTTGATGGTTGATTATCAAGCAAGTTATGAAAAAAATCAACTTGTTTTGTTAAGAATAGGCAAAAACAATAAAGATAAACCTCCTAAAACAATGTTAAGTACGGTTTGCGTACCCCAAACCAGCCAACCAAAAGCTTCACCATCTTGCTGCGGAACTTCAAAAAAAAGTAGAACGGCACCGATTACCACCGGGAAAATCCCAACACCACCATTGGTAACGGTTATGGCGAAAGAGCCGACAATAAATGCGACTAAAATTACTGAAAAATCTAGATTTTTAGTTCCCGGCACCGCATATTGAATAATCCAAAACATGGCGATATACATTACCCAGATAAAGAACGTGTGGAAGATAAAGGCAAAGAATTTTTTCATCTTAAAAATACTCACCATTCCTTCTAAAATCCCTTTTATAAATGTTCGAAGTTTATCGAGTTTAGCTGAAGTTGATCTCAGAATAAATTTGAGTACACCAAAACCAATTAATACAAGCAAAATTAAAATGAAAATACTCCAGATAGGATTAATGTTGTATTCTTCAAAAAAATAGAAAAGGCTTTCAAACTGAAGCAACAATGCAACGCCTATAACTAATAAAAGCATGATCAAATCTGCGACACGTTCTGAGATAATTGTCCCAAAAACTTTTTGAAACGGAATATTCTCATACGTTGAAACACTTGCTCCTCGCAAAACTTCACCCGAACGTGGAATCCCTAAATTAGCCAAATAACCAGCCATAATTGCCATAAAGCTATTCGTGAATTTTACTCGATAACCCAACGGACGAAGTAAAAACTTCCACCGGTAAGCACGAGAAAGATGAGAAAGTATACCAAAACTTATGGAGAGTAATAAATATAATGGGTTGGCTTTAGTAATATTTTGCCAAAGCGTAGCTCGTTCGTCTGGCGTGGCACTTGTGATCGAGTAATACACAAAAAATACTCCCAAAAGTAATGGGAGTATCGTTTTTAAAAGTTTTATGCGTTTTTTCTTATTCAATTAATTCAATAAGTTATTTTCTTCATTCGGAAATAAAATTGCCGGTTTAAATTGTTTTGCCTCTTCAATAGGCATCATAGCGTAAGTAATTAAAATAAGTACATCTCCTTTAGCTACTTTTCTTGCAGCAGCACCATTCAAGGTAATTTCTCCACTATTTCTTGGTCCGGGAATGGCGTAAGTTTCTAAACGTTCTCCGTTATTATTATTTACGATTTGAACTTTTTCACCTTCAATAATATTAGCAGCATCCATTAAATCTTCATCGATCGTGATACTTCCAATATAATTTAAATCGGCTCCGGTAACTTTTACGCGATGAATTTTAGACTTTACAACGTGTACTTGCATTTTTCTTTTTATTAGAACTTTTTAAAGTTTTTAGTTTAGTGCGATATTATCAATTAACCTTACATCGTTTGCAAAAGCTGCAACGAAAGCTCGGTATTTTGTGTTTTTGTTAAATTCTGAAATCGGCTCGAGAGTGTTCGCTTCAGAAATTTCAAAATATTCAAGCTCCAAAAAGTCTTGATTTTCTTTAAAGCTATTTTCTATTTTCTCTTTTAATAGTAAAGCATTATCTGTGCCAAATTGACCTTTTGCTTCTTGTAGTGTTTTATAGATAAATGAAGCTTTATCTATTTCTTCAGCATTCAGCCTTTTGTTTCTAGAACTTCTAGCCAAGCCATTTTCTTCGCGACTAATTGGACAGCCAATAATTTCAACTTCTTGCTGCGTTAATTCAACCAACTTTTTTACAATGAGTAGTTGCTGGTAATCTTTTTCGCCAAAAAAAGCTTTGTCGGGTTGCACTATATCAAATAAGCGTTTTAAAATAGTACCTACTCCGTCAAAATGACCATCTCTGTATTTGCCTTCCATTTGTTTTGCCAGCGGACCAAATTCAAATTTTTCAGACTCAATATTTTTTCCGTAAATTTCTTTTTCGGTAGGCGTAAATATGATTAAATCGTTAAAGTTTTGCTCTAGAAGTTGAATATCTTTTTCTAAAGTTCTTGGGTATTTCTCTAAATCTGAAGCGTTATTGAACTGAGTTGGGTTCACAAAAATGCTAATCACTACTCGGTCGCAATGCTCTTCAGCTTCCCTAATTAAAGACAAATGTCCTTCATGCAAAGCCCCCATAGTGGGCACTAAGCCTACCGTTTGAGAGTTTTTTTTAATTTTTTGAACAGTGTCTAGAATAGCCTGCTTATCTTGATATACTTGCAAAACGCTTAATTTTAATCGGCGCAAAATTAATACAATAGTGGCAAACTGCATAAAATTTTGTAATTTTGCCTGTTTTTTATCGTTAATATTAATACAAAGAGTACAACTATTTATGAAAGATAAGCGCATTTTGTACGTATCGTCAGAAGTAATTCCCTATTTACCAGAAACAGAAATTTCGTCAATGTCTTTTGAGGCACCTCGGATGGTAAACAATCAAGGCGGCCAAATACGTATCTTTATGCCAAGGTTTGGTAATATTAACGAGAGACGCCATCAATTGCACGAAGTAATTCGACTTTCTGGAATGAATTTAGTAATTAACGATTTAGATATGCCGTTAATTATTAAGGTTGCTTCTATCCCAAAAGAGCGTATGCAGGTTTATTTTATAGATAACGAAGATTACTTTAAAAGAAAAGCTACGTTTACCGATGAAGATGGAAATCTTTTTGAAGATAATGATGAACGTGCGATCTTCTTTGCCAAAGGCGTAATCGAAACTGTTAAGAAGTTAAACTGGGCTCCAGATATTATTCACGTACATGGTTGGTTAGCATCATTGTTACCGTTATACTTGAGAAATTATTACGGCAATGAGCCATTATTTAAAACCTCAAAAATCGTTACTTCTGTTTACGGAAAAGGTTTTGATGGAAATTTAGATGAAGAAATGCAGAAAAAAGTGTTGTTCGATGGTTTAGAAGATGATACGGTGGCGCATTTAGAAACACCAGATTATGTAAATATCATGAAGACTGCGATCGATAATTCTGATGCAGTTATACAAGGAAGCGCAGAAATTCCTGAAGAATTAAAAACATATCTAGAAAGCGTAGAAAAGCCTAAATTAGAATTTAAGTCGAAAGAAGAATTCGGGCAAGCTTATCAAGACTTTTACACATACGAAGTTTTAAAAGAAAAAAAAGAAGATTAGTCTATATGAAAAAAGAATGGAAAGTTGCAAAAAAGTATAATTATCTGGCAATTTTAATAATTGCCGTTTCTTTTTTTGCTGCCTGTGAAGATGATTTTAGTGAAGTAGGATCTGATTTAGTAAACAATAATAATTTTAGCGCTTTACTTTACGACAGTTCAAGTTTAGATGCTTACAGCGTAAAAATCACCGGTGCTCAAACCAACAATTTCAACAACTTATTACTAGGCGTTTATAACGATCCAAATTACGGAATGTTAACCGCTAATGTGGTTAGCCAGTTGAGTTTAGGTACAACGGGACCTGATTTTGGTACAAACCCTGAGATCGACAGTGTTGTGATTTCTATACCTTATTTCAGCACCGCAATCGATATTGATGGAGAAACTACGATTTACGAATTAGATAGTGTTTACGGGAACGAACCAATAAACCTTTCTGTTCATCGAAATAATTATTACATCAGAAGTTTAGATCCTAATAATGATTATGAAGCGCAGGAGTACTATACCGACCAATTTAGTACTTTCGAGCAAAATTATGATGCTGAACCTTTTTTAGAAGTTTCTAATTTTACACCTTCTGCTGAAGAAATTAAAACTTTAGAATACAACGAAACAGCAAGCACTGATGATGAAGAAGTTTTCGATTTAAATAGGTCTGCACCAAGATTTCGTTTTCATTTAGATGTTGAAGATTTTCAGCAACTGATTTTCGACCAGGAAGGTTCTTCAGAATTAATTAGTAACGCTAATTTCCAAAATTATTTTAGAGGTTTATATTTTAAATCTGAAAGTATAAATGACGCAGGAAATATGTCTCTGTTAGATTTCAGTCAAGGTAATATCACTATATATTATACCGACACTTACGAAACAACTGAAGTAAACGAAAACGGAAATGAAACTGAAGTTACCGTAGTAGATCGTGAAGAATTTGTTTTAAATTTTTCTGAAAACTTTAATGTTTTCGATAGTGAATACGAACAAATCCCAGATCAAGATAATTTATATTTAAAAGGTGGTGCTGGCTCTATGGCGGTTATCGATCTTTTTACCGACCAAAACCAATTAGACTCTATTCGAGATTTAAATTGGTTAGTTAATGAGGCAAACCTTACTTTTTACGTAGACAATCAGGTTGAAGATAACGAAAATCAACCAGATCGTTTATTTATCTATGATATTAACAATAATCAAGTTCTTTCCGATTATACTTCAGACATTAGTGCTATCGATAATTTTCCTTTCCGATCGAGAGAAATTCATTTAGGTCCACTACAAACAGATGATAACGGAGATAGATTTTATAAAATTAGAGTTACAGGATTGGTGAATAATATCATTAATAATGATTCTACCAATACGAGGTTAGGCCTCTCGGTTTCAACGAACGTCAATAACACTCAGATCACAAGTGGTAGATTTGATACTAATGCACCAGAGCAATTAGAGAATATACCTCAAATGCAAGTAATTACTCCAGAAGGTACTATTTTGCACGGTACTAATCCTCCTGCAAATGAATCTTCTAAGCGACTTAAACTAAACATTTTTTACACTCAACCAGAATAAAAACTAGCCAATTATGTGCGGAATTGTAGGATATATCGGTCATAGAAAAGCTTACCCAATTGTTTTAAAAGGTCTGCAAAGGCTAGAATACAGAGGTTACGATAGTGCAGGAATTGCACTTTATGACGGAGAGCAATTAAAACTTAGTAAAACCAAAGGTAAAGTTGCCGATTTAAAAGAGAAGCTTGAAGATGAAATCTCTACCGATGGTTCTGTAGGAATTGGTCATACGCGTTGGGCAACTCACGGAGTTCCAAACGATGTGAATTCTCACCCACATTATTCTAATTCTGGTGATTTAGTGATCATACATAATGGTATTATCGAAAATTACGATACCATTAAAAAAGAATTAATTAAAAGAGGTTATCAGTTTCATTCAGATACCGACACTGAGGTTTTAGTTAATCTTATTGAAGATGTTCAATTAAAAGAAGGCGTTAAATTAGGAAAAGCGGTTCAGATTGCGTTAAACCAAACGGTAGGCGCTTATGCTATTGCAGTTTTTGATAAAAAGAAACCAGACGAAATCGTAGTGGCAAGATTAGGAAGCCCACTAGCGATTGGTGTAGGAGAAGATGAATTTTTTATCGCTTCAGATGCTTCGCCGTTCATCGAATATACAAGTTCTGCTATTTATTTAGAAGATGGCGAAATGGCGGTAGTAAGAAGAGGAAAAGGCATTAAGATTAGAAAAATTGCTAACGATTCTTTGGTAGATCCTTACATTCAAAAACTTCAGATCAATTTAGAGCAGATCGAGAAAAATGGTTACGATCATTTTATGCTGAAAGAGATTTACGAACAACCAAGTGCGATCGTAGATACGTATAGAGGTAGAATGCTAGTAGATCAAGGCCTAATTAGAATGGCCGGAGTAGATGATAACCTTACTAAATTTTTAAACGCAAAACGTATAATTATTGTTGCCTGTGGTACTTCTTGGCACGCCGGGTTAGTTGCCGAATATATTTTTGAAGATTTAGCCAGAATTCCTGTTGAAGTAGAATACGCATCAGAATTTAGGTATAGAAATCCAGTGATCAACCAAGACGATATCGTCATCGCTATTTCACAATCTGGAGAAACGGCAGATACGATGGCAGCGATTAAATTAGCTAAAGAAAAAGGCGCTTTTGTTTTTGGAGTTTGTAATGTAGTAGGTTCTTCAATTTCTAGAGAAACGCACGCAGGAGCTTATACGCACGCAGGACCAGAAATAGGAGTAGCTTCAACAAAAGCATTTACCACACAAATTACCGTTTTAAGCTTAATTGCTTTAAAATTAGCCAAAGAAAAAGGAAGCATCAGCAATTCAGACTTCCATTTATATTTAAGAGAATTAGATTTAATTCCATCTAAAATTGAAGAAGCTTTAAAATCTAACGAGCATATTACCGGAGTTGCTTCAGAATATAAAGACGCATCGAACTTCTTGTATTTAGGTAGAGGTTTTAACTTCCCGGTCGCTTTAGAAGGAGCTTTAAAACTGAAAGAGATTTCTTATATCCACGCAGAAGGTTATCCTGCTGCCGAAATGAAACACGGTCCGATCGCTTTAATTGATGAAATGATGCCGGTTGTGGTTATTGCTACAAGAAAAGGACATTATGAAAAAGTAATTAGCAATATTCAGGAAATTAAATCAAGAAACGGTAAGATTATAGGAATTGTTACTGAAGGCGATCAAGAAGTTAGAGAATTAGCAGATTACGTGATTGAAGTGCCAGAAACAGTAGAAGCATTTACGCCTTTACTTACAACAATCCCATTACAATTGCTTTCTTATCACATCGCATTAATGCTAGGAAAAAATGTTGATCAACCAAGAAACCTTGCTAAATCGGTAACTGTTGAGTAGTATTTTTAGGCAAATAATATTTTTCAAAATTAAGAGGAAATTATTTAATAAAAATAACCTATCTTTGCAGCCGAAAAAAGCAAGCCTTTTTTTCAACATTACAAACTATAAATTAAACAATTAGATAATGTCTAAAGTTACAGGTAAAGTTGCACAAATTATTGGCCCTGTTGTTGACGTTGAGTTTAACACAGAGAATGCTGAATTACCAAAGATTTACGATTCATTAGAAATTAACAGAAAAGATGGATCAAAGCTTGTTCTCGAGGTTCAATCTCATATTGGAGAGAATACCGTTAGAACAATTGCGATGGATTCCGCAGATGGATTAAGCCGAGGAACAGAAGTTATAGCGACCGGAGCACCAATACAAATGCCTATTGGAGATGATGTTTACGGACGTTTATTTAATGTAACTGGAGATGCGATCGACGGGCTTGGTGATCTAGCCAAATCTGGAGATAGCGGGCTTCCTATTCACAGAGAAGCACCAAAATTTGAAGACTTATCAGTTTCTACTGAAGTACTTTTTACAGGTATCAAAGTAATCGACCTTATTGAGCCTTACGCAAAAGGTGGTAAAATTGGTCTTTTTGGTGGTGCCGGTGTAGGTAAAACAGTACTTATTCAGGAACTTATTAATAATATTGCAAAAGGTCACGGAGGACTTTCTGTTTTCGCAGGAGTTGGAGAACGTACTCGTGAGGGTAACGACCTTTTAAGAGAGATGTTAGAGTCTGGTATTATCAAATACGGAGATGACTTTATGCACTCTATGGAAGATGGCGGATGGGATCTTAAAAAAGTAGACAAGTCTGCGATGAAAGATTCTAAAGCAACTTTCGTATTCGGACAAATGAACGAACCACCGGGAGCACGTGCTCGTGTAGCCTTATCTGGATTAACTATTGCAGAATATTTCCGTGATGGTGCTGGAGACGGTCAAGGTAAAGATGTTCTTTTCTTCGTAGATAACATTTTCCGTTTTACACAAGCAGGATCTGAGGTATCTGCACTTTTAGGTCGTATGCCATCTGCCGTAGGTTACCAACCAACCTTAGCAACAGAAATGGGTGCGATGCAAGAGCGTATTACTTCAACTAAAAAAGGTTCGATTACTTCTGTACAAGCGGTTTACGTACCTGCAGATGATTTAACCGATCCGGCACCGGCAACAACTTTTGCTCACTTAGATGCAACAACGGTACTTTCTCGTAAAATTGCTGAGCTTGGTATTTATCCGGCGGTAGATCCGTTAGATTCTACTTCAAGAATTTTAACAGCAGATATTTTAGGTGACGATCACTATAATTGTGCACAACGCGTTAAAGAGCTTTTACAACGTTATAAAGAATTACAAGATATTATTGCAATTCTTGGTATGGAAGAGCTTTCTGAAGAAGATAAATTAGCAGTATCTCGTGCTAGACGTGTACAACGTTTCTTATCTCAGCCTTTCCACGTAGCAGAACAGTTTACAGGTTTAAAAGGAGTGTTAGTAGATATTAAAGAAACTATTAAAGGCTTTAATATGATTATGGATGGTGAGTTAGATCACATTCCGGAAGCTGCTTTTAACCTTAAAGGAACCATCGATGAAGCCATCGAAGCTGGTGAGAAAATGTTAGCAGAAGCTTAATCAAATTGATAATTTAGATTATCGATTCTTAACTTAAAACTATGTATTTAGAAATTGTATCTCCAGAAAAAGTTCTTTTAAGTGCTGAAGTAAATTCAGTTACAGTTCCTGGTGTTGAAGGAGAATTTCAGATGCTTAACAATCACGCGCCAATCGTTTCTGTATTAGAAAAAGGCTTCGTGAAAGTAGATGGAAATTTCGAGATCCCTAAGAATTTAAAAGCTGAAGTTACTAAAGCTCAAGACGGGAAATGGCATTTCCCTATCAAAGGAGGCGTTCTAGAGATGAAAAATAATAAAGCTATTGTTCTTGCTGATTAAGCAAAGACCTAGCAATCATAAAAAAACCTCGCATTATTTAATGCGAGGTTTTTTTATGATTAAAAGATAGTTAACTAATCTAAAGCTTGTTTAAGATCGTTAATTAGATCTTCTTCATCTTCAATCCCAACACTTAAGCGAATTAAAGAATCTACCACTCCGGTTTTTTCTCGTTCTTCTTTAGGGATAGAAGCGTGCGTCATACTCGCTGGATGACCTGCTAAAGATTCAACTCCTCCTAAAGATTCAGCAAGGGTGAAGACTTTAAGTTTTTCAACAAAACTTACAGCGTCTTGTAATTCATTTCCTTTCGTGGTAAAAGAAACCATTCCGCCAAAATCTTTCATTTGCTTTTTAGCAATATCGTGGTTAGGATGATTTTCTAATCCCGGCCAATATACTTTATCTACTTTCGGGTGATTGCTTAAATATTCTGCAACTGCTTTTCCGTTTTCGCAATGACGCTGAACTCTTAAATGAAGCGTTTTAATACCGCGCAACACTAAGAAACTATCCTGTGGTCCGGCTACTGCTCCACTCGCATTTTGAATAAAATATAGCTTATCTGCCAATTCTTTATCTTTTACTACCAAAGCACCCATCACAACGTCGCTATGACCGCCTAAATATTTGGTAGCGCTATGCATTACTAAATCTGCACCTAAATCTAGCGGTTGCTGTAAATATGGCGTAGCAAAAGTATTATCTACTCCTAAAAGCACATTATGTTTTTTAGCGATTTTTGCAGCAGCTTCAATATCGATAATATTCATCATTGGGTTCGTTGGTGTTTCAACCCAAATTAATTTTGTGTTTTCAGTAATGTGCTGTTCAATATCTGCAGCGTTTTGCATCCCGATAAAGTTGAACTTAATTCCGAAATCTTTAAAAATACTTGTAAACAAACGGTAAGAACCTCCGTATAAATCGTTGGTAGAAACCACCTCATCACCCGGCTTCAACAATTTTAAAACAGCATCGATCGCCGCTAAACCAGAACCAAAAGCTAAACCGTATTTACCATTTTCGATACTTGCTAAAGAATTTTCTAAAGCCGTACGCGTTGGGTTACCACTTCTAGAATATTCAAATCCTTTGTGACCGCCAGGAGTATCTTGAGAATAGGTTGACGTTTGATATATAGGCGGCATCACAGAACCGTATGCAGGATCGGTATTTTCTTGTCCGCCGTGTATTGTTTTCGTGTTAAATTTCATAATCTATTTTTATTTTTGTCTTGTCTTAGCAAATGTACCAATCCGTTTGTGTTTAAGCAAAAAGGCATTATCTTTAATTTTGATGACTAATTTGAATTGACTATGAAAAAACTCTTCAGCTTCAGTATTTTATTACTTTTACTCGTCACAGCCTGTAAAAATGATACCGAGAAAAAAATAGAAACTTCTAAAGATTCAACCACTTCAGAAATAAAAACGCTTCAATTAACTACGGGAACTATTGAAGCAAATCAATTCGAAATTTGCCAAGAAAATGATTGCCCGAAAGTAGAGCTGAAGTATTTAGTGGCTGAAGGCGAACATTCAGAAAGAATCAATCAGCAAAATGAAGCTTATTTAATAGAAATATTCAATTCAACTCCAGATTCTTCTTCTGCAGAAACATTAGATGAAGCTGCTAAAAAGTTTATCAAAGAATATTTTAATTTCAAAAATGAGTTTCCGGAATCTCCCGCAACCTACGAAGCAGAAGTTACTCAAGAAGAATTAGTAAAAAATGATAGTCTGCTTACTTACAAAACTAAATTTTACTTATTTACCGGTGGCGCACACGGCTACGGAGCTACTCGTTTTTTAAACTTCAACCCGAAAACAGGAAATCGATTAACAAATGCTCAATTATTTTCAGATGAAGCGACGTTTACCGAGTTTGCCGAACAAAAATTTAGAGCACAATATGAGATCACTTCAGAAAGTATTAATTCTAAAGGATTCTTTTTTGAAGATGACGTCTATAAATTACCAGAAAATATTGCGATCACTAACGATGAAGTTATTTTAATTTACAACCCTTATGAAGCGGCGAGTTACGCTCAAGGACAATTAGAATTAGTAATTAATAAAGCTGAAGTTGAGCAATTTTTAAACTATTAAAATCTACACCTTGAAAAAAGTATATCACCTATCGACTTGCGACACTTGCAAACGAATTTTAAAAGAAGTAAACCTCCCCGATGATGTCGAACAACAAGACATCAAAACGGAGCCCATCACTTCTACTCAACTAGAAGAAATGCAATCGCTATCGGGAAGTTATGAAAGTTTATTTAGTAAACGAGCGCAACTCTACCGCAAACGCGATTTAAAGAATAAAGACTTAAAAGAAGAAGATTATAAAAATTTAATTTTAGAACATTACACTTTTTTGAGAAGACCGGTTTTTATGTTAGACGGAAAAATTTTTATTGGCAACAGCAAAAAAACTGTTGAAGCTGTGAAGCAGCAACTTCATGGATAAACGTATTCTAGCCATTTTAGCCGCTATCGGCGCCAGTACTATTTACGGAATTAACCATACGGTTGCCAAAGGCGTAATGCCAACTTATATCGAACCCTTTGGCTTTATTTTACTTCGCGTTACCGGAGCAGCTGTTTTATTTTGGCTAGTAAGTCTTTTTACACCTTGGGAAAAAATTGAACGAAAAGATTGGCCACGCCTTGTTGCGTGTGCACTATTCGGGATGGTGATCAATATGCTCTTTTTCTTTAAGGGCTTAAACATGTCGACACCCATTAACAGTTCAGTAATTACCACTTTATCTCCGGTAATGGTGATTATTCTTTCGGCATTTTTATTAAAAGAAAGAATAACTATATTAAAAATCACAGGAATTATTGTCGGTTTGGCGGGAGCTTTATTTCTGGTGTTTTTTAGTAAAAGTAGTAATCAAACAGCGCCAAATATTCCGCTGGGTAATTTATTTTTTATCGTTAACGCACTTTCGTTTGGCGTGTATTTAATCATTGTAAAACCATTAGTCAAAAAATACGACACGATCACGCTAATGAAATGGATCTTCAGCATCGCTGTGATCATTAATCTACCCATTACATTTTCAGAATTTCAAGCGGTAGAATGGGAAAGTTTACCTTTTGATGCGGTTTGGAAAATGAGTTTTGTAGTGATTGGCACCACATTTTTCACTTACTTACTCAATTTATACGCGCTCAAATATTTATCGGCTTCAACCTTAAGTGCTTTTATTTATTTACAGCCGCTTATTGCGATTTTCTATTCGATTACTACGGGAGTAGATACGTTAAATACCATTAAAGTCGTAGCTGCAATTTTGGTATTTGTTGGCGTTTATATGGTGTCTAAAAACCCGACTACGAGAGTTCAGAAAGATCAATAGCTTTAGGCTTTTTACCAAAGCGTCGCGTATCTTCTTTGGTAAGCGTTTTAAAATCTTCGGTTTTCTCGAGATGCTCTAAATTTTCAATTAAATAATCAGGCAAAATCGTTAAGCTACGTTCTTTTAAATCTATCCAAGAACCTAACATTTCACAACTTGCGCAATGCTCCCCTTTATGGTTGTAAATGTTGTGTAGAAATTCAAAAAACATTCCGTCTTC
>ENA-ORDG01000719-ORDG01000719.1-marine-metagenome-genome-assembly--contig:-NODE-719-length-14368-cov-4.956266_pt1 | contig 14368 bp, 13 predicted proteins | sample MGYA00248629_ERZ508524 | MGnify/ENA primary metagenome ERZ508524 (study PRJEB26194, sample SAMN05421901) | marine metagenome | isolation source: East of Rio de Janeiro, Brazil, South Atlantic Ocean...
TTAAATTTAGAAAGCTGATCGTTATTGACTTGTAAAACTTTACTTACTCCGTAAGTGCCTAAAACTTCATTGTTTTCTGCATTAATCGTAACTGCTGTTACCGAAGCTCCCAATTGATCTGCCACTCCTTTAGCGTAAGAAGCAGCCTCGTAAGAAGCTTTTTTGAATTTTCCGTTTTCTGATTCTATATATACTAAAACTGACATAATTTTATTTTTTGGATTAATTTAATAGGTTAATAAATCTTATTAGATCGCTTTCGCTTCGTTGTGTAAAAGATTTATTAATTCATCTAAATTATCTTTATCGATAAGTTTTACGTCACCTTTTGGTGCCGGTTTCTCAAACTTATCTGCGCTTGTTTTTTCTTCAGCTCCAATAGGATCAACTACATTTAAAGGTTTTTTACGAGCCATCATAATACCACGCATATTAGGTATTTTAAGATCGCTTTCTTCTACTAAACCTTTTTGACCACCAATTACTAAAGGTAGAGAAGAGGTTAAGGTTTCTTTACCTCCATCGATTTCGCGAATTGCTGTAGCTTTATCTCCTTCAACCTCTAAACTTACACAAGTATTTACAAAGTTAGCTTTTAATAATTTAGCTAACATACCAGGTACCATCCCGCCATTGTAATCGATAGATTCTCTACCTGCGATCACTAAATCGTAACCACCATCTTGTGCAACTTTCGCTAATTCTTTAGCAACCTGAAATCCGTCTTTTGCCGGAGTGTTTACTCGAATTGCATTATCGGCACCAATAGCCAAAGCTTTTCTTAAAGTTGGTTCTGTATCTGCTTCACCAACATTTACAACATCTACAGATGCACCTTGCTTTTCTTTAAACCACATAGCGCGAGTAAGACCAAATTCATCATTAGGGTTAATTACGAATTGTACTCCGTTTTTATCAAATTTTGTGTCGCCTTCTGTAAAATTAATTTTAGAAGTAGTGTCTGGAACGTGACTTATGCAGACTAATATTTTCATTTTTCTTAGTATTTTCTATTTAAAAATTAGATTTATAAAATTCTTCATTGCGAATATAATGAATTTCATAATAAAATACTATGCTTGCATAATAATTTTTTTATTGATTTTTCTATAGGTTTTGCAACAGTAATCCTTATTTTTGTGGTTTGTAAAAAATTTTAGGCGAATAATAATGAGAACAATTCAATTTAGAGAAGCAGTAGCCGAAGCAATGAGTGAAGAAATGCGTCGTGATGAAGCGGTGTATTTGATGGGAGAAGAGGTTGCTGAATATAATGGAGCTTATAAAGCTTCTAAAGGAATGTTGGACGAATTTGGTCCTGAGCGTGTTATCGATACTCCAATTGCTGAAGCTGGTTTTAGCGGGATTGGTGTAGGATCTACCATGACGGGAGCTCGACCAATTATCGAATTTATGACCTTTAACTTTAGTTTGGTTGGTATCGATCAAATTATTAACAATGCAGCTAAAATTAGACAAATGTCTGGTGGGCAATTTAACTGTCCGATCGTGTTTAGAGGTCCAACTGCATCTGCTGGTCAATTAGGAGCTACGCACTCTCAGGCTTTTGAAAGCTGGTATGCAAACTGTCCTGGTTTAAAAGTTATTGTTCCTTCTAATCCGGCAGACGCTAAAGGTTTATTGAAAGCTGCCATTCGTGATGACGATCCGGTTATTTTTATGGAAAGTGAGCAGATGTATGGTGATAAAGGTGAAGTGCCTGAAACAGATGAAGATGTTGTTATCCCAATCGGAAAGGCAGATATTAAAAGAGAAGGTTCTGATGTAACGATCGTTTCTTTTGGTAAAATTATCAAAGAAGCTTATAAAGCGGCAGACGAATTAGCGAAAGAAGATATTTCTGCAGAAGTGATCGATTTAAGAACGGTACGTCCTTTAGATTACGATGCGATCTTAGAATCTGTAAAGAAAACTAACAGATTAGTGATTTTAGAAGAAGCTTGGCCATTTGGTAACGTTTCAACAGAAATTACGTATAAAGTACAAGAAGAAGCCTTCGATTATTTAGATGCGCCAATTATTAAAATTAATACGGCAGATACACCGGCACCATATTCTCCGGTTTTATTAAAAGAATGGTTACCAAGCAGCGAAGATGTAGTTAAAGCTGTAAAAAAAGTAATGTATAAGTAAAATTATACACCTATATTTACAACTTCATCTCCTGCTCTGGAGGTGAAGTTTTTTTGTTTTATATGAGATATGTTTACCTACTTTGCTTAAGCTTATTTAGCGTACTTTCTGCATTTTCACAAACCAAAGTAAGTGGTGTGGTGAATGATGAAAGCGGTAATCCTGTACCTTTTGCCAATGTAATTTTTGCAAATTCTTCCGTAGGAACGATCACCAACGACGACGGTAGTTTTTATTTAGAGTCTGAAGAAACTTATAAAGCGATCAATATTTCTTTTGTAGGGTTTAAGTCTCAGGTTTTAGAGCTTACCAAATCTGCTACGTATGATATTGAAATTATTTTAGAAGAAGAAGCTAGCGCACTTGATGAGGTTGTGATCTATCAAGGAAAAACTTCTAAGAAAAATAATCCTGCGATCGATATTCTTCGAAAGATTTGGGAAAATAAACGCGAGAACGGGATTTATAAATTTGACCAGTATCAATATAAAAAATACGAAAAACAAGAATTCGATTTAAATACGATCGATAGTTCATTAATAAATAGTCGAATCTTCAACGGAATGGAGTTTGTCTTCGAGCAAACCGATACCAACAGCGTTACCGGTAAAACTTACTTGCCAATTTTTATAAACGAAGCAGTTTACCGTGTTTACGGGAATAACGAAACCAATAAAGAAAAAGAAGTTCTTTTGGGGAATAAAAACTCCGGTTTTAGCGATAACCAAACCTTGATCGCCTTTATTAAAGATCTCTATAAAGAGTATGATGTTTACGACAATTACCTGAAGTTTTTCGATAAAAGCTTCGTGAGTCCATTATCAACCACCGGAATCAATGTGTATAACTATGTTTTGGCAGATAGTAGCTATGTCGATAATAAATGGTGTTACAAAATTGTGTATTACCCAAGAAGAAAAAATGAGCTTACTTTTAAAGGAGATTTTTGGGTAAACGATACTACTTGGGCAATTAAAAAAATAAACCTGGCTGCCACAAAAAGCGCTAACATTAACTGGGTAAGAGATATTTATATCGAACAAGATTTTGAAGTATTAAATGATTCAATATTCTTGATTACCAGAGATCATTTTATGTCTGATTTTGCTTTCAGAAAAAAAGATGATGCGCGAGGAGTTTATGGGAAAAGAACGACCTTATACGACGAATATTCTTTTGATATAGATCGTGGTGAAGCATTTTACAATAACGATCGCGAGCAGTACATAGAGCAAGTTTATAACCGCGATAGCACATTTTGGGAGCAAAACAGAATGGAGTCGCTTAATAAAGATGAACGCCAAATTTACGATATGCTCGATACGCTTAAAACGGTAAAAGCCTTTCAGCGTCTTTATAATATTGGCTCGATCTTAGCTTCGGGTTATATCGAATTCGATAATTTTGATTACGGACCCATTTTTTCAACCTTTGGTTATAACGATGTGGAAGGAATTCGTGTTCGTGCCGGCGGAAGAACTTATTTTGGTAGAAATGATCCTTGGCGAATTGAAGGTTACACGGCTTATGGTTTTAAAGACAATAAATTTAAATATGGCTTATCGGGTAAAATTTTAGTCGACCAACGTTCCCGATTAATTTTAAGCGGAGGTAATCGTAGAGACATCGAGCAGTTAGGTGCAAGTTTAACCAATACCAACGATGTTTTAGGTAGAAGTTTAGCTTCTTCTTCTCTAATTACTGTAGGTTCAAATACGAGTTTAACCAATATCAATTTAAGTACGTTTGCGTTAGAGATTGAGCCGTTAAAGAATTTTGAAGTCCGTTTTGGAGGTTCTTACCGTACGTTACGTTCAGCTTCAGATCAATTCAGTTTAGATTATTATACCAATGAAGAGCAGACAGAAATTGCTTCAGAAATAGATCAGACAGAAATTTCTACGATGCTTACCTATTCTCCAGGAAGAAAAACTACCGGTTATGGTGTTGAAAGAACGGTAATTAACGATGGCGATTTTCCGCGTTTATTTTTTAATTATGCTGTAGGAATAAAAGATGTATTCAGCAGTGATTTTGAATATGAAAAAGTTCAGTTTTACTATCGTCATCCTTGGCAATTGGGCGGAGTAGGGAAGTTAACCACTACGTTAGAGGCTGGTAAAACTTTTGGTGAAGTGCCTTTAGGATTATTAAATGTGGTTCCCGGTAACCAAACACTGTTTTCAATTTACGGAACATATCCTTTATTAGATTTTTACGAATTTGTGACCGATACTTATACGAGCGTTCATTTAGAACATAATTTTAACGGACGGTTTTTAGGAAGAATTCCGTTGCTTCGAGATTTAAATTTACGAGAGATTGTAGCCGTGCGCGCCGTAACAGGAAGCATCTCCGATGAAAATCAAGCCCTAAATGCTTCTTATTCTAACCCTGTTTTAATGGCGCCAAGCAATAAACCGTATTGGTCGTATAGCGTGGGAATTGGTAATATTTTTAAAGTATTTCGATTAGATTTTCACTTTAGAGGAAATTATTTCGAAAACCCTGGTGCTAGAAAGTTCGGTATTACGGGATCTTTCGGATTTTATTTCTAAAAAAGTAGTTAATAATCAGGACATTTGTTAAATTTGCCATCTTGTTTAATTTGAAATAATAGATAATATTTTTATACAATGACGTTTGATGTTTTAATTGAAATCCCAAAAGGAAGCCGAAATAAATATGAATATGATTTCGAGCTTAAAAAAATAAGATACGATAGAATGATCTTTTCATCTATGATGTATCCTGCAGATTACGGTTTTGTGCCAGAAACTTTAGCATTAGATGGTGATCCGTTAGATGTTTTAGTGTTAGTTACAGAGCCAACTTTTCCTGGGTGTGTAATTGAAGTAAAACCAATTGGAGTTTTCCATATGGCCGATGAAAAAGGTCCTGATGAAAAAATTATCTGTGTTCCAGTAAGCGATCCTATCGGAAATAAAGTTGATGATCTTAGTGGTTTAAATCCGCATTTAATTAAAGAGATCGAGCACTTTTTCCGTGTGTATAAAGATTTAGAAGAAAAGAAAGTAGATGTTGGTGATTGGGGAGATGCTAAAGAAGCTAAAGAAATCGTAGAGCAGTGTATCGAAAGATTTAAAGGTAGTGATGTACCCTTAGCAGAAGTAAGTATCAAGTAATATTTACTTCACAAAATATAACAAAGCGATTTCTACGGAAGTCGCTTTTTTTATGCTGAATTTTTTCTGAAACCAACCGCTATTTGAGCATAAAAATCTTAAAGAATAGTGAAGTAGAAAGCAGTCGCTGTAAAAACTATTATCTTTCAGTTTCAACAGCAAATAAATGATTAGAAGAATAAAAAAATTACTAGGTCGCTATAAAAACTACGAGCAAATTTTAATCACCCCTTATCGCAGTTATGCGACTGCTCATCATTTATACGTTTACGGTCGGGTTCTCGATAACGAACCTTTAAAAATTAAGCAAGAACAAAACTTTTTTAAAACCGTAAAAAACACTTACAAGCAGTTTGATAGTTTCGAAATACCGGAAGCAGAAATTGAATTACATTTGCCAAACGGTCAAAAATTCTTCACACAAACTAATGGTGAAGGTTACTTTGTGTTCGATAAACAACTCAAAGAAAATTTAGCTGAATATTGTAACGAAGAAGGTTGGTTGCAATTTGAATTATATTACAAAGGTGAACTTTATCCAAAAACCAATTTAATTGCAGATCCTTTTCAAGGAGAATTATTAGTACCTGATGAAAAAGCAGAATTTGGAGTAATTAGTGATATTGACGATACCATTTTGCATACCGGAGTTACTTCATTTTTAAAATGGCGTTTGCTCAAAAATTCGTTATTTACCAACGCTTACAAACGAATCCCGTTAAAAGGAGCGGCAGAATTATATCAAAAACTAGCAATTGGTTTACAAGAAACCTCTCGAAACCCAATGTTTTATTTAAGTAACAGTCCGTGGAATTTATATGAATACTTAAAACTATTTTTAGATCACAATCAATTCCCGAAAGGACCAATTTTACTTAGAAACTTACGCGGGCCTTTTGATAGCACTTTGAAGCCGGAAAAACCGCATAAGCAACGGCAAATCATTAATATTCTAAAAAGCTATCCGCACTTAAAATTCATCTTGATAGGAGATAGTGGGGAACACGATGCTTCTATTTATACCGATATTGCGGCACAATTTCCTAATCGAATTTTATGTATTTACTTGAGAAGCGTTCAGCATAAAAAGCAAATGCAACGCGTAAAAGGAATTATAGATAATTTTGAAACCACTCCCGTGCTTATGGTAAATACTTCAGAAGAAGCAGTGCAACACGCACGGGAAAATGGGTATATTAGTTAGACTAGTCGTCTATACTTGTTCCTGCGGCAGCTCTTCTACCTCTAGGGTTTTTTCTTGGCATGGTTCTAAAAATGTGATCCCAAAGCGGTGAAGACACTCCAAACGCTCTGTCTGGCTCACGATAATGATGAATACTGTGGTGATGCCATAAAACTTTTAAAAAGTTACTAGGCACTTTAAAAGCGTGTACCGAATAATGTACTGCTAAATAACCTGCATAACCAATTAAAAAGCCTGCTAAGAAACCAAATACATAATCACCTAAAACTACTCGGTAAATAATGAACAGTACCGTAGCGACCACTAAACTAAGTACAGGTGGCATTGCTAATCTAGATTTGTCTTTAGGGTAATCGTGATGTACTCCGTGCATCGTGTAAGAAATTTTCTTTTTGCGTTCTGAAGTTGCAGGAATATGATACAAATAGCGGTGCATAATATATTCTACAAAAGTGAAGAAAAACAAGCCGGCAAAGAATAATAAGATCATTTGCGGAGTTTCAAAACCTTTTTCAATTATTCCATAATATATTAATGCCGCAGAAATTACAGAGAAAATAATTAACGGCATCGAAATATGCGTATGGGTTAATTTTTCTAGAATAGGGTTTTTAAAAAGTTGCGGTGAACCTTTGTGTTTTGGGCGTTTAAGTTTAGTCGATTCCATAGTCTTTTTTCATTTAAAATAATCCGTGTAATTCGCCATCAATTCTGTTAATAATTCCGCCTAAATCTTCAGGATTATCTACAAAATTAATATCGTCTACATCTATAATTAGCAATTTTCCTTTATTATAATCGTGAGCCCAAGCTTCATAACGTTCGTTAAGCCTACTTAGGTAATCTATAGAAATAGAGTTTTCGTAATCTCTACCTCTTTTTTGTATTTGCGCCACCAAGTTTGGGATGCTGCTTCTTAAGTAAATTAGCAGATCTGGACCTTTTGTAACGCTTTCCATCAAATCGAATAGTGATTTATAATTTTCAAAATCTCGATTGGTAAGTAAGCCCATTGCGTGCAAGTTAGGCGCAAAAATATAAGCATCTTCGTAAATCGTTCTGTCTTGAATAATGCTTTTACCGCTTTCTCTAATTTCTAAAACTTGTCGAAACCTGCTATTTAAAAAATAAATTTGAAGGTTAAACGACCAACGTTCCATCTGGTTGTAAAAGTCTTCTAAATAAGGATTTTCTAAAACATCTTCGTATTGAGGTTCCCAATGGTAATGTTTAGCCAATAATTTAGTTAAGGTGGTCTTTCCGGCACCAATATTTCCGGCAATGGCAACGTGCATATTTGTTATTCGTTTGATAGATTAAGTCGATAATTACAAATAAAATTATCGGTGTAAAGATAAAGGTTTTCGTTATTCAAATAAAAATCTTTAACGGCATTTTCAGAAACTGCAAGCGCTTTTAAGCTAGTTTGTTTTCGTTCTAAAATATACCATTTTTCTTCGCTTTTTCCTACGAGCAGGTTATTACTTTCAGAAAACACAAAATTTTCGGGAGCTTTAAAACTGTTCATATAACTTCCGTAGCTATTATAATATTCTAATTTTTGCTCTTGCTGTAGCCAACAAAAATTGTAATTGCTTTGTTGTGCTGTAACTTCATTATTAATAGGTTGTGTGTGCGAAATTACTTTTAGTGTATGGTAATTAAATAGCTCTAATTGCTGCAGATCGATGTTGTAAATCCATAAGCTGCGATCCTTCCCGGTGGTGGCAAAACTCACATTCCTAAAATTCTGAATAGTAGTGAAATTAATTCTGCTTATCTCATTTAGACGATTATCGACAATTACCGCAGTATTGGTATTCCTGTAAAAAATGGTAATTTTTAACGGATTGAGTAAATCTACCGAAGAAATTTCACCCAACTGTAAATCTGCGAACTGATATTTTTTAGCGCCTTCTAACTTGTAAAACGTATTATTGGTGATTCCATAGAAATTATTAAACTTATCGACACCTACAAAACGCTCTAGGTTAAACGGAGTTTTCTCGACGAAAGTAGTCGTGATTTCTTGTGCTTGAAGCTGAAAAGAAATGAGGATGAACAGTAAAAGTGAGGTGATTTTCATAAGCTAAAGTTACCCAAAATTATTCCATAAACAATCAATAGCGTCGGTAAACATATGAAAACAAAGGCCAATACAAATTATTTTTATGATTTTATGCTGAATAAAAATAGCTCCAAACACATACAAAGCTATCGCTAAGTAAGAGTGCAACGGATGAAAATTAATGCTACAACGTTGCGGCTGAAAAATAGGATCTGCAAATACGTGATCTAGATCGACGAGCATGGTTGCCAGTAAAATAAGCCAATATTTTTTCCAGTTCTTCTTGTCGAAAAGATAAGCAATAAGCCCAATTACGATAAAATGAAAAAAATAATGAATGAAATTTTGAAGCATTTACGACTCGATTTTCTCTTCAGCAGTTTCTTCTGAAGGATCATCGGGCAAAAGTAGATTTTTTAATTTTCTTTCTAAAGCAATATAACGCCAAACTCCCACAATAATAAACACCACACAAACGCAAAGCGATGCGTAACCAAGACCGTGAACTTCAGGATAATCTTCAATTTTAAGGAGCGCGATTCCACCAACCAATAAATACAACGAAGCTCTAATATATGCCAAAAGTGTACGTTCGTTCGCGAGTTTAGTACGCTCTAATGCCAAATGTTCGCGCAGTTTTTTCTCGTTAATTACTTTAGGCTTAAACGGGTTATGTAGTTTTACTTTCTTCATCTTAAAACGGAAAAAATAATGGAATTATAAATGATGCTGCCACCCAAATTATGAAATTTAGCGGAGTTCCTATCTTTAAATAATCTTTAAATTTATAATTACCCGGCGCATAAACCATCGTGTTGGTAGGGTAACTTACCGGCGTCATAAAGGTTAACGAACACGCAAACATGACCGCAATTAAAAAAGGTTTGCTGTTTACTTGCATCGCTGCGGCCAAACTAATTACGATTGGCGTCATTAACGCAGCGGCAGCTTTACTCGACAACACATTGGTCGATAAAAAGGTAACTAAAAATATTAAACTTAGCGTGATTCTCGGGTCAAAACTGCCCATAGAATCGTAAATAAGTTCAGAAATTAAATCTGAACCGCCGGTTTTTTCTAAAGCCGCTCCCATCGAAAGTACACCGGCCATCATAAAAATAACTTTCCATTCGATGGCTTCGTAAGCTTCTTTGGGTTTTAAAATGGTGGTCGTTACGATGAGTAAAGCTCCCACCAAAGCACTAATTAAAATGGAAGTAATGTTTAAGGCGGCTGCCAAGATCACTCCAATTAAAATAAGTAATGTAGGGATCGCTTTTTTTAGATCGAATTTTTTCGCTTTGTATTTCGATAAAGTGACCACCAGTTTTTTTGAAACTAATTTCTTTAAACTTTCATCAGAAGTGTAAAGCAAAAGCATATCGCCTTCACGCAGTATAATTTTAGAAACTTCTCTCGTGATCATTTCTTTACGATGCCTAATCGCTAAAACCGAAGCGTAATAAATATTTCTGAAGTTAAGTTGTTGCAACGATTTGCCAGATAAAGACGAACCATACGGAATCATGACTTCATAAATTTTCTTATCGGCATCATCGTGAATAAGCTGTTCGTCACCGTCTAATTTGTAGGTCGCATTCTGTTTTAATTTGGCTAAATGTTGCGGATTGATCATTACCTTCAACACATCATCTTTTCGTAAAATGGTTTCTTCGTTAATTTCGTAAACCCGATGATGTTTGCGTTTCAGCATTAAAACTTGCGCAGAGAAATCTTGGTTTAGGCTAGAGTTTCCGATTTTCTTATCGATATCGGGATTGTTCTCTACTAATTCGATCTCTGCAATATATTTTTCAGCTTGTTTTTTTAATGAATTTTTTGTGCTTTTTCGCTTCGGAAGAAGTAGCGGAGAGGCGATTAATAAATACGCCATCCCAATGGTGAATAAACACAAGGCCGGAAGCGAAAACTCGAACATTCCTAAAGGTTCTAGTCCGCTTTTTTTAGCATAACTACTCACTAAAATATTTGTCGATGTACCAATAAGCGTACAAGTGCCACCAAATAAAGCTGAAAATGAAATAGGAATTAATAATCGCGAAGGCTGAATATCGGTTTCTCGGCAAACCAATAACGCCATCGGGATCAATAATGCCACCACTGCCGTATCGTTGATAAATGCTGAAAAAACCGCTGCCGATAAACAGAATATGATCAAGGCAAAGAGGTAATTGATCTTCGCTACCCGAATGATCTTACTCGACAAACCATCAATAAGTCCCGATTTAAAAATGGCAGCACTAATTACGAACATACAACCCAAGGTAATCGTTGCCGGGTGATTAAAACCGGCAAAACCTTCTTCAGGATTTAAAACGCCAGAAACGATAAACAGCGACATGATGATGATCGAGGTCGTGTCTATCGTGAAATAATCTTTAATGAAAAGAATTATCCCTATTGCAATAATTGCAAATGTGAGGTAGAGCGTCATTTATTTTTCAGTATTAACTCATCAATAACCTTTTTCTAGATCTACTTCGTCTTTTAGCGGCTCGTTGTTTTGCATACGCTGAAAGTTTTCAACCATCTTCGGCACAATTGTCGCCGGATTGGTAATGCTTGCGGTATGCGGCGTAATGGTAATTTTATCGTGATTCCAAAAAACATGTTCTTTAGGTAAAGGTTCTGTTTTAAACACGTCTAAAGCCGCTCCGGAAAGTTGCCCGTTGGCCAAAGCTTCTAGAAAGTCTTCTTCTTGCAAATGCGCGCCACGACCAACATTAATTAAATAAGTTCCTTTCGGTAACTCTTGAAATAATTCTTGATTCAGAATATCTTCCGTTTCCGGAGTGTGTGGAAGCATGCAAACCAAAACATTAGACTTCGATAAAAATGTATTTAATTCATCTTCTTTAAAGGTCTCAATCCCTTCAACTTCTTTTTTAGAGCGAGACCAGCCCAATACTTCAAAATCATTTTTCACCAATAATTTTCCGATAGCTTGACCAATATTTCCGAAGCCTAAAATACCAACTGTAACATCTTCCGGACGTTGGTAAGCTTGACGATCCCATATTTTTTCTTCTTGATGCTGAAAATACAAAGGCATATCTCGTAAATAATTCAGTAAAGCATTCAGCACAAAATAGCTAAGATCATAGTTGAGGTAATCGTCTTTAACACGTGTTACTTTTACGTTTTTCGGTATTTTTTTTGAAGTAATATGTTTTACACCAGCCGCCATTGAAGCGATCACTTTTAAATTCGGGAACTTTTCAAAAGCATCTGCCGGCGGATTCCACGTAGCAACAAACTCTGTTTGCTCCCGATCGGTATCGTTCGGGTAAATTTCTACTTCTATGTTGTTATTTTCTTTCTTAAAATTTTCTACCCATTTAGAAACATCATTTCTCTCTGGGCAGATCAATACTATTTTATTCATAAATTTTTATACAAATGCGCTATATCCTGTAATGGCGCGTCCTACAATTAATGAGTTAATTTCTTTGGTGCCTTCGTAGCTGTAAATGGCTTCGGCATCGGCAACGAAACGAGCTACGTCGTGTTCCAATAAAATACCGTTACCGCCCATAACCTCGCGAGCTCTACTTACAATATCGCGTGTTCGCATACTGCAATATACTTTGGCGAGCGAAGCGTGTTCATCGGTTAAAATACCTTCGTCTTGCATTTCAGAAAGTCTAAAAACCATCGTTTGCATCGCGGTTAAATTAGAAAGCATTTCTACCAAATGGTTTTGTACCAATTGATAAGAAGCGATCGGTTTGCCAAATTGTTCTCGCTTTCTAGTATATTTTAATGCACTCTCATAAGCACCGCGGGCACAACCAACAGCTTGCCAAGCAACACCGGCGCGAGTCATTTTTAAAACTTTAGCCGTGTCTTTAAATGAATTGGCGTTTTGCAGGCGATCACTTTCGGGAACTTTACAGTCGGTAAGGGTAATGATAGCGTTTTGAACGATTCTTAGCGCCATTTTATCCTCCATTTTTTCAGCTTGAAAGCCCGGGTTTTCTTTTCTAACGATGAATCCCTTTACTTGATGAGAGTCTACATCTTTTGCCCAGATCACGATCACATCGGCAAAAGTTGCGTTACCGATCCATTTTTTTTGTCCGTTAAGGATCCAATTTTCGCCATCAAATTTACAAGTAGTTTCCATTCCTTGAGAAACGGCAGAACCTACGTTAGGTTCAGTTAAACCAAAGGCTCCGATCTTTTCTAATTTTTGCATTTTGGGGAGCCATTCTTGTTTTTGTTCGTCGCTTCCGCAGAGATAAATAGAACCCATCGCTAAGCCACTGTGAACTCCGAAAAAGGTAGAAATTGAAACATCTACGCGAGCGATTTCTTGAGCGATGATCCCTTCCATTAAAAAAGGGAGATTTGGGCAGCCGTAACCTTCGTAAGGAACTCCGGTAATATTAAGCTTGGCAAATTTCTCGATGATTTCAAAAGGAAATTTGGCTTTGTTCCAATAATCATTAACTAATGGTCGAACTTCATCTTCCATAAAGTTTCTCACTTTAAGTTGAAGCTCGCGTTGCTCTTGAGTCAGTTTTAAATCGAGATTGTAAAAATCGCCATCGATAGGAGGGAGTTGATGTTGCCCTTTTTTACCTTGATGATTGAGCATTTTCATAAGGCCTTTTATTTGCCTGTCATCAAGATTTCCTAAGGTGTTCATCGCTTGTTTGAGATCGATCTTCTCATTAAGCTTTGCTAATTTATCTAAATCTACATCTTTTAGTAAACCAATGGTGTTTTTTATTTTACTGAACAAGGCCATAATCCTAGAGTTTTAATTACTCTAAAATATAAATTAAATAGGCAGCGTATTGTTAAAGATTTCCGAAGAAATAGGAATAAAAAAAAGCCTTCCTAGGTAGGAAGGCTTTGTAAACTGTAAGTGAAAGAATATTATTTTCTAAGAATTCTTTTTACAACTACTCCATTGTTTGTAGACTTGATCATTGCGAAATACTGAGCCGCTTCAAGTTTAGAAATATTAAGCTGAGTATTATCAGTATAATTTTCTAAATCTAAGGTTAAGACTTTTCTTCCGTTTAAATCATAAATCACCATTTCTTTAAGTTTAAGGTGTTGTGGGTTATCTATGATTATGAAATTTTCTGCTGGATTAGGGTATAAGTCTACTGATTTTAAAGATACTTCAGGAGTTTTTACACTAAGGTCTCCAGTTTCTACGGTAATGGTAGAAATACAAACAGCAGTATTTCCGTTTTGATCTGTAGTTACAAAAGTAAAATCATATTCACCTTCTTCTAATAATGATCCTGCCGGTGGATTTTGAGAAATCGTAATCATTTCTCCATCACAATTATCAACGGCAGAAACTTCGCTATTAGCAACAAAGTCTGGAACGATATAATAGCTTTCTTCGACATTACCAATTACAGTTTGGTCTGCTAAACAGGTAAACACAGGATCAAGATCATCGATTACCGTTACTGTTGTAGTGCAAGAAGTCATGTTTCCGCTAGCATCTTGAGCAAAAATGGTAACTTCTACGTCGGTTCCTACATCTTCGCAATCGAAGGTGTCGATATCTAGACTTAGGTTTTCGATTCCGCAATTATCAAAAGTATCGGTCACTAAATCTTCCGGTAAAATCGAAATGTTTCCGGTTTCATCTAAAGAAACTGTAATAGCTTCACAAGAGATCGAAGGAAGTTCGTTGTCTTCAACGGTTACAGTTGAAGTACAGGTTGAACTATTACCATTCGTGTCTGTAATAGTTAAGGTAACCATATTCATACCAGTCATTGTACAGTCGAAACTATCAACATC
>ENA-ORDG01000721-ORDG01000721.1-marine-metagenome-genome-assembly--contig:-NODE-721-length-14362-cov-3.936087_pt1 | contig 14362 bp, 16 predicted proteins | sample MGYA00248629_ERZ508524 | MGnify/ENA primary metagenome ERZ508524 (study PRJEB26194, sample SAMN05421901) | marine metagenome | isolation source: East of Rio de Janeiro, Brazil, South Atlantic Ocean...
GGTGGCCGACCGGCTGCTGTCGGCGGTGGCGCAGGATCATGACCTGCTGTCCAACGCGCGCTGGCTGGGCGACATCATGTTCGACACCATTCCCGCCGATGGCGTGGGCGTTTATATTGACGGGCATATCAGCCTGTCTGGGCTGACCCCGGATGAACACGCTTTTGCCGCGATCGTGTCGATGCTCAATCGAACGGCGGCGAGCCAGATATTCACCACGGACAACCTGTCCCAACTGCTGCCCGATGCGGCCCGAACGCTGCGTTCTGCCGCAGGGACGGCGTCGGTGAAGGCGGTATGGGCGGCCTGGGCGTCTGCAACCAGGGATGTGAGGCCCGCGCCGAGATCCGGGCCGACATCCACCTCTACCTCGGGAACGTCGAGTTGCGGGCCCGGTACGGGGTCGAACGTACCTTCCGCACGTTCCACATCGCGCACGGCCAGCGACGGATAGCGGTCCGAGGAGGCGGCACAGCCTGCCACCAGAAGTGCGGCGAACGGAAAGACAAGATGCTTGCGGTCGATCATCACACCCTCCATATCACGCGCGTCGCAGCGCGCCAGCGAGGATGCAAATTTCCTCGTACCGGGCGTTGACTTGGGACCGCCTTTGGCCTAACGGCACGCTTCTTTCCGGGGCTGCTTCTGGCGGCCTGACGGGCGCGCCGTTTATTCGCAAGAGTTCGTCTTGTGGGTTAGGGCACAGCAAATTGAACGAGAGACACGTACCATGTTCGCAGTAGTGCGCACGGGCGGCAAGCAATACCGGGTTGCCGCCGGAGACAAGATCGCGGTTGAGAAGCTGGCTGGCGAAGCTGGCGACACCATCACGCTGGGCGACGTCCTGCTTGCGGGCGAAGGCGACGCGCTTTCGGATGCCGGCAAGGTTACCGTTTCGGCGGAGATCATTGCGCAGGCCAAGAGCGAGAAGGTCCTCGTTTTCAAGAAGCGTCGCCGTCACAACTATCGCCGCAAGAACGGTCACCGTCAGCAGATGACCCTGCTGCGTATCACCGACGTCGGCACCGGCTCGGCCAAGAAGGCCGCACCGAAGAAGGAAGCTGCTCCGAAGGCTGAAGCCGAGGACAAGGCTCCCGCCAAGAAGGCTGCGCCCAAGAAGGCCGCCGCCAAGAAGACCGAAGCCAAGAAGTAAGGAGCGCGGACGATGGCACATAAAAAAGCAGGCGGTTCGTCGCGTAACGGTCGTGATTCGGCCGGTCGTCGCCTTGGCGTGAAGAAGTTCGGCAGCGAGAACGTCGTCGCCGGCAACATCATCGTGCGCCAGCGCGGCACCAAGTTCTATCCGGGCAGCAATGTCGGCATGGGCAAGGACCACACCCTGTTCGCGCTTACCGACGGTATTGTGCGCTTCCACAAGGGCAAGCTCGACCGCAAATTCGTCTCGGTCGACATGATGGCCGAAGCCGCCGAATAACCGGACGCTCCGATAACGGGATCGTCCAAACGGGACGGTCCCAGCCGGGTCCATGATCCGGCAGCCGAAGAGGGAGATGGGACCTTTCCGCCAGGGAAGGCATCCGTCTCCCTCTCGTCGTTTCTCCCTCTTCGACAATCGCGGTGAAATTTTCTTTCGCCATCACGCAATTGTCACGCGTCCGGCCTAGGAGCCCGGAGCGTGGAGATACGGGGAGATTACCGATGTTCCATGTAACCGAGCGGCTGCTGTTGCGGCCTGCATGGCCCGAAGATGCCGATGCGCTGATGCGCGGGATCGCCGATGAAGGCGTCGTCCGCAATCTCGCACGCGCGCCTTGGCCCTACCTCCCCCGACATGCGCGTGAGTTTGTCATGCGCGGACAGGACGCCCGCTATCCGGTGTTCCTGATTACGCTGCCTTCTACCGAGGGATCGAAAGTGATCGGTTGCATTGGCATCGATCCTTGTGACAGCGCCGACGCCGAGCTCGGCTACTGGATCGCGCGCAATCACTGGGGGCGCGGCTATGCCAGCGAAGCTGCGCGTGGTGCGCTCGAGGTGGCGCGGTTGCTCGGCTACCGGCGGATCGAAGCGGGCCATTTCACCGACAATCCCGCGTCGGGCCGCGTATTGCGCAAGGCTGGTTTCCTGCCCACCGGCAAGATCGTCCCGCGGCACAGCAGCGGACGCGGCGAGACCGCACCCTGCGCGCTCTACCGGCTCGATCTCGATGCGGAAGCGCGGATGCCGCTTCAGGCGGCATGATCCCTGACATGAGAAGGCCCCGCTGGCGAAGATCGCCGGCGGGGCCTTCTAGCATTCTGGCGCTGTGCCTTATTCGGCGGGCATGAGGGCGTCGGCGAAATCGCCCTCGTAAAGCTTGATCAGCTCGCGATCGTCATGATCCCAGGGGTGAAAGCCCGGCTTGAAATAGGCCAGCCATGCGGGGAAGATGCGGCGCACGATGCCCGGGCTCACCGTCAGATATTTGAACAGGCCCCATTTCGCTTTCCAACCGGTGATCCCATCCTGTGCGAGCAGCTCGAGTGAATCGGTCCAGCGATTCTTGAAGAAGCGCGCAGTCACGCTGACCATCACGAGGCTGCGCACCCGCCAGCGTTTGCCCGGTGTCCAGTCGCGCGTGGCGTGGTTCCAGGTGTCGAAGGCGACGCCCTTGTGCTCGATTTCTTCGGCTGCATGCCACCGCCACATGTCGCGGACTTCGGCATCGGCGTCGGCGAAATGCGCCGGGTTCTCGAGGAATTCGGCAGCCATCATCGCGGTATAGTGTTCCAGCGCCATGGTGACTGCGAGATTGGCGATGGCCGGGCGGTCCTTGGTCAGCGCCAGCATTTCGGCAACGCGCGTGTCGATTGCCTTGATGTCGTAGCCGGCATCTTCGGCAAGCCGGTTGAAGGCTATGTGTTCGCGCGTGTGGTTGATTTCCTGCCGCACGAATGCGCGGATTTCCGCATCGAGCTTGGCGTCCGCGCCATCACGATGCGCTTTCACCGCTTCGATGAAGAAGGCCTCGCCGCGCGGGAAGGTGGCTGACAGCGCATTGTGCCAGGCGGTCCCGAACGGTTCGCCCGCCCACCACCGGCGCGGGTTGGTTCCGCGATTGAAACGTTCATCACGAACGGTGATGGTAAGATCGTCGGGTGTGGGCGCACGCTGGCGCAGGTCGGTATCGATCGAGACGGGGGCGTTCATGCTGGGCTCCGCGTGATTAACTGACATTGATGTAAGTAAGCCTTACTTACATAGCTGTCAATAATAAGTGGTTACCGCTTTGCCCGCGCGTCCCGATGGGTTAACGCCGTCGCAATGGCCACACGTAAAAGATTATCGCCCGAAGAGTCGCGGCTCGCCGCGCTCGAGGCGGCGAGGGGGCTGCTGATCGAAACCGGGCCGCAGTCAGTCACGCTGAAGGCGGTCGGCGCGCGTATCGGGCGCACCCATGCAAACCTGCTGCATCATTTCGGTTCGGCTGCGGGGCTGCAGAAGGAGCTGGCCGGGCATCTCGCAAAGGCTGTTTGCGACACCATCATCGATGCCGTGCGCGCGAGCCGCGCAGGGCTGGGCAGCCCGCGCGAGGTGGTCGATCTGGCGTTCGACGCTTTCGACAAGGAAGGGGCAGGCGCACTAGCCAGCTGGATGATCCTGACCGGCAATGAGGACGCGCTGACGCCGATCGTGGAGACAATTCACCAACTGGTGGACGAGATCGCACCCGAAGAGGCCGAACACGGCGCGCAGCCCGCGCAGGTCCATGAGGAAACGCTCGCGCTGGTGCTGATGGCAATGGGCGATGCACTGATCGGCACCGCTTTGTCGCGTTCGCTGGGTCTGCCGGAAACGGCAGCGCGCGACCGGGCCGAGCGGATGCTCGTGCGCTCGATGGATATCACTGGTCCGAAGGACTGAGCCCCGGCTTCATCCACTCTGGGGCGGCGGCGACATCGATGGCGTCCAGTCGCAAGTGATCGACTGCCAGACCGAGATCGGGATATTCGGCCTTGCGGCGCTTGGCGTCCGATTGGTCCAGCGGCACGACCATCAGTCTCCGGTTGACCTTGCTGCGCCAGTTCATGCGTGCAGTGTTTTCCTGACCGATGTAACAGCCCTTGTCGAAGCTGACCCCATTGAGTTCGACCGCATTGGTTTCGAGCCAGAGGATATCGGCGAGTTCGGCCCGGCCCTCGGGCACCCCCAGCGCAAGCCGGTGATTACGCCATTCCTTATCCGCATCCCCGTCCTGCGATTCTACCACCGGCGCCAGCCACCGCTGGCCCAGGGCGCCGAGGCGGGGATCGGCAGCACCGCCATCGCCCATTTCGCGCTGCCAGTGTACCGCCACCGACGGATCGACCGCGATCGAGATCTTGCGGCGCAGCCGGTAAAGCGAAAGCCGCTTGGCCAGATCCTCCGCGGCATCCGCTTCGCAGTCGATCAGCGCTTCCCCCGTGGCACCTGGCCACACGAGGAAGTCGAACAGCGTTTTGCCCTGCGGCGTCAGCAATCCGGCATAGACGGGGAGCGTGCCGGTTACGTCATTCGTAACGAGACCTTGAAGGAAGGCGAGGACATCCTCTTCGGGGTCTTCGCTCGACAGACGGATCACGGCGCGATGCTTGAGACGGGTAGCGGTCATGCGTGACAGATAGGCCACTCGCGGCCATAGGCAACCGCATGGTCGAATCGCTGACAATCCGCCGCCCCGACGACTGGCATCTGCATTTCCGCGATGGTGAGACGATGCGCGCGGTGGTGCCGCAAACCGCGCGCCAGTTCGCGCGTGCCATCGTCATGCCCAATCTCGCCCCGCCGGTCACCACCACCGCGCTGGCGGCAGCCTATCGCGATCGCATCGTGGCGGCCGTACCCGAGGGTGTCGCCTTCACACCGCTGATGACCGCTTATCTGACAGACGAGAGCGATGCCGACGATCTCGCGGCGGGGCATGCCGACGGCGTGCTGACCGCGGCCAAGCTCTATCCCGCGGGCGCGACGACCAATTCGGCGCATGGCGTGACCGATGTTGCGAACATCATGGGCGTTCTCGAACGGATGGCCGAAATCGGCATGCCGCTGTGCGTCCATGGCGAAGTGACCACGCCCGACATCGACATTTTCGACCGCGAAGCGGTGTTCATCGATCGGATCCTGCAACCGCTGGTCGACCGGCTGCCGACGCTGCGCGTGATCTTCGAGCACATCACCACAATGCAGGCGGTAAGCTTCGTCGAGAGCGCGGGCCCCAACGTTGCGGCCACGATCACGCCACAGCACCTGCACATCAACCGCAACGACATTCTGGTCGGCGGCATCCGGCCGCATATGTATTGCCTGCCGGTGGCGAAACGCGAACAGCATCGCCTCGCGCTGCGCGGTGCAGCGACCAGCGGTTCAAGTAAATATTTCCTCGGCACCGACAGCGCACCGCACCATCGCCATGCGAAGGAAAGCGACTGCGGCTGCGCCGGTATCTTCAACGCGCCCTTCGCGCTCGAGAGCTATGTGCAGGTGTTCGAGGACGAGGATGCGCTCGACCGGTTCGAAGCCTTCGCCAGCCTCAACGGCCCGGCCTTCTACGGGCTCGCCCCAAACGAGGAGCGGATTACGCTGGAAAAGGCCCCGGTCGAGGTCCCGCAGGAAGTCGACGGCGGCGAGGCGCGGATCGTGCCCTTTCATGCGGGCGAAACGCTTAGCTGGCGGCTGGCTTCCTAGACCGCGCGATCATATCCCATGCGAACACCGCCGCGGCTGCCCAGATGCAGGCGAAGCAGGCGGCTTGCGCGGGTTTCAGCTCTTCGCCGAAAACGGTGAGCCCGAGAATGAAAACGATGCTCGGCGCGAGGAACTGGATGAAGCCCAGCGTCGAGTAGGGCAGCTTGCGCGCGGCGATGGCGAACAGCAGCAACGGGAAGGCGGTGAAAGCTCCACCAGCCATGATCGCGAGGCTGAGTTCGGGGGATACAGCGAAGGACGAACCCTCGGTCTGCGCATAATAAAGCGCGACCCCGAACGAAGGCACCAGCAACAGGGTCGATTCGATCGTCAGCCCGGGGACCGCTCCGACCGCGACCTGCTTGCGAATCAGGCCGTAGCTGCCGAAGCTGAGCGCGAGCGTCAGGCTGATCCACAAGGTTGTCAGCGCGCCTGCCGCGAGCAGCGAGACACCGATGGCAGCAAGCGCGACGGCGATCCATTGCCTCCGGGTCAGCCGCTCGCCGAGCAACATTGTGCCCAGCAGGACATTGACCAGCGGGTTTATGTAATAGCCCAGGCTGGCGGCATAGACCTGCCCGTTCTGGATCGCCCAGACATAGACCACCCAGTTGACCGCGATCAGCGTGGCGCTGAGCGCGAGCCAGCCGAGCGTCCGGCGATGGGCGAACGCCGCCCGCAATTCGGGCCATTGCTTGCGCAACAGCGCGATGAGCAGGCACAGCGGCAGCGTCCAGATGATGCGCCAGCCAACGAATTCGAACGCGGGCACGCTGCGAACCAGCAGCAGGTAGAGCGGCATCAACCCCCAGATGACGTAGGCGCCAAGCGCAGCCGTCAGTCCGGTGCGATCAAGCGGGGCGGGGGCGCTGTTCATTGGCGCGCGCTAGGCGGCCCCGGAGGGGCTCGCAAGCGCAATCCGGCGACGGGTGGCAAACGCTTCGTCGAAAAATCCGAATCTGACAGCGCGGTTGCATTCGGTTCAGATTCGGGGGCGTAAAGCTTAACGCATCGACGGAGCGCTTCCGCCGGTCGCAGGAAGAAAAAAGGACGCCCCCATGCCCAATCCATTCAAAGCCCCTTCGCTCGCTCTCGCCGCAACAGGCCTCGCCATTGCCCTCCCTGCCAGTGCGGCACCTGCCATGCATGCGCCCACGGGCGCCCACGCCGCCGCTACCGGCGATTTGACCTTCGAACACAAGCGCGATCGCAAGCATCGCCATTATCGCGACCGCGATTATCGGGATTACCGTGACTATCGCGACTACCGTGGCGACCGCCGCGACGCCCGCCCCTATTACATGGGTTACGACCGCAATTACGGCCAGCCGGTGCGCAACAACACGCGCGTCTGGCGCGGCAATGACGGGCGCTATTACTGCAAGCGTGACAACGGCACCACTGGCCTGCTGGTCGGCGCCGGCGTCGGCGCGCTGCTTGGTCACGAAGTCGCAGGCAGCGGCGGCGACCGCACCCTCGGCGCTATCCTCGGCGGCGCGGCCGGCGCGCTGCTGGGCCGTACCATCGACCGCTCGAGCACGCGCTGCGGCTGATTGAACAGCTTCCGGTCGTGCCCACCCACGACCGGATACCGCGGTCCCCACCGGGCCGTGTGGGCGTCGTCCGATCTCCCGCGAGGGAGGCGGGCGGCGCCCTTTAACCATTCGCGTGGGGCCTGTCCCGCTATGGTGCAGCAACATAGCGCACACTGGCTAAGCCGGCCTCTTCCGGCCTAGGGGGTTCTCGTTCCCAAGTAGAGGTCTATTGATGAAACGTCGCCTGCTGGTCTCCCTCGTTCCCGTCGCCCTTTTGGCTAGTTGCGGCGACAAGGCAGAGGATGAGGCCGCAGGCGACGCGATGGACCCGGCGAGCGAACAGGCGCTCAATGGCGAACTGGCGACCGATCCCGATCTTGCGGGCAGCAATGAAGCGAATGCCGCGCTGTCGGGCACGGGCAACGCCGCAATTCCCGATATCGACAAATCGCCCCGCGCAGTCGAGGCGGCACGCAGCCGGGCAGCCGAACTGGTCGGCGGGCGCAGCGAACTCGTGTCGCCCCCGTCGGCGCTTTCGCTGGGCGCGGATGGCCAGCCCAGCGCCGCCATGGTCGCAGCGGCGCGTGCGGCGGTTTCGCCGGGCGGCGAAAATTGCGGCGACAAGGTCGAATACACGTCGTCCTGGGCGGCCAAGTTGCCCACCGCATTCCCCGTCTATCCGCGCAGCAACACGCAGGAAGCGGCGGGCACGGACGAGGGCGATTGCGCGCTGCGCGTCGTTTCATTCCTGACCCCGGTCGCGCTCGAGGAAGTGCTGGCATTCTATTACACCCGCGCCCGCGCGGCAGGTTACAGCGCCGAACACACCAAGAGTGCAGGCGACAACATCCTCAGCGGCACCAAGGGCAAGGCGGCCTACGTCGTCTATGGCCGCCGGCTGTCGCAGGGTGTGACCGAGATCGACCTCGTCACCACCGATTGATCGCAGGCCTCGGCCCGGCGATCGTCAGCTTTCCCTGAGGCCCACGCCGAGGCTGGCGCGCGGCTGCTCCATTTCGTTGCTGGCAACCGGATAGGCGCAATAGTCTGCGGCGTAGAACGCGGCCGGGCGATGGTTGCCCGACAGGCCTACGCCGCCGAACGGCGCTGCCGAAGAGGCACCGTTGGTGGGCCGGTTCCAATTGACGATTCCGGCGCGGATCTCGCTCCAGAAATGCTCGAAATCGGCGGGCTTGCCGCCGATGAGCGAGGCCGAAAGGCCATAGCGCGTGTTGTTCGCTTCGACGATCGCGGCGTCGAAATCGGGCACGCGGATCACTTGCAGCAGCGGTCCGAACAGTTCGATATCGGGGCGCTCGTGTATCTCGGTCGCATCGAGGATCGCAGGCGACAAGAAAGGCAGCTTCTCGTCGCGGCGCTTCATATGCATGATCGGCGAACCGCCCCGGCTCATCAGCGCGAGGAAGCTTTCCGACAACAGGTCGGCCGTGCCGTTGTCGATCACGCAGCCCATGTAGGGCTGCGGTTCGGCGAAAGGTTCGTCGACGATCAGCCGCTCGGCGAGCGATTTCACTGCCGGGACGATCTTGTCGAACATCGAATCGACCACGATCAGGCGCCGCGCGGCGGTGCAGCGCTGGCCCGCAGTGGTAAAGGCGGACTGCACGATGGTGGCTGCCGCGTCCTCGATCTTGGGCGTATCGAGCATGACGATCGGGTTGTTTCCGCCCATTTCGAGCGCCACGATCTTGCCCGGGTCCGAAGCGAGCTTGCGGTTGATCGCAATCCCCGCGCGGGCCGATCCCGTGAACAGCCCGCCATCGACCATCCAATGTTCGACCAGCGCCTGGCCGACCTCGACCCCGCCATGGATGCACTGGACGACTCCCTCGGGCACTTTCGCCTCGTGGAAGCAGCGGGTCAGGAATTCGCCGACCGCGGGGGTTTTCTCGCTCGGCTTGAAGATCACCACATTGCCCGCGATCAGTGCAGGTACGATGTGGCCGTTGGGCAGGTGCGCGGGGAAGTTGTACGGCCCTAGCACCGCCATCACGCCATGCGGCTTGTGACGCAGAGCCGCAGTGCCCTGCAGCGCGCTGTTGAGCTTCTTCTGCCCGGTGCGTTCGGCATAGGCAGTTATCGAGATCTCGACCTTGCCGATCACCGCTTCGACTTCGGTCCGCGCTTCCCACAAGGGCTTGCCCGTTTCGCGCGCAATCAGTTCGGCAAAGGTTTCGCCATGCTTGCGCACCTCGTTGGCGAAGCGGCGCATGAATTCGATCCGGCGGCCGAGCGGTTCGCGGGCCCATTGCCGCATGGCCTTGCGTGCGCGTTCGATCGTGTCGTCGACATTGCCCGATGTTCCGCGCCAGATTTCCTTGCCGGTTGCGGGTTCGGTGGAGACCAGTTCGGTCGTCATTGCGCTGTATATGTCCTGTTTGCGACTGGATACGCGCCTACTTGGGGACGCGCGGGCGCGGCGTCAATTCAAGTCGCCTCTGCCTGCGGTGAATGGCCGGCAGGCTCGGGTGGTGCGCCATGCGCCGCGCCCATCGCGCGCACGGCCGCGACCTTGTCGGCAAGCGGCCGCCAGTCGTCATTTTCGGCGATCGCCGCCCAGATCGCCTCGACTTCGTCGATCAGCATCGATTGCGGTGTTTCGCCCTGCCAGTAGGGATGATCGTCGGCCACCGGCTCGTATCCTGCCAGCGCATCGGCCAGTGCCCCTTCGGCGTCGCGACCGCCCCTGTGAGCGAAGAAGAAGGCGTCGGGCGACATGCCGGTTTCGCGCAAGGTCGCCTCGCATGCGGCGACGAGCGCGCCGTCCGCTTCCGCCCCGCGGCTGGCCACGCCGAGCCGCCAGCACCAGCGCCGGCCGATCGCCGCCATGTAGAGCGGTCCGAAACGCTCCATCGCGGCAATCAGCGGCGGCGCATCGACCAGCAGCCGCAAGGCAACCGCGAACTGGCCGCAGTTCCAGTGCAGCGCTTCGGGTTGCCGGCCAAAAGCATAGAGACCCTGGTGATCGAAATAGGCGGCGGTAAAGCCTGGATCCCATTTGGGCAGGAAGCGCCAGGGGCCGTAGTCGAAGCTTTCGCCGGAAATGTTCATGTTGTCGGTGTTGAGCACGCCGTGGACGAATCCGGCGACCATCCAGCTTGCCGCGAGGTCCGCCATCCGTTCGACCAGCTGGTGCATCAGTTGGACCGCCGGTTCGTCGCGACCGGGCGCATCTCCTGGTGGCATCGGGCCCGGAAACTGTGTCAGGCAATAGTCGACCAACTGCGCCATGTGATCGCGTTCTTCCAGCGCCAGCAACCGCTGGAAGGTGCCGATGCGGATGTGGCCATGGCTCAATCGCGTCATCACCGCCGAGCGGGTCGGGCTGGGTTCGTCGCCGCGGGTCAGGGCTTCGCCCGTTTCCACCACGCTGAAGGTCTTCGAAGTGTAGACGCCGAGCGCTTCGAGCATTTCGGTGGCGAGGATTTCGCGCACCGCGCCTTTCAGCGTCAGCCTGCCGTCGCCCGCGCGGCTCCATGGCGTCTGGCCCGATCCCTTGGTCCCGAGGTCGAGGAGCCGGTCCTCGCCATCGCGCAACTGCGCGAACAGAAAGCCGCGGCCGTCGCCGATTTCGGGATTGTACACGCGGAATTGGTGCCCGTGATAGCGCAGGGCCAGCGGCTCGGGCAGATTGCCATCGAGAGGCGTGAACCGGCCGAAATGCCGCACCCACTCCGCGTCCGTCAGTCCGGCCAGTCCGACGGTCGCGGCATACCGGTCGTTGCGGAAGCGCAGCAGCGTTTGCGGAAAGTCCGCCGCGGCGACAGGATCGCCGATCCAGTCGGCCAGCGAAGCCAGAGGCGTGTCGGGGCGATAGCTCGCGGCTTGCGGTTCGGCGCGCATGCAGCGATAGTGGGCGGCGAGACAGCCCGATACAAGGGCAGTAACGCCAAGCGACTAAGGTTTTCGCCACCGGACATGGATACCAGCTACACCGACCGTCACTGGCAGAGCGCCGACGGTCTCACCCTGCATTTTCGCGAATATGGTGCCGCCAATGCGCGCCCGCCGGTCATCTGCCTGCATGGGCTGACGCGCAATGCGCGCGATTTCGAAGATCTGGCGCCGCATATCGCCTCGCAGGGCTGGCGCGTGCTCGTGCCGTCGATGCGCGGTCGCGGCGACAGCGATTACGCGGAGGACCCCGCGAGCTACCAGGTTGGCACCTATACGGGTGATCTGATGGCCCTGCTCGAGGCAGAGGGTATCGCGCAATTCGTCTCGATCGGCACCTCGATGGGTGGGCTGATCACTCTTGCGCTGGCGGCCATCGAACCCGATCGTGTGGCGGCGGCCCTGCTCAACGATGTCGGTCCGGTGCTCGAAACCGCGGGGCTCGATGCGATCAAGTCCTATATCGGGCAGGGGCGCAGCTTCCCCACCTGGATGCATGCTGCACGCGCATTGGAAGAAACGCATGGCGCGGCTTTCCCCGAGTACGAAACCGAACAATGGATCGCGATGGCGAAGCGTTCGCTGACGCTGTGCAACAACGGCCGGATCGCGTTCGATTACGATATGAAGATCGCCGAGCCGATCATCGCCGCGGACGAGGCGGCGGTTCCGCCCGATTTGTGGCCCGCTTTCGACCGGCTGGCGCAAAACCCGCTGGCGCTGCTGCGCGGCGAATTGTCGCAATTGCTCTCGCCAACGGCATTTGCTGAAATGCAGCAGCGCGCGCCCGGGGCGATCGCGGCTACCGTTCCCGGTGTCGGACATGCGCCCACGCTCGACGAGCCCGCGGCGCGCGAGGCGATCGACCAATTGCTGGCGCGCGTCGCATGAGCCGGCCCCGCGGCGGGGCGGTTCCGCATATCCTGCACCTGCAATCGACTTTCGCTGCGGGGGGCAAGGAGCTGCGCACGGTCCAGCTGATCAACGCCTTCGGCAAGAACGCGCGGCATAGCATCGTTTCGGCAGAACCCGACCATCTGGAAGCAGCCGAGCGCATCGGCAAGGGCAATGACGTCCGCATCCAGCCCCCCTTTCCCGCGTTGAAAGGACGGCCGACGCCCGGGCGGCTGCAAAAGCTGGCAAAGGCGATGCAGGGATACGATCTCGTCTGCACGTACAATTGGGGCGCGCTGGACGCGGTCATGGCGCACACGCTGTTCAAGGACCTGCACAATCTTCCACCGCTGATCCACCATGAGGACGGCTTCGACGAAAGCGAAGCGAAGCGGCTCAAGAAGCGCCGGACCTGGTATCGCCGCATCGCGCTGGGCAAGACCGCGGGGTTGGTCGTCCCTTCCGAGCGGCTGGAAGAGGTCGCGCTGGTCGACTGGCAGCAACCGCTTGGCCGGGTGAAGCGCATCCCCAACGGGATCGATACCAAAGCCTTCGCCATGCGTCCGAAGAAGGACGCCTTGCGGTTGATCAAGCATCCGGGCGAATTTTGGGTCGGCACGCTCGCCGGGCTGCGCACGGTCAAGAACCTCCCGCGGCTGGTGCGGGTTTTCAACGACCTCGCCGAGAACTGGCAGTTGGTCATTCTGGGCGAGGGCGAGGCACGCGAGGCAATCCTCGCGGAAGCGGACCGGCTGCAGATCAACCACCGGGTGCATCTGCCCGGCGCGATCGACGATCCGGCGCGTGTGATCGGCCTGTTCGACATATTCGCGCTGTCGAGCGATTCCGAGCAATTCCCCGTCTCGGTGATCGAGGCCATGGCGGCTGGACTGCCGGTGGTCGCGCCCGCGGTCGGCGACATTGCGGGAATGGTTTCCGAGGCCAATGCGGAATTCATCACTCCGCCGGGCAATGAAGAGGAGTTGCGAATGGCGCTGGTGCAGCTCGCCGTGTCGAAGGAGTTGCGCCGCGAAGTGGGCGAGGCGAACCGCGCCAGGGCCGTCGCCCAGTTCGACGAGGCGAAGATGATCGCGACCTATCGTCGGCTCTATTCGAGCGCGATGCGGATCGAACTGTGAACGCTTTCATCGGCCATTCACGCGGACGGGGACAGGCAGTGCCGCCCATTGCCCTCGTACCCGCCTGTCCTTAAAGAGCCGCGCAAGCAAACCCTTTCCAGATGGAGCCCGGCCCAGTGGCCCTGACACCCAAGAACGAACTGACCCGCGAAGAAAAGCGCGCCAAGAAGGCCGATGCCGAGCAGGAAGCGCTGCTGCGCGAGGTGGACGATGCGGTCCGCCAGAGCGATGCCGATGCCTTTCTCGCCCGCTGGGGCAAGCCGCTGTTCGCGCTGCTCATCCTCGGTCTCGTTGCATTTGCGGGCTATCTGTACTGGGACAGCCGGCACGAAGCCGCGATGGAACGCGATTCCGAAGCTCTTGTCGGTGCGCTCGACCAGATCCAGGCGGGCAATCTCGACAGCGGTTACGCCCAGCTCGAGGAATTGGCCGGCAAGGAAGGCGGTGCTGCGATCGCCGCGATGATGATGCGCGCGGGGATTGCCGAACAGCGCGGCGACACCGAGGAGGCCGCGACCCTGTTCGGGCAGGTTGCCGAGAACGAAGATGCGGCCCCCGCCATGCGCGATCTCGCGCGGCTGCGGCAGGTGGTCATCGAATATGACGAGATGGACAGCGCGGCGATCATCGCTGCGCTCAAGCCGCTGGCGACACCCGGCAAGCCCTATTTCGCCAGCGCGGGCGAGCTCGTTGCGCATGCCTATCTCGATCAGGACAAGCGGGCCGAGGCCGGCGCGCTGTTCGCGCAGATCGCCAAGGATGAGAACGCACCCGAAACGCTGCGCTCGCGCGCCCGGCAAATGGCCGGCGTGCTGGGCGTGGACGCGATCGAGGACGTCGATGCGCTGCTCGAGGAACAAGGGGTCGAACGCGAGGCGGGCGAAGGCGAAAACGCCGCCGCTGCAACCCAATAGGGCGCGCCGAGGCCGCCACCAGATACGAACGAGGATTTTGATGAACCGCACATTCCTTACCCGCACGGCAATCGTGACGGCACTGGCGATCGGGCTTGGCGCCTGCAGCGGCGGCCTGTTCGGTGGCGGCGACGGCAAGAAAGTTACGCCACCCGTCGGCGATCGCCAGCCGATCCTGTCGCGGATCGAGACCGGCGCCAAGGTCGACCCGGCGCTGGCCACCGTGTCGATCGTCCTGCCCCCGGCGCAGGTCAATGACAGCTGGGCGCAGGCGGGCGGCAATGCGGGCAAGTCCTAT
>ENA-ORDG01000722-ORDG01000722.1-marine-metagenome-genome-assembly--contig:-NODE-722-length-14353-cov-3.987602_pt1 | contig 14353 bp, 13 predicted proteins | sample MGYA00248629_ERZ508524 | MGnify/ENA primary metagenome ERZ508524 (study PRJEB26194, sample SAMN05421901) | marine metagenome | isolation source: East of Rio de Janeiro, Brazil, South Atlantic Ocean...
CACGAATTTTTAACCGAAAAAATGGCGAAGATCGTGGGTGCAAAACCCTCAGAAGTAGTAATGATGAATACTTTAAGCGTCAACCTTCATTTAATGATGGTTTCGTTTTACCAACCTACTTCAGAGCGTTTCAAGATCATTATAGAAAGTGACGCTTTCCCCTCAGATAAATATGCCGTTGAATCTCAACTTAAATTTCACGGTTACGATCCTAAAGATTCCCTAATTTTATGGGAAACACGCAAAGGAGAAGAACTTTGCCATTTTGAAGATTTAGAAAAAATTATGGAGACCGAAGGCGATCAGGTTGCGCTATTACTTATCGGTTCGACAAATTATTATACAGGACAATCTTTCCCATTAAAAAACATCACTGAATTAGGTCATCGCCACGGAGCAAAAGTTGGTTTCGACCTTGCTCATGGCGCGGGTAATATTCAGCCTAATTTACACGAAACAGGACCAGATTTTGCGGTTTGGTGTTCTTATAAATATTTAAACAGCGGTCCGGGAAGTGTTGGCGGCTGCTTTGTTCACGAGCGTCATGCCAATAATAAAGAGTTAAAACGCTTTACAGGTTGGTGGGGTCATAATAAACAAACACGCTTTAATATGCGTCACGAGTTTGACCCAATTCCCGGAGCAGAAGGTTGGCAATTAAGCAACCCGCCGATCTTATCGTTAGCGGCCATTCGAGCTTCTTTAGCGATTTTCGATGAAGCCGGTTTTGAAAATATTAGAGCCAAATCGCTTAAAATCACCAATTACTTAGAATATCTGTTGAAAGAAATTGAAGGTGATCAAATCGAGATCATCACTCCTCAAAACTCGGAAGAACGCGGTTGTCAACTTTCAATCAAAGTGAAAAACGCTAACAAAGCCTTATTCGATAAATTAATGGCTGCAGGAGTAATTTCAGACTGGCGTGAGCCAAATGTAATTCGTGTAGCTCCTGCTCCACTCTACAATTCTTTTGAAGATGTTTATAAAATGGTCGAACGTTTAAAAGCACTGTTGTAATGAAAAACAAAGAAAATATACTCATTATCGGTGCCGGTCTTTGCGGATCTTTATTGGCTTTACGAATGGCACAACGCGGTTATCAAGTTCAGCTTGTTGAGAAGCGTCCCGATTTAAGAAAAACAGATATTTCAGCAGGAAGATCGATTAACTTGGCATTTTCTAACCGAGGCATCAAGGCGATGAAACTCGTTGGTTTAGAGCAAAAAGCTTTAGAAATTTGCATACCGATGAATGGCCGAATGATTCACGATCAAGAAGAAAACACTTTTCTTTCGCCATATAGTGGTTTAGAACACGAATACATCAATTCTATTTCTCGAACAGATTTAAACGCATTATTGTTAGACGAAGCAGATAAAATGGAAAATGTTTCTATTCAATTCAATCAAGAATGTTTAGACGTAAATTCTGAAAAAGCGACGGCAACTTTTAAAGATTATCATTCCGGTGAAGAAACAACTATCGTTGCCGATCTTATTTTTGGTACCGACGGTGCAGGTTCTGCTTTGCGAAAAAGTATGATGAACGACCGTAGCTTTCTATTTAGTTTTTCACAAGACTATTTGCAACACGGCTATAAAGAATTAACGATCGAGCCTTCTAAAGAAGGAGACTTTCAACTTTACAAAAATGCTTTACACATTTGGCCAAGAGGAGAAAATATGCTCATCGCGCTTCCTAATTTAGATGGAAGTTTCACGGTTACGCTATTTATGTCGTATGCCGAAGGTGATTATAATTTCAACAATATTACATCCGCAGCAAAAGCAGAAGAATATTTCGAAAAATATTATCCGGATGCTTTAAAATTAATGCCGAATTTAGGGGAAGAATTTTTTGAAAACCCGACCGGCGCTTTAGGAACCGTTAAATGTTCACCTTGGTATAGCCACGGAAAAAGTCTCCTAATGGGAGATGCTGCTCACGCGATTGTTCCGTTTTACGGACAAGGAATGAACGCTTCTTTTGAAGATGTTGTGGTTTTCGATGAAGCTTTAGAAAATCATACCGGCGATTGGGAAGCTACTTTTAAAGCTTACCAAAAAGCGCGTAAAAAAGATACCGATGCAATTGCAGATTTAGCGATCGATAATTTTTACGAGATGAAAGAACACACGGCTGCTCCTATTTTTCAGCAGAAAAGAAAATTAGAAACGGCCTTAGAAGAAGAATTTCCGGCAGAATATGCTTCAAAATACCGGTTAGTTACCTTTCAAGAGCAAATTGGTTATGCTGAAGCAATGCAACGTGGTCGAGCGCAAGATAAAGCGATGCTGCGATTAATTTCTGAAGAAAAAATTACAGACGATTTAAGTTTAGCAGAAAAACTGAAATTAGTAAAAGAAGAAACTAAAACTATTTTAGAAGAAGGTACCGTTGCTTATTAAGATGATAGAATCAACGAATTGTTCACTAAATTCGGTGAATATTTTCGTCATTCCGTGCTTGACACGGAATCTCATCAGGATAATAATTTAAAACATAATAAAAATGTGATCCTGAAATTGAAGATTCAACGGAGTTAAACAAGCCCGCCTGCCGGACGGGCAGGTTCAGGATGACTTATTAAAAATAATAAACTAAATAAAAAATGAATCATCAGGAGATAGCAGAGATTTTAGATCAGGCCGCAAGGCATGCTAGACCCACCTCACAACTGGCAGCAGCGCATCAAATCGATTTAGATGCAGCTTACCAAATACAAAATCTTTGCGTTGGCAAAAAATTAGACCGTGGCGAATATATTACGGGCTACAAACTCGGTTTTACTAATCGAGCAAGAATGGAAGAAATGGGCGTTCACGACCTTATTTGGGGCGTGCTCACCAATTCGATGGAAATATTAAACCAAGAAGAGGTCGATGCCAAACGTTGGATTTTACCTCGCGCAGAAGTTGAAATCGCTTTCAGAATTTCAAAAGATATTGAAGAATCTGTCGGCTTAAAAGATATTACTAAGTATATCGATAAAATGGCTCCAGCAATTGAAATTGTGGATAGCCGCTATCAAAATTTCAAATTCTCCTTAGAAGATATGGTAGCCGATAATTGTTCTGCTTCTGCTTATGTTTTAGGGGATTGGATAAATTTAGAAGAAGATATCGACGACTTACAAATTCATTTAAAAGTTAACCGAGAAACTTTAGCTGAAGGCAAAACCAACGCCATACTTTCTAACCCTTTACAATCGGTGGTAGAATTAAGCCGACTTGCTTCTAAAGCCGAAACGGTGATTAAAAAAGGGCAAATTGTATTGGCCGGTGCGGCAACTGCTTCGGTTCATTTTTCAGCAAATCAAAGCATCGAGGCACAAATTGAAAAATTAGGAAAAGTCAGTTATAAAACGAAATAAGCTCCTTCCTTGTTTTTCAGAGAGAAATAAAAAGAACAATCCTTCCCTTAAAAAGGGAAGGTGGATTTTTAAGCGAAAGCGAAAAAAGACGGAAGGGTTAAAAAACAAAAATAAGAAAAAATGTCAGGAAAAGTAATTGAAGGAAAAGCAACCCCAAGAGGAAAATATCCGCACGTAAAGCGCGTGGGCGATTTTATCTATGTTTCAGGAACCAGTTCTCGCAGACCCGACAACACTTTTGAAGGTGTTGAAGTTGATGAGATGGGAACTACCAATCTTGATATCAAGAAACAGACCGCAGCGGTTCTAGAAAATATTGACAGTATTTTACACGAAGAAGGCGCTTCGTTAAAAGACGTCGTCGATGTGACAACATTTTTAGTCAATATGAATGATTTTGGTGGTTACAACGAAACCTACGGAAAGTTTTTTGAACCGGAAACAGGTCCAACGCGTACAACAGTTGCCGTGCATCAATTACCGCATCCGCATTTATTGATCGAGATTAAAGTGATCGCTTACAAAAAGCAGCAATACGCTACGCATTAAAAATTCCCCCTAACCCTTCAACGGAGGGGAATTAAAAAAAGTTCCTTCCCTTAGTAAGGGAAGGTGGATTTTTCAACGCAAGTTGAAAAAGACGGAAAGGTTTTATCTTCCCCTACTTACAAAACTCTCTACCATTAAAATCAATTAGAAAAATTCCTATAAATAATTTTTCTAATTCTATGGAATCATTTTTTCAACATGCGTTATATTTGAGTGGAATTTTTTCAGAATTCTACAATTTTTCAACTCATGCAACAATTACAAAATTATATTAACGGTGAATTGATCTCACCTCTTTCTTCAGAATGGATCGACAATTTTGATCCTTCAAAAGGAGAAGTTTACAGTCAAATTCCCAGAAGTAAAAAAGAAGACGTAGAACTCGCTTTTGAAGCTGCAAAAAAAGCCTTTCCAGCATGGAGTAACACGACTTTAGAAGAACGTAGCAAAGTGCTTCTAAAAATTGCGAATTTACTTCAACAAAAATTAGTCGATTTTGCGAAAGCCGAATCTAAAGATAACGGGAAACCGCTTGCTTTAGCTTTAAATATCGATATTCCGCGAGCGGTTAGTAATTTTGAATTTTACGCGCACGCACTCACTCAATTTGGGAGCGAAGCTCACGAAAGCGTGGGTAAGAACACGATTAATTTCACCCTACGGAAACCCATCGGCGTTGTCGGCTGTATTTCTCCGTGGAATCTACCGCTTTACCTTTTCTCTTGGAAGATCGCTCCTGCGCTAGCCGCAGGAAATTGTGTAGTCGCTAAACCGAGTGAGATTACGCCGATGACTGCTTATTTACTGAGTGAAATTTGCATCGAGGCCGGTTTACCAAAAGGCGTTTTAAATATTGTTCACGGACTAGGAAATGAAGTTGGGCAAGCCATTGTAGAGCATCCGCAGATCAAAGCGATCTCGTTTACCGGAGGCACCAAAACCGGAGAGCATTTGGCAAGAACGGCTGCGCCGATGTTTAAAAAGTTATCGCTAGAATTAGGAGGAAAAAACCCGAATTTGATTTTTGCCGATTGCGATTATGAGCAAATGCTGAAAACTACGGTGAAGTCTTCTTTTGCCAATCAAGGACAAATTTGTTTATGTGGTTCACGAATTTTTGTGGAAGAATCAATTTACGAGAAGTTTAAAAATGATTTTATTGCCGAAACAAAAAAACTAAAAGTTGGTATTCCTTCGGAAGCTTCATCAGATTTGGGTGCGGTGGTTTCTGAAGCACATATGAAAAAGATCTTAGGATATATTGATCAAGCTGAAAAACAAGACGCTAAAATTCTAACCGGCGGAAAACGTATAAAAGTAAAAGACCACGAAAATGGTTATTATTTAGAACCTACGATTATTGAAGTGAAATCGAATCGTTGTCAATTGAATCAAGAAGAAATATTTGGTCCGGTGGTTACGATAATGCCTTTTAAAACGGAAGAACAAGCGCTAGAAATGGCAAACGATGTTCGCTACGGACTTTCAGCTACGGTTTGGACGAGCAATTTAGATCGGGCGATGCGATTAAGTAATACTTTAGAAGCCGGCATTATTTGGGTAAATACGTGGTTAAATCGCGATTTAAGAACTCCATTCGGCGGCACTAAAGACAGCGGTGTTGGTCGCGAAGGAGGTTTTGAAGCTTTACGCTTTTTTACCGAACCTAAGAATGTGTGTATTCAGTATAAAAGTTGAAAATGAAGCTGAAGTTGAAGTTGAAATCGAATTAGAAACTCAAATTGAAAATATAAAAAAATGAATGTCTTCTATAATTTTTAAAATGTATTGTCAGCGTCATTCTGAGCTTGACTCAGAATTTCATCCAGATTAGAAATAAACTAGATGAGACCTTAAAATAAATTGCGAATGACGATTTTAAATAATTATAGAAACTTAAAATAAAAATTTATGAATTTAAATTTAAAAGATAAAAACGCGCTCATTTGTGGCGCTACCGGTGGTATCGGAAAAGCCTCGGCTTTAGCACTTGCTGAAGAAGGCGTGAACGTTACGCTTGTTGCCAGAAATGAAAATAAACTAAAAAAGGTTTTAGAAGAATTAGACCACAACCAAGGTCAAAATCACACGTATTTGGTCGCCGATTTTTCGGAGCCGGCTAGCTTGAAAGAAAAAGTAGAAGAAGCTACAAAAACCAAAGCCTATCATATTTTACTTAACAATACCGGCGGACCTCCGGGCGGTAAAATTTCTGAAGCAAAGACAGAAGAATTTGAAGCAGCTTTTACGCAGCACTTGATCTGTAATCATATTTTGGTTCAGGCGTTGTTACCGGGAATGAAAGAGCGTGGTTACGGTCGCGTGATCAATGTAATTTCTACTTCGGTGAAGCAACCATTAGATGGTTTAGGCGTTTCGAACACGATTCGTGGTGCCGTGGCGAATTGGAGTAAAACCATGGCGAATGAATTAGGTGAATTTGGCATTACGGTGAATAATATTTTACCGGGAGCAACAGCCACCGGAAGATTAACCGATATTATTAAAAACAAAGCTAATAAGACGGGAAAAACGGAAGAAGAAGTAACACAAGCAATGCAAAGCGCAGTGCCTGCCAAACGATTTGGACAACCGGAAGAATTGGCGAATGCAGTTACTTTTTTAGCCAGCGAAGCTGCAAGTTATATTAACGGAATTAACGTTCCGGTAGATGGCGGAAGAACAAAAAGTTTGTAATTTCGCTCGCGTGAGGGATAGCAGCGGCATCCTTTTTTGTTATTCAAAAATTCTCGATTAGGTTCGGAGTGAATAACAAAAAAGATATAGCGAATAGCCCGGTTTTGAGTTTTTATTTTGGTAAAAATAAAAACTCAAAACACGCCACCAACCAACAACAAACACAACTATGACAAAGAAATTACGTATTAACGGCCATTCTCATTTACTGCCTTATCCGGAAGAAATTCCGCAATTTATGAAAGATAAGGAGATTTTTTGGGTAGATGAGGAACGTAAATTTATGCTTCAGAAAAATTGGCGACGACCGGTAACCGATTCGAGTTTTTTCTTAAAAGAAAAGCTGGAATGGATGGAGCGTTACAACCTCGATCACGCGGTAGTTTTAAACCTTTCGCAGCTTTACGGGAATGGTTTGCGTGTGGAAGAAATGAAGCAAGCGCTGCGATTTCAGAATGATTTTAATGCGCGCATACAACACGATCATCCTTCTAAATTTACTTGTGGTTTTGTGGTACATCCCGGTTTTGTACGTGGTGCGTTGTGGGAAATTGAGCGTTGTGTAGAAGAATTAGGAATGCGTTTGTTGTGTTTGCCAACGCATTATATGGATAGCATCGGGACGTGGCGCTGTATTTTTGATGAAGAAAATGAGCCAATTTTTGAAATGGCGAGCAAATACAATTTGGCGGTAGAAGTGCATCCTTACGATGGCGAGAAATTCATCAAACTAGAAAATACGGCTTGGCGATTTCATTTAATTTGGATGTTGGCACAATGCGCCGATGCTTATCACTTTTTAACGCTGAATGGTTATCCTGATAAATACCCGAATATGCGCGTTTGTTTTGCACACGGTGGGCAATTGGCACAAATTAATTTAGGCCGAAGAATACAAGGTTTTGATGGTCGCCCAGATTTATTTGAAGGCAAAGTACACCCAAGAAAATCGGTGGGTCATAAGAATATTTTCTTTGATACTTTGGTTCACGACACGGGTTCTTTAAAACTTTTGGTCGAAAACCAGAAACCGCAACAGATCATTATGGGATTGGATGATCCTTACCCGTTAGGTGAAATGGAAAGCGCTCCGCAATCTTCTTACCCGGGAAAAATCTTAGACCTCGCTAAAGAACGTAAAATTATCACTCCGGAACAATATGATGATATCTGGGAACATAATACGATTAAATGGCTTTGTGGCGACGATGAAAAAGCAAAAGAAGATTTAGTAAACAGAATTTTAGGCTAATGCATTTTTTACCGCAATCTATCGATCAATATGCTGAAGAGCATTCGCAGGCAGAACCTCAACTTTTAGCAGCTCTCAACCGCGAAACGCATCAAAAAGTGTTGCAACCCAGAATGTTGAGTGGTCATTTTCAAGGTCGCGTATTGAGCATGCTTTCAAAATTAATTCGACCGAAACATATTTTAGAAATTGGAACGTATACCGGTTATTCTGCGTTGTGTTTGATGGAAGGGATTCAAGAAAATGGAAGTTTACACACGATCGATAAAAATGAAGAATTATACGACCTGCAACGAAAATATTTTGATAAATCGGGTTGGGGAACGCAAATGCATCAGCACGTTGGGAAAGCTTTAGAGATCATTCCGCAGCTAGAAGAGAAATTCGATTTGGTTTTTATTGATGCCGATAAACGCAATTACTTGAATTATTTTGAGATCATTCTTCCGAAGATGAATAAAGGCGGTATTATTCTTTCTGACAATGTACTTTGGAGTGGTAAAGTAGTTGAAGAACTTAAAACCGGAGATAAAGACACCGAAGTCTTACTAGCATACAATAAAAAATTAGCTACTGATGATCGCGTAGAAACGGTTTTACTTCCTATTCGAGATGGTTTAACAGTGACTAGAGTTTTATAATTCGTCGAATTCTCGATCGCCTCTCGCCAGCATTTTCTTACAAATTTTGTAAATAATTATTGCGATGATCACTCCTACAAAAGCTCCTGCTGCTAAATCTGAAGGATAATGCACTCCTACATAAACTCGACTCGTCGCAAATAAAATGGGCCATAAGTAGAATAGGTAAACCCATTTATAACGATGCCTTAAAATTAATACCATAAAAGTGGTGATCGCTATCGAAGTAGACGTATGACCGGAAACGAAACTATAATAAGTGGGTTCTTGAAGAATCCTAATAACTTCCTGAAGACTTTCAACATTATTGGGTCGCACTCTCGCTACAGAAGCTTTGATAAATCGTGTTACCCCGAATGTGACTAAAAAACTACAAAGAAAACCAATAAGAACAATAAAGGCTTGTTTCTTCTTGTAGGCTAAAAAAATAAGGATGATGAAAATTAGGTAAAGCGGAATCCAGTTTTCTTCTTGAGTGATAAATATCCAAAAAGAATCGAGACGCTCAATACCTAATCCATTTAAGTAAATAAATAGTTCTCTATCCCATTCTTTTAATTGTTCGAACATTTACGTGAATTAACGCTTTCTTCTGATGGAGCCGGTAATTTCTTCGATATCGTCTTTTACCTGATCGACTTCCTTTTTAATATCGTCGCCACCTGTATTCTCCAGATGTTTTTCAGCACTGCTGGTAATTTCAGATTTGATATCGTTCGTGGCATCTTTTAATGTGCGCATACCTTTACCAAGACCTCTGGCAATTTCAGGAATTTTATCGGCACCAAAAACCATCACTAAGATAAACATAATGAAAGCTATTTCTGCGCCGCTAATAAATAATGGTAATGTGAGCATATAACAAATATAATAAGCAAAAGTAGTATAAAAAAAGCTGACTCGTTAAAGTCAGCTTAAAAATTAAATCTTTATTTTAAAGATTAACCTTTGGTTTGATTTTCTTTGAATTGCTCAAACTCGTTAGGCTTTTCTTTTTGTGGCCAAGAATTATTGTCGGTGTTCACATCGGCAGTTTCCATATCTGGATCTACTACTACACTTTCTAATTCTTTATTGGTAGCCAAGACTCTACTTACTTCTTGATCGTTCTTTCTCCAGATCTGTGGCGGATAAGTGATTCTTTCTGAAGTACCATCTTTGTATTTGTACTCTACAATTAACGGCATTACTAAACCTCCCGGCTTGTTAAAAGTAATTTGATAGAAATGCTTAGGAACTTCCATTGAGCGACGTTCTTGCTCGCTAAAATTATCCATCATATATTCTTTCAACGTAGAAGCGTTTTCTAACGGAGATTTAGTTTTTAAATCTTCAGTATATTCTTCGCTTGCTTCTTCAACCACATAAACCGCAGGAATCTGACTTGGATCGTCGATACCATAACGCTTCAATATTTCTTTTCCTTCTTTTGTTGGCTTATCGGTTACAAAGTAAGATTTTACGTCTTTTACTCCGATATCTACATAATCGGTAGTATAGAACCAACCTCTCCAATACCAATCTAAATCTACACCAGAAGCATCTTCCATTGTTCTAAAGAAATCTTCAGGAGTTGGGTGTTTAAACATCCAACGTTTAGAATAAGTAGCAAAGGCATGGTCAAATAATTCTCTTCCCATTACAGTTTCTCTAAGAATATTTAGAGCTGTTGCCGGTTTACCGTAAGCGTTATTTCCTAATTGGTAAACATTCTCTGGGTTACTCATAATAGGAGCAATATATTCTTGGCTCCCTTTCATGTAACTTGTGATCTTTGTTGGCTCTCCACGACGAGATGGGTATTTATCTAGAGGTGCGATCGCTTCCGGATATTTTTCACCAAACTCTTGCTCTGCCATAAACTCTACAAAACTGTTTAGACCTTCGTCCATCCAACCCCATTGGCGCTCGTCACTGTTCACGATCATCGGGAAAAAGTTATGCCCAACTTCGTGAATAATTACACTAATCATCCCGAATTTTGTTCTATCGGTATAAGAACCATCAGGATTTGGTCTTCCGTAGTTCCAGCAAATCATTGGATATTCCATCCCTTGATTTTTTGCGTGAACCGAAATTGCTTTGTGATAAGGATAATCGAACGTGTGCTCACTATACGATTTTAACGTATGCGCCACTGCTTTTGTTGAATACTCTTCCCAAAGCGGATTTCCTTCTTTTGGATATAAAGAAACCGCCATCACGTTTTTGTTTCCAACTTTTACATTCTGCATATCCCAGATGTACTTTCTTGAAGTAGTAAAAGCGAAATCTCTTACCATTTCTGCTTCAAACTCCCAAGTTTTCGTTTTTGAAGTCGAACTTTTTTCAGCTTTTTCAGCTTCTTCTTGAGTAACAATTAAAACCGGCTTATCGAAAGATTGTTTCGCCTGCTCATAACGATCCATCATCGTTTTTGAGAATACTTTCTTTCTATTCTGAAGTTTTCCTGTCGCATCTAATACGTGATCTGCAGGAACGGTTATGCTTACTTTGTAATCACCAAACGGTAAAGCAAACTCGCCACTACCCCAAAATTGATAGTTTTGCCATCCTTCAACATCATTATAAACTGCCATTCTTGGGAAGAATTGAGCAATTACATATGCATAGTTACCATCTTCAGGAAAATACTCGTAACCAGAACGACCTCTATTTACCACGTGATCATTAATATTATACCACCACTTGATCGAAAATTCAAAATCGTCTCCAGATTCTAAAGTTTCCGGTAAATCTACACGCATCATTGTTTGATTAACAGTATATTTTAGTGGCTTACCATCTTGAGTTACTTTTTCGATATTGAAACCACCATCAAAAGGTTCTTCTACGAACTGAGAAACAAAACGTCCCGGTTGGCTCACAGGACTCATCCCATTTCCATTTCTTAAAGAAGACTTGCTATCTTTTGCTCTTACGTTTTGATCTAACTGCACCCAAACGTAAGTTAGCGGATCTGGAGAATTATTGGTATACGTAATTGTTTCTTCACCATACAATTTTTGGTTTTCATCATCTAACGTAATATTCATCTCGTAGTCTGCTGTGTTTTGATAGTAAGCAGGACCCGGAGCTCCAGAAGCGGTTCTATATTGGTTAGGTGTAGAAAACTCCTGATAAAGTTGTCTAAACTTATTTTGATTAATATGGCCTTGTTGCGGCTCCTCTTCTTTTTGCTCTTCTTCCTGCGCAAAAACCGCTAAAGAAAATAGAGCGAAAAGAAAAGTAAATAAGAACTTGACTTTTTTCATGAATTATATTTGATTTTAGATTAGGTTTAAAATTTGATTGTTCCTTCAGATTTATCTTTCAGTAACATTAAACTCTCCGTTTCTCCTTCTTTTTTAAAATGAATTAAATTTTTTTGGTCTTCAAATAAATCAGTTAAAACTAGGTTTGAAATCGTTGCTTGTTTAAAATTTTCAACATTTGTAGCTTCAAAATAACAAATTATCAAATCGTCTTCATAGCGTTTGCCTATAAATTTTAATGGCAACTGGTTATTTTGAATAGTTATGCTGAATTTATTTTCAAAATATCTTTTAATATAACTGTTAACTTGTGGGTTATTTTCTCCTCGAATAAGTTGTGCTTTTTCGTCGTAACGCGTTTGCAACAATTTTTCAAAATCGTCTACAAACATTCTGCTAATGATCTGAAGTGATTTCTTTTCTTCCACATATTCAATTTCAGTAACACTCATATAATATTTATGAGCTCCTGAAGTGAAGCTGGAAAGTGAAATAATTAAGGTGAATAATACAACTATTCGTTGAAATTTCATTTAGGGTAAATTTTTCAGATTCTTGTAATCAATAACTTTTTCTTCAAAAAACTCTGACAATTTAAAGTTATTTTCCTTTTTGACTACTAAATTTCTAAAAAGTTTAAATTCTGTGCAGTAATATAAAAAATCTTCAACGTAATCTTCCGGTAGTTCTAATTCGGTCACAAAGTAATCGAGCGGTCTAGAATTATAGGCTTTGATCATTAAATTTCGCTCTTTCTCGTAATCACGTTGACGGTAAAGCATTGCCATTCTCCCGGAAAGCGTATTGATAATTGGATCTATAGGAATAATACCACTACCGGTACTTGCGGTATAAATTCGGCGTTGCGCAGTTGTGGGTTTGGGTTTGGTATTTACCGGTAAGCCATGATCTGCAGGATTAAAATAAGCATTGGTTTCTATGTTATCGGCATCTTTGGTGAGATCGCCCGACAGATCAATATTGCTAATATTTACTTCATCTAACTCATTCACCAAATTAAATAAGAAAATCGTATTATTTTTTTGCTGAAGTAATTCTTTGCTGATCGTAACTTGATAAGGTTCGTACTGAACAGAAGAAAACATCACCTCATCTCCTACTTTTGCATCGATACTAAACTCACCACTTTTAGCATTCACTGTCCCGAGTTTCTGAGTTAAGTTTACAATATTTACTTGCGTAAAAGAAATTGAATCGGCTACGATTTTTCCTTCAAATTTTTGTGCAAAACCCTGAGAAACGAGCGATAAAAACAGAAGAACAAAAAAAGTATGTTTGGTAGTTATTCCCATTCTTTAAATATAGCGTAAGCTTTTCTTTTTTCAGTTAAAAATTCGATCATTTCTAACTCATCTGCCGTTTTCATAAACTTTTCGAAACCTTCTTGTTCTGCACAAAAATAAAAGAAATCATCTACATATTCTTCAGGGATTTCAAGGTCTTCAGTAATATAATCTCTAGAAACTAAGGATTGAGCTCTAGCGATTAAAGCTTCAAATTCTGAAATTGCTTTCATACGTTTTAGCATTGCCATTCTGCCGGAAAGAATATCGATTATCGTAAAAACACCTCCGGTCGATGCGGTGTATAACCTTCGATCTTCTACACTCATAGGTTCTACGCTAGGAAAACCAAAAGAGGTTGAATTTAAAAATGGCTTAGTTTCTATAGTAGCGGCATCTTCAACCAGATTACCGGTTAAATCGATATTGCTAATTTTTACTTCTTCTAATTCATTCACCAAAGGAAAGAGGTAAATAACATTATTAGTTTTTATATTTTCTTTGGTAACCGTAATTTGATAAGGTTCATATTGCACTGAAGAAAATACAATCTCGTCGCCGACTTCTGCATCGATCACAAATTCTCCTTTTTTATTATTTACCGTACCAAGTTCTTTATTGAGATTAACAATATTTACCTGAGTAAATGATATTGAATCGGCTACGATCACTCCAGAAAATTGTTGCTGTTGTGAAAAAGCAGCTACGCTAAATATAAAAATGAGAATTGAAAAGTGTTTCATAAGCCACATCTTGCCCTAAAAGACGTGGTTATTTTAGTTTTGTTGCATTTTATAAGTTTTGCTTTTATCGATTAGAAATTCGATAAGCGCCAACTCATTGCCTTGCTGAAGCATATTATCTTGTAAACCGTTTTCTTCAGCATAATAAATAAACTCGTTAATATTATCGCGATCGATGTCAAGGTTTTTTCTAAAAAAGTCGTCATTGTAAACTTTTCTAATTTGTACATCGATATCGTCTCTTACAACTTCGTTATCCTCTTTTTTATTCGATTTAAAGATCTCTCTAAAAATATTTACAAAATTGAGTCCGTTGGTTAAATAACTTTTATCGATCGCATCGTTTTCTACTTTAGAATGGCTATCGGGTCTAAACTCATAATCTTTTGTATTTGCCATTTCTATACTCGACTGCTGCGGAAAGTTAGCATCGACCGTTTTAATCTTAGCAACATCAACTTCAACATTACCCGATAAGTCATAAGGTCTCACGGTAACTTCATCTAACTCTGTAACAGACTCGTTGATAGTAATATT
>ENA-ORDG01000727-ORDG01000727.1-marine-metagenome-genome-assembly--contig:-NODE-727-length-14316-cov-2.543929_pt1 | contig 14316 bp, 13 predicted proteins | sample MGYA00248629_ERZ508524 | MGnify/ENA primary metagenome ERZ508524 (study PRJEB26194, sample SAMN05421901) | marine metagenome | isolation source: East of Rio de Janeiro, Brazil, South Atlantic Ocean...
AAAAACATGAATAAAAATTAATTTTATTATTGAATTCAGTTAGTGTGAAGTACTCGGCACTAATTGAGTAAAAGTGCTTTAGATAGCGGCTTTAACACTACACAGATAGTTATTTAATCAAGAATGATTTTCTTTAAAGGTTCAGCTCTCTCATCAAATTCTTCTTGAGATATGATGCCTAAAACAGCAGAACCATCTTGATTGGTGATTTGAAATGTTATTATTACTTTAGGAAATACATCAACGATATCTTCAAGTCCAAGGTGTTCAACAGTTATAATCTCCCAATTATATTTATTTGACGTAGAAAAATTAATTATTTCTTGACGAGCTCTTTTTTCTAATTTTTTTATAAAATAAAATAATTAACCAAATTATTGAATAACCAAATACACCTCCAATTAAAGAATTAATATAATTTGGAAAAATTGTTTGATTTAAATTTGGGTCAAAAGATTTTAAAAATCCTATAATCATTAACGGAAAAGTTAATTCATTTGGAATTATAAAATGTTTTAAATCAATAAAGAAAATAATAATAAAAAAAATACTTAAGATTAATAATAATAAAGTTGTAATTGATGCTCCATATATATGAAAGACCACAACAAAACTAATAGCACTTAATAATTCAACAATAAAATACTGAAAGCTTATGGGTTTATTGCATTGTCTACATTTTCCTTTTAAGAATAAATATGAAAAAAAAGGAATATTATCGAACCATTTAATTTTATTTTTGCAATTGGGACAACAGGATCGTCCTTTAACTATGTTGCCATTATTTGGAAGACGGTATATGCAAACATTAGAAAAACTTCCCCATAGACTTCCTATAATGAAGAATGCAATATATAACACGAATTAGATTTTTATTAGTGAAGCAAAATGTAAAATTCCATCTATACAGAACTGTACAAATATTACAGCATCTTGAAGGTGTAAATAGAAGTTTGGTGAATTGATAATAATCTCCATGCTTGTTAAAAATATCAAAAAAGAGATAAAATGCAAAATATAAAAAATGTTTTTTAAGTCAAAAAAGCCAGATCCAATAAAACAAGAGTCTGCAACAAGTAAAGATTTGGCGATCATTACACAAATGAACCAAGAATTTGCAACTTCTCTTGATTTAAATGAAACATTACAAACAACCTTAGAGGTAATAATAAAAAGAATAAATGCTCAGGCCGCAAATATTTTTTTAATTGAAGAAAAAAAACAAGTATTTCAATGTATAGCATCTAAACACCAAGCCTATCTTGATGAATATGAAATTCCTTTGACACAAGGAATAATGGGCAAAGCTGTTTTACAAAAAAAATGTATTAGAGTTGGAGATGTTAGAAAAGACGTAAGAGAAATTGCAGAATTTTATTTTGATTTAGACAATAAAACAAATTTTACAACTTATTCGGTGCTGTGTGCACCTCTTATTGCAGCAAATGAATGTATTGGAGTGATTCATTGTTTAAATAAAAAAACAATCGATAAATTATTTGAAGAAGGGGACAGAAAATTGCTTGAAACTATGTCAACACCTGCTGCACTTGCTATTAGGACTGCTCGGATGGCAAAGGAACTTGTAGATAAAAATAGGATGCAAAAAGAAATTGAAATAGTTGGCGAAATACAAAAAGCTTTATTATCTCAAAATAGAAAAGAACCTTTTCCAATTGCAGGAATAAACATTCCGGCAAAAGTTGTATCAGGAGATTTTTATAATTTTTCTGATCTAGGAGATGGAAAATATGGATTTGGTGTAGCTGATGTATCTGGGAAAGGAATTAAATCGTCTCTTTTAATGTCCAAGGCATCCAGCCTGTATCGATGTCTAAGTAAAACAATGTTTTCAGCATCTGAACTATTAAATCTATTAAACAAAGAAATTTGTGAGACTGCAGCAAGAGGAATGTTTGTTACAATGTTAATTGGAATATATGATAGCAATAAAAAAGAATTGCTTCTTGCTAATGCTGGACATGAGCCACCTTTAATTTATTCGAAAGATGAAAAATTTTCAAATTATACTGAAGCAGGTCCGCCATTAGGAATTATGCCTAAGATAAAATATAAAGAGACAACCTTACCTTTTTCTGAAAGCTCCATGTATATCTTCACTGATGGAATTACAGAGATCAAAGGTCCAAATGGTAAAATGTTAGGCTCTGAAGGTTTTCAAAATTATATTAAAAAATATCAATCCACACCAAACAACGAAAGATTAAAAGTTATAATTGAAGACATAGTAAAGTCAGGTAAAATTCAGAAAGACGATTTGACAATTGTTGTAGTGGAAGGAAAATAAAATAATGGGCATACCAAAAATAATGATTGCTTTTGCTATCATATTGAGCGCCATACTTTATTGGGCAACTTCAAATATTTGTAAATATAATTTTGCATTAGAAAAAAGAACAAAAGTATTAAATATTGTTACTGAAGAAATAGATCCAACATTAGGAAATGCTAAAGTTTATTATTATGAGGAATTAAATTGTAACGATGTAGATATAGAATGGGATTTAGATAGGATTGTAGAAAACTTTCAAACTCTTTCCGTTATAATCTATCAAGAGCTTTCCACTGATATTAAGGGCAATCCAAATTATTAATTATTGATTTCTGCTAAATGAAGCTTGAAAAGTAGCTACAACAATAGAAGTTATTCCATAAGCAAACAGAATTAACACTGTAATATATAATAATAAAGCAAATCTATTTACCTCGTCCTTTGTAACTCCTTTTTCAATTTCTTTAAGCAATTCTTTTTCTTTAAGCAATTCTTTGTTTTCATTTTTTAAAACTTTATTTTTGAAAATTTCTTTTTCTAGTTTTACTTTTTCATTTTCTTTAAGCAGCTCAATAATCAATTGCTTGCTAACTCTATTTTCTTCAATCACTTTCGCGCTCAGCATTTTTAGTTTTTCATTTTCTAAAATTTTATTTTTGAAAATTTCTTTTTCTAGTTTTACTTTTTCATTTTCTTTAAGCAGCTCAATAATCAATTGCTTGCTAACTCTATTTTCTTCAATCACTTTCGCGCTCAGCATTTTTAGTTTTTCATTTTCAGCTTTTAAAAATTCATTTAATTCTTTAAGCTTACCAAACTCTAGTAAATCTTCTTCTGGTACAGCAACTGCTACCTTTAAATCTTTAGCAGGTTTTGTTGTTGGAATTTTTGTTTTTGATCCTCCAAAAGATTTAGTTAATGAAATAGCTGCAATTTGATTAATTAAACCATCTTCATTGCCATACATTAAATCTAGATCAAAGTTGATGTTTTTAGCTTCTTTTGTAAAAGAAACACCGACAAAATACCCAGTTGTTATTGCATAGGCAGGAGATATATTTTTATTTTCTCCGTCTGCTGTAATCTTTATAGAATTGTTAAGATTATTATTAATATTGGCTCCAATATAAGGCTGAATAATAAAACCTTTGCCCAGTTCTTCAGTATATTTTACTTCAAATCCTGCACCAAGTACTTGTTCTATAGCTTCATCTACAGATAAATCCCCATCACTAAACTTTGCAAGATACTCCGGAAATCTTTGTAAGCCCAGGGTTGATTGTACACTTAAATTTAATGAACCATCGTTGCTTGTTTTTATTTCTTTTCCGAATTTTGTATTAAAACCTGCAAATTCACTAAATAAATTGGTATGTATTTTACTTTTGGTATCTGTATCAAAATCTGTAATTGTTAAATCATTTAAACCAATCATAGGTGTAAAGGATGCTTTAAATCCATTATTTTCATAAACACTTTTTAAGCCTAGCGCAAAATTATCTCCTCCTAAGAACTCACCATTGTCAAAGTCCCCATCTTGTCTTGTATAACCGAGGAAAATATTATTTCTAATATCTCCCAAAATAAATGGGCTTAACTGACCTACAAAACCTGACATTTGTCCTTTATAAATTCCTTCTCTTTTTTGTGTGCTATGAAAGATTTTAAAAAATTTATCTTCTGGAGCATGCCAATTGATATAATTTACTGCATCAAACAAACCCCGCATTTTAGTTAAAACATTTTCGCTTCTATATTTTGGATTGTTTTGAGCTATCTCAAGATCTTCTCCATATATTCTTAAATATCCATCAGTTTCAGAATTGTCTGCATCTGCAGCTAAAGATGAATCAAGTATTTCATAGGTATCATTTCCGCAAAGATTATTTGTAATGGTCATGTTCGTTTTGTCATGAATCTCAATGTCTATATCTTTTTTTAATGTACAGGATAAAGTCATAGTCGTAGCTGTACTGTTCATATCTATTTCTCCTATAAATGTTGGCTCTCCATCCACAATTATTTTTGTCCCTGTTGTATCAGCATAGATGTTTATTGAATCATCAAGCGCTGAAATAGTTCCTGAATTGGTTAACGTCACATTATTAAAGACACCTCCGCCATCTCCAATTTGTACTGCAATACCATTGCTAGCCGATGCTTCTATGGTTCCCGAGTTATCAATGACTGCACCAGAACCATTTGAAATGGCTCCAGCCGTGAGATCATTTCCCACATCTACAGTTTTTGTGGTCGCACTAATCGTTCCAGAATTATTTAGAGTGGCATTCGTAGAATTTTCAATATCAATTGCTACAGCAGCATCTGATGAAATAGTTCCAGAATTTGTTATGGTCAGGCCATCTGATATATTCGCTCTTATTGCTTTGGTTCCAACGGCAGATATGGTTCCAGAACTTGTATTTGTAACCGTGTTTGTTCCTGTTACACTTTTTAAATCTATGGTAACTGTTCCGCCAGCTGTTATGGTACCTGAATTTGTGACACCTACATTAGCACAACTTTGACACATAATTGCAACATTGCTGTTATCAGCGGAGATCTCGCCTTCATTATAAATAGTGACAGTACTACCACTTTTTAGGTAAACCGAATTACCTGCATTGGGACTCTGTATGATTGCTCCACTGTAATTATTAATTGTTGTATTAGTTGTGTTTGTCCATTTAATTGTAACACCACTTGCACTAACGATAATGCCTCCATCATAATTGTTTATTGTATAATTAGTTCCCGATGTGCCCTCAATAGCTCGGTTATCCGAATCTATAGTACCATAATTATGAATAGTGAAATCTGTTGCGTTTCCATAAATTGCTGCTCTAACATCTGCTTTGATTGTTCCTGTTGACTCATTGGTTATCGTCATGTTCGTGCTGTTATTAATCCAAATACCCCTCATATTTGTGGCTTGTATGGTGCCGCTATTATTAATAATAAGGTTTGTAGAATTAGTCCCTTCAATAGCGTCATTTTTTGTAGATGCAGCTGATCCAGCTTTAATAGTACCGGCATTATTGATTGTTACGTCAGAGGCTGAGTTTGTTTGTAGTTCAACAGAATCATGATCAGCAACTATTATTGAATATCCCGAATCTACGGTTAATGTGTCATTGTTTGCTCAGGTCAACGCAGTTGTTGATGCTGATGAAATTGTAGTATTACAATCTCCAGCCCAAGCAGAACTGCTATATAAAAAAAAACAAAAAACTATAAATAAAAATTTTTTAAACATTTTAAGCTCAGTTTTTCTTAAAATTCATTGTATCGACCCAATTTGAGTTAAAAAGCTTGATTGCACCTATTTTAGGTAATAACGTCCCCATTCTAGGTAGGTTTAAAACCAATATGAGCTTAAAAAAAAATGAAATAGGCGAAGATAATAAGATTATTTCTTTAGAAGAAGCTGCAAAAGGCAGAGGAGAAGCTGAGCCAACTTTCTCAAAAGGGCTTTATGAATGGATAATGTTTATAATTAGCTTCTATACAAGAGTACGTGAAACTCTAAAAATTGATTTTGAATCTTTTATTGTTATTCAAGTTGTTGTTAGTCATTCGCTTTATCAGCTTAATAAAACTGGAAGCAAAAGTTACACTGAAATTAAAGAAAATGTTGAACTACTATCTAAGGTTAAATTAAAAAAGAATCTTAAATTAACCTTTGCTAGTATTTCAGACGTGATTCAGTTGCCAAGAGAAACTGTTCGAAGAAAAGTATTAGAACTTTGCAATATAGATATATTGAAATTTAATAGTGAAAACGGAATTAAACTTGGACCTGCTTATAAAACAATTTATAAAGAATTTGTTTCACAAACTACTATGGATATGAGTGCTTTAGTTAAAAAGTGGGAGCATAGTGGTGCATTAGATAAATTATTAGAATTGGAAATGAATAATGAATAAATTATTTTATGGACTGTATGACCTAGCTAATTCAGCTTACACTATTATTATAGTGACATTTATTACCTCAGCATACTTTGCAAATCATATTGTTGGCAATCCTCAAATAGGTGCAGCTGCTGACAAAAAACTTAATGGTAAAATTAACTTGTTACAAATATTTACCATCCTTTGTATTTTATCAACTTGTTTATTCTGGTTTGCTAATCCATACACAAATTATATTTTATATACTTTAATTATTTTTTTCTTATCAAACTATTGTTATGAAGTTGCTATAATATTTTATAATTCTTTATTAAAAAATTGTTCCAATGAAAATAATATTGGAAAAACTTCAGGCTCAGGATTTGCATTAGGATACATTGGATCCATTCCTATATTATTATTTACATTATATGTTTTTGTTTTACCAGATACTATTCCTTTTGGTTTAGATAAAAGTAAATTTGGAAATATAAGATTCATTTCGATCATTGCTGCAGTTTGGTTTTTAATTTTATCATATCCCATGATTAATTATTTTAAACGTTACGTTCAATTTAAAGAAAATGTTAATCAAAATCTCCTGTTTTTAAAAAACTTATTTAACTCGTATGGAAAAATAAATTTACAACCATTGCAAAATTTATTTTATCTAGAATGATTTATTCTGATGCATTAATTGTACTGATTGCTGGCTGTGGCGTATATGCCTCAGGAGTTTTTGGTTTTGCTCCAGGAGAATTATTATAATTAGCTATTTATGCAAACATAGTTGCATTCATAGGAGTTTTACTAGGCGGATATTTAAATGACAAGTTTACATCAAAAATTATTATCTTAATTAACCGCAACTGTTTTTCATGGATCTGTTGTTGCACAAGCAAAAGCTAAATTCTTATATAATGTTATGTTTATATCATTTTTTATTGGTTCTATTCAAAGTGCAAGCCATGTAATGATGACAAAGTTATTGGATGCGACAGATTTGGGAAAAGGTTTTGGTTTGTTTAGTTTTTCAGGACGCGTTACTGCTTTAGCTGGACTACTGGTGGTTGAACTGTGACTTTTTTTTATTCTCAGAGAATTGGTTTACTATCAGTGTCTACTATTTAGTTTTAGGTTTTATATTAATGATGATGATAGAAAATATTTCATTTTTAAGAAACATTTCTACTACAAATTGAAGTTTTGATATAAAATTTGTAGGATTTTTCAATTTTGATGGTCTAATTTAGTAAACTTTATGATTTTATGTTTATAAATTATATAATAATATAAATTATATTACTCTAACACAAAAAAAATATACTCTAACACAAAATCACTACTTTAAATCAAGAAATTAAAAAAAGTTGATTTTACAAGCTTTTTCATTAATTGTCTAAATTTTGTGACTCTAACACAAAGTTATGAATTGGAAAAAACAAATTGTGTTAGAATTTTTGTTTTTTTGTGTTAGAATTTGATATAAAAGTATTTTAGAATGTAAATAATTTGTTTTTATATAAATCTTTGAAAATCATTGATTTTGTTGATTAATTTACAAATTTATCAAAATTACCGCCTATAATGGGCATACAACTTGCGATATGTGTTAGACATTTCTATTATTTGTGTTAGAGATTTAATTGTTTTGTGTTAGAGAAAAAATTACTTTGCAATAAATAATATATGAACGAAGAAGATAAAGATAATATTAATACGGATAATAAAGAGGATGGCACTGAGAATGGTGAAAAACAATCTCAAGATGAATTAACACCTGACGAAGGGCAAAAATCGCCATCATCTAACGAGCAAAGTGGAGAAGTTGCAAGAAATAATGAAGAAAAGAAACAACACGAAGTAATTCACAAAAAAGACGGCAGGCTCCATATATATATAAGACAAGATAAGTATAAAGGAGAACTTAAATCAAAAAATTGGGTTGGCAGACTGTATATTGATGGAAAACAAAAGATTTCTTCATCAGGAACGCCTAATCTCGAAGAAGCAATAACAATATTAGAGAAATGGTTCGATGACATTCATGCAAACAAAGGAAAAGAAGAACAAGCTCCTCAAGAAACAACAGAGACAATAAGAGAACAACCATCTACACCACCAGAACAAACAACACCTCCGGTCGTAGAAACACCTAAACAAACAGAACCTGCAGCTGTAGCTCAAAATGTTGACGTTCCAGTGGAAAATAAAGAAGCTTCAGAGGCAAAAACCACTTCAAGCATTCTTGAAAAATTTAAAAACATTAAATTTAAAAAAACAACCTTTAGCAAACAAGATTTAGCACCAAAAGTTTCTGCATCAGGAAAAAGTAAATTTAAACAAAAGATTGTAAGTTTTTTAAAAGCAAGGCTTGGAAAAAAAGCAGTTCAGGGAGAAGAAATTGTAGGTGTAGAACTTACTAATAAAGAAATTAGATTAGCTCAAATTTCAACTAATAAAGCAAATCAGTGGATTCTTGATAAATTTTTTATTCATTCTATTGATTTGCCAGATGATGCTTTGGTATTAGACAATGCTGATAAGGTAAGCGACGAATTAGCTATTGCTCTACAAAAATCAAAAATTGTAACACCAAATGCTGCAATTGCAATTCCTGTAACGAGCGCAATAATCCGTGTGATTACGGCTCCGTTAATGAACGATGAAGAATTAGCAAAAGCAATTGATACTAATTCACTTTGGGAAAATTTGGTTCAGTTAACTGATAATTTGGATGATTATTCAATTTTTCATCAAGTAATAAATAGAAATCAAAAAGAAAATACGATGGATATTTTATTTGTTGCATCAAAATTATCTGACATAAATAATTATACTTCCATAATTAAAAAAAGTGGTCTTAATCCTGTAATTATTGATGTTAAATGTTTTGCATTAAAATCGGCAGTAGACCAAATTAATCAAATTTCCAGAAGTACAGAAGATGCTAATTTAACAGCAGTATTAGAATTTGGTTTAGATGAAAATTATTTGATGATTTTATATAATAATAATCCAATTATAACAGATATTTTTTTAAGAAGTCAGGACAGAAAAACTTTATTGGAGTCAAAAGACCAAGAGGAAAAAGAAGCTTTAGTCAGAAGATTTATTACACAAGTAAAACAAGCAGTGCAGGACTTTGAAACAAAATATGAAAAAAGAATTAGAAATATCAAAGTAGTTTCAAACTTACCAAATGTAGATGATTTTTTATCAAGTTTTAGAAAAAATTTAGTTAACACAGGATTTAATTTATTTGATCCAATTGATGGTTTAAAAATTCCTCAACAACTGGAACAAGCAGTTAACCTAAAAAACAGATCTTATTTATCAACAGTTGTTGGACTTGCTTTTAGAAAGCTAGATGTCTTTGGTTATTATAAATTTGTAACTGCAGTAAAAAATATAAATTTATTGCCTAATAGACAAAGCATGATCAAGCAAAAGAAAATGAAAGCCTTTTCAAACTTTGCATTTACAGGGGTAGTAGCAGGAGTAATAGGACTTTATTTAATTCTTTTTACATTATCTTTTTGGAATATTCATTCCTATAACAAAAAACTAGATGGTTATAACAATGTTCTTTCTATGCACATTACCAAAACAGAAGAAAAAACAAAAATTGCTAAGGAATTAGGTGTAATTACAAAAACTTTAAAATTAAGCAAAAGTTTAAAATCAAACAAAAAAATTAGTTATAGAATTTTAGCGCAAATTGCATCAAGCGTTCCTAAGAGGGTAAAATTTGACTCTGTAGAATATAATGGAAAAAACCAAGTAATAATCCAAGGTGTTGCTGCTAGTGATCAAGATATTTTAAAGTTAATCAGTAATTTAAGTAGTCAAAAATTAATTGGCCAAGCGTCATTGTCTTCAATGAAATTACCAAAATCAAGTGCAGGAGGAGTAATACGAAAAGGTTTTAAAATTCTTGTTAAAGTTAAAACAGGATAAAAAATTATGGATTTAAAAAATTTAAATATGGATGATCTAAAAGCAAAAGTTTTAGCTTTTGCTAACAAAAAGACTCTTATAAAAGGTGGAATTACTTTTGGAGCGATTATTTTTTTTCTAATTATTTACTATTCAATTTTAAATCCAATTGTAAATACCAAAAAAGCTCAACTTGAAGACATGACTCTTAAACAAGAAGAAATAACTCAGTTTAACCAAGAAATAAAAGCAAACAAAAATAAAATAAAAAAACTTAGACCTGAATTTGAGAAATATTCTTCATTATTTCATACTAGCGCAGAGGTGGAAGGACTTTACCAAACCCTAAGTGAATTTGCAGGACAAAATGGTTTAGTTATTACAAAAATAGAAAAGAAAAAACCAGAGGCAGTTAGTAAATCAGATGCTTTAGGTGAAAAGAAATCTAAGAAAAAGAAAAAAGCAACTAAGAAGAAAAGTATCAAAAATATAGCTTATTATAAAATTCCTGTAGATTTTGAAATTACGGGTAATTTTTTAGGATACATAAAGTTTAAAAGGGCAATATCTATGTCAAACAAAATGCTTAATTTTGACAGAGAATTAATAAAAGTGGTAAAAGGGAATGCAATCGGGGCGATAAAAGTAAATGGAACTTTAACTATTGTGGGATTGGCAGATGATTTTTTTTAGAATTATAACTTTATTTTTGGCGTTGTTTTTTATTAGCATTGGTCCAAGCAATTTATTTGCCGACAGTCATGACGCAGAGCAAAATATAGTTGATCAAGCAAAAGAGATTAATAAAGAGATAAAAAAAAAACAAGCAGCAACTGAAGCAAATATTAATTCTGAAATTGGTGATCAAGAACCATTGCCTTTAAACGATCCTTTCGCAGGAGATTCTTCTTTTGGAAGTGGAACAGGTATTATTTCTGGAGGTCAAACTGAGGAAAGAGATGAAATGAGTTTATATAATTTTAAACTTGTTGGAATTATTTCAGGTGTTTATGAAAGTTATGTTTCTTTAGTTAATGCTTCGGGAGATGTTATAACTTTACAATTGCACGAAGAATTAAGTGAAGGAGTGAGGTTAGTCGATATAAGACTTAACGAAGCAATATTTGAAAAAGCAGATGACACATATATAACAATTAATTTTAAAAATCAAATAAAGGAAACAGATGAATACTAAGTTGATAAAAAAATTTGTTTTGTTTTCTTTTTTAATATTAATTTTAGCTGGGTGTGCATCCAGTCAATCTGGAAAATCAAAACCATTTAAACACGATACACCTTTAATAAAGGATGATATTAGAAAAATGGGAAAATTAGAAGTTGATAAAACGGTTGAAATGGGACCAAAACCGACAATAGGCGATACTACAAAATTAGAAAAAAGAAAAAAAATATCTTCTCAGACAACAAGAAACTATTTACTTATACCTGAAGAATATTTACTTTTAAAACAATCGGTAACTCTTAATTTCAAAAATTTAGATTATGCAGAAGCTCTGAATTTAATGGGTAAAATTGGAGACATTAATGTTTTAGTGGGAGAAGAAGTTGCAGGTGCTATTTCAGCAGAATTAGTTGATGTTCCATGGGACAAGGCATTTAATGCTTTATTAGATATGAAGAATTTTGCAGCTGATATTGATGTAGCGAGCAATCTTATAAGAGTACATTCTCCATCAATTTTAACTGCGCAAGAAACTTATAAATCAACAAGAGCCGCAGCAGTTAAGAAAAAAGTAGAACTTGAAGATTCAGTTGAACCAATTGTCTCAGAAATTTTTAGACTTTATTATATTAGCCCTGCAGAGGCCAAAGCAACCATAACTGAATTATTTACTTCAGTAGGAGGAACTACTTCCTATTCTCCAATTCAAGTTACAGAAGAAAAAACCACAAGATCTATAATTGTTAGAGGAAAAGAAAAAGATTTAGATGTAGTTGACAAAGTAATTAGAGAAATTGATGTAAGAACAAGACAAGTTTTAATTGAAGCATTTATAGTAGAAGCTGACTCAGAATTTGAAAGAGCATTAGGAATGAGATTAGGAGGAGCGTACAATAGAAAAGGTAAACGAATAGGAGGTATTGCGGGCTCAAGTAGCGCTAACTCAGGATTGACCACTTCTACTGCTGCCATAGGAAGTTCATCTGATGCTATAGCAGATTTTTCAGCAATTGGTGCAACAAGTGGTATAGGTATTTTAAGACAAACTGGATCAGCGGTATTAAAAGCAGAAATTACAGCTTTAGAATCTTTAGGCATGGGGAGAACCATATCAAATCCAAAAGTTTTTACTTTAGACAATCAAGTTGCAATAATTATTCAAGGAGAGGAAATAGCTTACCAATCTACTGGATCTGAAGGAGCAGACACTTCATTTAAAGAAGCAGCATTAAAATTGACGGTTACACCTAGTATCATTGGCGATGGTAATATACTTTTAGAAATTCAAATAAACAATGACACAGTTAATAGAGCGTTTGCAGGAGATCCAGGTATAAATAAAATGGAAATTTCAACAAAGCTTTTGATAGCTGATGGAGATATTGTTGTGATTGGTGGAATTAAGAAAAATAAAGTTTTTAACACTACAAATCAAACACCAGGTATAGGAAATATTCCAATTCTAGGAAATTTATTTAAAGGCAAAACTAAAAGTGATAGCATGGACGAACTTTTAATATTTATAGCGCCAAGGATATTATAACATGCTTAAAATAAGTAGAGAAAGTGAGATTAATCTCATTAATGTTCTAATCGATCATGACATCATATCGGGTAAAGATTTACCTAATATAAAAAAAGTAAGTACTGAGAAAAACAAATCTCAAATTGATGCTGTCTTTGAACTTAAACTTACTGATGAAAATAAAATTTTAGATGTATTGGTTAAAGAACAAAATCTTGAAGTAGTTGATTTGTCAAAAGTTCAGATTACTGATGATATTAAAACTGTACTTCCATCTAACTATATAAATATGAATTTTGTTGCTCCATTTAAAATGGACAGCAAAGTACTTCATATAGCAATATCAGATAGTTCTAAACTTGGTTTAATGAGAAATTTAAAAGCTATAACAAAAAAAAATATAGAATTACACGCGGCTAGAGTATCTCAAATTTCTGAATTTATAGAAAAAATTCTTAGCGAAAGTGGAGATGTAACTACCGCAACAATTAGAAAAGAAAATAAAGAAAAAACAAAAACATTTGATTCCGATTTAGGTGAGGCTGGAGAAATTCTTGAAAAAGCTCCGGAAGAAGATATTGAAGCACTAGAAAATGAATCAGAAGTTATAAAATTTAGTACAGCAGTTGTGGCAGAAGCAATTAAATTAGGAGTAAGTGATATTCATATTGAACCTTATCGATTTAATTCAAGAGTTCGTTATAGATTAGATGGAATGCTTGCAGAGCAAGAACAATATAAAAGATTTCTTCATGATAATTACGGAGCAGTTGTAACTCGTTTTAAAATAATGGGTAAACTTGATATCGCTGAAAGAAGATTGCCTCAAGACGGAGCGATTAATTTTAAAATAGAAGGAAAAGTAGTTGATTTACGTTTATCAATTTTACCAACTGCAAATAATGAAAGAATTGTAATGCGTATTTTAAATAAAGAAGCTGGAGATATTACACTTGAACAATTAAATTTTGATGAAATTGATTTAAAAATGTTAAGAAAACATATTCATGGTACACAAGGTTTAATACTTGTTACAGGACCAACGGGTTCGGGTAAAACAACTACGCTTTATAGTATTTTAAAAGAAGTGAGCAAACCTCATTTAAATATTTTAACAGCAGAGGATCCTGTAGAGTATGAATTAGATGGAGTAGCTCAAGTTCAAATTAAAGATGATATTGGTTTAAGTTTTGCTACAGCTTTAAGATCTTTTTTACGTCAAGACCCAGAAATTATCCTAATTGGAGAAATGCGAGATAAAGAAACAGTTGATATAGGTTTAAAAGCCGCTCTTACAGGGCACTTAGTGTTTAGTACTCTTCACACTAATGATGCACCAAGCACAATTACAAGATTACAAAATATGGGAACACCAGATTATTTAATAAGTGCTGCATGCTCACTTGTTTTGGCACAAAGACTTGCAAGAAAAAGTTGTAAAGATTGTAGAGTACCAGACGATGATGTAAATCCAAAAGTTTT